>OLQC01002349.1_pt1 | contig 12845 bp, 10 predicted proteins | sample 1672471 | NCBI WGS metagenome assembly OLQC01 (sample SAMEA3136689, study PRJEB25190) | human gut metagenome | biome: human gut; feature: human-associated habitat; material: faeces | place: Austria | collected 2013
AAGCAGCTGCTTGAGCAGCTGCGGGGACTGCGGCAGCGCGTACCAGGAGCCTGGTACCAGTCGGGCCGGCACCACGAAGTCTCGTGCGCCCTCCGGGGTGGACTTGATGAACGTCGGGGTCTCGACCTCGGTGAAGTCCAGATCCTCAAGCGCGTGACGGGCGGCCTTGGCCATGTCGGAACGCAGCTTCAGATTGCGCTGCATGCCCGGTCGACGCAGGTCGAGGTAACGGTACTTGAGACGCACTTCCTCGCCAGGCAGCTTGTTCTCGGACTCGTTTTCAAGCGCGGTGGACACCTGGAACGGCAGGGCGTCGGACTTGGCGAGCACGTCGATGCTCTCGGCCACGACCTCGATCTTGCCGGTGGCAAGATGCTCGTTCTCATTGCCTTCCGGACGCAGACGCACCTCGCCGGTGACCTGGATCACGAACTCGGAACGCAGCGGACGCGCCTGCTCCTCGTCATAGATGACGACCTGCACCAGGCCGGAGGAATCGCGCAGATCGATGAAGGCGACTCCACCATGGTCGCGGCGGCGGTCGACCCAACCGGACAGGGTGACCTTCTGGCCGACGAGAGCCTCGGTGACTTCAGTGGCATGATGTGTTCTATATGCCGTCTGGCTCATGCTTTGAATACTCCCAATTATTCGATTAATCAATCAATAACAACGGTTTGCCGGGCATTAACAGTATCCGGCTCCCACGACGTGCGATCGGCCGGACGCTGTTCGCCGGACACGATGTTCTTCACCTCGTCGCCGGCACCCTCCTGGCCGGGGAACCACACGAATGGAATGCCGAGCTTATCGGCGTACTTGATCTGCTTGCCCAGCTTGGCGGCGGTCGGAGCCACATCGGCGGCGATGCCGCGGGAACGCAACGCATTGGCGATGGCATTGGACTCGGCACGTTCGCTTTCGTTCCACACCGCGACAAGCACGCTTGCCGGGGACACGCGATTGGCGTGTGCGCCCGCGGTGTGCAGCATGTAGCTGACCAGTCGGCTCAAACCGATGGACAGGCCGACGCCCGGGTACTTGCGGTTGCCCTGCGAGGCGAGGTTGTCGTAACGGCCGCCGGAGCAGATGGAGCCAAGGGATGCGGCACCGTCGAGGAAGGTCTCGTACACGGAACCGGTGTAGTAGTCCAATCCGCGGGCGATCTTCAGGTCAGCGATGACGGAGCCGGGGCGAATCGCGGCCGCCTGGTCGACGATCATGCCCAGCGTGTTCAGGCCTTCACGCGCGAGCGCGTAAGCTTCGGACTCCTGGGGGATGCCGTGCTTGGCCGCGAGTTCGTCGAATTTTTCGGCGAGTTCGGCGCCGTTGGCGGCGGTGAGCTCGGCCAGCTCGAGGCAGGCGCGGGCCTGCGCGTCGGTGGCACCGCAGGTCTCGACGAGCAGCTTGGCCACTTCGTCGGCGCCGATCTTGTCGAGCTTGTCGATCTCACGCAGCACGCCTTCGATATCGTCGAGTCCAAGGCCACGGTAGAAGCCTTCGGAAAGCTTGCGGTTGTTCGCATGCACGGTCGCCTTGGGCAGGCCGAACTCGCGCAGGCGCTCCAATGCGGAGACCATGACCAGCGGCAGCTCTACGTAGTGGTCCGGCAGATCGCCGTTGCCGATCACGTCGATATCGGCCTGGACGAACTCGCGGAAGCGACCCTCCTGCGGGCGCTCGCCGCGCCAGACCTTTTGGATCTGCCAACGCTTGAACGGGAACGCGAGATCGCCGGAATGCTCGACCACATACCGGCTCAGCGGCACGGTGAGATCGAAATGCAGACCGAGCCGTTCCTCAATCGGTGTGTCGGATTCGTTGCCGACATCCTGCAAACGGCTCAACAGGTAGATCTCTTTGCTGGTCTCGCCCTTTTTCAGCAGCGAAGCCCCAGTTTCCACGGCTCTTGTCTCGATGCCGAGGAAGCCGTTGAGCTCGAATACTTCACGGAGCGTGTCGATAACACGCTGCTCCACAACACGTTCAGAGGGGAGCCACTCTGGAAATCCTGATATTGATGCGCCTTTAGCCACGGAATCAATATAATAGGTGAAGGTTGCGTCAATCATCCTTATTTTGTCAGGATGTGAAGCGCGATGCACACACTTCCAAGCTGTAAGGAGCTGGCCATGGCCGACGAGAACGTCACCAAGAACGAAACCACCACCGAGACCACCGCACAGGAGACACGCGAAGCGACTCAGGCACCGAAGCCCGCCGCTCCGAAGCCCCATGCTCCGTCCCCCGCAGCATTCGCCAAGAAAGCCGCACCGGCGGCCCGTCGCGTCGCCGCACCGGCAGCTGCCACCTACACCGAGACCCAGGTCAAGCAGGCCGAATCATTCGGACACGTCGATGAGAACGGCACCGTATTCGTCAAGGATGGCGACGGCGAACGTGAGGTCGGCCAGTTCCCCGACGTGTCCAAGGAAGAGGCACTGGCGCTGTACGCCCGTCGTTTCCTTGATCTCAAGGCCAAGCTCGACGCATTGGCCGCACGTCTGAAGAGCTCCACCATCAAGTCCCGCGAGATCGACGAAACGATGAAGATGCTGGCCGAAGAAACCGAATCCCCCGCCGTGGTGGGCGATCTGGCCGCGCTCAAGGCCCAGTATGAGGAGCTCAAGACCAAGGCCGAAGCCAAGAAGGCGGAGCTGGCCGAGGCACGCAAGGCTGCCGTGGCGGCCGCGGTCGCAGGACGCACCGCCATCGTAGAGAAGGCGGAGGCGCTGGCAGCCGGTCTTGGAGACAACACCAACTGGCGTTCCACCGCCGACAAGTTCCGCACGCTGTTCGACGAATGGCAGGCACACCAGCGCAATAACGTGCGCATCGACAAGAAGGACGCCGACGAACTGTGGAAGCGTTTCTCCGCCGCCCGCACCACCTTCAACCAGGCACGCCGCAAGTGGGCGCAGGCTCGCGACAACGAGCGCAACCAGGCCAAGGCCGCCAAGGAGGCGATCATCGCCGAGGCCAATGAGATCAAGAACTCCACCGCCTGGGGCGAGACCTCCCGCCAGTTCAACGAGCTGATGGACCGTTGGAAGAAGGCTGGTCGTGCAGGCCGCAATGAGGACGATGCCCTGTGGGCTCGTTTCCGCGAGGCCGCCGATACCTTCTTCAATGCCCGTCAGGCCGATCGTGAGCAGATCTCCGCCGATGAGAAGGAGAATCTCGCCAAGAAGGAGGAATTGCTGAAGAAGGCCGAGGCGCTGGTACCGGTGGCCGACGAGAAGGCCGCCAAGCAGGCTCGTCAGGCTCTGGCCGCGATTCAGGACGAGTGGGATCAGATCGGCTATGTGCCGCGCGAGGACATGCGCCGCATCGAAGGCCGTCTGGACGAGGTGGACAAGCAGATCAAGTCCGTCGAGGAGGCTGCTTGGAAGCAGTCCGACCCCGAGGCCGACGCCCGCAAGTCCAGCTTCGAGGAGCAGCTCAACGCCCAGCTCGCCGAACTCGACGCCAAGATCGCAGCCGAAACCGATCCGGCCAAGAAGGCCAAGCTCGAAGCCGAGAAGGCCACCAAGGAGCAGTGGCTGAACGCGGTGAAGTGATCCGACTTCGGCTTTCACCAGCCTGAATCATAGCGATACGCCGGAGGGCAGCATCCGTATGGGTGCCGCCCTCCGGCGTATGTATGTCCATGTGAGTCGTTTGCAGTCAGCGCCACTCCCCCAACCCCTCATTCAAGGGGATGCGCGAGGTGAAGCGGCGGTGTTCGCCGGTCAGCGGATCGTCGAATTCGAGTTCGCGGGCCACCAGTTCCAGCGGATTGGAAAAATCATCGTAGGCATGTTCGATGATGCGCGGATAGAAGTCGTCCCCCACGATGGACAGTCCCAGCGAATTCATGTGCACTCTCAACTGGTGCGTCTTGCCGGTTCGCGGATGCAGCACATATCGCGCCACCATATGGCGGCCGTCCATTCCAGAAAGCGGATATCCCGTACGATCCATATGCCCCAGTCCCACACGTTCGATCAGCGTTTCGGCATTCGGCGTGCCGGGCTCCTCATAGGCTTGCAGTATCCCCCGCTGTTTGACGATGCGCGACCGCCGTTCCAACGGAAACGGCCTGGGCGGTTCCAACTTGCGTATGGTGCCGAAGCACGGCCTGCCGATCGGTCTGAGCGGCGCCAGACATTCGTAGGTCTTCACCGCCAGATGGTTCTGGAACAGCAGCTGGTAGGCACCCCGGCTGGCACGGTCACGCACGAACACCACAATGCCCGCGGTCAGGCGATCCAGCCGGTGCGCGGGTATGATGTCCGGTTCGCCATAAGTCTGCCGCAGCCGAATCAGCGCCGTCTCCCGATACCACATACCACGAGGCGTGGTGGCCAGAAAATGCGGCTTATCCACCACAATGATCCGCTCGTCCTCATACAGCACCGTACAGTCGAACGGAATATGCGGTTCCTCGGTCACATACCGGTGCCTACGCTCCTGTTTCACAAAACTCTCCCGACTGCACGAAGGCCGGCATACGCCGAAACGCCGCGCATTCGGCTTTGTGCAGATCCATGCGCAACGTAGCGGCGTATGCCGGCCATGCCAAGCAGCGACATGCGCTACGACTATTCGACGGTAACGGACTTGGCGAGGTTACGGGGCTTATCCACGTCGTACTTCTTCAGCTTGGCCATATCCATGGCGAACAGCTGCAGCGGCACCACGTCCACCAGCGGGCTCATCAGCGTCGGGCAGGCGGGGCGCCAGAACACCACATCGGCGTACCGCTCCACATCGGGATCGTTCTCCTCGGCCACGGCGATGATGTACGCGCCGCGCGCCTTGACCTCCTCGATGCCGGAGATCACCTTGGCGTGCAGCACATTGCGCCCGCGTGCGGGCGGCACGATGAACACGACCGGTTCGCCCTCGTCGACCAGCGCAATCGGACCGTGCTTGAGCTCGCCTGCCGCGAAGCCCTCGGTGAAGGTGTAGGCGATTTCCTTGAGCTTCAACGCACCTTCCATGGCCACCGGGTAGCCGACATGACGGCCCAAGAACAGGAAGGACTTGGCATCGACCATCTGCTCGGCCGCCGCGTGAACGGTTTCGGTCTGCGTGTCGAGCACCCACTGGATCTTGCGCGGCATGTCCTTGAGCGAATCAAGCGTCTGCTGGATCTCGTCGCGGTACATCGCGCCCTTCACCTGCGCCAAGTACAGGCCGAGCACGTAGGCTGCGGTGATCTGCGCCACGAACGCCTTGGTGGAGGCGACGGCGACCTCCGGACCGGCATGCGTGTACAGCACGGCGTCGGATTCGCGCGGGATGGTCGCGCCCTGCGTATTACAGATGGCCAGCACCTTGGACCCCTGTTCGCGGGCATGGCGCAACGCCATCAGCGTGTCCATGGTCTCGCCGGACTGCGAGATGGCAACGACCAGCGTGCGCGGAGTCAGGATCGGGTCGCGATAGCGGAATTCGTGCGCAAGCTCGACCTCGACCGGGATGCGCACCCAATGTTCGATGGCATATTTGGCGACCATGCCGGCGTATGCCGCGGTGCCGCAGGCGATGACGATGATCTTGTCGATGCCTTTGAAATCGTGTTCGTCAATGCGTACCTCGTCAAGGTTCAAGGCGCCGTTCTCGCCAAGACGACCCAGCAGCGTGCGCTGCACGGCCGCCGGATCCTCATGGATCTCTTTGTCCATAAAGGAATCCCAGCCGCCCTTCTCGGCGGCGGAGGCATCCCAATCCACGGTGTAGACCTTCGGATCGGGCACGATGTTGCCCATGAAATCGGAGACGACCACCTTGTCGGCGCTTACGCACACGGCCTGATCCTGATCGACCTCCATCGCACGCTTCGTGTAGGCGACGAACGCGGCCACATCGGAGCCGAGGAAGTTCTCCCCCTCGCCAAGGCCCACGACCAGCGGTGAGTCATGACGAGCACCGACGACGATATCCGGCTGGCGCACATCGGTGGCGAGAATGGTGAACGCGCCTTCCAGCATGCGTGCCAGGCGGCGGACCGCCTTGAACAGATCCGGCTTGCCTGTCTCCCCGATGATCTTGTCGCTGATCTTGCCCAGTAGTTTGGCCGCGACCTCGGTATCCGTCTCGGAGGCGAAACGGTAGCCTTCGGTCTGCAGGTCGAGACGCAGCTGGGAAGCGTTCTCGATGATGCCGTTATGGATGATGGCGACCTTGCCGTCGCGGGAGGTGTGCGGATGCGCGTTGATATCGTTCGGCACGCCGTTGGTGGCCCAACGCGTATGCCCGATGCCCACCGTGGCCATCGGCATGGGGTTGCGTTCGATGTCTTCGACCAGATTGGCGAGACGCCCGGCCTTCTTACGCACCTCGACATGATCCATGCCCGGTGCGCTCAATGCCACGCCGGCCGAATCATAGCCACGGTACTCCAGTCGCCGCAAGCCTTGGAGACATACCTCCAACGGTTTGCCGCACGCGGTTTCGATCCGTCCTGCGTATCCAACGATTCCACACATATTTCACCAGCCCTAACCAATCGCGCACCATATGGGGCGGCACGCGAATATCGCTTTCGTGGCACGAGCGCCCGCCGTGTTGCCACAAACGTTACCCAAAGCCGCGGCCAAGCCGCAACGCGGCAATTCCTCAACAAGTGTGTCAGACACTCGCCGCAAGCGCCCTATGCATCGTCATGCATTTACCGCATATCTACATAATCGGTTCAGCGCATGCGCTTATTGGCATAGCGCATGGCCCGCAGCGCTTCACGCTTGTCCTGCTCTTCACGCAGCGCCTGCCGCTTGTCGAATTCGCGCTTGCCGCGGGCCAGCGCGATCTCCGCCTTGACGCGTCCGTCCTTGAAATACAGGCTCAACGGAATGATCGTATAACCTTTGGCCTCGCTCTGCCTCGACAGTTTGATGATTTCACGCTCGTGCAGCAGCAGCTTGCGCTTGCGCTTGGGAGCGTGGTTATTCCACGTGCCGTTGAGATATTCGGGGATATTCGCGTTCTCGAGCCACATCTCGCCGCGCCTGTCGATGGAGACGAACGCCTCGGCGAGGGACGCGCGCCCTTCGCGTAGGGATTTGACCTCGGTGCCCGTCAGGACCAGACCCGCCTCGTATTTGTCTTCGATGGCGTAATCATGACGCGCCTTCTTATTCTGCGCAATCAGCTTGGTGCCCTGTTCCTTGGCCATGGCCTCCTCCTTTCCTGATACGTTTTCGCAACATTCCACAATAACAGCAGCGCCGCCTGAAGCATGCCAGGCGGCGCCGCGGGCGTATGAGTCCGATTCCGCTACAGCGCGGGCTCCCGATCCGACCGATCAGTAGTGCACATACTGATAGTTGCCGGCATTGGCAATGGTCTCCCATGCCGGGAAGGTCGAGAAGCCGGTGCCGCCTTCAGAAATCAGCACGGATCCATCGGCGTTCACTCGCTCCACAACCGCCACATGACCATACTGCCAGTCGGCGGTCCAATGGCCGCCCACGCTTTGGCCCTGGGAGAACACCATCGCCGCGCCGACATGAGGCGTGTTGTTGACGTAATAGCCAAGCCCTCGCGCCGTAGCCGCCCACTGCGCGCCATTGCCCATATAGGAGCCGACGGGGAGGCTCAATTGGGAGCGACGCAGGTATGCCCACAATGTGCACTGACGTGCCGGATACGCGGCGCCCCCCACCGTGTTGCCGGTGTTGTGTCCATAGCAGTAGCTCGATCCTTCGGGGCAGCTGCCCGGCACCGCATAGTTCATGCCACTGGCCGACCAGCCGCCGGAATTGCCGGAGCTGCCGGCATTGCCGCTGGAGCTGCCGGAACTACCCGAACCGCTGGAGCTCATGCCAGTCTGCTGGCCCACGCTCGATGGCGTGTAGCTGCTGGCGCGACGCGCGGCCTCTTCGGCTGCAGCCTTGGCGGCCATGGCGGCCAGTTCGGCCTGCAGGGAGACGATTTCCGCCGCTTCCTTGGCGCTTTGCGTGGTCAGACTGCTCTTTTGGGATTCAAGCTGCTGGCGGACAGAACTGTCTTTGACCTGCAATGCCTCAAGATTGCTCTGCTTGGCGGCAGCATCCTGCGAGGCCTTCTGCGCGGCCGCGGCCTGGGAATCGGCCTGCTCCTTGAGCTTGGTGATCTGCTGCTCGATGGCGTCGAGACGCTGCTGACGGTTCATCGACGTGTTCAGCGTCGTGGCCGCGGCATCCGCGGTATTGGATGCCGAACGCGCCGCCGCGGAATCGGATTGCATCTGCGCTACGAATTCGTCGGTGCTTTTCGCGTCGGTCACCACATCCATCATGTTGGACGCGTCGGAACCATGGAAACTGTTACGTGCGATTTCGGCGACGGACTCCTTGGCGTCATCGTATTCGATGCCGGTGTCCTTGATTTTCTGCTCAAGCGTCGCCTTGTCCTGCTTGGCGGCTTCAAGACGCTGGTTCGTCGCATCGGCCAGGCTCTGCGCCTGGTATGACGCCTGCAATGACTCCTGCGCTGCCTGCTGGGCGGCGGGAATCTGGTTGTTGGCCAGATCGTTCAGCTCCTCGATGGTGCTTGCCAGGTCGGAATCCACTCCGGCGAGCTGCGCCTTAAGATTCGCGTGGTTCGCCTGTTTCTGCTGCAATTCCGCATAGGACGCCGCCTTCGCGGTCGGCACATTCGTGGTGGTGACCGCCAATCCGGCAGCCATGACCATCGCGCATGAGATGGCCATGCCGATAACGGTCTTCGCGGACTTTGTTCGCTTATTCACTACTGTGGGACCTCCTACTTCCTTCGGCACATTGTAGCGGCAGTTCCTGAACCGTCAATCAGGCCTTGAGATAGCGATGCAGGGAAATCACGGACGCAATGATGGACAGCAGCAACGCCCCGGCGACCAGCGCCGGCGAGACGATCCATACCGTTGCCTGCGTGACGAATGGGATCCAGCTCACCGACTGCGCGATGCCGTCGGTGATGAACACCTGCACGATGGCGGCCAATGTGCCGCATGCCAGCAACGAGCCGATCAGCGACGCGAACAATCCCTCAAGAATGAACGGCAGCTGGATCGTCCAGTTCGAGGCGCCGACCAGCCGCATAATCTCCGTCTCGTTCTTGCGCGATGCGGCGGACATGCGGATCGTGGTTCCGGTCAGCAGAATCGCCACGACCACCATGACGGCCGCAAGCGTGACCGTAACCACTGTGGCGCGGTTGAGCACCGCGAACACCGGGTCGAAGATCTGCTTTTGATCGACCACGCTTTCCACGCCGGTCTTTCCGGACAGGACCTCGGAAACCATCTTGTATTTGGTCGGATCCTTCAGCTTGAGCTGCAGGGAATCCTGCATATCCGCTGCGGTCAGCGTGCGCCCCTGATATTTGCCGTCGGGGTATTTCTTCAGGAAGGTGTCCTTGTAGAAATCGTCACGGCTGACATAGGTGATCTTGGAGACGTTGTCGCGCAGCTCCTGGTGGATGAAATCCTCAAGTTCGACGATCTCCTGCTGCGTGGGCGCCTTGCCGGCCGCGCATGTGGCCGCCTGGCTGCTGCCGTCCGGGCACAGGTAGACCACGACCTCCACCTTGGAATACCAGTCGCCCTTCGCCTTGTTGACCTGGACCTGCAGCAATGCCGAAGCCCCGATGAATACGAAGGAGATGAACGTGACGAGCATCACCGAGATGATCATCGGCACGTTTCGCTTCAGACTCGTCCACGTTTCCGAAAGGATGAATCGCATTCTCATCGCTGCTCCTCCTCATTGTCGGTTCGAATGCCTCGCTCCGCTATCGCAGGCGGCGCAGGCGGAGTCGGCGGAGTCGGCGGGATAGATGAGGACGGCGAAACGGGCGGCGCCGGCGGGACAGGTGGCATGAACGCCTCATCGCCCGTCGCGCTACCGGTCTCGTCGTGCGACTCGTCATGCGACTCGCGCTGCGCCATCTCATCCAACGGCAACCCCTTGCCCCAGGTCATGGTGTCTTCGGGAGAGGCGAACGCCTCCCCGTAACGCCCGGTACGCCCCGAATGCACGGACTGCGCCAGCCTGGCGATGCCATCCCCGCCATCCATGGCATGCGCGGCAATGGCACCGGCCTGCATCGCATCCATCACGGTATGCGGCTCATCGTCCAGCATGCCGCCACCATTCGAACGCAACGCCCGATGCGATTTGCTGGTCACCTCGGAATCGGGGAAGAACACCGCGGAATCATAGGAGCCATGCTCTTCATCACGCACGATCCTGCCGCTATGCAGCTCGACCACCCGCTTACGCATCGAATTAACGATCTCCTCGTTATGCGTGGCCATCACCACCGTGGTGCCGGTGCGGTTAATGGCATCCAGCACCTCCATGATGCCCAGCGACGTGGTCGGATCGAGATTACCGGTAGGCTCGTCCGCAAGCAGGATCTGCGGATGATTCACATAGGCGCGGGCAATGGCCACACGCTGCTGCTCGCCACCGGACAGCTCATGCGGATAGCTTTTCTCCTTGCCAGTCAGGCCTACGGTCTCCAGCACCTTCGGCACCATCGACTTGACCGCCGAACGGCGCATGCCGATAACCTCCAGCGCGAACGCGACGTTCTGCCATACCGTCTTGTTGTTCAGCAGCTTGTAATCCTGGAACACGAAACCAATGGAACGACGGTACTGCGGCACCTGCCGATTGGTGATGCGCCGCAAATCGTTGCCGGCGACACGGATCTCGCCCTCCGTGGCCTCCTCCTCACGCAGCAGCAGACTCAGCAATGTGGTCTTACCGGAGCCCGAAGCACCCACAAGGAACACGAAATCCCCGCGCTCGATGTCGAGGTTGACATCGTCAAGCGCCGGTCTGGTGCCCTTGGGATAGATCTTGCTCACATGATTCAACGAAATCAGTGCCATGTCATTCCTTCCGTTTCCGTTCCCGTCGCACGATCATGCGGGAGCGGGAAAATCTACTCCGCGTCCTCGGCGTGACGCTGCTCATGGCGCCAGCGGATACCGGCCTGGATGAAACCGTCCAGATCACCGTCAAACACGGCCTGGGTCTGCGAAGTCTCATACCCGGTACGCAGATCCTTGACCATCTGATAGGGGTGCAGTACATACGAGCGCATCTGATCGCCCCAGCTGGCCTTGATGTCGCCTGCCAGCTCCTTCTTCTTCTTGGCCTCCTCCTCATGGCGCAGCACCAACAGTCGAGACTGCAGCACGGCCATGGCGGCGGCACGATTCTGAATCTGAGAACGCTCATCCTGCATGGTCACGACCAAACCGGTGGGAAGGTGGGTGATGCGCACAGCCGAATAGGTCGTGTTCACACCCTGACCGCCAGGACCGGACGAGCAGTACGTATCCACGCGGATATCACTGTCCGGAATATCGATATGATCGGTCGCCTCGACCAGCGGCACCACCTCGACCGCGGCGAAACTCGTCTGACGGCGACCCTGGTTATCGAACGGGGAGATACGCACCAGGCGATGCGTGCCGCCCTCGACGGACAGACGGCCATACGCATACGGCGCATCCACCTGGAACGTGGCGGACTTGATGCCGGCCTCCTCGGCATACGACGTATCCATCACCTTGGCCTTGAAACCATTGCGTTCGCAATACCGCAAATACATGCGCAGCAGCATCTGGGCGAAATCGGCGGCATCCACGCCACCGGCGCCGGAACGAATGGTAACGACCGCGGAACGCTCGTCATACTCGCCGTCCAGCAGAGTCTGGATCTCCATATCGTCCAGATCGCTCTGGATCTTCTTCACTTCCTCCTGCGCCTCGGCAAGAGCGTCGGCGTCCTCTTCCTCCTGGCCGAGCTCGACCAAGGTCTCCACATCATCGATGCGCTGCGACGCGGAGTTGAGACGCTTCAGCTGCGACTGCGCAGCGGACAGACGACTGGTCACCTTCTGCGCATTCTCGGGATCATCCCACAAACCAGGCTCCGCCGCCTGCTGCTCCAGCTCGGCGATCTGCGCCTTCAAACGATCCATATCCAACGCCTCGGCGATAGACCCGTACTTCGCACGAGCCTGGGAAATCGCCTCGGAAAAATCAAATTCTGCCATTATGATTCACCTTACGTTTGTTCTGTAGAAATTGTCTGTGAACATGCTTGGGGTTTACACCCAACCCAGAGGGTTTACACACACTCTTTGCGGGCACGCCGTTGTCTTCCCTTCCCTTGCGGCCGCGAACCAGCCGTTCGACGCAGGAAAACGCCCCCGCAGCAGTATGCGAAAGGGCGTCAAAGACCCGCGTAGATGGCGGGAACCACCACAGAAATCAGCATGGCAGCGGCGATGACGATGCACACCGTCCGCGTCACCACGCGACGGCGGCGCTCGCGCATCTCACGCTCATCCCGCTGATCATTAGTCATAAGGCAGAAGTGTACGCACCAGCGCGGATTTTACCCACGATTACGCCAACGGTTCCATTATGTGATTCCCCCAAGAACGTGTGTCCCGTTGCAACGCAAGAATAAAAGACATGGAAATGCGATCTGCAAAACTAATGAATGGACGTGTATTCGCGGGCGCCCGCGCCCTCTACCGCGCCGCCGGCGTGGATGGCAAGGATTTCGGCAAGCCGATCATCGCCATCGCCAACTCCTTTGACGAGTTCCTGCCGGGCCATGTGCATCTGAACAAGGTTGGCCGTCTTATCTCCGAAGCCATCAAGGAGGCTGGCGGCATCCCCCGCGAGTTCAACACGATGGCCGTGGACGACGGCATCGCCATGGGCCATACCGGCATGCTGTACTCGCTGCCGAGCCGCGACATCATCGCCGATACCGTGGAATACCAGGTGAATGCCCACTGCGCCGACGCCCTGATCTGCATCCCGAACTGCGACAAGGTCGTGCCGGGCATGCTGATGGCCGCGC
>OLQC01002366.1_pt1 | contig 12775 bp, 11 predicted proteins | sample 1672471 | NCBI WGS metagenome assembly OLQC01 (sample SAMEA3136689, study PRJEB25190) | human gut metagenome | biome: human gut; feature: human-associated habitat; material: faeces | place: Austria | collected 2013
CCCGCCGCCGCCCGCCGCAGGCCGCCCCGGCCGCGGCCGGCAAGCACGGCCGCAAGGCGAAAAAGGCCAAAAAGCCGAAGAAGAAAAAGAGCCTCGGCCGCCGGCTGCTCATTTTGTTCCTCGTGCTGGCCATCCTGGCCGGATTGTATCTGACGGCGGTCTATTCCGACATTCCGTTCATCGCCAAGTGGCGCACGGCCTATATCCAGACGGCCATGAACACGCTCAGCCACCAGTGGCTGGCCACGGCGTTCATCCCACGCAGCGTCATTGACAAGGTCCTCGCCGAAATGGAGGCCGCCAGGGAGGCGCAGATCGGCATCAACAGCGAGTGGGACGAAGGCGAGTCCGAGTCCCGCAACCCGACGCTCACGAACACCGAGGGCATGAGCAAGGAAGAGATCGCGTTTTACAACCTCTTCTGGGAGGTCAATGTGCCGAGCATGCAGGCGTATGTCAAGGAGCATCCCGACGCCCTCGCCGCCGGCTGGAGCCGCATCAACATCGACAAGTCCGCCCTCACGGCTGACGGCACCAGCATCCGCACCATACAGGGCGAGCAGGTGCTTGCGATCGACGCGCGCAACAAGATCCTCATCGCGCGCGTGAAAGGCAGCACTTACCGCGGCGTGCTCGTTATTATGAAAGACCCGTCGCGCCTGAGTCTGCAGGCCGCGTCCACGCTCGGCAGCGTCGGCCAGGTCTGCGGCAAGATCGCCGAGGCCCACGGCGGCGTCATCGGCATGACCGGCTCGGGCTTCATCGACCCGGGCGGCACCGGCAACGGCGGTACCCTCGCGGGCTACGCCATGTGCAACGGCAAGTCCTACGGCAGCCATATGGGCTATGGCTACAAGCGTCTCGAGCTGCATAAGGACAACCGCATCTACATCCGCGACAGCGATTCCTCGGTCTCGCCCGACACGACGGACGCGGTCGAGTTCTCGCCCGCCATGATCATCGACGGGGAGACGGTCGTCAACGCCCGCAGCGGCTTCTCCGACCTGCAGCCGCGCGCCTGCCTCGGCCAGTCGAAGTACGGCGAGATCATCGCCCTGCTCGTTGAGGGCCGGCTCACGACGTCGGTCGGCATCAGCGTGCCGGACTGCGCGGCCATCATGACCAAGCACGACTGCATGCAGGCCATGAACCTCGACGGCGGCACCAGCGCCATGATCTGGTACAAGGGCAAGTACATCATGCGCAGCTCCAACCCCGCGCTCACCGCCGGGCGCACGCTGCCGAACGCTTTCGTCTACACCGGAAATTAACGCTGCGGCAGCTGACAGCCCCAACAGCCTCGCAGAGTTTGACACACGCAAACGTCCCTGACCGCCGGTCAGGGACGTTTGTGCGCAATGCGCAAAAGATTTCCCGAAAAACGGGTGCAGATTCGTGAAAATGGGGCTTGCAATCCGGCGCGGGAAGTGGTAGAGTAACACCATCGAGAAACCGATGACCGAGAGGAGTACCCATTCACGAAGCTTTCAGAGAGCAGCGGACGGTGGAAGCGCTGCAGCGGACGGGTGGCGAATGGACTCGTGAGGGCAAACCGATTGCAGCAGCATGAGGGGCGACGGTGGCCGCGGCCGTTATCCGGCGGAGCGTATGATCGTACGTGCAAAGTGGGCGCATGAGCGCCAACATGGGTGGCACCGCAGGAGTTACAGTCTTGTCCCATGAAACGGATGGAACCGTTTCGTGGACGAGGCTTTTTTTGTTGCTCAAATTACCGCAGGAGGGATGCAGATGACCCGCAAAACCAGACGATGGCGTGGCGGCCGGAGAATTTTTGCCGCGTCAGACCGTATCCGAACAGTTCAAAACCAACCGCTTTCAATATAGAAGGAGAATATACTATGAATCAGACTTTCCAGAAGATCGTCGGCGGCGTGCTCGCCGTCACCGCGCTCATGGGCCTGTCCGCCTGCGGCAGCAAGACCGAGGACACCAAGGCTGATGGCAAGACCTATAAGGTCGGCATCGTGCAGTTTGTGGACGATGCGTCCCTCAACCAGATCGAGGCGGCCATCGAGGCCGAGCTCGACGCGAAGGCCACGGAGCTGGGCGTGAAGTTCGACTACACGCTCTACAACGGCCAGGCCGACGGCACGACGCTTAACCAGATCGGCGCCGAGCTCGTCAGCAAGGGCGTGGACCTCATCGTCCCGATCGCAACGCCGGCCGTGAAGATCATGCAGTCCGCTACCGAGGACACCGAGATCCCCATCGTTTTCTCCGCCGTGTCTGACCCCGTCGGCGCCGGCATTGTTGATTCGCTCGACGCGCCCGGCGGCCGCATCACCGGCACGAGCGACGCGCTCAACACCAAGGGCCTGCTCGACCTGATGCTCGCCCAGAACCCGGACACCAAGACCGTTGGCCTGCTCTACTCCAAGAGCGAGGATTCCTCCAAGCAGCCGATCGAGGACGCGAAGGCCTACCTCGAGGGCAAGGGCATCCGCTGCGTGGAAAAGACCGGCACCACCACCGATGAAGTCACCTCCGCCGTCGATGCGCTCATCGCCGAGAAGGTCGACGCCGTCTTCACCCCGACCGACAACACCATCATGACCGCCGAGCTCGCCATCTACGAGAAGTTCCTCAATGCCAAGATCCCGCAGTACTGCGGCGCGGACTCCTTCGCGCTCAACGGCGCGTTCGTCGGCTACGGTGTGGATTACACCAAGCTCGGCACGATCACGGCCGACATGGTCGTGCAGGTGCTCGTTGACGGCAAAGACCCCGCCACGCTGCCCGTGACCACGTTCGATAACGGCATCGCCATGATCAACACCGAAAGCTGCGCCGCCCTCGGCTACGACCTCGCGGCTGTCAAGCAGGCATTTGACGGCAAGTGCAGCTCCGTGCTCGAGACGACCACGCAGCAGAATTTCAACTGATTGATCTGACATCCCGAAGGAGGGAGTTCCATGCTGACCGTTTTGCAGACGGCGCTCGAGGTCGGCCTCATTTACGGCCTCGTCGCGCTGGCGCTGTTCATCAGCTTTTCCATCCTGAATATCGCCGACCTGTCCACGGACGGGTGCTTCACGCTCGGCTGCGCCGTGGGCGCCATGCTCACCATCGCCGGCCACCCGATCCTCGCGCTGTTCGCGGCCATGGCGGCGGGCATGCTCTCGGGCTACATCACGGCCTTTTTGCAGACGCGCCTCGGTGTTGAGAGCATCCTCGCCGGCATCATCTCGAACACCGGCCTCTACACGATCAACCTCGCGGTCATGGGCTTTTCGTCCAACGTGTCCATCACCGGGGTCGACACGGTGTTTTCGCTCTTCAAGGGCCTTGTCGGCGGGCAGTGGAGCCGGCTGATCCTGCTCGCGCTCATCGCGGCCGTGATCGTGCTCGTGCTCATCCGCTTTTTCGGCACGTCCCTCGGCCTGTCCATCCGCGCCACGGGCGACAGTCTCGACATGGTCAGCGCTTCCTCCATCAATCCGAAAGCCACCATCACGATCGGCCTGTGCCTGGCCAACGCCCTCACGGCGCTGTCCGGCTGCCTGATCGGGGAATACAACAAGTTTTGCGACATCAACCTCGGCACCGGCATGGTCACGATCGCGCTGGCGAGCCTCATCATCGGCGAGGTCTTTGCCGGCCGCCGCGGCAGCGTGGGCAAGCGCGTCGTCTGCGTCGTGCTCGGCAGCATCGTCTACCGCTTCATCATCGCGCTGGCGCTGCGGCTGAACATCTCGGCCGAGTATTTCAAGCTCGTGTCCGCCGTCATCGTGGCCGTCGCCATCGCCGCGCCGAACATGAAGGACTACGTCCATCTGGCGAAGATCAAGTCCAACGCCCGCAAGCTGCGCGCCCTGTCCGGAAAGGGGGACGAGACCGATGCTTGAAGTTTCCCATATTTCCAAGACGTTCAACGCCGGCACCGTCAACGAGAAGCGCGCCCTGTCCGACCTCTCGCTCCGGCTGGCCGACGGGGAGTTTGCCACCATCGTCGGCTCGAACGGCGCCGGCAAGAGCACGCTCTTCAATGCCATCGCCGGTGTGTTTTACGTCGACGCCGGCACGATCACGCTCGACGGGCGGGACATCACGTTCCTGCCGTCGCACAAGCGCAGCCGCCGCATCGGCCACCTGTTCCAGGATCCGCTCAAGGGCACCGCGCCGCACATGACCATCGAGGAAAACCTCGCCGTGGCCTACCTCCGCTCGCCGGAAAAGCATAAGTCCTTCCGCCGCGTGACACGCCGCGACCGCGACTTTTTCCGTGACGCGCTCGCCCAGCTCGACATGGGGCTGGAGGACCGCATGAACACGCCCGTCGGCCTGCTCTCCGGCGGCCAGCGCCAGGCGCTGACGCTGCTCATGGCCACCATGGTCACGCCCGAGCTGCTGCTGCTCGACGAGCACACCGCCGCGCTCGACCCCGTCACGGCCGATAAGGTGCTCGCGCTCACGCGCAGCGTCGTGTCGGAGCACAGCATCTCCTGTCTCATGATCACGCACAATATGCACCAGGCGCTCGAGCTCGGCACGCGCACGCTCATGATGGACGCCGGCCGCATTGTGCTCGATGTCTCCGGCCCGGAGCGCGCGGACATGACCGTGCAGGGTCTGCTCGACGCCTTCGCCGCCAAGGCGGGCGAGGCGTTTGATAACGACCGCGTCCTGCTGTCCACGGCCGAGGACCGCGAGAACTGAATTTCGGCATAGAAAAATCAGCCGCCCACCGGGCGGCTGATTTTTTTCACTTGTCGAAAACCCCATTCGGGGTTTCCGACAAAAGGTTTACAGTCTGCTGCGCGCATAATTTGCGCGCCGATGGCGCACAAATTCCACACTTGCAGCCTGAAAAGTATTTTTTCCGCCGTACATGCCGCCGGAAAAAATGATTGCATTTTCTTTGCCGCCTGCGGGCGGCAAACGCTGCGAGGCTTCTTCGCGGTTTAATAGAACGTGGCCACCGGTTCCTCCGGTTTTTCGACCTCCTGCACGGACTGCACCGTGAACACGGGGCCCTTGCGGCCATAGGCGCGGTGGAACTTGTAGTCCAGCCGGGCCGTGATGATGGCCCACTCGTCGTTGCGGATCTCGTCGGCGCGGTCCCACACACAGATGATGCCCGCGAACTGAATGTCCTGCACACAGCAGGTCATGATGTGCCGCCCGGCGATGAAGCAGCCCTTCGGCACGTTCTTGCGCACAAGGCAGCGGCACTTGACCTCAATGGTCTTGCCGTCGTACTTCTTCGGCTCTTCGGACATGTCGCGGTACCAGATGGCGAAGTCGCGGTCCTCGATCTCGACGACCGGGGCGTCAAGGTCGAACGGCAGCGGATCTTCAATGTCGTCGTACACGACCTTGCCGTCGGTGTATTCATACGCGATGTCGCACCGGCGGGAGATGGCGCGGATGACGCGGTGCATCTCCATGCGGTCCATGCTGTCGTTGTAGCGGTTGAGCACGACGAGCTCGGCGCTCTTGAGCTTGTCCACCGTGAGCTGGCGCATATTCGCGTTGTAGCTCAAAAACGACGTCGCATCGCAAAACAGGAATTCCTGCGCGACCGCCCAGCCCTCCGGCAGGTTGCCGTAGAGTGAGTCGAGCATCCACATGCCGTTGTACTCCACGAGCACGCGCTCGGGCTGGATCTCGTCCTGCAGCGCCTTCAGGTGCTCGACCGTGAGGTCGGACTCCTCGTCGATGTTGCGCACAAAGACGTTCCCGGCGCAGAACTTGTCCGGCTCGTAGACTTCCTCGCCCTCTTCACACAGCAGCAGCAGCGTGCGCTCGCCCTTGTGGAAGCGGTTGTCCTCGAGCGTCTCCTGGATGAATTTCGTCTTGCCGGCCTCCAGAAAGCCGGTGAACAGGTATACCGGCAGATCCGGCGCCTGCTGTTTCGTGTCAGCCAATGTGGAACAGCTCCTTCAGTGCATCCTCGGCCAGGTGCGACCCGATCACGCACACGCGGCCGGTGACCTGTGCGCTGCCGCGGCGGACGTCGGATTCGCCGGGCACGTAGTCAAAGTGGATCCAGCCGCCGTCGGTCGCAGGCACGATGCCCTTGGCGCGCAGCACGACGCCGTAGCGGTGCTCGTTGATGAGCGCGTCGAGCGCGGTGCGGATCTCGTCGTCGGTGTATTTGCGCGGCGTCTCGGTGCCCCAGCTCGTGAACACCTCGTCCGCGTGGTGGTGATGGTGGTGATGGCCGCAGCAGTGGTCATGGTCATGCTCGTCATGCTCGTCGTGGTCATGATGATGCTCGTGCTCGTGTTCATCGTCATCATCGTCATCATCGTCGTCATGGTGATGGTGATGGCCGCAGCAGCATTCGTGCTCGTCATCATCGTGATGGTGGTGATGGTGCTCGTGTTCATCCTCGTCGTCGTCCTCGGCGGCCTCGGCCTTGAGGTGCTCGAGCTCGGCGGACAGCGTGTCGCGCCGCTCCATCGTTTCGAGGATCTGCTTGCCGTCCAGCTCCGTCCACGGCGTGGTCACGATCGTGGCGGTCGGGTTCTTTTCACGCAGCAGCGCCACGGCGGCGTCGAGCTTCTCGGGGCGGATACCCTCGGTACGCGAGAGGATGATGGCGCTTGCGTTCTCGACCTGGTTGTTGAAAAACTCGCCGAAGTTCTTCATGTACATCCTGCACTTGTTCGCGTCCACCACGGTCGTAAAGCCGTTGAGCACCAGCTCGTCGGACTGCACGCCCTGCACGGCGCGGATGACGTCGCTCAGCTTGCCGACGCCCGAGGGCTCAATGAGGATGCGGTCGGGGTGAAACTGGGTGAGCACCTTCTGCAGCGCGTCGGCAAAGTCGCCCACGAGGCTGCAGCAGATGCAGCCGGAGTTCATCTCGTTGATCTGCACGCCGGAGTCCTTGAGGAAGCCGCCGTCGATGGCGATCTCGCCGAACTCGTTTTCGATCAGCACGATCTTTTCGCCCGTGTAGGCCTCGGCGATCAGTTTTTTGATGAGCGTGGTCTTGCCGGCGCCGAGAAAACCGGAGAAAATATCAATTTTTGTCATAAAAGAAAGCACTTCCTGTCTGGGAGCACGCGCCCCCGAAATTTTGACCATTATTATAGCACGAAATTGTGAACGAAACAAGTCCGCCGCGTCGATGGGATGTGGTTGCGTTTTCACCGCCGCTGCGGTAAACTGGAGACATGAGATGGAATGCATTTTGGAAAATTTTAAGGCGAAACTGGCGCGCGGCCATTTACCTGTTCGTGCTCGCGGCGCTGGCGGTGCTGCTCGTGGTCGTGTGTGTCCGCCGCGGGCAGACCGCCGCGCAGCCCGAGCCCACGCCCCGCACATCCGCTGCCGTCCAGAAGGATGCAGCGCAGACGCTGCTCGACGGCATGAGCACGCGCGAGAAGATCTGCCAGCTGCTCATCGTGCACCCCGAGACGCTCACGGACGGCGGCGCCGTTACGGCCATGACGGATGACCTCGCCGCCGCGCTGCGCGACTATCCGGTCGGCGGCTTTCTGCTCTCGGCGGGCAACATGACCTCCGGCGAGCAGCTCCGGGCGCTCACGTCCGCGCTCTCATCTGCCTGCGCCGCGGCCCCGCTCGTCACCGTGGATGAGGAGGGCGGCCGCGTCGCGCGCCTGATGAACACCGTCGGCACGACGAAATTAAACAGCATGTACAGCTACCGCAGTCTCGGCACGCAGGGCGCGTATGACAATGCCCAGACCCTCGCGCACGACATCGCGGCCTACGGCTTCAACACCGACTTTGCGCCCGTGGCCGATGTCTGGACGAACAAGCGCAGCAACGCCATCGGCGACCGCGCCTACAGCGATGATTATGACGAGGCGGCCACGCTCGTCTCCGCCGCCGTGCACGGCTTTCGTGACGCCGGGGTCATCTGCTGTCTGAAGCATTTCCCCGGCCACGGCAGTACGGCCACGGACTCGCACAACGGCGCCGCCACGGTCGATAAGACGCTCCCGCAGCTGCGGCAGGAGGACCTCAAGCCCTTCGTCTCCGGCATCGCCGCCGGGGCGGACATGGTCATGGTCGGCCACCTGACCGTGCCGACGATGGACGATGCGCCCGCGTCCCTCTCGCACAAGCTCGTCACGAACCTGCTGCGCTATGACCTCGGTTTCCGCGGCGTCATCGTCACGGACGGGCTGCAGATGCAGGCCCTCGCGCAGTATACCGACGGGGAGAAGGCCGTGCGCGCCCTCGCCGCCGGCAACGACATGCTGCTTGAGATCAGCGACGTGCCCGGTGCGGTCGCGGCCGTGGAGCAGGCGCTCGCAGACGGCACGCTCACGGCCGATGCGCTCGATGCGAGCGTGCTGCGCGTGCTGCAGCTCAAGCTCGCGCACGGCATTCTGCCGCTGCCGGAGACCGGCTGACACTCATGATTTTTTAAGAAAGGTGTGGTATCCTCATACTGGGCGCGGCCGGTCGGCCTGCCCCGCATCCTCCCTTTCTTTCTTCCCCCAACAGATCAGCCGCTGTCAAAGGACAGCGGCTGATCTATTATCATTTCCGGTTGTACCCCGGCGCAAAACGTGGTATCCTAAGCTATCATGACCAGAGAGGCGACCCGCATTGCAATTCGTTGACATTGAAAAGAAGGACGGCGGCGCGTTCCTGCACCGCTACGACCTGCACTATATCGACCGCACCGGCTGCCCGCGCACGTATGAGATGGTCAGCCGCGACCGGAATATCGACTCGCTCGAGCACCTGCAGCACCACCGCACGGACGCGGTCGTCATGGTGCTCACGGACGCTACGCGCGAGCACATCGCGCTCATCCACGAGTTTCGCATGGAGCTCGGCCAGCGCATCTACGGCCTGCCCGGCGGCCTCATCGAGCCGGGGGAGACGCCCGAACAGGCGGCCCGCCGCGAGCTGCGCGAGGAGACCGGCCTGCGCCTGACGGCCATCACGCACGTGCTGCCGCCGGCGGCGTGCACGGTCGGCATCGGTGACGAGCGCACGGTCTGCGTTTTCGGCACGGCGGAGGGGACGTTCCGCCCGAGCGCCGACCCCATGGAGGAGATCGAGTCGGCGTGGTATACGCGCGCGCAGGTGCGCGCCCTGCACGAGACGGACCTCTTCGGTTCCTGGGCGCTGGCCTATAGCTGGATGTTCGCAAACGGCTGCCTGCCGGGCGTCTGAAGGCACACAATTTTACGATTACGGAGCGATCATTATGTTTTTTTCGGAGATATATCAGCCGGGCGTCGCCGATTTCGACCCTAGCGGCAAGTTCGGTTATGAAGCGATCCTGCGCATTTTGGAAAACACGGCCAGCCGCCACTCCGACAGCTCGGGCGACGACATCATTGAGGAAAGCCGCAACGGCATCACCTGGGTGCTGACCGACTGGCGCGTCCGGATCGTGCGCCGGCCGGACAGCAAGGCGCCCCTGCGCGTCACGACCTGGGTGCGCGACAGTGTGCCCACCGGGCGCATCTTCCGCGACTATACGCTCGCGGACGAGAGCGGCACGGAGCTCGTGTGCGCCGAGTCGCGGCTCATTTTGTTCGACCTGCGCGCGCAGAAGATCATCCGCATCGACCAGCAGCGCTTCCGGTCCTATCTGCCGGAGACGCGCGGCGTGTTCGCGTCCGCCGCGCCGCGCCTGCGTGCCCCCGCCGCCTTCGATGGGGAGAAAACGCTGCCCCTGCGCCGCAGCGACATTGACTTCAACGGCCATGTACATAACACGAAGTATCTCGACTTTGCGCTCGAGGCCCTGCCGGACACCGTGCCGCGCGATGCGTTCACGGGCTTTCGCATGGTCTATCCGAAGGCGGTCAAGGACGTAGATGCCGTCACGCTCAAATATTGCCTGTCGGACGGAAACCCCTTCGTGTGCGTCTACAGCGGCGACACGCTCTGCACGCTCATCCGCTTCGAGACATGAAGATACCCCCGCTGCAAAAATGCAGCGGGGGTATCTTCAGCTTTCTGCGAACCGGCCGACATACGCGCGCATCTCCTGCCGCGAGTCGATGCCGTGCACGCCCGCGATGAACGCGCGCTTTTCCTCGTCCGTGAGCGCCGAAAACTTTGCCAGCGCCTGCTGGTTGTGCACCAGCGCCATACCCAGCCCGACCGGGATGGCCGGCTGCGTGCCTGCTTTGTGCAAAGGTTTCACCTTCCTCTGTGTCCGGTTTCGGAGCGGGTGCTCCCTAACCATAGTATGGCACAGATGGAAAAATAGAATACATCAGCCCAGATCGAGCACCTGCCGCGCGGCGTAGCCATCGGCGCGCAGCGCGCCGTCGAGCAGCTCATAGCGCGTGATGTCCAGCCGCACCGCGTGCAGCATCGCGGGCATCTGCTGCAGCTGCTGCAGCTGCTGCAGCTGCACGCCGCGTGCCTCGATCACGCTGCGGTATTCGTCGCTCAGCGGGTCGATGTACACGGCCGTGCCCGTCATCTGCAGCCCGGCGAGCGACGCCATGCCCGCGTAGCTGTCAAACACGGCGGCGGAGATCGCCCCGTTCCACCAGATGCCCTTGAACTTCAGCCCGCCCTCGGTGAGGATGTAGAGCCTGCCGTCCACGCGCAGGTATTCCAGCGGCGTGCACCGCACCCATTTTCCGCAGCCGGTCGCGAGCGCGAGCGTGTTGTGCGCCTCCAGAAAGGCGTCGATGCGCGCCTTGAGCGCATCCGTCGGCATCGGGGCCTCCGGCGGGCAGAAGGCTTTGCCGATCAGTTCGGCCGCGGCGACGGTCTCGTCCTCGCCCTTCGGACGGAAGGTCACGCGCTTTTGCAGCCCGGCGGTCACGACCGGGCCGTCCTCGCCCGCGGTGACGGTGATGACGTTTGCGTATCCGCTCCAGTCGCGCGGGGCGCGCTCGGCGGGGAAGAGCTTGCAGTTGCCGATGACCGTGCCGAGGATGTAGGCCGTGCGGCGCGCGTCGGCGTCATAGATAATGGCAGTGATGTTCATGGGTTCGTTGCCTCCGGAAAAAATCAGAATAGAAGATAATGTGAGTATAACACGCAAAGAATGGATTGTAAAATCGAAAGCCGGATGTTACAATGAGAAAAAATCCGAAACAGAAACGAGGTCTTGCCATGCTCTGCCCGAAATGCGGCGCGCAGCTGTCTGACAGTGCCGTGATCTGCCGCGCCTGCGGCGCCATGCTGCCCGAGCAGCCCGTCGCCCCGAAAGCGCCGTACCCGCCGGCATCCCAGCCGGCCGAACCCACTGCGTCCGCGCAGCCCGCCGCTCCGCGCACCTGCACGAAATGCGGCGCGCCGCTCGATGACGGCGTGCGTTTTTGCACCAACTGCGGCGCGCCCGCGCCGGAACCGTCTGCTCCGTCCGACACAACGCGATCCGCTTCCGCCGGCCCGGCACAGTCCGTCCCGCCGCAGCAGGGCGCGGCAGGTGCGCCCCATACCGGCGCGGCAGCTCCGTTCGGCCCGGGCATCTGCCCGCGCTGCGGCAGCCGACTCGCACCCGGCGCGCGTTTTTGCACCGTCTGCGGCATGCCCGCGCCCGAAGCGCCCCGGGGCCAGGGCGACTGGTATGCGCCTGCGCCCGGCGGCGGGGTCTCCTCGCCGGAGATCGGCCCGAAGCACAAGCCGAAGAAGCTGCTCATCGGTCTGCTGTGCGGCTTTGCCGCGCTGGTCGTGATCGTGGCGGTCTTGGCCGGCATTTTCGCCGCCCGTCAGGCAGGCGAGCCCAGCACGGCCGGCGGCGCGGAGGTGGACCGGCTCCTCGAGCGCTACTTCACGTATTTCAAGGCCGATGACACCGACGCCATGCTCGATCTCTTCCTGCCGGAGGTTATCACCTACATGCAGGACGACGATACCGTCACCGGCCGCGAGGACGCCCTCATCCAGCTCGACGACTGGTATTATGACTACGGCAAGGCCATCGATGATTATTACGTCTATGACGACGACAGCCTCGACGCCAGCGACGTGCGCGAGATCCAGCGCGAGCTCGGCGTGCGCATCGACGACAATGTCATCGTCGCCTGCGACGTGACGTATCAAAACGGGCAGGACAACGACTTTTATTTCGAGTTCGTCCAGGTCGACGGGCAGTGGTATCTGCTGTTCGTCGTGGAGTGATACTGCTTCAGAGAATAGCCCCGGCAGCTTCGGCTGCCGGGGTTTTTTTGCTTTATGCCTGCACCTGCACGCGGCTGCCGCCGCTGCGGTCTTTGGTCACGATGATCTGCCGGTCGATGCGGTCCTTGAGCTCCGCCACGTGGGAGATGATGCCCACGATGCGGCTGCCGCCCGACACGCCCACGAGCGCGGCGAGTGCCTGCTGCAGCGCCTCGCTGTCGAGCGAGCCGAAGCCCTCGTCGACGAACATGGCCTCGAGCTGCACGCCGCCAGCGGTCGCCTGCACCTCGTCGGACAGGCCGAGCGCCAGCGACAGGGAGGCGGCGAACGTCTCGCCGCCGGAGAGCGTCTTGACGCTGCGCGCCGTGCCGTTGTAGTGGTCGATGACCTCCAGCTCCAGCCCGGTCTGGCTGCGGTTGTCGCCCGCGCGGGCGCAGCGGCGCAGCTCGTACTGCCCGCCGGACATGATGAGCAGGCGCGTGTTCGCGCGGCCAAGGATGCGGTCGAAGTACGCGGTCTGGATGTAGGTCTCGAGCATGATCTTTTCCTTGCCGGGCACGGCGCCGTTGGCCGTCGCGGCCAGCGCGTGCACCCATTGCCAGCGCGCGCACGGCGGCGTGCTGCTGCCGCCGCGTGTCGATGGCGGTGCGGGCCGCGCGGTTTTGCTCCAGGCGCGCATCACAGGTGCTGACCTGCCTTTGCAGCTGCTCGGCGCGCACGG
>OLQC01002371.1_pt1 | contig 12764 bp, 10 predicted proteins | sample 1672471 | NCBI WGS metagenome assembly OLQC01 (sample SAMEA3136689, study PRJEB25190) | human gut metagenome | biome: human gut; feature: human-associated habitat; material: faeces | place: Austria | collected 2013
GTGTATATCTTATGGGAACTAATTTTTATTTGATGAGTAGAAATAAAAAGCTAATACGAGAGTAAATTATAATATGCTTTGGGGTAGAGCAGAGTCAGTTGAAAGGCTGGCTCTAATTTTTGCACTTTTTTAGCAGACTGGCGAATAACTGTGCAGTTCATATAACTTCTTAAGAAGGATTCCAAACCATGCATTTACGCACTATGAAATAATGATTCTTCTGCGTATCCCCGATTCACTTTACGCACCTGAATTATATATTGCAAACCGGGAAACAATCGCAAGAAGTTGCGATTGTTATTGATGATATAGTGATTCTGTGATATCATATAAAATATGGTACATGAAAACGGAGGTCAAAATGAAAGTATTGGTAATGAATTGTAGTCTTGTAAGAAATGGAGCAACAGCAGAAAGAGTTAAGGATAGGTGGTAAAATTGATTCGAAAAGATTAACAGATTTAGAGGGTGAGTATGTGATGGCAAAAAACTATAAATATAAAAAAGCAACCATAGCAGACATAGATGAACTTGTAAAAACAAGAATTATCGTCCTTCGAGCAGCCAACAAACTATCGAATGATGTGGATATGTCATTGGTGGAAAAAGAATCCTATGAGTATTATAAGCGTGCATTAGAAACCGGTGAGTATATTGCATATTTGGTGTATGATAACGGGGCATTTGTCGGTGCAGGTGGTGTCAGTTTTTATCAGGTGATGTCGACATATCATAATCCGACTGGTAAAAAAACGTATATTATGAATATGTATACGGCACCGGAATATCGAAGACAGGGAATTGCAATTCACACATTGGATTTGCTGGTAAAGGATGTAAGGAAACAGGGCGTATTACAGATTGCTTTAGAGACGACAGAGATGGGACGACCGTTATATGAAAAGTATGGATTTTTAAAAATTGAAGATGAAATGGAGCTGATCAAATGACAAGAGTGTATTTTCGTACGTCACGCACAGCCGGAACATGATTGGAAAGAAGACAGAACAAGACCTTTGACGGAAGAAGGCAAGAAAGATTCTGTAATTGTACTAGAATTTTTGAAGGACAAGAAAATAGATGCGTTTTATTGTAGTCCATACAAACGCAGCATGGATACCATTGCAGATGCGGCAGCTTTTTTTGGAAAAGAAATTATAACAGATGAGAGATTAAGGGAGCGTGAAAAAGGTCCTGATGGCAACAACCACGGAATGTTCCAGAAACGTTGGGCTGACCATGATTATCATGAAGAGGGTGGAGAATCCATTGCTATGGTTCAAAATCGTAACATAGAGGCGTTAAACGAGATTTTATCAGATAATACGGATAAAGATATTGTTATAGGAACCCATGGTACTGCCCTTAGTACGATATTGAATTTTTATGACAATAATTTTGGATGTGAAGATTTTCTAAGAATTATCGACTGGATGCCATATATTATCGAACTGGACTTTGAAAGCAGCTGTAACGAAATGGAATCTGAATGTCCGAGTTACAGTTTTAAGCTGATTGGCAAACAGGAACATTGTTATATAGAGAAGAAATTTAAAGTTAAGTAGCGTGCGGATAAAAAGTAGTGAGGAATAGATGAATACACGATATTATATGGTCATTATCAAGGGTGAAATAAAGACATCCGAAATAATGTCATGTGGTTACAATAGAAATACCCAAAAATGGGATGTAAAATTCAATAATGGAAAAACATACTCGTATGCATATTTGAATGTGGAAAAGTTGACTGATCCGGAGGTTTTGAATCCTAACATGTATCGGATTAGCAGAGAAGGACGAGAGTTCTTTGATGTTAATGCAATATATGTATTTAGAAGCGGAAGTGAGTCTTATTGGCACATTTGTTTTGGCGATGGTAGTGAAAGAGATTATCGTCGGAACGACTTACATATTATAGAGTCATGTCTTACTCAGAGTCAGTCATCAAATGTATTTGAATATATAAAGCAAATTGCAGGTTTGAGTAATCTTAAGAATGAAGAGACTGGTGAAAAATTATTGTCTAAGAAGTTTGACAAGATTTCTTTTGTGGGTAGTGATGTAGCTTTAGCAAAGTATTTGAATCCATCATCATTGCAAGGAAAAAGAACAGGACGCGAATACATTCCGATTTTCCCATTTGGATGCAATAACAGTCAGTATAAGGCTGTAAAAAATGCCATGGAGAATCAGATTAGTGTTATACAGGGACCTCCAGGAACAGGGAAGACACAAACAATATTGAATATTATTGCAAATATATTAATGCAAGGGAAAACGGTACAGATAGTATCCAATAATAATTCGGCAACAGAAAATGTATATGAAAAATTATCTTCTTCAAAATACAATTTAGGTTTTATTGCTGCGACATTAGGAAGTTCTAAAAATAAGAAATTATTTGTTGAGCATCAGGATGCCGCTTATCCAGATTTTTCGTCATGGAAAACGCAAGAAGATCCAAGTGTTTTGCAAAAGGGAATAGCTGACCAATCCAGTCAGTTAAAAAGCGTTTTTGATAAGCAGGAAAAACTGGCGTGTTTAAGGCAGGAACTTTCACAGTTGGTTACTGAACAGGAATATTTCAATCAATATGTTAAAGAATCAGATGTTCATACAGATAGTATTAAGTTCAAGAAAAAGCTATCTTCAAAGCAATGGATGGTATTGTGGCAGGATTGCCAGTTGATTTCAGAAGAAAAAACGGCAATAGGATTTTGGTTTAAGATAAAAGCCTTATTTAAATATGGAGTAACCGATTGGGGCATTTATAAGCAGGATATTTCAAAGATAATTACAACCTTTCAGGCAATGTATTATCGTGCAAAGCAGGCGGAGTTGTCTGCGGAAATTGCAGATATTGAAAAGTATTTAAATAGTGTTAATAAGAATTTGCTTGAGGATTTATGCAAACAGTCAATGGTTGTCCTAAAAGACAAACTGGCAAGAAAGTATGAAGGTAACAGCAAGAGAAAAATGTTTAGTGAAGATAATCTGTGGAAGGAGCCATACGGTGTACTGGTTGAGTATCCGGTTATATTAAGTACAACATTTTCGTCAAGAAACAGTCTGAATTCAGATGTGGTGTATGATTACCTTATCATGGATGAGGCATCACAGGTAGATATTGCAACTGGTGCATTGGCATTGTCCTGTGCAAGGAATGTTGTTATTGTGGGTGATACCAAGCAGCTTCCTAATGTTGTTAAAGATGATACAAAGGTTAAAGCAAAAGTTATATTTGACAGCTTTCATATTAGTGAGGGATATCAGTATACAAATAGCTTTCTGCAATCCATTTTGGATGTTATGCCAAACGTAACACAAACATTGTTGCGAGAACATTATAGGTGTCACCCTAAAATAATAAATTTCTGTAACCAGAAATTCTATCGTGGTGAATTGATTATTATGACAACGGATAAGGGTGAAGAGGATGTTTTATCGGTAGTAAAAACGGTAGCGGGAAATCATGAGCGTAATCATTATAGCCAGCGCCAGATAGATGTTATTAAAAATGAGATTATACCAAAATATGTTTCAAATCCGGAAGAAACCGGAATTATTGCACCGTACAAAAATCAGGTAGAAGCATTAAGCAAGGAGATAACAGATATTGATGCTGCTACAGTGCATAAGTTCCAGGGCAAGGAGAAAGAGAATATTATTATATCTACCGTGGATGATGAAATATCTGATTTTGCAGATGATTCATATTTAATCAATGTTGCTGTATCAAGAGCCAAAAAGAAATTGATGTTGGTTGTAACTGGAAATGAGCAATCAAAAGAGCGCAATATAACAGATTTGATTGATTACATTCAGTATAATAATTTTGAGGTTACTGAAAGCAAGATTTATTCGATTTTTGATTACCTTTACAAGCAGTATACTGAGGAAAGAAGGGTATACTTGCAGAAGCACAAAAAAGTATCAGAATATGATTCGGAAAATCTGATGTATTCATTGATAGAGGACATTATCTCTGCTAACAAGTATTCAAGCTTGGATGTTGTTTGTCATTTTCCGTTGAATATGTTGATTAAGAATCCAGAACTATTAAATGAGCAGGAATGTCAGTATGCAATGAATCCAGCAACACATTTAGATTTTCTGATTTATAACAGAATTGGTAAAAAGCCTGTGTTGGCGATTGAGGTTGACGGATATGAATACCATAAAGAGGATACCGTTCAGGCTTCAAGAGATTTATTGAAAAATCATATTATGGAGCTGTATGAAATTCCATTACTGAGATTTAAGACTAATGGTAGCGGTGAAAGAGAAAAGATTGTAGAGATGCTAGATAAGTTTGTTTGATAGCGTGAAAAGAAAAAGGAGAAATTACCATGGCTGTATCTTATAAAAGATTATGGAAATTATTAGTGGATAAAGAAATGAGCAAATCGGATTTGCGTAAGAAGGCAGAAATTGCTCCTAATACAATGACAAAGCTTCGCCGTGATGAAGAGGTGAGCCTAACAATTCTTAGCAAAATCTGCAAAACTTTACATGCAGATTTTGGGGATATTGTGGAGTATGTGCCGGATGCAGAAATATGGGATTTGTATAATGAGAACAGAGAGCTTCTGGGAAAAGACCATGTAAGAGGAGAGCAGCTACCGATAGATGGATATCATTTGGTGGTGCATGTATGGATTCGTAATTCAAAGGGAGAGTACCTTATTTCGCAGCGTTCTGCAAATAGGCCAACATATCCTTTGATGTGGGAATGTGTAGGTGGTTCGGTTGTGAAGGGAGAAGATAGTTTACATGGAGCAATTCGTGAGGCAAAGGAAGAGGTTGGCGTTGATTTAATGCCGGAAAATGGACAAGTGCTTTTTACAAAGACACGAAAAATCATTGAGGGAAAAATCTTTAATGATATTATGGATGTTTGGCTGTTTGAATATGAAGGAGAAGTCGATTTGGGAAATGCTACAACGGATGAAGTGGCACAGGTTGCTTGGATGAACAGGGAACAGATAAAAGAATTGTTTGATGCAAATATGTTTGTGGATACATTGGAATACTTCTTTATGGAAGTGGACAAGAAGTGCAGTAAAATCAGTAATTTTGAAAAAAATTAAAAAATTTGTCTGAAGTTAGTCCCACATAGTCTCATTTTAGGGATGAGATTTTGAGACTAAGTTTGAGACTGATAAAAATAGAAAATTCTCGAGTAGAATTGGAGGTGAACAAGTGAATTTTTTTGATTATATTAAAAATGATGCCTTTTTTAAACCATTAACATTGAAATACAGAAGAGTATATTATGATTGTATACAGATACTAATTGATAAAACAAAAGAATTACCAGTATTGTATGAATCAGATGCAAAGGATAGCATTACGGCTTATTTAAAGAATGCTGGAATAAATGAAGTAAAGAAAGACATTTCCAGTGATATTAATGCTGTTGAAGAAATAGAGGCTGGGGAGAGTGGTACTGAGTTGCAATCATCAGGAATTCTTTCTTTGTTTCGTGAATGCGGCTGGTTACTTCCTCGTGAGATAGGTAGAAATGGTGAGTATATTGCTAATATTTCAATTGACTGTAGAAAATTAATGGATTTTCTAAGAAAGATGACAGAAAAGAGTGGAGAAGGCATGATGTCAAATCGTATTTTCTCTATGTATGAAATTATAAAATCTGCGTTTGAGGAAGATTCTGTGCGAAGAGAGAGACCTTATACCAATATTCTTGTACCGCTAATTGATAATGAGACAGAATTAAAAAATGAACTGACAGATTTGAAAGACAGTATTTCCAGTATTATGAAAGCAGTAATTATTTTTCAAGATATAAATAGTTTTGGACAGTTTATAATGAAAGATGAAATGCTGGATCGATTCTTTAGTGAATACTTTTTTGTAAAAAACAATGGATTAATTCCGGCACAGCTATCATTCATAAAAGCAAAATTGAGGATTCTTAGACAGGAAGAAACTTGTGAGAAAATTATAAAAGAATGTTCAGAAAAGCTGCAATTGAATTATGAAGAGGCAAGGGAGCGTGTTGAACGATATTTTGCAGAACTCCAATATTTTTTGAGTGTTGAGTATGAGAGCAACATGGAGTTAATCGATAGCCGCATTAATAATTATTATAATCTTGCAAATACTAGAATTATGTTGATGGCAAGCAATGGGGTGAGACTGGAATCAGTAATTAATGATTTTTTAAATACAGTGTCAAAGATGACAGAAGAAGAGCAGAATGTTGCAATGGAAAAAGTTGCAGATTGTATACGTATTACTAATCAAAAATATGTAGGATATAAGTCTTTTGAAAAGAATAAGCGTGTAAAAAACGAAGGAGAAAATATTGGTCTTGTGACAGCAGAGCTATCGGAAGAAGAAAAAAGGATGCAAACAGAAAAGTTGTTTAATTGTTCTCCGAATAGATATTCTGTTGATAGGGTAAGTACTTTTCTTGGTGTACAATTGGGTAGTGAAGATGAAATGAATATTAAAGAAAAAACGATTCAGACAAGAGAGGAAGTATTGATGTATGCAGCGGCAATGCTTTATGCTAATAATTCGGAGTTCCCATATGATATTCAATTGTCGGAAGAAACTGTAAAAACCGAGATTGCAGATATTACTGATATAACAGTAATTAAGAAATAGAAGGAGTCTGCTTATGAATGATTTCACTTTTATGAAAAAAATGAATGAAGAGGATGCATATTTATTTAAGAGATGTATTCGTAAAATGCTTGATACAACATTTATTGTGGCTGATAAAGATGAAAAATTATATGATTTCATATCATCAGAGTCCAATCAATATGATGTTAATACATATTTGGCAGCAATTGGGTATAAAGTTGTTGTTGAAGAAAGAATGAAAGTAGCCATGTTACAACAAGCGGATGAAGATGTTGAAACAGTTGGATTAAAGAGAATAAATTTATACCGATTTGATGCAAAGCAGGTAAAATTATTAATGGTAGTTTGGCTTTTGTTTTTGGAGCGTATGGGATATGCAGATCCGGTACATATAACAGTTGGTGATATTATTGATAAATGCAAAATTTATCAAATTAATATAAAACCGGCAGATTTTAAAGACTCGTATCGTATATTTAAAAAGTTTAGTCTGATAGATTATAGTGACGACATAACAACAGAGGAAGGAAAAGTACGCTTGTATCCATCATTACAGTTTTGTATGGATATTGGACAATTGAAACAAGTTATGGCGGAATATGCCCTAGATGGAGAAGGCATAGAGGCTGAGCAGGATGAATTCTTGGAAAGTGAGGATGCAGATGAATAAAACGATTTTGCGAAATATACATTTGGTAAACTGGTATGGATTTTCCAATAGGACAATCCCTGTTTCTGAAAATCTCACATTAATTTCCGGTGAAAATGAATGTGGAAAATCAACAATATTAGATGCTATTAAATATGCATATACAGGTGATACTCAATTTAATAAGGCTACAAGTGGCTATAATACTGGTGTAGGAAAACGAAATTTGGTTTCATATACAAGATGTTTGGTGGATGCGAGTGCAGGAATATATGCAAGACCTGCAGATAAGATACCAGTAGTGTATACACACATTGCGTTGGAATATTTTGACCAGATAAATGAGAATCCATTCGTGTTGGGAGTAGTAATAGAAACTGCTGTTACAGATATCAGAGGTACGCATTGGTATGCTCTGGACGGAAAAAGAATTGCAGATATTTCATTTGTATATGAGGAAGACTCACTTATAAAACCTTATGATGCATCGGGTTTTCAAAAGAAATATGGTGTACAGATGAAAACTAAAAAAGAAGGAATTACTTTATTTATGCAAATGATAGGACTTAAATTGCCTTATCAGGAAGTACCTAAATATCAAAGAAAACTTAGAAATATAATGGCATATAATCCTGCTGCAAAAATTCAAGAATTTATAAAGGAATCCGTTTTGGAAGAACATGATATTAATTTTGATAAATTGAAAGAAGCAAAGAAGAATATTGAACAGATAAATGGCAGTTTGGAACAGATAAATCAAGAATTGCAAGATTTGGATTCTATATTGGCAGATTATGACGAACATGATAAGAAGGCTGTACAGCTGAAGATAGATGATATAAAAATTAAGTATAAAGACCTTGTTCAGTGCCAGAGAGATATCTGGGAAGCAGAGGAATTAATAAAAAGGAGTAGTATTACATGTGAAACTTTAGGAAAGAAAATTGAAGAGCAAAACCAGGAAATTGATGATATTGACAAAATATATTCGGAAACAAGAAGAGCTCTTCTTGATCTAGATGTTTCAAAAGCAATAGAAGCTTCTAAACAATTGATTGATACATATGAAAAGCAGTTGACGAAATTGAATGACGAAAGAGAAAGATTGGAAATCTTTCAGCAGAAAATGAAAGAAATTATTGTTCAATTATCGGAGATGGGAGTAACGATACAAAATGATAATGTACTTGGAAGATTGACATCAAAAAGTCTTGAGGTGGCTGAAAAACAGAGATTTATTGATTCACTAAAAGAAGAGGTACAAGAATGTCGTGACACATTAATTGAAAAAAATATTTTGCTGAAAAAAGAGTTGGAAATAGTACAGAACGAATGTATAGAACAAAATAATATTATTGAAAGCTGCAATAAAAACAGGATGGACTATTCCAATGTTCAAGAGCAGGTAGAACTTATTAAGGAAATTAATCGTGAATTACTAAAGCATGGTATTAACGAAGAAGCGCATATGGCTTATGAATATGTAATAGAGTTGGAGGATGAGAATTGGAGAAATGCAATAGAAGCTTTTTTAGGGGTACATCGTTATGCAGTTATAGTGTCGAAAGATGCTTTTGATGTTGCGAATGCTGTGTTGGACAAGTCTAGGTATCGATATGTTGAACTGGTAAATACGAAGCGATTAATGTCAAAGGTGATGGATTGTGAAAAAGATTCGGTTTTTTACTATCTTTCTGTACAAAATGAGACAGCAGCAAATTATTTTAAATTTTGGTTAGGAAGAATTCATGCAGTAAACATAGAAAATGTTCCCGATTACGATAATGCTATGTCGATGGAAGGAAAGCTAAGCCGTAATATGGCTGTAACCTATATTAATACAAGAAAAATCAGAAGTTATTGTTTAGGAAGTCAGGCAATAGAACTGAATCGAAGAGCAGCAGAAAAAAGGTTGCATGAGTTGGAAAAGAAGGAAAAGGAAATACTTTTAGAACAAAGAAGTGTGCAGGATAAATCAAAATATCTGCAGGATGGGATATCGTGTTTTAAAGAGTTCAATTTAAATTCTCATAAGGAGTGGGCAGATGTATCAGTTGATTTGAATAATGAAAAGGGCCATTATAAGGAATTGTTAGAAGCTCAGAAGAATAATGCTGAATTTATGGCATTAAATGAGAGGGTTTCTGTACTTGGCAATCAATTAGAGATTAAGAAAAAGAATCTTGAAGAAAACATAAAGCAAAAAATAATTTTAGAGACAACTGTATCAGAGAAGAAGAAATTAGTTAAAGATTTGAAAGAAAAGGAAATAGAAAAACAGGCAGAATTGAATAAAGAAAGAATTGTAGGCAATTCTTCTGTAGAAAAGGCAATAGAAGAATATGACCAATATTTGTCCGGGGATAACCAGAATGGTGGCCTTATGGCTCGTGCGACAAAAGAGAGAGTAGATCGCAGAGTGCGTGAACTAGAGGGAAATATTATTGGTAAGGAGCAAGCATATAATAATCGAAAGCAAGAAGTAGATAAATTACCTATTGGATTGGAGTATGAAGCTGACTATCAGAGAAGAAGAGGAAAAATCTGGATTGATGATTTGCAAGGTATACAACAAAAACTGAAAGAACAGACAATAACTTATGAACGAATATTTAAGAGGGAGTTTGTTCTTAATATTTATAATACAGCCAAAGATGCAAAAGATGATATTTCGGATATAAATAAGGAATTGCGAAAACTTCAGTTTTCTACAAAGTATCAATTTGATGTTAAGATGTTGAATGATAATTCAGATTATGCAAAAATCTTACGTTATGCAGAATATTTGCAGGAAACAAACAATATGTCTGATGGACAAATGACATTTACAAGTCTTATGAGTTACGAAAATGATGAGGTTGAAACGAGAGAGAGGGAAATTCGAGATATTATTAATAAAATTATTGATCATAACGACATTGCAGAAATAAAGAAATTTGCAGACTATCGAAATTATATGAGTTATGAAATTATTATCAATAATGATGAAGTAAAGGACGGTAAGCTATCGAAACAGGTTGGATATAATTCCGGTGCTGGGACGCAGATACCATACACACTTATACTTTCGGCAGCATTGTCTATGTTGTACAATGTCAGAGTAAATTCTGTGCGATTGATTTTTATAGATGAGCCTTTTGAAAAAATGAGCGATCATAATATAAAATTGATGCTGGATTTTTTTAAAAACCAAAATTTCCAGGTTATATTCTGTGCACCTCCTAATAAGTTGGAATCTATTGGTAGTGAATGTGGCGTAATCATTCCTGTTCTTAAGATTAGTAATGATAATATGCAGATAGGAGAGATTAAGTTCCATGAGCAATAAAGATTATAAACAGATAATACTTGATGGGTTATTGAAAAAATATAATAATCGTTATGCAAAGAATATTACTACTAATAGAAGGATTATATTAAAACCAAAAGAAGTATATAAAGATTATGACAGAAACAATGCAGACATATTGGAAAAGCAAGGAATTAATGAAGCTGTCACTGTATTGACTGATATGGGTTTTGTAACTGCTGATTATTTGAAATTTAGTGATGACATAGAAAAGATATATTTTTCTGAAGAAAAATTAAATGCAGTATATGAATATTTAAAAGAAGAATATGGTGTCGTTCCTCAAAGTATTATTTCGAAACAAGTACATGAAATTGTAAATAAGTATATTTGTACAGAGAAAATTGTGCAACATTATTGTGAAAGTATTCTTGCTCAGGTTGAAGATCCGAGGTGCGTACTTGTTCCTGAGAAAATTGAAGCAAATCTGAAAATGTTTAGTTTTTTGGAAAAGAATAAAGAAAATTTATATGTAAGAGAAGTTTCTATGTTGGTGTATGGTGATTCAAAATGGTTTGAAAATAATAACTATGAAGAGATATGTACATTTTTGAGAACTGCCACTGGTAGAACTAAAGAAGAAGGTGAAAGGAATGATAACATTTTAAGTTTCTTTTATGTTACACCGGCAGAACAGGAAATCTTTATAAAAGGTAATTGGATAATTGAATTGGAGCAGTATGCTTTGGATATATCAAAACTTCAAGGTGGCATAGCAATAGCATCCAGCGATGTGCGAAGAATAAAAAGTATTAGTGTTAATGCTGAAAGTGTAATGACGATTGAAAATAAGACATCTTTTCAGAGATTGAGAAATGGGAAGTTTGCTATGACGTATTTGGGAGGTTTTGCTAATAGAGATCAGATAGAGTTTTTAAAAAAAGTCATTTCAGACAATCCTAATATCAAATATTATCATTTTGGAGATATTGATATTGGCGGATTCTTAATTCATAAGCATTTATGCCGTGAAACTTCTAAGAGTTTTGAAATGTATTGTATGGGTATAGAGCAATTATGTGATGTCCGTTTTAGCCATTGTCTAAGAGAATTAACGGATAATGATATGAATAGGATTGGGACATTAATGGGAGAGGATTTGTATAATGAGGTTTTAAAATACATGAAAGAAAATAATGTAAAACTTGAACAGGAAATAGTAAGTTATTATTTGGTGAAGGATATAAATTATACAATCCCACCGCTATATTGATTTGATTTTTGAAAAGGATTTTGGACAAGACAAAGATTTATTTAAAATCTATTTTATGAATTATGGTGAGAATGAGGAACAAGTTTCTGATAAATACAAAAAAGGTAGAAATATATTATATGTAGCGATTACTAGAGCTATTAAAAATTTACGTGTATTGTATATTGATGATTTTGAAGAAATAAAAGATGGAATAAAAAAAGTTTTTGAAAAAGCATATCAATTTACAAATGAAATAGCGATAGAGGATTTTTAGTAATGGCAACGCAAAATTGGAGGCGATAGAATGACAAGTGATTTTATGAAAGAATTGCTTTCAAAAGATGAAAAAATAACAGTAGAGTACAAAACCTGTCAGTATGGTATTCAGGAAGATGTGTATGAAACAGTATGCTCTTTTTCTAACAGATATGGTGGGTATATTATCATGGGTGTAGAGGATGATGGTACCCCAATAGGTATTAATCCGAATATGGTTAAGGATATGAAAAAGAATTTTGTGAATCAGCTAAATAACCCGGATAAGATGTCACCAACATTATATCTTTCAATAGAGGATATTGTATATGAAGGGATGACGCTGTTATGGGTGTATGTTCCGCCAACATCTACTGTAGAAAAGTGTGCAAACAGGATCTATGACAGAAATGAAGATGGGGACATGGATATTACGGACTTTCCGATTCAGCTACAGAATATGTATAACAGAAAAAGCAACACATATGCGGAGCACAAGATATTCCCATATGTTACAATGGAAGATCTACGCATGGATTTGATGGATAAAGTAAGAAATCTTGCAAAGAGCAAAAATCCGGATCATCCTTGGTTGAAAATGTCGGATGAGGAAATATTGAAGAGTGCCGGATTATGGGAAAAAGATTTTTTCATCAGGTATTCAAGGATATAATCTTGCAGGTGTGTTATTGTTTGGCAAA
>OLQC01002376.1_pt1 | contig 12743 bp, 9 predicted proteins | sample 1672471 | NCBI WGS metagenome assembly OLQC01 (sample SAMEA3136689, study PRJEB25190) | human gut metagenome | biome: human gut; feature: human-associated habitat; material: faeces | place: Austria | collected 2013
GGCGTCCCCCAGTCAAGAAACCGCGTGTACATTGTCGGATATACAAAACGGTTCTAGTTTTAGTCAAACGTTTGTTTCCGGATTCTTAATGCACTGCTTAATACAAGTTGTTTTGAATGATAATGAACTGTTCTATGCTGTCCGTAATCGCTCCTTACCGGTAGATGTATCATCGGATAGACTCCCAGTCACAACCAAAGAAAATCCGCCTTTTCATGGATATGGCCTACAGAATGTGCAAACCACTCTGGCAAAATATCATTCTGTCTATGCTATGGATTATGCAGACGGATGGTTTGAATTTGCAACAGATTTGCCCAATACTCTCATTTCATGACAGAAAACTTTGATTTTACTACAAAAATAGTGGAAAATATAGGACTTCCTGCTTTAATATATGTAGCTATTAAGTAATGGGAGCTTACTAATGGAACGGTTTGCAGAAAAAATTGTTCAAAAATGCATAAAAAGTAAAACATCCTTGTTGTTTCAAGCCCGTCGCATCCCTGAAGTGTGATGGGCTATTTTTATACATCGCATGATTTGCTTTCTGTGAATATACAAGCGGGGCTATACAAATGATATTAAAGTAGAAAAGTAATGATAAAACTAAACCTCGGAACGTATAAATTAGCGATGATATTTGATTAAGAAAATAAAAGAGTAAAAAGAAATTGCCCTATAAGGCTCGTAATAGCTGACGATTTTGAGCCTTATAGGGCATATTATTTGAATTAATTATATGGAGAACCTTGAATTATTATTAAACGGAATGCAAGTCAAATTCTCGAAATGGAATAACGTCCTTCAAAGACCATAAGCCGATAGAACTCTCCCCGCCAATAGAAATTCATTCGTAGCGCCTTCCATCCAGACGGCAAGACAGGGGAGAAAACTGGCGTATCTCCATTAAAGTTCGCTCCCAAGAAGCCGAAGAAAATGCTCGACCACGTTTCGCCCAAGCAGGCAAGATGAAGACCTTCTTTTCCGGTGTTGTTCATGATTTCGTGTAGGTCGAGATACAGCGCTTTTTTGAAGTATTTTTCGGCAGCTTCCTGCAGGCCGTTTTGTGCAGCAAAAAGTGCATGGCTGGCGAAGCTCAGAGTGGAATCGTGCAAGCAGCACGGCTCGAAATCTTCCCATGCGTTCAGACGCTCTTCGGGAGTGAACTTCTTAGGCAACCGGGACATCAGAAGCAGCGTATCAGCCTGCTTGATAACTTGATACCTTTGCAGACGGTCAAAGCAAACATGATGATAGCTGGCACCGTCATCGGTTTTGAGCGTTTTAATGTCTACGGGCTCTAGCCGAGTAAAAGTCTCATCCGGCAAATATCGGCCAGTTTGCGGATCGCGACATTCTTTTAGATTGTCTCGCAGAGAATGCCAGGCAAGGACTTCCTCATCGCTGAGGGAAAGCTTCGAATACCGATTGGAATCGGTTTCCTTGAGTTTCAGCGCTGCCTTGATGGCCAAATCAAGATTAAACTTTACCATGCAATTGGTAAAGAGATTGTTGTTGGTAATGCCGCAATATTCATCAGGCCCCTTGCAGAACATGAGGTCAGCAGAGCCATCAGGATGAATGATGCAGCGGCTATACCAGAAGCGGGCAGTTTCGATGTAAACTTCCATAGCTTGCAGGTGAAAATTCTCATCACCGGTGGCATCAAAGTACTGCTGCATAGCGAAAGGAATATCTGCGGTAATGTGCAGCTCACTGGCACCAATGTCCCAGCTTTCGCACTGCTCAGAACCGTCGAAAGATGTCATCCAAGGATACCGGGCACCGGCATTGTTCATCTTTTGGGCGTTCTCTTTCGCCTGCGGAAGGGTTCTTACGCGATATTCCATTAAGTTTTTGGCGGCTTCGGGGTGGGTATACAGGAAAAAGGATAACATAAAGAGATCCGTATCCCAGAAATAGCATCCCTTATACCGTGTGTGCGTCAATCCGCGAGCGCCGATACTTACGCTGCTGTCGCGGGCAGAACAGCTGGTGATAAGCTGGAAAATGTTGTACCGAACAGCGGACTGATCATCAGGAGCTCCATCAATTTCGATATCCGACTCGCTCCATCGAGAGGTCCATGCAAGAGAGGATTTTGCAAACAGTTCATCATAAGTGTCAGAAATTTCGTTGCTCCCAATAAGTGGGTCGATATCTCGACTTGTGGTGATGCGTGTGGTGATTTCTAAAACAAGATTTTGACCGCTTTGTAAAATCCCACGCCACTGCTTTCCAAGGACATCATCAGAGATATAGTCTTCAGAATCTGAAAAAGAAGTATGGAAAGACATCTGTTCTCTTACAATCAAGCCGGTACCTAAAATGGAGAAAGTACAATCGACAGAATCCTTGCACATGTCATGCTGGGTGGGCTCGGCAAGTTTGATGGTTTCGTGATTTTCTTTTACCTGATCATCCGGAACAGGGCAGTTGCAGCAGGCAGTATGAATTCCTGCATGTACCGAGATATTGGAGGTGCGTGATGCGGAGAAGGAAAGCCGCTGTACGAGCAGTGAGGGATCGGACATACTGCAGAACACCTGATGCTCAATATTTAGAGTGGTTTCACCGCTTTTGGCTAAAAAAGACTGTGAGCGAACGCCTGTTTTCATATCTAGGGTGCTGGATACAGGAGAGGAAAGTGTAATAGGATGTCCATCACATTCGATATTTCCCCATACGGGGGTAGGCAGGTTCACAAAATCGGTGATGCCGGGTTTGATTTCACCGAAGATGCCGGCAACGAACAAACCTGTCTCAAAGGTGCGCTTTTCCTGCCAGAAGGGGAGATATCCACGGATGCCCATGCGTCCGTTCCCGGTGAAAAAAGTGCTTTCTTCAAAACTATCATTTGTGCTATTTGTCGTAAGCTCAATTTGCCAAGGCTTCAAAATTATGTCTTGACGCATAAAAGCATCCTTCTTTCTTTTATAGTAATGCTTCACGGATAGAATGGCAAAGGAATCCTGCGCAGGTAGCGAAAGCCTCGCCGGTGGTGCAGTAACCAGTCACTTCATCAACGCTTTCGCAGGCAATGCCATTGTCCATAGAGATTTTTTCCAAAATGGCGCGGCAATGTTCTACGCGCCCGCACAGCAAGCTATTGGCTAAACTTAAGATCCAGGGGTGAGGTGCGTGTGGACACCCGATTTCGTTGATTGGACTGTTAGCAAAGCTGTATTTATATTCCGGTGAACGGATCATTGCAACGGTATTGCGGTATATCTCATCAGTGGGACTGCAAAAGTCGAACAAGGGAAGCAGCTGTAGACTTCCCGGCGGCTCGTCGTAAACATCGTGACTGCCGTTCAAATCAATAGACCATCCGAAATAAGGCTTTCCCGCTGCATCCTTTTGGACACAATGCGTCATGATGGCATCCTTAATCTCACTGGCAGTTTTTTCAAGATGTGCATATTGGGGCGCGAGTTGGGCCAAATCTTTAAGTGCTTTCCAAACAAGCACATTATCGTATGTAATATAAGGGTAAACGTGTTCATCGTCTGTTGGCTGCAGGAAAGTATCATACAATCTGCAAGATGCGGCTTCATGCTGCCGCAGACGATTCAGAATGAGGCTTATGCCTTGAACAATATCGGGATCACTCAAAATGGATTTGTCGTCAGTTTTGTTAATGTAGCGTTCGAGCGCCAGAAGAGGGGCAACGAGTTCGTCCAGCTCAAAGCCCGGCTCCAAAACAGTGCCATCAATGTATCGTGAATGGATACCAAAGTTTCGGCGCTGTCGGCCGAATACATAGGAAAGCATTTCTTTGGCACGTTCGGGATCGGCGTCCAAAATAGCCGGGAAACTCCAAAGCAGACTGTCTCGATCCCAATAAGCGGCACTTACATAGTAGCGGGGGCTTCTGCTGGTAACGAGCACCAACTCTTCGGTGTCAAGTGTAATGCCGGTTGAGAAGAACATACAGAAGAACAGATTCGTATTGTAGAGTTGTGTGAGCTTTGCATCACCATTAAAGGTGACACGACGCTCTTGAAGCCAAGTTCTTGTTTTTGTAAGTTCTACATCGAAAGTTTGCCGAAGCATCTCTTTGGCGCTTGTTGCGGCAGCAACTTCCTCGAAACCGAGACCCCAATAAAATACGACCGAGGCTGTTCCATCGGCAGCAATTGTACAGTGATGGGATAAATCGTAAGTAATACTGCCATCATAGGAACAGGTAAAAGAAGAATCTGTTTGTGCATCGGCCATAGGGGCAAAGGCAAACATCGGGAATCCTGCATGATATTCGAAAATCAAACTGCTGTTCCAGCCACTGCGGAAACAAGTTGCTTTACCACTTAACGGCTTGTCCTCGTTTACACAGTGCCAAGAGGAGGCCCAGCATCCATTTAACCCTATAACAACATCTTGTGCGCTTTCAGAAGTGTTATGAACCGTCATCTGAATTGCGAAACCGCGTTCATCAATAGGAGGCACGTAAAGGGTTTTGAGTTCAAGGCTGCCAAGCTGTGCAGTAGACTGGGGCAGCCAATCATCAAGCCGGGTCCACGCAAGATGAGCCGGAGAGAGGGAACCGACGCCATCTAAATGAACATAAGGCTGAATCAAAGGTGTGGATTCGCTCCCGCGAATATCTATAAGCCCTTTTGCGGCCATATATAGGAATGTTATGTCCTCTATCCCGCCTGTTCGTTCGTTGATGCGGGGCAAAGAAACGAAATCATTGCCGGTTGGCAGATACTTGTCCATAGTGAATCCCCTTATAAAGTGAAATAAGTATACAAATAAGATTAAGCGATTAACCTTGTTGCTATCATCAATATAACAGGAATGTTCGGCATAGTCAACAATATTTTTTCATAAATAACAGGTTAATTTAATTAACTGTTGACATTTTGCTGCCCGCGTGGTATTGTAATGCCAGAGAAAAGAGTTAAACGCTTAAACTAAATCCGTAAGATTGGTGGAGTCGATATGGCAAGACGCGCAACACTAAAAGATGTGGCAGAGCGTGCCCAAGTCAGTACGGCTACGGTGTCTTATGTTTTGAATGACAAGAAATCAATCTCCGAGCAGACCAAGACCCGTGTGTACGATGCGATTCGGGATTTGAATTATGTTCCCGATCTCAGTGCGCGAAGCCTGTCCAGTAGAGATTCAAAGCTGATTGGAATTGTCATTCCACAGACTGAGCCCGGCAGCAAACTGATGCTGCAAAATGATTTTTACAGTGAAATCGTTGGCAGCATTGAGTATCACGCAAGACAGCATGGCTATCATGTGATTATTTCAGCCACGGATGTAAATGAAAGCTACTTGACTTTGGCTAAAGAGAGAAACCTTGACGGAATTATTGTTATCGGTATGTACCCGGATGACTTTTACCGTCAAATGAAGAAAACACAAATCCCCATTGTATTGATTGACAGCTATTGTAACGATCATTATTACCATAGCATACGAATTGATGATGCCTATGGAAGTTATCTGGCTACCAATCATGTGATTGGATATGGGCATAAAAAAATTGCTTTTTTCTGCGGTCAGATCAAAGAAAACGGTGTCATAAAGAAAAGACTCTGCGGCTACCAACAGGCACTGGAAGAAGCCGGAATCCCATATGATTCCACGCTTGTTTATGAAGGCAAAGTTGATTACGATAGTGGCATCGAGCTTGCACGTAAACTGTGCAATGAAAATAAGGATGTCACAGCAGTAGTTGCTACCGCAGATATCTTAGCTATTGGAGCTATGAAGGGGTTCTACGAACAGGGAGTTTCGGTTCCCAATGATATTTCTATCGTTGGATTTGACGATTTGGAGATTTCTAAATATCTGACACCAGGGCTGACGACGGTTCGCCAAGAAATCTCTCAAAAAGGTGAAAAGGCAGTTGAACTGCTTTTAGATAACATTCAAGACGCGGATATGACAAAGCGAGAGGTTATTATTCCGGTTAGCCTTTCTCGCCGGGAATCCGTTCGAGATATGAGAGGGGAGGAATAAAAAAGGACTGCACCAACCGTCCAAAGTCTGTGCAGCCCAAATCCAAAGAGCGTCTTATTGCTCTTCTATAATAAGTGTAAGCGAAGAAGAGCAAAAAATCAAGTGTTCCACTACTTATACAAGGAGGAAAAACAATGAAAAAGGCGATTTCTTACATGGCATGCTCGATGGCCGCAATGCTTGCACTCAGTGCCTGCGGTTCGGCAGCCTCGTCTACAAGTACCGTGGCAAGCTCTTCTGATGCAGCTTCTACGGAAAGCACGGCAGCATCGGAGGCTTCTAATGAGCCTGTGACAATCACGTTTGCACAGTACTCCGGGTCCGGAGACAACGAGCAGTATCTGCAGCAGATGGTTGACAACTATATGAAAGAAAACCCCAATGTCACCATCGACCTGCAGACCTATGGCTATGACGACTACTTTACGCAGATGACGGCGAAGGTTTCCGGCGGCCAGGCTCCCGATGTTTTTGAACTGGATTACCAGAATTTCGTCTCCTACGCAAAGAAGGGCGCATTGATGCCGCTGGATGACATCCTGACCAAAGACGGCATCGACACCTCTATCTACAACGATATGGCCCTGAAAGCGTTCAGCGCTGACGGCGTACAGTATGGCGTTCCTGATAGCTTTTCGAATGTTGTGCTGATTTACAACAAGGATCTGTTTGATCAGGCCGGTATCGACTATCCCACGGATGACTGGAAGTGGGAGGATGCAATGGCTGCGGCGGAGAAAATCCGTGCGCTGGGTGATAATATCTTTGGCTATTATCATCCCATTTCCTTCAACGAGTTCTATAAGACCGTTAAGCAGAACGGCGGCAGCCTTTTCAATGATGACTTTACGGAGTTCACGATGGATACCCCGGAAAACATTGAAACGCTGCAGTACATGGTTGACATGCAGCAGAAAACCAATGTTATGCCCACCGAGGAGCAGATGGCAGGCATGGGTGACTGGGACCTGTTTGAGTCTGGCCGTCTTGGCATGATTGTGACGGGTATTTGGGCATTCCCCGAATATACGAGCAATTGCGACTTCGATTGGGATATCGTTGTTGAACCTGGTCACACTCAGAAGGCTACGCACTTCTTCTCCAACGGTTACGTCGTTTCCAAAGATTCTCAGGTTGCTGATGAAGCCGTTAAGTTCATCACCTACATTTCCTCCAACCGTGAAGCAACGCAGATTCGCCTGGACGCAGGCTGGGAGCTGCCTCCGGTTCAGGACGAGGATATCATCGCTCAGTACAAAGAAAAGACTCCTCCGGCAAATCGCGAAGCGGTCTTTAAGAGCCTTGATTACCTTGTGACTCCTCCTGTTATCACCCAGTATGCAGAGCTGCAGGACATCGTTGGTCAGCATTTGAGCGCTGCGGCCGCCGGCACTGTCACCCCGGAGCAGGCGCTGAAGGATATGCAGGCTGAGTGCGAACAGAAAATCGATTTGACCAAGTAAATAGTTTGACGGGGGCAGGCGGGAGCCTGTCCCCGTATTTTTATCGGAGGGTTTATAGAATATGAAAAATTCCCGATTGGCAAGCTGGAAAACAGCATTACCATTTTTGCTTCCAAGTTTGGCTGGTTTTGTTGTGTTCAGTATCATCCCAATGATTATGCAAATTTTTGTCAGCCTGACCAGTTGGGATGGATTGAGCGAACTGACATTGTTCAGTGATTTTAGCGGATTCATGGATCGATTCTACGTAGGAATCGAGAACTATAAGGAAATTCTCACATCAAAAGAGTTTTATCAGGTGATTGGAAACACGCTGGAATTTGTGATCCTCTACATTCCTTTGATGCTTATTGCCTCTATGATTGTGGCGCTCATTTTGAACAGTCATGTAAAGGGTGTTGGAATTTTCCGCGTTCTTTACTATATCCCGGTTATCACCTCATGGGTTGCGGGCGCATTGATTTGGAAATGGGTTCTTAGTCCTGAGTATGGTGCTATTAACAATATTCTGGCCTTGTTCGGAATTGAGGGGCCCTCGTGGCTTCAAAGCTCAAAGTGGGCAATGCCCGCAATCGTTCTTGCCTCGGTCTGGAAGGATATGGGGTACTTTGGCCTTATGCTGATGTCTGGCCTTCAGGGAATCAATCAGGAATACTACGATGCGGCGGCAATCGACGGTGCCGGCAAAATCAAACAGTTTACAAGAATTACATTGCCATTGCTGACTCCTACGCTTTTCTTTGTCTTGATTATCAGCTTGATTAACTCCTTCCAGCTGTTTACGCAGATTATGATCATGACCCCCGATGGTGGCCCGCTTGGCTCGACAATGGTGATGGTTGAACGCATTTATAAGTGCGGCTTCCGTTACTATGAAATGGGTACGGCTGCCGCATATAGCTGGATTCTGTTTGCGATTTTGCTGCTTCTGACAATGGTTCAGATGAAACTTCAGAACAAGTGGGTGAACTACGATGACTAACGCTAAAACATCTTCTTTGACAGGGCTGAAACAAAGACGAATCATTGGAAAAGTGGCATTTTATGTACTGGGATTGTTGATGGCCATAATTGTCTGCATCCCGTTTTATTGGATGATTATCACCAGCTTAAAAGGCCGCGGCGCTATTATGAGCATTCCCGTGGAGTGGATTCCAAAAGAACCGACACTTGATGCATACAAAAAACTTTTTGCTATGCCGGAATTTGTGGGCTCTATCTTCAACAGCTTTTACGTGTCTGTTCTTTGCACAGCAGTGCGGCTTCTGTGTGCCGCGATGGCTGCATTTGCACTGACAAAAATTCCGTTCAAGGGACGTAATGCGGTCTTTGGCATTTATGTTACGGCGCTGATGATTCCGTCGCAGATCACTTTTATTCCACTGTTCATTATCATGACGAATATGCACCTTACCAATAGCTTAAATGCGTTTATGCTGTTGCAGCTGTTTAATGCCTTTGCCATTTTTATGATGCGGCAGAAAATGATGACGATCAACGATGCCTATATTGAAGCTGCTGTTATTGATGGCGCGAGCATGTGGCGCATTTTTTTCAAAATCATACTGCCCATGAGCGGCAGCGCTATGGCAACGCTGGCAATCCTTGCATTTATGGACATGTGGAATGATTACCTGCTGCCGTTGGTTTTGCTGAGCGAAAGAAGCAAATTTACGCTTCCGCTGCTGCTGAGCACGTTGTCCGGCCAGTACAAGAATCAGTACAACCTGACAATGGCTGGCGCACTGATTTCGATTATTCCGATTCTGATCGTTTATATTTTTGCGCAGAAGTATTTCAAAGAAGGCCTTACGGTTGGCGGCGTGAAAGGATAAAAGTATATGATTGAGTGGGAGCCTAATAAGAACGATGCCAATCTGAACATACCAGTAGACGGTCAGGTGGCTTCTATATGCTGGAATGAACAGACAAAACTGCTCACCATGAGTCTTGCGTATTCAGCAGTTTATGGAATGGGTGAACGGTATAATGGACTCAACCAGAATGACCGCATCGTGAAAATCGAGGTGGAAGAAAAGTTCTGTAATCAAGGGGATAAAAGCTATTGTCCCTCGCCGTTCTTTTTCACGGATACAGGGTTCTCTTTCTGTACATTGTCTGGTGGCACATTGATATTCGATTTCACACAGAAAAACGTCATAACGGTTCATGCGCCCGGCAATTGTAAGTTTATATTCAACGCAGGAACGCCTGAAAAACTAATTTCTGAATATATGTCTTTGTCCGGGCCTGCGATTCTTCCGCCTGACTGGGTCTTCGGGCCGTGGATCTCTGCAAACCATTGGAATACGCAAAAGGAAACGGAAAAGCAGATTGAACTTCTGAAGAAGTATCAATTCCCGGCTACCGTGCTGGTTCTTGAAGCATGGAGCGATGAAGCAACCTTTTACATTTTTAATGGTGCCAAATATAAGGAAAAACCGAACGGAGCGCCTTTTGCAGTAGGTGACTTTGACTATTCGGAAAGCGCCTATTGGCCGAACCCGCAAGAAATGATTAAAAAGCTGCATAAGGCAGGACTTCATCTGGTGCTCTGGCAGGTCCCGGTGTATAAGCAGCAAGGCGATGATGAAATCAGAAATCATCAGAATGATTTGGATCGGGAGGATGCAGTAAAACGCTCTCTGTGTATTCATAACTTGGATGGAACACCCTATAAGATTCCGGAAGGGCATTGGTTCCCCGGCTCAATGATTCCTGATTTTACAAATCCTGAAACTTGCAGAATGTGGTTCGGAAAAAGACAGTATCTGCTTGACATGGGCGTAGATGGATTCAAAACCGACGGCGGCGAATTTGTTTGCACAGATGCAGTTTCCTTTTATGACGGCAGTACGGGCAAGGAAAGCCGCAACTGCTATCCGCAGCAATACACGAAGGCATATACCAAATTCCTTGGCGATAATCATGTTCTTTTCAGCCGTGCAGGCTACATGGGACAGCACACAACACCGTGCCATTGGGGCGGGGATCAGCAGTCCACAAATGATGAACTGCGGCATGTCCTTTCCGCAGGGCTTAGTGCAGCTTTAAGCGGCATTCTGTTCTGGGGATTTGATCTTGCCGGGTTTGCAGGGCCGCTTCCGACGTTGGATCTCTATCGCCGTGCAACGATGCTGGCGTGTTTTACGCCAATTATGCAATGGCATTCTGAACCCGATGGCGGTCAGTTCAAAGAATTGATGCCAGGCGGCGAGGGAAACAATGAACGCAGCCCGTGGAATATGGCAGCAGTCTATAATTCTCCTGAATTCGTGACAGAGATGCGTTTTTGGTATTGGCTCAGAATGAATTTGCAGCCCTATTTGATGGCCACTGCATTCAGGTGCGCAGCAGAGAAAGTCCCAATGATGCGTCCGCTGGTGTACGAATGGCCGCGGGACAAAGCCGCTCGCCAAGTTGAGGACGAATTCCTTCTGGGGGATGCTATCCTTGTTGCACCGCTGTTGGAAGAAAACCAAACTACAAGAGAAGTCTATCTGCCGGAGGGCGAATGGTACGCCTTTTTTACGGGAAAATGCTATCATGGCTGCCAGACAATTTCTACGACGGCAGATATGAAATTCCCTGTTTTTATCCGCAGCGGCTATGCAGTTCCTCTGCACGCTGATGGCATGGATTCACTTGGCAATCCAGTTTCTCAGAATCTTAATTCTAAACTGATTCTGCTTGTCGCTGGAGCGGCAGGCAAAAGTACTTTCACCACAAATAAGTCGGTTCTTACCTGCGAGTGGAAAAACGAAAAGGTCCGCGTGGAAGGAACTGGAGCAGAAACCGTTCAAATTCACCATTTTTGCTGACCGCAAGAGGCTGTTTATTTGCAGTCAAAAGGATTTGCCTATGAACGCTATTATTTTCGATTTAGATGGTGTTCTGTGCCATACAGATGAATATCACTATATGGCATGGAAAGCCATAGCTGATGAATTGCATATTCCTTTTAATAGAGAAGTCAATAACCAGCTGCGAGGCGTTTCGCGGATGGAGAGTCTCAAACTAATCCTGCGCAATTCGCCAGTCTGTTATAGCGAGCAGGAAAAATTTCTGCTTGCGGAAAAGAAAAACAATATTTACAGAGAACTGCTACAAAATATAACTTCAAAGGATTTGGCAGATGGCGCGTGGGCAGTGCTGGAAAAGCTACATGCCGTCCATATCCCGATGGCTATCGGATCTTCAAGTAAGAATACACCGCTTATTGTAGAAAAACTTGGAATTGGAAAATTCTTTGATGCTATTGTAGATGGAAATCAAATTTCACATTCAAAACCGGATCCGGAGGTCTTTTTGCTGGCGGCAGAAAAGCTGCACCAAAAGCCAAGTGATTGCCTTGTCGTTGAAGATGCAGAGGCAGGTGTGAAAGCCGCCCTCAATGGGGGCTTTCTGGTGGCTGGAATCGGGCCAGCAAAAGATTGCCCGAACGTCAATTATCCGCTTCTATCCTTAAGTGAACTTCTTGCAGTAGAGGGCCATCCAGCCTGATGGAAAACTAAATAAAAGGTGATGATAAAAGAGCCTGCATTCTGAAGTCCAGTTGGACTTGGATGCAGGCCTCTTTTTTGTTATAAGTTATTTTTCCGTTTTGCGTTTCTTTCAAGTGATGAGCTATATGATTTGCAGTATAAGTAGGAAACTATTGATATCTTGAAATACAGAGATTATTGTACGATTCTCTTTTATAAAAAAATAAAAATAAGGGGCAAGGTTTTTGCCCCATAGCGTGATAGTCTAAAATCAGAGCCACGCCAATAGGAGGTGAGTCAGCGATAAATGCGTCAGAACGACGCCGCGAGATTATAGAGATACTCTTTTCCAGAACAGAAAAAGTGAAAATCAATGATCTGGTTGTGCGTTTTGGCACCTGTCGCAGAACGATTCGCTACGATGTGGAAATCTTGTCGCTTACATACCAGATAGGAAGCACGCCCGGTCGTCATGGTGGAATATACATTGATTCACCGATTCATTCGCAACCAAGGTATCTTACTCCGGAAGAAGCAGCGGCACTTCTCCACATGCTGTCCTACATACAGGAAGAAGATAAGCCATATTTGAAATCCATCCTCCGTGATTTGGCTCGCATTGACCGTCTTTGAGGCAGCTAATGCCTGTACCTTGACAACCGAATACCCAGCATAACAGGTACGTTACTTTCCCGGCAAGCCCCAGTGGGCGGTCCGGCAAACCGGAATTGCGGCGGGAAAGACCATAATGATACGCCAGCAGCCTCCCGCGTCAGAGGGGGTGACCGAGCCGGAGTTGTAAGCAGTAAGACTC
>OLQC01002387.1_pt1 | contig 12666 bp, 10 predicted proteins | sample 1672471 | NCBI WGS metagenome assembly OLQC01 (sample SAMEA3136689, study PRJEB25190) | human gut metagenome | biome: human gut; feature: human-associated habitat; material: faeces | place: Austria | collected 2013
AACATCTTCTGCGATGATCAGTAATTTCTTACCATTCTGTACAATCTGCTCTAATAATGGAAGGATTTCCTGAATGTTAGAAATCTTCTTGTCTGTGATCAGGATATATGGATCGTCAAGATTTGCTTCCATCTTTTCCATATCAGTGCACATATATGCTGAAATATATCCACGGTCGAATTGCATACCTTCTACAAGGTCAAGCTCTGTCTTCATTGTCTTTGACTCTTCAATTGTGATAACGCCATCGTTGGAAACTTTGTCCATAGCTTCTGCTACCATCTCACCAACACTGTCATCACTTGCTGAGATAGCTGCTACTCTTGCAATCTGCTCTCTTCCTGTAACTTTGCTGCTCATCTTCTTGATAGCTTCTACAGCACAGTCTGTTGCTTTCTTCATACCTTTTCTTAATACGATCGGGTTTGCACCTGCTTCCAGGTTCTTCATTCCTTCGTGTACCATAGCCTGTGCAAGAACAGTTGCTGTTGTTGTACCATCACCTGCAACATCGTTGGTCTTAGATGCAACTTCACGGATCAGCTGTGCTCCCATATTTTCAAATGCATCTTCCAGTTCGATTTCTTTTGCAATTGTTACACCGTCATTTGTGATAAGCGGTGCTCCGAATGATTTATCCAGAACTACGTTTCTTCCTTTTGGTCCGATTGTTACTCTTACTGTATCAGCAAGTTTGTTGACACCTGCTTCCAGTGCCTTTCTTGCGTCTGCTCCGTATTTAATTTCCTTTGCCATTTCTATCACTCCTGATTCTTAAAAATAAAATTCTGTTCTGATCTGAAAATCTAATTTTTATCTGTATATGATATCCTGCCGGATTATCTGATCACTGCAAGAATATCATTCTGTTTTACAATGATGTATTCTTCATCATCGAGTTCTACTTCTGTACCTGCATATTTGGAATAGATAACTTTATCACCTACTGAAACATTCATCGTAACTTCTTTTCCATCAACAACTCCGCCAGGTCCTACAGCAACAACTTCTGCCTGCTGTGGTTTTTCCTTTGACTGTCCAGGAAGTACGATTCCTGATTTGGTAGTCTCCTCTGCAACTAACTGTTTTAATACAACTCTGTCAGCTAATGGTTCTAATTTCATTATAATTCCTCCTAACTCTATCTTGTTAGCACTCAACAAAATCGAGTGCTAAAAACTTTCTAGGTATAAGATAGCACTCTCTTTCTTTTTTGTCAACATTCGATTTTGAATTTTATAATTACTTTAGATTTATTTCATAAAATCCATTCGTCACCTGCAGGACCAGAATCATACCTGCACGGTTCTCATAACGCTCCTTTATCATCCCTGTACACACAGTCTCACAAGTGATCGTCCGGATCCGGCATTCATATACTGCATCCAGTGAAATATCAGAAAGACTGCCTGATCGCAGGATCAGATGTACCTGCTCCATCTCCTTCTGATATTCTATGACTGTTGCCTCATAAATATTCTCATCTTTTTCCCTATCTTCTTTCAGATACTGTACCATCGTAAGTACAGCTTTATCTCCATCATACATGCTCTCTTCTCTCCTTTTTACAAATATAATTCCCCGTTAAAGAAAAGGGCATCAGATTTGTCTGATACCCCTCTTTTACTTTTATCCTTAATTCATTTTTTCTTTTTTGATCTTATCCAGTTCTTTGAACACGTAATCATTCACAACCTTGATGTAAGTTCCTTTCATACCGGATGAACGGGATTCGATCACACCCGCACTCTCAAATTTGCGGAGTGCATTGACAATTACAGAACGGGTGATTCCCACACGGTCTGCAATCTTGCTTGCCACCAGAATCCCTTCCATTCCGTTAAGTTCATCAAAAATATGGATGATTGCTTCCAGCTCAGAGAAAGAAAGGGTGCTGATCGCAGATTGTACGATCTGTTCTTTTCTGGTCTCTTCTGCACTCTCTTCATTAACAGAGCGGAGCATCTCAAGTCCCACGACAGTGGTTCCGTACTCACTCAAAATGATGTCATCAATTTCGTACATGGACTCTTTTCTGTATAAAAACAAAGTTCCAAGTCTCTCTCCTGCAATGTTGATCGGAGTAATGATCGCCTGATATCCCTGGGATACATCAGCTGTAAATCCAAGTGTCTGCAGATTAACATTCTCTTTTGTGGAAAGAATACTTAGAAGACGTTCATTTAACATCGGATCAATATGTTCTCCCACTTCGTCCTGCAAAAGCTCATGGATCTCCGGGACTCCTTCACATGTGCTGACACCGAGTACCTTTCCTTTCTTACTGACTACCAGTACATTCGATGCCAGAATCTCTGTCAAAACTTCACAGATATCTGTAAACACAACTTTGCTTGAATTATTATTGTGCAACAGTTTGTTAATTTTTCTTGTTTTATCCAATAGTTGTACGCTCATATCTGCCTCCATATATTTTTATTAAAAATGTGCGTTTCCGGTCGCATTTTTCACGAATATGAAATATTGTTGAAATTATGCACACAAATTAGTCAAAAAAATGTGTACACAAATATATTATCATACAATTCTGAATAGTTCAATGAAATTTGATTTATTTTTCATCTTTCTCTTTATTTTTAACAAACCCACACTGTTCATTACCGCAGACAAGTTTATTTCCCTTTTCTACCATATAACTTCCGCATTTCGGACATTTTTCTTCTGACGGCTTCTGCCATGACATAAAATCACATTCCGGATTATCCTCACATCCATAATAACGTCTGCCTTTCTTTGTCTTGCGCAATACAATGTCTTTTCCACATTTCGGGCAGGCAACTCCGATTTTCTCCAGATACGGTTTGGTGTTGCGGCATTCCGGGAATCCTGGACATGCAAGGAACTTTCCATGGGGACCGTATTTGATAACCATATTTCTTCCACATTCTTCGCAGACTACATCGGTTACCTCATCCTCAATTTTAACTGTTTCCAGCTCTTTTTCTGCTTTTTCAACCGCTTCTTTCAGATCCGGATAGAAATTGCTGATAACCGATTTCCACTCTACCTTTCCTTCTGCGATCATATCCAGAAGTCCTTCCATATAAGCGGTAAAGTTGACATCAACAATGCTTGCGAAAGACTGCTTCATAATATTATTGACCACTTCACCAAGCTCTGTCATATAAAGATTCTTGTTCTCTTTTGCAACGTATCTTCTTGTAATGATCGTAGAGATTGTTGGTGCATAGGTACTCGGACGTCCGATTCCAAGTTCTTCCAGTGTCTTTACAAGAGATGCCTCGGTGTAATGTGCAGGTGGCTGTGTGAAATGCTGCTTATAGTCAAAGGATTCTTTCGTCAGTTCTGAATCTTTATCGATACTATTGACCATTACATTTCCACTCTGTTTTTCCTCATCGCTTTCCACATATGCCAGACGGAAACCTTCAAATATAATCTTAGATGCCGATACCGTAAAACGGTAATCATCTGCTCCAATTTTAACAGAAGTTGTCTCATATTTTGCCGGCTGCATTCTGCTCGCCACAAAACGCTTCCAGATCAGCTGATACAGACGGAACTGGTCTCTTGTAAGAGATTCTTTGATTTCTGCCGGAACACGGGTAACATCTGACGGGCGGATGGCTTCGTGTGCATCCTGAATATTTTTCCCGTCATTTTTCTGCTTCTGTTCCGATGCAGTCTCTGCCACATACTCTTCTCCGTAGGCTTTTCCAACATAGGCTCTTGCATTTGCATCCGCCTCCTCAGAAATACGGGTCGAATCCGTACGCAGGTAAGTGATCAGACCAACCGTTCCACTTCCTTTAATATCTACACCTTCATAAAGCTGCTGTGCGATACGCATCGTCTTTGAAGTTGCAAAATTCAGTGCTTTGGATGCCTCCTGCTGAAGGGTACTGGTCGTAAACGGAAGTGGTGCTTTTTTACTTCTCTCTCCGCGTTTTACATCGACCACTTCATATTCTGCCTCTTCCAGATCTGCAAGAATCTTATGCAGTTCTTCTTCGTTATGGATGGTGATCTTCTCATCCTTTGTTCCATAGAATTTTGCTGTAAGAGGCTTCTTTTCTCCCTTTACCTTGAAATTGGCGTCCAGTGACCAGTATTCTTCCGGGATAAACGCTGCGATCTCATCTTCCCGGTCTGCAATGATGCGAAGTGCCACAGACTGCACACGACCGGCACTAAGTCCTCTTTTTACTTTTGCCCAGAGAACCGGACTGATCTTATATCCCACGATACGATCCAGCACACGACGCGCCTGCTGCGCATCTACCAGATCCATGTCGATATCACGTGCATTTTTCAGGGATGCCTTTACCGCACTTTTAGTGATCTCGTTAAAGCTGATCCGGTATACTTTCTTTCCTTCCAGCTTAAGTGCTTTCATCAAGTGCCAGGAAATTGCTTCTCCTTCGCGGTCCGGGTCAGTTGCGAGATAAATCTTATCTGCTTTTTTTACTTCTTTTCTAAGTCCTGCAAGGATCTCACCTTTTCCTCTGATTGTAATGTATTTCGGCTCAAAGTCATGCTCCAGGTCTACTCCCATCTGGCTTTTCGGCAAATCTCTTACATGTCCGTTTGATGCCATTACCACGTAATTGCTGCCGAGAAATTTCTTTATGGTCTTCACTTTTGTCGGTGACTCTACAATCACAAGATAACGTGCCATATATTATATTCCTCCATATTAATAGTGTCAGATCATTTAACTCTGACATAATAATTTTTTGATCTTTCCTGAATGCATCCTTTCAACTGAAGAGATACACAGATTCCCATCACCTCCTGTGGAGTAAGTCCGGTTTCTCTCTGTAAATCATCCAGCCCCCGCGGATACAAACCGAGCTTACTATACACCAAATTTTCTTTCGTTTCAAGCTTTATTTTATTTTTCGTGTCTGATATAATTGCGATTTTCTTCTTTAGCAGCCCTTTTATAACCAATTCTTCCAACAAATCTTCTTCATTCAGAAGAATCCCTGCTCCCTGCCGGATCAGGCGGTTACAACCACAGCTCAGCGGCTCTGTCACCATCCCCGGGAGAGCATAAATATCTCTTCCTTGTTCAAGAGCCATGTCTGCTGTAATCAGGGATCCGCTCTTTTCTTTTGCCTCCATAACAAGTACCACATCGGCAAGTCCGCTGATCAGACGGTTTCTTGCCGGAAAATGCCAGGCAACCGGTGGAGTTCCCGGTGGCTGTTCAGACAGTATGCCTCCCCGCTTTATTAAATCTTTATAGAGTCCTTTATGTGCCGCAGGATAACATACATCTGCTCCGCCTCCCAGAACCGCAAATGTTTTCCCTCCGACATTTAATGCAGCCCGGTGTGCCATTCCGTCAATTCCCAGTGCCATTCCACTGATAATCTGGATTCCGCTCTCCGCAAGTCTTTCAACAAAGCGAAGCGTCATTTTCTCACCATAGCTGCTACATCTTCTGGCACCCACCACTGCCACCGACGGCATTCCCTCCCGTGGCATCTCCCCGATAAAAAAGAGTGCATACGGCATTCCCGCAAGTTCTTCAAACCGTTTCGGATAATTGTTCTGTCCCCGAACTGCCATCTGAATTCCCCGATCCACCACTTTTTGATACGCTTCCCTCCAATTCCTTTTTTTCTTACTTTCTTTCAGGATCCCCCACTCTTTTTCTGTAATTATCTGTTCTCTGATCCCTTTTTCTTCTATATAATATACTGCTTCCGCAGATCCGTTCTTTCTGCATAATTCACACTTTCTGTCACCTGTGATTCCTTCCACACACGCCAGCCAGTATGTATACCACATTTCACTCATTTCTCTTATCCCCAGTATTCTTTATCCATAACCCGATAACCCAGTGCCTCTCGGAGTGTCACAAGATCGATCTCCTCTTTTCCCTCCATATCTGCAATCGTCCGTGCCACCTTCAACACTTTATGATAGCTTCTCACCGTCAGCTTCATCACTTCATAAGCCTGGCGCATCATCCGTTCTTCCTCTTTCCCAAGACGGCAGTATTTTTCAATTTCATTTTGCCCCATCTGTGCATTTTTTGTCAGCTTTTCTTCTCGAAAACGATCCATCTGACGCATTCTTGCAAGCATCACTTTTCCTCGCATGGTTCTGGAATCCATCCCTGTTCCCTTTCCGGTCAGTTCTTCATATTCAACCTTGGGTGCCTCCATGCAGATATCAATCCGATCCAGAAACGGCTGGCTCAACTTTCCCTGATAATTCCGGATCTGCCCGGGCGTACAGGTACATTGGGGACCAGGAGCCATTCCGCAGGGACATGGATTTGTTGCAGCAACCAACATAAAGTCTGCCGGAAAAATATAAGCTCCCTGCTGCCTTGCCAGATGAATGCATTTTTCTTCCAGCGGCTGTCTGAGCACTTCCAGAACACCTCTCGGAAACTCCGCCAGCTCATCCAGAAAAAGGACACCTCCATGCGCAAGTGTTGCTTCTCCCGGCGATGGGATTCGTCCGCCTCCGATGAGCGCTGCCCGTGTCACAGTATGATGGACCTCCCGGAACGGTCTCTGCCAGATCAGCGGATTCTTTCTTTTAAGCAGTCCAGCCGTACTGTAAATCCCCGTGATCTCCAGACTTTCTTCCCGGTCAAGCGGTGGTAGGATCGTCGGGATCCGTTTAGCAAGCATCGTCTTTCCGGAACCAGGCGGACCGACATAAAGCAGGTTATGTCCTCCTGCCACCGCCACCATCGTTGCTCTTTTTACTGCTTCCTGTCCCTGAATATCACTATAATCTATGTCCCATTCTTCCATTCCATGAGCCTCTTCCTGGTCAGGTTTCTCCATCTGAGGCATATACTCACCCTTCAGCCATCTGCATACCTCCTCCAGAGTCTCTGCCCCAAAAATCTGTATTCCCTGCGCCAGCCTTCCCTCATCCTCATTTGACTTCGGAATCACACAACATCTAAAACCAGCCTTCTTTGCTTCCAGAACAATCGGAAGGATTCCCTCTACCGGCTGCAGCTTTCCATCCAGTCCGAGCTCTCCTGCAAGTAAAATATCCTCCACTGCTTTTTCCGGGAAAATCCCCATTGCCCCGAGTACTGCAACTGCAATTGGAAGGTCAAATACCGATCCCTTCTTGCGGACACATGCCGGCGACAGATTGATCACAATCTTTTTCGCCGGCATGGTATAACCGGCATTGCGCATGGCAGTTCTTACCCGTTCTGCTGCTTCCTTTACCTCAGAAGACAGATATCCCACCATATGAAACATTGGAAGTCCGTTCCCTGCATCTGCCTCTACCTGCACAAATTCTACTTTCAGCCCCAGAATCGTTGCCGAATGTACCTTATAAAATCCCATATTAAATTCACCCTTGCCTTTCCCCGGCAAAAGTTCAGAAGTTTTATTTCAGAAAATGTATGGCGAAATGCCATGAGTGATTTGCTAAAAGAAAACCGATATCTTTTAGAAAATGTATCCTTATGATAGTATGGGGAGGGGATTTTGTCAAGATGATTGGGAGGGGAAATTTGTGGGAGTAGGTTGTGAGGTCATCGTGGGAGAATCATCTCTTTTGATTTTCCCACGATGACCGCCGTACTTTACTGGCAAAGTTTTGCCTTGCTGTATCATAGATGGGACAAAATGCCACTGCACAGGTGGGATGGAACCCTGTGTGCAGTGGCATTTTCTAAAGAAGCATTATTTGCTTAATCTTTGTTTCATGTATTCGTTGGCGTTTAATTCCAGGGTGTCTTCCAGTGACGCAAGTGGTTCTATTTGACCGTATTTGCGTTCTAGGGCAGTTTGTAATATAAAATCACAGAGTACCGGGTTCTTTGGTAAAAGGGAGCCGTGCGAATAGGTTCCGAAGACATTTTTGTAGCGGGCTCCTTCGGTTTGGTCTTCTCCGTTGTTGCCGTAGCCTTTGAGCATTTTGCCGAGTGGTGATACGCCTTCACCCAGGTAGGTCTTGCCGGAATGATTTTCAAAGCCGACTACGACAGCTCCACTGCTCTCCGGGAGGGTCTCAAACATATAATTGCCAATCATACGCTCTTTTGATCCAACGGTATGAATGTTGATCGCGCCGGTAAAATCGAGCTGGACACCATCCCAGGTCTTATAATACTGGCCAAGCATCTGATAGCCTCCGCAGATTGCGAGGAAGGTCTTTTCATCTTCCACAGCCGCGCGGATCTCTGCTGCTTTTCCGGTCCCCAGGTCTTTCAGAAGGACTTCCTGTTCAAAATCCTGACCTCCGCCAATGAAGAAGATATCATAGCGGTTTGCATCCAGAGTTTCTCCGATCGAGCAGCCTTCTACATTGACCTTGATTCCCCGATCCTCCATACGACGTTTCATTGTGATGATATTGCCCCGGTCTCCATACAGATTAAGGATGTCCGGATAGAGATGACAAATATTCAGTTCCATAATTCCCTCCTTATTCGTAAAATGCCTTGATATCGGTATGCTTGCTGATCTCGCCGCGCAGATCAAACATAGCGGTATAAGTTGGCATAATAAATGTCGGTGTCTCATCCGCTCCGATTGCTTCTAAAAGGTTCTCATAGTCGCGGATCACTTCAATCCGTCCAGTGTCAAATCCTGCATATTTCAGGCGGAGCGCCATATCATCTGCACGGACTCCGGATACCAGAATACGGGTAAAGCGTGCGCTCTGGCGGGCAAGTGCTTCAAAATCCACATCCCAGATCCAACTGATATCGGTTCCATCTGCATAACGGTCGTTCAGAAGGAACGCAATCTTGCACTCTTCCTCATCATTAGAGATCTGGTTGATGACCTGATTGTACCCTGCCGGGTTCTTGACAAGCATCATACGTGCTTTAGACTTGCCAAGTTCAAACTGTTCCGCACGTCCGAAACCACACTCAAATCTGCTGAGTGCATCAACTGCTGTGTCTTCATCGATTCCAACAATCTCCGCAGCCGCAACACAGGCTGCCGCATTGTAAATATTGTAACCTCCCGGAAGATTAATGTGCACATCATGGTTATGCCCGAATGCATTTAACACGATATCCGAAGAATCTGCTCCGGTACGCACTACCTGCGTCACGCCAACCTGCGGTGTCTGCCGGTGATATCCACATTTCGGACAGCGGAAACCGCCAAGATGGCTGTAAGTTCTGTAATCGTATTCATATTCTGTCTTACAATGAATACAGTACACTGCATCAGACAATTCAAACGCTGTCTCTTTGTAAATCGGCACATCCACCCCGAACCATACAACCTTATTCGGTACATCATCTGCAAGAGATGACGTCAATGAACAGTCCGCGTTCAGGCACAGGGTTGCATCCGGTACGTGGGTAATTCCTTCGCGGATTGCATTCAACGTGTGGGTGATCTCCCCATATCTGTCCAACTGGTCACGGAAAATATTGTTGACTACCAGACACTCTACCGGCAGCATCTCACTGGTCTTGCGGAACGCTGCCTCATCGCACTCGATCAATGCGTGTGTGTAGGAACACTTGCCAGAAAGACTGCAGTGCTGTGCAAACACCGTAATGATCCCGGTCAGAAGATTGGCACCGGATTTATTTGCGAAGTACTTATATCCGGCTTCTTCAAATGCCTGCTCGATCATACGGGACGTGGTCGTCTTTCCATTGGTTCCGGTCACTACCGTAACCTTCACCCCACGTGATAATTCCTTTAAAATATCTTTGTCAATTTTTAATGCGATCTTGCCCGGCAGGTTCGTTCCGCCTCGTCCCATCCGCCGCAGAACTGCATTGGATGTCTTACAGGCAAGTACCGCTAATCTTGTCCTTATTCCCATAATTTTTTCCTTTTCTCTCGTAATCTCATTTCTTTTGTAAAACATATCTGCTACTACATAATTCAACGCTCATTATAACGCATTTTCAGACGTACCACAAGCGCAAAATAACCCGAATGGAAAAGCACAGAACATTTCACTTTTACATACAATGTTAGTAACTCTATTTTGAGGTAATCGTATTGAAATCCTTTCCTCCGCCTCTTACTCCAAAAGAGGAATCCGAGCTTCTGAGACGCAGTGCAGACGGTGACAATGAGGCCCGTCATATTCTGATCGAGCGCAATCTCCGTCTGGTCGCTCATGTCATAAAAAAATATCAGCATCTGGAGGACGATACAGAAGATCTTCTGTCCATCGGAACCATCGGCCTTATCAAAGCAGTTTCCACCTTTAACCCGGACAAAAAAGCCCGGCTTGCCACCTATGCCTGCCGCTGCATCGAAAATGAACTTCTGATGATGCTGCGCACCAAGCGGAAGAGTAACCGGGAAACCTCCCTATACGAACCGATCGGTACAGACCGGGAAGGGAACGAGATCCGCCTGTATGATGTTATCGAATCTGATGAAGAAGATGCCTGTATGCAGCTTGCCCTGAAAAATGATATTTCTCTTCTCTATGAAAAACTGGAATCCGTTCTCACCGACCGTGAACAGCTGGTACTGAAAAAACGCTACGGTCTTTATGGTGAAAAAGAATATACCCAGAAAGAAGTTGCAGCTTCTCTTGGCATCTCACGTTCCTATGTTTCGCGAATTGAAAAAGGGGCGATTCAAAAACTCCGCCCCTGCTTTCTTCCTTCTCATTTTTAATTTTTGCCGGTCTAGATCCTGTCTGTCCATTTTAAAATTCATGATGCTTCTTTCACACCGGCAGACAGGACACTCTACTCAAACATTCCTATACCAAAAAGCAGAATGCCAAGTCCCAGAAAGACGCTACTTACAATCACAAGCCCCAGCAGAGTTTTCTTTTTCTCTCTTGGCAGAAGTCCCCTGTCGTATCCCGGCTGCCCTTTATGGATCAGGTAATTCCCCGCATAAATCAAAAACGGTCCTGCCGAAGCATAAATAAAATACACCGCCACCGTCACAAGCAAAATGCCTGTCGATGCCATAGCTTCTGCACTTTCCATCTGCTCTGAAGTCACACTGGAAGTAAGCTGTAAAAGCAATGTCGGTAACGCATTATTGATTAGATGGAAGAACATGTTATAAAACATGTTATCCGTCTCGGCAAGCAGATATCCCATGGCGATTCCAAGCATCGCTGTCGGCACAAACCGCCAGAAGCTTCCGTGAAATGCACCGAACACTGCTGCACTGATCAGAATTGCCGGCCATGGACTCCTAAAGCCACGAAAACAGCTGAAAAGCCCGCCTCTGAATGCTATTTCCTCAAAAATCGCCGGCGTGACACAGATCAGAAGAAATGCAAGTCCAAACGGCAGTCCGCCGGATAATTCACTCACACTTTCTGTAGCCCCACTCATCTGCTCCGGAAATACATAAAGCAGGATCGATGTCGGAATCATCGTGATCAGAAGGGTTCCGATCCACATCAGCAATGTTCCGACAGTCTTTGCGATCGTCGGTCTGTGAAATGGAAATGCACGCTTTACGTCTTCCCTGAAAAGCACTACTATTCCAAGTGCCAGCACCGCAAGAAGACCCTCATACATTAGAATTCCCCACTCACCAAAATAATAGACACAAAATCCGGAAAGCCAGAATATATCCACGCCGTACAGAAGGATCAGTACGATCGCCGCATATGGCTTCCACGTTTTTTTATTCATCTGCTTCCTCTTTTCTTCTGAGAATATCGTACTTGTCAGCCCTACCGGACAGTTCTACATACAGTACCTGCTTCGGATGTGGTGCACTCTCCTGTTCTTCTCCTTCTTCATTTACGATCCGTTTTACCTGAACCTCCACGTTATCTCCGTTCGGTTTCATGATCTCAATCGTCTCGCCCACCGAAAATTTATTTCTCTGTTCGATCTTCACCATACCGTCTTTAATCTCTTCTGTGATTCCAAGATATGTGTACTCCCGGATATAGGTGTTGCTGTCATAAATCTGTGCCTCTTCCGATGGTTTTCCAAAGAAAAATCCAGTTGTAAACTGCCGATAGGTACAATTCGAGATCTGGTCCAGATACCACGGCATATTCTTCCTGTAAAGCTCCGGATCTTTCTGATAATCATCAATTGCTTTCCGGTATGTTCTCGCTACAGTTGCCACATACAGAGCCGTTTTCATTCTTCCTTCGATTTTAAAAGAATCAACTCCTAATTCAATAAGCTTAGGCAATTCATCAACGAGTGACATATCTTTACTTGACATACTAAACGGTACAATTTCATCATGATTCAATTGTTGATCCTTTTCAAAAATATCATAATACCAACGGCATGATTGCGAACATCCTCCACGATTGGCATCACGTCTAGAAAAGTAATTAGAAAGCATACATCTTCCTGAATAATGGATACACATGGCTCCATGAATAAAATATTCTAAATCAATATCCACTTTTTCTCTAACTTCTTTTAAATCTTGATAATCCACTTCTCTAGCAAAAACGACACGATCAACTCCTAAATTTTCATAGAAACGAATCGCACTGGTATTCATGGTTGAAAGTTGTGTAGAAACATGAACTTCTAATTTTAAGTTTAATTTTTTAGCCAGTGACATGATATAAGGATCCGCTACAATAATGGCATCAACCCCAATTTCATCTAATTTTAAAAGATAATCTTCTAACCCTTCTAAATTATCTTCATGTAAAATAATATTACATGTCACATGAATTGCCGCATGATGTGCATGCGCAAATTCAACAGCTTCTTTAATATCATCTAAAGAAAAATTAGAA
>OLQC01002394.1_pt1 | contig 12613 bp, 8 predicted proteins | sample 1672471 | NCBI WGS metagenome assembly OLQC01 (sample SAMEA3136689, study PRJEB25190) | human gut metagenome | biome: human gut; feature: human-associated habitat; material: faeces | place: Austria | collected 2013
TCTCGTCCTGGGGCTGGGAATGGAAGGACGGAAGCTGCCTGCGGCAGCTGCTGGCGGCGGAGGCGGATCGCGCGGCGGAACGGGAAAAACGGCTGGCAAACTTGTTGGAAAAAGCCTTGACAACGGAGAATAACCTGCTAAAATGGTAGGAAAATAGGAAAAGGGGCGCGCCGCACCGGGCGCGCCAAATTCCGGAAGAGCATCAAGGGGGCGGGCGGCGCCCGTCTCTGGTATACAAAGGAGGCTTTACCCATGAAAGAATGTATCTCCCGCGAGGCGGCGCTGGCGGCGCTGAAAACGTACAACAAGGAGCCGTTCCACATTCTCCACGGTTTGACGGTGGAGGGCGTTATGCGCTGGTACGCCAATGAGCTGGGCTATGGCGAGGACGCGGATTTCTGGGCCACGGTGGGTCTGCTGCACGACATCGACTTTGAGATGTGGCCGGAGCAGCACTGCCGGAAGGCACCGGAACTGCTGAAGAAGGCGGGGTGCTCCGACGAGTTTATCCACGCGGTCTGTTCCCACGGCTACGGCCTGTGCTGCGATGTGGAGCCCACCCACGAGATGGAGAAGGTGCTGTTTGCCGCCGACGAGCTGACGGGCTTGGTCGGCGCGGCCGCCCGTATGCGCCCCAGCAAGAGCGTGATGGACATGGAGGTCAGCAGCCTGAAGAAGAAGTATAAGGACAAGAAGTTTGCCGCCGGCTGCTCCCGGGATGTGATCAACACCGGTGCGGAGCGCTTGGGCTGGACCATCGAGGAGCTGATGGAAAAGACCATCCTGGCTATGCGCAGCTGCGAGGAGAGCGTCAACAAGGAGATGGAGACGCTGGCCTGAGCACATACATCGAAAAGAACACCCTGCGTGAATACACGGGGTGTTCTTTTTTACGAATTATACGGAGAGTTGTTGGATATTGTGGAGGGGCGGAGGGGTTTTACGCCGCTGCGCGGCTACACCTCATCCGCCCCCTTCGGGGGCACCTGTCTCCCTGCGGGTCGGTCGGTCCGCGGATCTGACAGGCCACCGGCCTGTCATTCAACACCGCGGACCCCTCAAGGGGAAGGCTTACGGGGGTGCGCCCTCGGGGGGGAAGGCTGACGGGGTGCAGGGGGAGAAAAAAGGGAAGCACCCGGGCGGGTGCTTCCCTGTATGTTATTCGATGGCCACGATGTAGTAGTACACCGGCTGGCCGCCAGGGAGGGCGGCGACCTCGGCGTCGGGGCAGATCGTCTCGAACACCTTGGCGGCGCGGGCGGCATCGTCCTCGGTGACGCCCTGGCCGGAGTAGACGGTGACGAACTCGGCGTTCTTATCGGCGGCTACGTGAGCCAGCTTATCCAGCAGTACGTCCAGGCTGCGGTCGGTGCCCAGGAGCTTGCCGTCGCACAGGGCCAGATAGTCGCCCTCGTTGATGGCGAAGCCGTCAAAGTCGGAGTTGCGGGCGGCGTAGGTGATCTGGGCAGTGGTGACGTTGGCGGCGGCCTCGGTCATGGCGGCCAGAATGGCCTGGGGATCGTCGTTGTCCGGGTCCACGGCCATCATGGCGGAGATGCCCTGGGGCACGGTGGCGGTGGGCACCACGATGACCTGCTTTTCCGTCAGGCCCACGCACTGCTGGGCGGCCATGATGATGTTCTTATTGTTGGGCAGGATGAACACGATCTCGCTGGGGGTGCGGTTGACCTCCTGCAAAATTGCCTCGGTGGAGGGGTTCATGGTCTGCCCGCCGGAGACGATGCGGTCCACGGTCAGGTCGCGGAACACGGCCTCGAGGCCCTCGCCGGCGCAGACGGCCAGGAAGCCGTAGCGCTTTTCCGGCGCGGCCACAGCAGCCTCGCCGCGCTCCAACTCAGCCTCGACGGCGTCCAGATCGTCGGTGGACTGGGCCTTCTTGCCGGCGGCCAGGTCGGCGGCCTGGGTACGCATATTCTCGATCTTGGCCAGCTCCAGCGTGCCGTATTTCTGGGCCTCGTTCAGGGCGTCGCCGGGGGTGTCGGTGTGGACGTGGACCTTGAAGGCCTCGTCATCCTCGCCAATGACCAGGCTGTCGCCGATGCTGTTCAGATAGGCACGCAGGCCGTCCAGGGGCTTGTCGGAGGTCTTGCGGACGATGAACACGGTGTCGAAGGCGAAGGTGATGTCCTCGTCGCCGATGGCGGCGAAGTCCGCCTTCTCCTCGGCGGTATCGGCCACCTCAGGCACGGGCTCACCCCGCAGGGCGCGGAGCATACCCTCCAGGATGATGAGGTAGCCCTTGCCGCCGGCGTCCACCACGCCGGCCTTTTTCAGCACGGGGTTCATCTCGATGGTCTCCGCCAGGGTGGTGTAGCCGGTCTTGATGGCCTCGTCCAGTACGAACTCGGCGTCGTTCTTCTCGCCGGCGGCCTCCAGCGCACGCTGGGCGGCCAGGCGGGAGACGGTGAGGACCGTGCCCTCGGCGGGCTTCATCACCGCGCCGTAGGCAGTGGAAACGCCCTCCTGCATGGCCTCGGCCAGCAGGGCGCCGTCGGCGGTGTCATGGCCCTTGAGGACCTTGCTCATGCCGCGGAACAGCAGGGACAAAATGACGCCGGAGTTGCCCCGGGCACCCCGGAGCAGGCCGGAGGCCGTCAGCTTGGCGGCCTCGTCCACGGTGGCGGGCTCGGCCTTGCGGAGCTCGTTCACCGCCGTCTGGATGGTCAGGGACATATTGGTGCCGGTGTCGCCGTCGGGCACCGGAAATACGTTCAGGTCATTGATGGCCTGTTTCTGCGCGGTGATGCAGGCGGCGCCGAAGGCGACCATCTGCTTGAAGGCGCCGCCGCTGATCTTATCTGTCATGTCTGTTCTCCTTCCGGGCGCGTCACACGGTGACGGAATCCACGCAGACATTCACCGCTTTGACGGTGACGCCGGTGTTGAGGTTGACCACATACTTGACCTCGCCCATAATGGATCGGCAGACTGTGGCGATGTTGACGCCGTTTTCCACGACGATGTGCAGCTCGATGGACACGGTGCCGTCGTCATTGTACGTGACCTTGACGCCCTTGCTCATGGCCTCGGGCCGCAGGAGATGCACCAGCCCGTCAGTCATGCTGCGCTGGGCCATGCCCTTGACGCCGAAGCAGTTGGTGGCGGCCGCGCCGGTGATGGTGGTGAACACGGCGTCGCTGATGGTGATCTCGCCGTTTTCGGTGGGGACTTTTATCATAGCGGACTTCCTTTCTGCGGAAATGGCATAATAACACACGATAATATGGAGTATTATATACTACTTTCTCCGGGATTACAATAGAGATTTTACCGGGGCGGCATATGGGCAGGTTTCCCGCGCGGCTTTGAAGGCGCGGCGAAGAAAGGGAGCGCCCCGCGGGGCGCTCCCTTGTGCGTTACTGCTTGTAGGGCACGTGCCAGATGGTGTCGGCGTACTGGGAGATGGCCCGGTCGGCGGCGAAGACGCCGCTGCGGGCGATGTTGGTGAGGCTCATGCGGTTCCACGTCTCCCGGTCGCGGTAGGTGTGGCGCATCTGGGACTCGGCCTCGCAGTAGGCGGCAAAGTCGGCCAGGACCATGTACTGGTCCGCCTGACCGTCCATGCCGGTGACCAGCCGCTGGAACAGGTCCTCGTAGGTAACGCCGTCCCGGAAGCCAACCTTCAGCTGGTCCAGCACGCGGCGCAGCACCGGGTCGCGCTGGTAGAGCAGGTTGGGGTCATAGGTGTGGCGCAGGTGCTCCACCTCATCGGCATGAAGGCCGAAGAGGAACATATTGTCGTCGCCCAGCAGGTCGTGCATTTCCACGTTGGCACCGTCCAGGGTGCCGACGGTCAGCGCGCCGTTCATCATAAACTTCATATTGCCGGTGCCGCTGGCCTCCTTGCCGGCGGTGGAGATCTGCTGACTGACCTCGCTGGCGGGCATGAGGACCTCGGCCAGGGAGACGCGGTAGTTCTCCAGGAACACCACCTGGAGCCGATCTTTGCACAGCGGGTCGCTGTTGATCTGGTCGGCCAGAGAATTGATGAGGTGGATGATGCGCTTGGCCACGGCGTAGCCGGGGGCGGCCTTGGCGCCGAACAGGAACGTCTGGGGCGGGAGGTCCAGGCTGGGGTCATCCTGCAGGCGCTGGTACAGGTAGATGATCTGCAGGGCGTTCAGCAGCTGGCGCTTGTACTCGTGCAGGCGCTTTACCTGCACATCGAAGATGGCGTCGGTGTTCAGCACCACACCCTGGTGCTTCCTGGCGAAGGCGGCAAAGGCAAGCTTGTTCTGATGCTTGATGTCCTCCAGACGCTGAAGGACCGCCTTGTCACCGGCGTAGGCCTCCAGCTTTTTCAGCTCCTGCGGATGGGTGAGATAGCCCTCGCCGATCAGGTCACGGAGCAGTCCGTCCAGACCGGGGTTGATCTGGGGCACCCAGCGGCGGTGGTCGATGCCGTTGGTGACGTTCTTGAACTTGTCCGGCATCATCTGGCAGGCGTCCTTGAACAGGTCCTTCCGCAAAATTTCGGAGTGCAGGGCGCTGACGCCGTTGACGGCCATGCTGCCGGCGATGCACAGGTTGGCCATGCGGACGCCGCCGTCCCAGATAATGGCCAGCTTGGCGGTCTTGACCGGGTCGTGATAGAATTCCTCCACCTGCTGCTGCCAGCGGCGGGAGATCTCCTGCAATATCTGCCACACGCGGGGCAGCAGCGTTTCGAACAGCTGCTGCGGCCAGACCTCAAGGGCCTCGGAAAGCACGGTGTGGTTGGTGTAGGCCACGCAGTGGGTGGTGATGTGCCAGGCCTCGTCCCAGCCCATGCCGGCATCGTCGATGAGGATACGCATCAGCTCCGGGATCACCAGCGTGGGGTGGGTGTCGTTGATCTGGATGACATTCTTCTCATGGAAGTTCCTGAGGGTACCGTACTGCTGGATGTGCTTGCGGGTGATGGACTGAATGGTGGCGGACACGAAGAAATACTGCTGCTTCAGCCGCAGGGACTTGCCCTCGTAGTGGTTGTCCTCGGGGTAGAGCACCTGACTGATGGCGTCAGCCATGGCGCGCTCCTCGGCGGCATGGAGGTACTGGCCCTCGCTGAAGAGCTTCATGTCGATGGGCTTGGGGCTGCGGGCCTGCCACAGGCGCAGGGTGTTCACATGGTCGGTGTCGTAGCCGGCGATCTCCATGTCGCAGGGGATGGCCAGCACACGGGTGTAGTCCTCATGGACCACCATCAGGTGGTTGTTGTCCCAGCGGGTGCGGACCTTACCGCCGAAGCGGACCTCCTCGGCCTCCTGCAGCTTGGGCAGCAGCCACGCGTCGCCCAGCTGCATCCAGTCGTCGGGCAGCTCCACCTGCTGGCCCTCCACGATCTTCTGCTTGAAAATGCCCAGCTCATAGCAGATGGAGTAGCCCGCCGCCGGGATCTCCAGGGTGGTCATGCTGTCCAGATAGCAGGCGGCCAGACGGCCCAGACCGCCGTTGCCCAGACCGGCGTCCGGCTCCATGTCGAAGATGTCCGCCGCCTTGAAGCCCAGCTCGCCGATGGCGGCGGTCAGGGGCTCCAGCAGCGCCAGATTGAAGGCGTTTTTCATCAGGCTGCGGCCCATCAGGAACTCCAGCGACAGGTAGTGGACTTTGCGCTTTTCCTCGTGGGCCGTCTCCTCGCGGGTCTGTACGCCGTGCTCGGCCATGATGTCCCGCAGGACCATGGCGCAGGCCTTCATCATCTCGCCGTCGGTGGCCTGCTGCTCGGTGCAGCCGTAGTTGAGGCGCAGCTTCTGCACGATGGCCTCTTTCAGGGTCTCTTTGTTGTAGGTCATATCGGGTAACTCCTCCTTGGGTCAAAGGTTCTCATAAATGTGCCGGTAGGCCGCCGCACTGCGGCCCCAGCTGAAGTCCGCGGTCATGCCACGGTATCGAACGGTGTCGAAGCCTGTCCGGTCGCCCCGGTACAGGCCGGTGGCCTGACCGATGACGGAGAGCATGGCCCCGGCGTCATAGTCGCCGAACAGGTAGCCGGTGCCGTCCTCCTGCCCCACCTGGCAGGAGCGCACGGTGTCCGCCAGACCGCCGGTGCTCCGCACGATGGGCACCGCGCCGTAGCGCATGGCGATCATCTGGCTCAGGCCGCAGGGCTCGCTGCGGGAGGGCATCAGGAACAGGTCGGCGGCGGCGTATACGCGGCGGGACAGGTCCTCGGCGTACAGGATCTGCGCCGACAGGCGGCCGGGGTACTGCCCGGCTTTCCAGCGGAAGAAATCCTCATACCCCCGGTCACCGGTGCCCAGCACCACGAACTGGCAGCCGGTGGCCATGATGCCGTCCATGGCCTGCTGCACGAGATCAAGCCCCTTGTGCCCCACCAGCCGCGTCACCATGGCGATCAGCGGCGTGTCCGGCTCCTGGGCAAGTCCGAGGGCAGCCTGCAGGGATGCCTTGCACACGGCCTTGCCGGCCGGGTCTGCCGCCGTGTAATGCGCCGGAAGCGCCGGGTCGGACGCCGGGTCGTAGGTGACGGTGTCGATGCCGTTGACCACGCCGTGCATTTTCCAGCCGATGGCGTCCACCACGCTCTCCAGCCCCGCGGCATAGGCCGGGTCATGGAGTTGGGCGGCGTAGGTGGGGCTGACGGTGGTGACGGCGTCCGCCATGAGCATGGCACCCTTCATCAGGTTCACGTCGCCGTCCATGCGGAGGGTGCCGTCATCGTACCAGCCACGATCCAGACCGAAGAGCTGGTCCACGCTGTCGCTGCCGTAGCGGCCCTGATACTCGATATTGTGAATGGTGAACACCGTGCGGATATGGCGTATCTCCCACCAGCGGGTGGCCGCGTCCTTGAGATAGATGGGTACCAGCGCCGTCTGCCAGTCGTTGCAGTGGAGGATGTCCGGCATCCAGTCCAGGCTGGGCAGCAGGTCGACGACGGCCTTGCTGAAAAAGGCGAAGCGCTCGCCGTCGTCAAACTCGCCGTACAGGCGGCCGCGGCGGAAGTATTTTTCGTTGTCCACGAAGTACCAGGTCACACCCCGGTCATAGAGGGAGAACAGGCCGCAGTACTCATGCCGCCAGCCCAGGTCCACGTAGATATACCGGCGGAAGGTCATTTTCTCCCGCCACTGGGGGCCGATCTTGTCGTACAGGGGCAGGATGACGGCGGTCTCGACACCCTCCGCCGCCAGGGCGGGGGGGAGGCTGCCGGCCACATCGGCCAGGCCGCCGGTCTTGCAGAAGGGATAGGCCTCGCTGGTCACATACAGCAGCTTCATGGCAGGCTCCTTTCTCTTACACCGTCGCGCCCTTGGCGATGACGATGGGATAGCGCTCGTGGCCCATCAGGGTCACATTCTCGCTGACGGTAACGTATTTGTCGGTGATCACGCCCCGCAGTATGGCACCGCGCTTGACCACCGTGTCCTTGAACAGAATACAGTTTTCCACGCTGGCACCCTTTTCAATACGCACGTTGCGGAACAGCACGCAGTTTTTTACGCTGCCCTGGATGTCGCAGCCGTCGGCGGCCAGGGAGTTGACGCAGCCGCCCTCCGGGTCGATGTAGCTGGAGGGGGAGTCGTTTTCCTTGCCGTATACCGGACGGTCCGGGCAGAACAGGGCGCTGCGGGTGGCGGTATCCAGCAGCTCCATGCTGCGGTCGTAGTAGTTCTGCAGGGTGCTGATGTGGGCGGCGTAGCCGTCGTAGACATAGCTTTGCAGATGGAGGCGGCTGCTCATGCCCTGAAGGATATCCCGCCGCAGGCTGTAACGGTTGTGGCTCAGGCACTCCGTCACCAGCTGGATGAGCAGCTCGGTCCGCAGGACAAAGATGTTCAGGCAGCGATAGCCCTCCGGCGTGTGCAGGCCGTAGGCCGTGTCGGTGATGCGGCCCCGGGCGTCCAGCCGGAAGTAGGTATCCTGCCCGTCGCCGGGGACGGCGGTGCAGACGGCGGTGATGTCCGCGCCGGTGTCGATATGGCGGCGGAGCACGTCCTCCAGGGGCGCGTTGATGACCGTGTCGCTGTCGGACAGCACCACGTAGTCCTGACGGATGCTCTTCAGGTAGTTCATCACGCTGCCCAGGGCATCCACGCGGCCGCGGAACTGGCCGTCGCCGCGGTGCTGTTCATTATAGGCGAAGGCCGGCAGCAGTGTCAGACCGCCGAAGTTGCGGCTCAGGTCCCAGCTCTTGCCGCTGCCCAGGTGGTCCAGCAGCGACTGGCACTTGCCGTGCATGATGACGCCCACGTCCGTGACGCCGGCGTTCACCATGCTGGAGAGGATGAAGTCGATGATGCGGTAGTCACCGCCGAAGGGGATGGAGCCGTGGACGCGATTTTCGATGAGCTCCCGCAGACCGTTTTCCTTGTCGTAGGAGAAGATGATCCCGTGCATTCCGTTCATGGCCGCACCTCCTTGCCGTTTTCGCCCAGCATCATTTTCGGTTCGATGACCGCGCCGTCCGCCACGGAGGTCCGGGGCCCCAGCACGGCGATGCCCCAGTCCTCAAAGGGGACGCTGCCCGGGGCGCCGCCCACCACGGCGTTTCTGCCTACGCGGCAGCCCTCGCCCACGATGGCGTAGGACACCTTCGCGCCTGCCTCGATGACGGCGCCGGGCATGACCACGGAATAGGAGACGGACGCGCCCTCGGCCACGGTGGTGCCGGTGCTGAGGACGGCGTTCTTTACCTCGCCCAGCACGGTGCAGCCCTTGGCCACGGCGCTGTTGCCCACATCGCCCGTTTTACCGATGTAGGTGGGCGGGCAGGTGGGCGTGCGGCCGTAGATGCGCCACTTCTTGTCCAGCAGGTTCAGCCCGGAGCCGGGGGAGAGCATATCCATGTTGGCGTCCCACAGGGAGTCCAGCGTGCCCACGTCCTTCCAGTAGCCCTCGAAGCGGTAGGCGGACATCCTCTCGCCGTTTCGCAGCATAGCGGGGATGATGTTTTTCCCGAAGTCGTTGTCGCTGCGGGGGTCAGTCTCATCATCGATGAGGTACTGGCGCAGCTTTTTCCAGGTGAAGATATAGATGCCCATGGAGGCCAGGTTGCTTTTCGGTTCCTTGGGCTTCTCGGCGAACTCGGTGATATTATCGTCACCGTCCACGGCCATGATGCCGAAGCGGCTGGCCTCCTCCCAGGGGACCTCCATGACGGAGATGGTACAGTCGGCGCCGGTGGCCTTGTGGCGGCGCAGCATCAGGGAGTAGTCCATCTTATAGATGTGGTCGCCGGAGAGCACCAGTACGTACTCCGGGTCGTACAGATCCACGAAGCCGATGTTCTGGTAGATGGCGTTGGCGGTGCCCTTGTACCAGACGGCGCCGCCGGCGCTCTGGTAGGGCGGCAGGATATGTACGCCGCCGTTGACACGGTCCAGCTCCCAGGGCTGGCCGCTGCCGATGTAGGTGTTCAGCTCCAGCGGCCGGTACTGGGTCAGCACGCCCACGGTGTCGATGCCGGAGTTGGTACAGTTGGACAGGGGAAAGTCGATGATGCGGAATTTGCCGCCGAAGGGCACGGCGGGCTTGGCCATGCTGCCGGTGAGTACATACAGGCGGCTGCCCTGGCCGCCGGCCAGCAGCATCGCCACACACTCTTTTTTCATCCTTGCGTACCTCCTGTGTTCTGTTTTTTCCGGGGGCGTTTTCCCTCCCGGCGCAGCAGCACCGCGCCCAGAGGCGGGATGGTCAGGGAAAGGGAAGTCTCCCGCCCATGGGAGGGGATCTCGTCCACGTCGATCCGGCTGCCCGCCGGAAGGGCGCAGCCGCTGCCGCCCCAGCAGGCGTCGTCCGTGTTGAACAGCACCTCATACCGCGCCGCTGCCGGCACACCGAAGCGGTAGTTGTCCCAGGGCACCGGCGCGAAATTCACCACGCAGATCAGCTCGTGGCCCCTGCGGTCCCGCCGCAGAAACACCAGCACGTTGTTGTGGTTATCATCGGCCACCAGCCATGTAAAGCCGTCCCAGTCCCGGTCGTTTTCCCACAGGCACCGGTTGCGCTTATACAGCCGGTTCAGCTGCCGCAGGCACTCATGGCTGGCCCGGCAGGCGGGATCGTCCAGCAGATACCAGTCCAGCTGGCCGCGGAAGTCCCACTCGTGCCACTGGGGCAGCTCGCTGCCCATGAACAGCAGCTTTTTGCCGGGGTGGCACAGCATATAGGCCCAGAAACTCCTTACACCGGCCAGCTGCCGCCAGTCGTCGCCGGGCATCTTGCCCCGGAGAGAGCCCTTCATGTGGACCACCTCGTCGTGGGACAGGGGCAGGACGTAGTTTTCCGAGAAGGCGTAGACCATGGAGAACGTCACGTCCCGGTGGTGGAACTGGCGGAAGTAGGGGTCCATCTTCAGATAGTGGCACAGGTCGTTCATCCAGCCCATGTTCCACTTCAGGTTGAAGCCCAGACCGCCCTGCTCCGGCGGATAGGTGACCAGCGGCCACGCGGTGGACTCCTCCGCCACCATCAGCGCCGCCGGGTCGGCGGCAAAGGCTGCCCGGTTCAGCTCACGCAGGAAGTCGATGGCCTCCAGGTTCTCCCGGCCGCCGTCCTTGTTGGGACGCCACGCGCCGCCCTGCCGGTCATAGTCCAGATACAGCATGGACGCCACCGCGTCCACCCGCAGCCCGTCGATGTGGTATTCCTTCAACCAGTAGACGGCGGAGGACAGCAGGAATTCCCGTACCTCCGGCTTGCCGAAGTCGAATACACGGGTGCCCCAGCCGGCGTGCTCCCATTTCAGGGGGTCGCCGTACTCATAGAGGCAGGTGCCGTCAAATTCGATAAGCCCGTGGCTGTCCTTACAGAAGTGGGCGGGCACCCAGTCCAGTATCACGCCCAGCCCCGCCCGGTGCAGGGCATCCACCAGGGCCATGAAGTCGTGGGGCGTGCCGTAGCGGCTGGTGGGGGCGAAGTAGCCGGTGCACTGGTAGCCCCAGCTGTCGTCCAGGGGGTATTCCGTCACCGGCAGCAGCTCTACGAAGTTGTAGCCCATGGCCTTTACATAGGAGGGCAGCTCCTTTGCCAGCTCCACATAGCTCAGGGGAGAGCCGTCCTCGTGGCGCTTCCACGAGCCCAGATGCACCTCGTAGATCAGCAGCTCGCCGTTCACCGGCGGCTTTTCCAGCCGCTGCTGCCGCCAGTCATCGTCCCGCCACCGGTATCCGGACAGGTCGTAGACCTTGCTGTCTGTCCCGGGACGGGTGGCCGCGTGGAAGGCACAGGGATCGGCCTTCCAGACCACCCGGCCGTCCGCGCCGGTGACCACATACTTGTAGGCGTCGTAGACCTTGGCGCTCTCCGCCGCCGTCTCCCACACGCCGGTATCCAGCCGGGTCATGGGCCGGGGTTGCCAGCCGTTGAAGTCCCCGGCCAGCGCCACGGCACGGGCGTTGGGCGCCCACACGCGGAAGGTGAAGCCCTGCTCCGCCGGGTGTGCGCCGAGGTAGGTGTAGATGTCGTGGGCCGGGTGCCGCGTCATGTGCTCAGCTCCTTTTCTCTCACTCTGCTCGTCTGCTCTATGGTAGCACGCCTGTTCCGTCAAAGGGCGCGAAACAGGTCGCTGGTAACGTTACCGACATTGTACCCCATTTTTCCCGTCCCGTCAACAAACAAGGCGCTTTTTGTGCCGCGGCGGGGGCGGAAAAGGGCCGCAAGCACAAAAGGGAAACGCAGGCGCGCTGCGTTTCCCTTTTCGTTTACTCATCCCGCTGCTGCACGGCACTGCTGCCGTTCAGGCCGAAGTCGTCCGCCACGCTGGCGGTGTCCCGGCGCAGCATGGTCTCCATCACCCGGATATCGCTGTCGATATCCATGGCATCGGTACGGTACAGCTCGTCCAGCTGGTGCTCGAAGCCCGCCACGATGCTGTCCATGGTCTTTTCGATCTTGGCCTTGGCCTGGCTCAGGTTCTCGCCGCTGACGCCGGCCTCCTCGAAGCTGGCGTAGTTTTCCAGCAGCTTCAGGGTGGTGGGCAGGTAGTAGTTCAGGAACGTGCCGGCGGCATCACGCTTGGCCTCGTCCTCTTCAATGAGTTTGAAAATACGGCCGGACACCTGCTCCATGCGGTCCAGCTTGGCGCTGATGGCCTCGTCGGCGATGCGGTCGTTAAGCTCGCGGATCTGGGCCAGGATGGCGGCGTAGCCCGCCGGCGCGGGCGCGGGCTGTGCGGGCTGACCCTGCTCCGCCTTGGCGCGGTGGGCGGCATCAAAGTACGCCGTGGCGGCGGCCTGGGACTTGAAGAGCATACCGCTGCCCATGTCGATATAGGCCTCGTCACCCCAGAGGCCCTTTTCCAGCATCAGGTTCACGTCCTTCTCCACCCGGCGGCGGGACACGTCGGCGGCCCGGGCCAGATAGTCCAGGGGCACGGCCTGCTTCTGCCCGACGGTGCGGAGGTAGGTGGCAAAGCGCCGCTGGCGGCGCTTCATGGCGCCGCTGCCCAGCAGCAGGGACGCGCCGCCGGCCATCATGCCCAGGGGATAGAACAGCTGCCGCAGCAGGTCCATCCATTCATGCCATTTGATGGCGTAGCGCAGTTCAAAGTAGTCCACCTGCTGCACCAGGAAAAACACGCCCAGAATACCCAGCACCGCGCCGATGATCTTCATGGTTTTGGCGCCCTTGTCGGAGTAGTTCGGCG
>OLQC01002399.1_pt1 | contig 12572 bp, 8 predicted proteins | sample 1672471 | NCBI WGS metagenome assembly OLQC01 (sample SAMEA3136689, study PRJEB25190) | human gut metagenome | biome: human gut; feature: human-associated habitat; material: faeces | place: Austria | collected 2013
CGTGGGATTTTGGTGCGCTCGAGGGAACTCGAATCCCTGGCCCTCTGATTAAAAGAGCCCACCGGGCAGAACACTCTGATTTTAGAAGTTTCGAGTTTACGTCATTTTTGTGCAAAGCATCGTGATTTTCTGTCCGGCAATTTCTGCACCCTTTGTCGTATTTTGCAAGTCAGAGTGCCCATTGCATCCCTTGAAACCGTGCAAAAACAGTGCAGAAACCGTGCACTTACTCTGGGACAAATAAAAAATGATGATTTTTGATCCATGACTTGGTGGCGATCTGAGTGACCACAAAGGTAAATTTGATACACGGAAAGAAGAATGCCCACTCGTCTGAGGAGTTCTCAGGGGAGTGGGCAGTTCTGCGCAGGCGGTTAATATAATTTCGATTATGATAATTCAAATTATATTAAGACATTCCATGGGCTGTAACAGCTTCACCGCTTGGTTTTCAAAAACCACCTGTTGATAGCGGTGTTACTTCTTCACAAATTGGTATACGCCATATTCTGGTGACGTCACCAATCCATGCTTGATAAGATTCTTGATAATAGAGGATGCACGAGATTTCTGAACGCCATATAGCTGTGCAACGTTTATGCTGCGGAACTGATATTGATACCGATATCTCTTGAAAAGTTCAAGCGTCCGCTCTTTTGTACTTGCAGTTAGTCTCGTGCCATTCAGCCTTTCGCAAAGTTCACTCACTTCTGCATCCGTACTCATTCCGTGGAGCACTGTAGAAGTTTCCACACTTTCCGCAGAGGTTTCCGCACTTTCCGCACCACTTGCCACACTTTCCATACTGATCTGTGCCGGAGTCGCTACACTTCTATTCGGCAGCGTAACGATAAAGAAATCTGAATCCGAGTAGAAGGTCGGCTTCTGGGTTACTTCCACATAAGAGTTCAGGATGCGGTCAATGCCGCTGCCACGGCGCTCCATAAAGCCAAGCCGCGAGAACACATCCGAGATCACCTGATTGCGCCGCATAGACGGAATATGCCGGATATCCATATCCTGCACCCTGCGGCCATTCATCATGCCGCCCGGTGAAGTGATCTCCAGCCGATCATCGAACACTTCCACATGAATCTCCGAACCAAGAATCTGATAATTCCGATGGATCAGCGCATTGACCAGCACCTCACGAACGGCCTTATACGGGTAATCACTGCGTTCTTCACGGGTCATACCACGGATGCTCCATGGGTTTTTGCTGTTGTTGCGAACAAAATCTTCCGCATTTTGCAGCAGCGTGATCAGACTTGCACCTTGAAATTCCTTATCATCCAGAGCATCTTCTTCAATGCTGCCCTTGTAGTTGCCTTTCCAGCGGGTGCAGAAAATACGGGATTGTTTCAGAACGCCCTGATCGCAGAGTAACAGGCCGCCATTCGTAATCTGTCCATCGTCTGTTACCAATCCTGCGGAGGGCAGGTCTTTTTCGAGGTCGAAATCCTCTTTTTTCAGATTCTTAAACGTTGCGGCCAACAGTGTAAAACTGACATCACCCACTCGATAAGAACTGGGCAGGGCATCAAAGGTCTGGTTCATACCTTGTAGGATCAGCTCGTTCAGTTCCCGTGAAGAGGCTTCTTCGGACTGGTCACCATGCCGCACATAGGCCGTATGGGAACCGTCAAAGGCATAATAATATGGATACGCCGGGCCGTCCTGTACTTCCAGATCAACGCAGGACTTGCCCTCTATTTCGACCTCCCGCACCCGATAGCGTGGTGTAGGGTCAATGCGGACTTTAATAAGTTCCGTCAATCTGCTCACCACAGCCTGCGGATTTTCCAATCCTACGACCTCACGCGGCTCATTCTTTACACCAAAAATCAGGTGTCCGCCCTCGGTATTGGCAAATGCCGACACGGATTTCAGCCAGCTGCGCGGCTTTTTCTCTTCAAGACGTTCCTTGTAATCAACATGAGAGGCTTCAATGTAATGGTCGAGGGGAAAAGGCATGGTATCACCTGCTCGCTTCTTAATCTTTAGCGTTTGTAAATTCATTATACCTTATTTGAAGGCCAAATTCAAAACTTTTTATCCGTTTAGTGCCTGCTGAGCTTTTTCTGCCTGAGCAACGATTGATTTTCCAACCTGATTAGAGTATCATTAAAATGAATTGTTGTATCTTGTCGTTGAAAGTTAATTTTCGCTTTAGTCAGTCGATTGCGGGGACTCTTCTATGAAAATTCTGGATAATATCAACCATACTGTTCGGGAAGATTTACAGGATACTATGCAGAAAGGGAGCCGCGTGTCCATTGCTGCGGCCTGTTTTTCCATTTATGCGTATCAGGAATTAAAGAAACAGTTGGAAGAAATCGCGGAACTTCGCTTTATTTTTACTTCACCGACCTTTGTGCAGGAAAACACGCCAAAAGAGCGGCGAGAGTTCTATATTCCGAAATTGACCCGTGAAAAGAGTCTTTACGGCACAGAATTTGAGGTTCGCTTGCGGAATGAACTCACCCAAAAAGCACTGGCGAAAGAATGTGCCGACTGGGTGCGACGGAAAGTAAAATTTCGTTCCAACGTCAGTGGAGAGCAAATGCCCGGTTTCATGACGGTTGGTGAAAGTTCCTATATGCCAATCAGTGGGTTTACAACGGTTGACCTTGGCTGTGAACGCGGAAACAACGCATACTACCCTGTTCAGCGAACCGAAGCCTTTGAAAACGGCCGTTACTTTTTGTCGCTGTTTGATGAAATCTGGAATGATTCTTCCCGACTTCAGGATGTTACAGACATTGTATTGCAAAGCATCAGCACAGCTTATCGAGAAAACAGCCCGGACTTTATCTATTTCTTCACCCTCTACAATATTTTCAGTGAATTTTTGGAGGATGTGTCAGAAGATAATCTTCCAAATGAAGCTACAGGCTTCAAGCAGAGTAAAATCTGGAATATGCTCTATGATTTTCAGCGAGATGCAGCGTTGGCCATTATCCACAAGCTGGAACAGTATAACGGCTGCATTCTTGCAGACAGCGTGGGCCTTGGCAAGACGTTCACTGCACTGGCTGTAATCAAGTACTATGAAAATCGCAACAAATCCGTTTTGGTACTTTGTCCCAAAAAGTTGGCAGCAAACTGGAACATCTATAAAGGCAACTACGTCAACAATCCACTGGTAGAAGACCGTTTCCGTTACGATGTGTTGTACCATACAGATTTGAGCCGTTCCGGCGGAACCTCTAACGGTATTGACCTTGCTGCACTTAACTGGGGGAACTTTGACCTTGTTGTGATTGACGAAAGCCACAATTTCCGCAATGGCAGTAATACCTCTACTGATGAGAAAGAAAACCGCTACACAAAATTGATGAACCGCGTGATTCGTTCTGGGGTGCGCACCAAGGTGCTGATGCTTTCGGCAACACCCGTAAATAATCGTTTTGTGGATTTGAAAAACCAACTTGCGCTTGCCTATGAGGGAGATGCCGGAAAAATCAATGAAAAGCTGAATACTTCGTCTCCGATTGATGAAATTTTCCGGCAGGCGCAAAAGGCTTTCAATACATGGAGCAAGCTTCCTGTCACAGAGCGTACCACAAATGCGCTGCTTGCGGCACTGGACTTCGATTTCTTTGAGGTGCTGGACAGTGTGACGATTGCACGTTCTCGCCGACATATCGAAAAATACTATAATATTTCTGATGTTGGTACTTTCCCGGAACGGTTGAAGCCGATCTCTGTGCAGCCGTGCCTGACAAGTCTTGATAATGCAATCAACTATCAGCAGATTTATAATGTACTGGATTCGCTGACGCTGCACATTTACACACCAACCAGCTTTATTCTGTCCTCTCGGATCTCCAAATACATCGACCCCAGCCAGCATGGAAAGGGACTGACGCAGGCAGGCCGTGAAGAGGGAATCCGCCGTCTGATGAGCATTAACCTGCTCAAACGGCTGGAAAGTTCTGTTTATGCGTTCCGGCTGACGATTGACCGAATCAGTAAACTGATTGAAGATACCATGCAATCGGTACGTTCCTATCAAAATGGCAGCCGTGTGCTGGAGCTGAACGACATTTCCGATGCAGCCGATTGGGATGATGATGACCAGAACAACGACATTTTTACAGTCGGCCGCAAAGTAAAGATTGATCTTGCGGATATGGATCATGTTTCGTGGCTGCATGATCTGGAAAAGGATGCTGAAAATCTGGAGCTTCTTTCCCTGATGGTGCAGGATATCACCCCTGCATACGATGCCAAGCTGCAAGAACTGATGCGCCTGATTGACGAAAAGCAAAGGCATCCCATCAATCCCGGCAACCGGAAAATCATTATTTTTACTGCGTTTTCAGATACTGCTGACTATCTGTATCAGAATGTTTCCGGCTATGTAAAGCAAGCGTTTAGGCTGAACACTGCCGAAATCACCGGTAGCGTGGATGGTAAAACAACCATTCCCAAACTCAGTGGTGATCTGAATACAGTTCTCACCTGCTTTTCGCCCATTTCCAAGCGGCGGGACAGCCTGCCGAACGCGAACCATGCGGATATTGATTTGTTGATCGCCACCGACTGCATTTCCGAAGGTCAGAACTTGCAGGATTGTGATTATCTGATCAACTATGATATTCACTGGAATCCTGTGCGCATTATCCAGCGTTTTGGCCGCATTGACCGCATCGGAAGCCAGAATCGCTGCATCCAGTTGGTCAACTTCTGGCCGGATGTGGATTTGGATGAGTACATCAACCTGAAGGGCCGCGTGGAAACCCGGATGAAGCTGACGGTCATGACTTCCACAGGGGATGATAACCTCATCAGCCCGGAAGAAAAAGGCGATTTGGAATATCGCAGCGCACAACTCAAACGGTTAAAAAATGAGGTAGTCGATCTGGAAGAAATGTCGGGCGGCATTTCCATCATGGACTTGGGTTTGAACGAGTTCCGGCTGGACTTGCTGGACTATATGAAGAAACACGATGATGTGGAGCATACGCCGCTTGGGATGCACGCAATTGTTGCATCTACGCCCGATGCCCCTCCGGGTGTGATCTTTGTTCTGAAAAACATCAACAATGAGATCAATGTGGATCAGCAAAACCGTCTGCATCCATTCTACATGGTTTATATTGGGCAGGACGGCTCGACTGTCTGCGATTATCTTTCTCCGAAAGAGCTGCTGGATCGTCTGCGGCTGCTCTGCAAAGGTAAAACCGAACCCGACCAGAGCCTTTGCCAACCGTTCAATCAGGCCACGGACGATGGAAAGAATATGTCTGCCTATTCTGAATTGCTGAGCGAGGCCATCCGTTCAATTCTGGATGCAAAGGAAGAAAGCGACATTGACAGTCTGTTCAAGATGGGCGGTACGACGGCCCTGCTTTCTTCGATTTCCGGGCTGGATGACTTTGAACTGATTTGCTTCCTTGTGGTACAATAAGAGGTGAGATCAATGCTGGGCTTTCCACCCTCCACGGAGTTTAACAAACGGATTCCGAAACAGAAGTTCTATGAAAACGCTGCCGTTCCAGCGGCAGTCAAGCGATTGTTTGCAGACCGGCTGCGCTGTATCTACTGGCGCAACAAGCTGGCAGTGTCCACCTTGAATCTCACTGCCGGAGAGCGGGTGACAGAGATCGAGATTTTCGAGCTGTGTCTGACCGGACAAAAACTGGATGAAGCTGTTCTGCGCCAAATCGACAGTGAAATCCCCTATCACATTCTGTTTGTTCTTTCTTATGAGAATAAGGTGCAGGCTTGGATCGGCTGTAAAGATACATCTGCGAACAGCAGTGCCAAGGTAAGCCGCTATCTGCATACAGACTGGATGCCAGAAACAGAATTGTCCCTTGCGATAAGCGGCCTGAACTTAGAGGCAGTTTACGATGGACTGGTGCGGCAGATTGCCCGATTGCAGGGTGAGAGCTGACAGCATTGCGGAGAACATCCAGCGCTCTGCGGAACGTGAAAAACTGCAAAAGCAGATTGCGGCATTGGAGAATAAGATTCGGAAAGAAAAACAGTTCAATCGTCAGGTGGAGATGAACGCAGAACTGAAACAACTAAAAAAGAATCTGGAGGATACCTGTAATGGCTGATTATACATTTTTGCAAAATAGCGATATGCAGGAAGCCCTGCAAAAGATGCTTTCACAGAGAACGCTTCCTGATTCTCTTACACATTTTCAAACGCCTTCCATGCCTGAAATTGAACCTGTTCCACTTCAAGAATATTTTGCAAAAACAGAAGAATATCAAAAGAGAAGTTTAGAGGTTCTCAAGTCAATTGAAGAAAACACGGCAAATTTATCTTCTATCGTTGATTTGATAAACCATTCTAATGAAAATCAGGACCAAATCATCGAGATATTTACTGACATTCTCTCTATCGCAAAAGCCAAGAACAAGGAAGAAGCAGATGGCCTGTTCAAAAATGTTTCCGAAAAAATCACAAGCACAACTGATACAGTAGATGCCATAATAAAACTTACGGGGTGGGCGACAACGGTATATAAAATTGTTGTTCCATTGCTTCAAAGCGGCGTATAAGCGCAATTTTAATGAGGTGTTTTATGAGCGATTTTTCTTCGGTTCATACCGCTGCCGAAATACCAGATATGCGGTCAACTATTGACGACATTAATAAAATTTTGCAAACCATTCCGTTTAATGAAGATGCGGCGCGCCAAAAGATTTATGAAATAAACGCAAAGCATCCAGATAATAAAATGATTTGGAACTTGTTTCATGCAAACATTCCTTCTGGGATTTCGATTCAACAAGCATCAAAAGAAAATCTATACCAAGATTTGCAGTGGAAAGAATTTTATCTTGAAGCGAAAATTCTTGGAAAGTCCGTTGATGAAATGCAAAAGGATTGGCAAAACAGGTGAAGCAGGGATATCTATTCGTTGAAGATAGCAGAAAGTGAGAATCCGAATGAACAAGCTGAAAATGCAGACCCCCAACCTGACAGCCCAGAACATTGATAAAATCGCCGCGCTCTTCCCCAACTGCATCACGGAAATGCTGGATGAGGAAAAGAGTACCCCCGACCACAAGGTTTACAAGCGCGGTATCAACTTTGAACTGCTGAAGCAGATTCTCTCGCCGGACGTTGTAGACGGGGATGAAGCATACGAGTTTACATGGGTGGGCAAAAAGGCATCCATTGTGGAAGCCAACAAGCCCATCCGCAAGACCCTGCGCCCCTGCCCGGAAGAAAGCAAGAACTGGGATGATACCGAGAATCTCTACATTGAGGGCGACAATCTGGAAGTGCTCAAGCTGTTACAGGAGAGTTATCTGGGCAAAGTCAAAATGATTTACATTGACCCGCCGTATAATACGGGAACGGATAATTTTGTTTATCCTGATGATTTTACTATGGAGACTTCTGAATATGAAGATGGTATAGGGCTACGAGATGATGACGGTAATAAACTTTTTAAAGAAAACACAAGATCCAACCCACGTTTTCATTCGGACTGGTGCTCTATGCTTTACGCCAGATTGCTGGTATCCCGAAATTTTCTTTCAGAAGATGGTGTGATTTTTATTTCCATTGATGATAATGAGGTCTCGGCACTAAAATCAATTTGCGATGAAATATTTGGCGCTTCTAATTTTGTTGCGGAACTAGTGTGGGAAAAGAAAAAGAAGGGGTCATTCCTTTCAAATTCCATCACGAATGTTAAAGAATACATCGTAGTATATTGCAAAGACGCCGATTCTTTTGAGGGTCTAATCGGCGAAATTAAGACAAACACAGAAACATATCCTTGTATAAATGCAGTTAATAAACGAGAGTTACGAACGATTCCTTCTGGCATTATCAGCAAATATAAAGAAAAAAATTTCTTTTTGCCTAAAGGAACTGAAATAAGTGATACGACCATGAGTATTGTCCTTCATTCTGATTTGGTTATAAAAAACAGTATGTTGGCACAAGACTTGGTTTTGGAAGGAAATTGGCGTTATTCGCAAAGTGCAATGACACAGTACGCAAAGAAGAAAGAGTTGTATATTACAAGAGACCTTTATTTGCGTAGAATTGTCAATGAAACACGATATAAAACCTTAAAAGATTGGTTGCCGCGAGTCGGAGATGATTCAGATGTATCGTATAATGCACCGATTGATTTGAATAATCTGAATCGTTCTGGATGGGGCTCAAACGAAGATGCAGACGAGGAATTGCGACTTATCTTTGGCGTTCAAAAAATACTTGATTATCCGAAACCGACACGATTGATTGAGAAGTTATTGGCATCATACAGAAATACAAAAGACTGTGTTTGTCTTGATTTCTTCTCGGGTTCAGCAACGACAGCAAATGCTGTTATGCAGTTGAACGCTAAAGATGGCGGCCACCGCAAGTTTATCATGGTACAGTTACCAGAGCCTTGTGACGAAGACGGTGAAGCTTATAAAGCGGGATATAAGAATATTTGCGAAATTGGTAAAGAACGTATTCGCAGAGCTGGCGAAAAAATCAAGCAGGAAGATGATTGCTGGAAGTGCGTTCCTCTGAACCGCATGGATGGCTCTAAGCCGGGCGATGATACCACTGCTAAAATTGTAAAAACGATTGACGCTGGAGATGGAAAGCCGCCGATTGAAATGGTGGATATCAGCAAGAATCCAGATGTAGGCTTCCGTGTTTTCAAGCTGGACGATACCAATATGAAGGATGTCTATTATTCTGCCGAAGAATACTCCCAGACCAACCTCGAAGATTTGGAAAGCAACATCAAAGAGGACCGCACCGACCTTGATTTGCTGTTTGGCTGTCTGCTGGATTGGGGACTGCCGCTGTCCATGCCGTATCGGTCTGAGAAAATCGACAACTGCACTGTCCATACCTACGCACCCGGCGATGCTGCGCTGAATGTTCCCGATGCCCTGATTGCCTGCTTTGACAGCAATGTGCCGGAAAATGTTATCAAGGAAATCGCCAAGCGCAAGCCGCGCCGTGCAGTGTTCCGGGATTCTTCCTTTGCCAGCAGCCCGGAAAAGATCAACGTGTTTGAAATTTTCAAGCTGTATGCGCCGGATACCGATGTCAAGGTGATTTGAGGGAGAACAGCAGATGAAACTTCAATTCAAACACCAGAAATTTCAGGCAGATGCCGCAAAAGCCGTGGTGGACGTCTTTGCAGGCCAGCCCTACCTGACTACGAATTACCGCATCGACAACGGCAGCGGCATTTACCAGACTGATATGGAAACAAGCTTCACAGGCTGGCGCAATGAACAGATTGTACCAGAGCTGAACGACAGTATTATTCTGGAGCACCTGCAAAAAATCCAGCGCACCAACCAGATTGAACCATCCAAGCAATTGGAGGGACACTATAACCTTACCATTGAGATGGAAACAGGTGTCGGCAAAACCTACACCTATATCAAGACCATGTATGAGCTGAACAAGCATTACGGCTGGAGTAAGTTTATCGTGGTCGTGCCCAGTGTTGCCATCCGTGAGGGTGTGTATAAATCGTTTGAGGTCACACAGGATCACTTTGCAGAAGAGTACGGCAAGAAGATCCGCTTCTTTATCTACAACTCCGCACAGTTGACGGAAATTGACCGCTTTGCCTCGGATAGTTCCATCAATGTCATGATCATCAATTCGCAGGCGTTCAATGCCAAAGGCAAAGATGCCCGCCGTATTTATATGAAGCTGGACGAGTTCCGTTCCCGTCGGCCCATTGACATTATTGCAAAGACGAACCCGATCCTGATTATTGATGAACCGCAGTCGGTGGAGGGCAAGCAGACCAAAGAGCGGATGAAAGAGTTCAACCCGATGATCACCCTGCGCTACTCGGCTACCCACCGTGCAGACAACATCTACAACATGGTCTACCGGCTGGATGCAATGGAAGCCTATAATAAGCGTCTGGTCAAGAAAATTGTGGTCAAAGGCATTACGGAATCCGGCAGTACCGCTACGGATGGGTTTGTCTATCTGGAAAGCATCAATCTTTCCAAGGCAGACCCTACGGCAACGATCCAGTTCGACTGCAAGGGAAAATCCGGCCTGCGCAAAGTAGCGCGCACCGTTGGGCTGAAATTCAACCTCTATGACCACTCCGGCAATCTGGACGAATATAAGGATGGCTATGTGGTGAAAGAGATTGATGGCCGTGACAACCACATTGAATTTCTGAATGGTGTCCGATTGTTTGCCGGAGATGTGGTCGGCAAGGTGGACGAGGACCAGCTGCGCCGCATTCAGATTCGGGAAACGATCCTTTCGCATCTTGAGCGGGAACGTCAGCTGTTCCACAAGGGCATTAAAGTGCTGAGCCTGTTCTTTATTGACGAGGTGGACAAGTACAAGTGCTACGATGCCGCAGGCCAGCCTTACAACGGCATTTATGCAGAGATGTTTGAGCAGGAGTACGAGGATATTGTCGGCCAGATGCAGCTTTCGCTGGGCGAGGATGATTACATCCGCTACCTGAAAGCAATTTCTGCACACGATACCCATGCGGGTTATTTTCGGTGGATAAGAAAGGCCATTTTGTCAATCAGGTTGCAGGCGATGATAAGCGGGAGAAAACCTCCAATGACATCAGTGCCTATGACCTGATTATGAAAAACAAGGAGCTTCTTCTTGACCGTGACCCCAAGCGTTCCCCCGTGCGCTTTATCTTCTCGCACTCTGCCCTCCGGGAAGGATGGGATAACCCGAACGTGTTCCAGATCTGCACCCTGAAACAGAGCAGCAGTGAAGTCCGCAAACGGCAGGAGGTTGGCCGCGGCCTGCGTCTGTGTGTCAACCAGAACGGTGAACGTATGGATGCGAATGTTCTGGGCAACGATGTGCATAACATCAATATCCTGACTGTCATCGCCAGCGAAAGTTATGACAGCTTCGCCAAAGGCCTGCAAAGCGAACTGGCCGAAGCAGTTGCAAACCGCCCCAGAAAGGTGGATGCTGCCCTGTTTGTTGGCAGAGTTCTTACGGACGCAAACGGCAACGAACAGATCGTGGATGCAGACACCGCCGCTGCCATCTATTTTGATTTGGTCCAGAATGGCTATGTGGACCGCCATGGTGCGCTGACGGACAAGTACTATGCCGACCATGCAAACCATGCGGTGCAGGTGGCAGAAGAAGTTGCAGACTGTGCAGCATCGGTCATTGATTTGTTGGATTCTGTTTACAGCGATAAGGTCATGCTGCCTGAAAATGCACGTTCCAACAATGTGGAATTAAAAATCGACCCGGACAAGCTGGCCATGCCGGAGTTCAAGGCCCTTTGGAACAAAATCAGCCCGAAATCGGTTTATGTGGTGGATTTTGACACAGATGAACTAGTGCAAAAGTCCATTCGCTCGCTCAACCGCAATCTGAACGTATCAAAGATTTACTTCAAAGTAGAATCCGGTGAAATGACGGAGATCAAATCCAAGGATTCTCTGTTAGATGGCTCTGCTTTCGCAAAAGCGGATCAGCATAAATATGACCCACAGACCAAAATTCACGCCAGTCAGAGCGTCAAGTATGACCTGATTGGCAAGCTGGTGGCTGAAACCAAGCTGACCCGCAAGGCGATTGTACAGATTCTGGTTGGCATTGAAAAAGTGGTGTTCGATCAGTTCAAGGATAACCCGGAAGAGTTCATCCTAAAAGCAGCTGCCCTCATCAATGACGAAAAGGCAACGGCCATCATCCAGCATATCACCTACAATATTTTGGATGAACATTACGATACGGACATTTTCACTGAGCCGACTTTGAAGGGAAAACTCGGTACGAACGTCATGAAAGTACAGCGGCATCTGTATGACCATTTGATTTACGATTCTACTAATGAGCGTGATTTTGCCGCCGACCTTGATACGAACCGTGATGTGGCGGTCTATGTAAAACTGCCAGATGGATTCTATATTTCCACACCTGTTGGAAAATACAATCCCGACTGGGCGATTGCGTTCTATGAGGGCACAGTCAAGCACATCTACTTTGTTGCTGAAACCAAAGGCACACTGGATTCCATGAGGCTCAATCACATCACCCCGGTAGAACAGGCGAAAATTGATTGTGCCCGTGCACATTTCAAGGCACTGAACGATGAAAACGTGGTATACGATGTGGTGAGTGACTATCAGACATTGCTGAACGCAGTTATGAAATAATACGGTGCTGCTGTGCAGCATTCCCAGAAACGGTAAGGTTCTATTGTGAACTTTGCCGTTTTTCTTTTTGTCCAAAATTGTATTCCAAAACGGCCCTATAGATTCATATTAGTGTAAGGAGTTTTCCAAAGGAAATTTTAAAATCAGGTTGCCAAACACCCGTTTTAGAATGCTATAGATATAGGAGGTTGTTTGAAAAAGTGAAAAATTTCCGAATTTTCATAAGACCCCGTTTAAAAATACCCCTTTAAGTTTGTATAGGGTATAGGGACTACTTTTCAAAACAGTCCCACTCGTACTTTTGAAAACCCTCAACTTCTTACAAAATCACAGTGCACCTTGACAATAACATGATCGGCTGCAAGTTAATATGCTTTTTCGGAGAAGTGCCGCCACGACAAGAGCGCACCAAGAAGAAGCCATACGCCGGAGGAAATCGGGCA
>OLQC01002400.1_pt1 | contig 12572 bp, 13 predicted proteins | sample 1672471 | NCBI WGS metagenome assembly OLQC01 (sample SAMEA3136689, study PRJEB25190) | human gut metagenome | biome: human gut; feature: human-associated habitat; material: faeces | place: Austria | collected 2013
ATTAAAATTACTATATAGTAGTGCGATGACAGAATTAAATTGCTATATTAGTCATAAATATTTATAAAGATTAAATAATACAAATTGGGATAGAATAGCTAAAAAGGATAGTTCTATATGGTATGGAGGTGCAATGATGATATTTGGGAGGTTTACAGAAAGAGCACAAGTTGTTTTAGTAGAAGCACAACAGGAGTCTCAAAATTTCAAGCATGGTTACATTGGTACTGAACATGTTTTATTAGGAATATTAAAAGAAATAAGATAATAAAAAATCATTAGATTTCTATTTAAAAAATTTCTATTTTAAAATCTATTTTAATGAAGGCTTGTTAATTATAAGGTGTCTATTTGGCACAGTATAGTTAACTAGGCCTTTATTTTTTATTATTATGAAAAAATATTTTTAGTACAGTATAAGTAAAAGATTGAATTTAAACAATTTAATTTACAAACTAGTATGGGAATTAAAAGTTTTTTGTTATGTATATATAAGATAAATAATGAATATATTGTAATGTAATAAGTAAAAGTTTAAGAAAGTTAGAGATGGGGTGGATGAGAAAGTGAGGTATACAAGGTATAACTATAAGAAAACTAAAAAAAATAGTGGACTTGCAAAAACTATATTATCATTTTTAGCTATGAGTGTATTTGTTGTAATTGTTGGGATAATGCTTGCTAATATAATTATTCATTTTTTACCATTAAATGATGCTAGTGAAACTCAAGCAAATTCTGAAGCGGTAAATCAAAGTGAAAATATTGATAATAGCGAAGCTGAAAATGCAGCTGATAACAGTGAAGATGTTCAAGCTAGTAGTGCAGTTGATAATAGTACAGAAGGTCAAGAAAATGTACAAGGAAGTATAAATACAAGTTTTATGGCAATTCAATGTGGGTATTTTGCTAATGAGGATAACGCAAAAGAGGCATATAACAAAATAGCGAATGGATATGGAGCCTTTATATATAATGAGTCAGATAAGTTTAAAGTGTTAGCTGGAGTATATACAACAGCAGAAGGACAATCAATAATGGATACTTTAACTAGTAGTGGTATAGATTGTGCTAAAGTATCATTTGATTTAAATTCAAATGATAAAGTACAAAGTCAAATTGCAGGAATTTATAATGGATACTTAAATATATTAGATACAGCATTTAAGGATGATGTAAAATCAGTAGATACATCTGATTTTAAGAGTTGGGTTAAAGGACTTGATGTAATAAGTGAAGGTGATAAGAATGATGTATTAACTGAATTAAAAAATCATGTTAATGATATGGCAGCTGAAATAAAGAAAGAAGATGTAGCAAACGAAATGCAATATTTATACAAAATTTTATTGAGTTTTAGTTAATTAAAAAAAATAATGACATTAAATATCAATAATTGTAAAAAAATTAAGAAAATCTTAAGGGAATATATATAATATTCTACAAAAAATTCATATATAAAAAGAGGAAAGTGCTTGTTTGAACATCTATTAAGTGATAAACTATATTAGAAAAAAGATAGGTGGCAAGTGTTTTACCTCTTTTTTTATTATGTTTAAATTAAATTTTAAAGTCAAGTGTAAGACTAGCGTTTAATTGGGAATAATAAATAATAAATAACTGTAGGATGTGATATGTTTGAAGTTTATATTAGCATCTGCTTCAGATCGTAGGAAAGAATTATTATCAAGGATAATAAGTGATTTTGAAGTAAAGATTAGTGACTTTGATGAGGGGACAGTAGAGGTTAGTAAAGACATTGAAAAATATGTTAAAACACTCGCAGAAGGAAAAGCTAAATCAGTAGCATTAAATTGTACTAATGATTCTATAATAATAGGGGCAGATACAATTGTTGTTATAGATGATAATATACTTGGAAAACCGAAGGATAAAGATGATGCATTTAGGATGCTTAAATTATTAAGTAATAATGTTCATAGGGTTTATTCAGGTGTTACAGTTATTAACAATGAAAAGCAAGTAATGAAAAGTGAATGTCTTTACACAGAAGTTTATTTTTCAGAGCTTTCAGATGAGGAAATATGGAGATACATAGACACAGGAGAATGTTTAGATAAAGCAGGAGCTTATGGAATTCAAGGATATGGTGGCGTATTTGTTGAAAAAATAAATGGTTGTTACTATAACGTAGTTGGATTGCCATTAAACTTGTTAAACAAGATGATAAAGAATGTTTTATAATTAGGGGGAATGGGTATATTATTACTTATAAGGAGTATTTATGACGAATAATATTAGAGTAAATGATATACCATTAAATGAGAGACCTATGGAGAAGTTACTTCAATTTGGAGTTGATACTTTATCTAATGAGGAGCTTTTAGCTATATTATTAAGAACAGGTACAAAAGGTGAAAATGTCATAGCTTTAAGCAGTAGATTACTTGCTGAGCTTGATGGATTAGACGGACTTTTAAATGTAAGTTATGAGGAAGCAAGTAAAATTAAAGGTATTAAAAAAGTGAAAGCTTGCCAAATAATTGCCATGATGGAGTTAGTTAATAGGATTAGAACTTTTAAATCTCAAAAAGAGATGATTAAAATTTCATCACCAAAGGATATTGCATCATTATTAATTAATGAAATGGTTAATTTAAAGCAAGAAGTATTTAAGTTAATTTTATTAAATACAAAAAATATTGTGATAGGAACTAAAGACATATTTAAGGGAACATTGAACTCATCTATAGTTCATCCAAGAGAAGTTTTTAAAGAAGCAATTCAAAGGGGAAGTGCAAATGTAATAGTTTGTCACAATCATCCATCAGGAGATCCCAGTCCTAGTAAGGAAGATATTGATATCACCATTAGATTAAAGGAATGCGGAAATATTATAGGAATTGGATTGTTAGATCATATCATAATTGGTAATAATAAATATGTTAGTTTAAAAGAAAAAGGAATTATATAATCGAAAGGGGAATTCATATGGGATTTTTCAGTAGTAATAAAGACATGGGAATAGATTTAGGAACAGCTAATACACTTGTTTTCGTAAAGGGGAAAGGAATAGTATTAAGCGAACCTTCAGTTGTAGCGATAAATAGTAATACAAGAAAACCATTAGCGGTTGGGCAAGAAGCAAAGCTTATGATAGGTAGAACACCAGGTAACATTGTAGCAATAAGACCACTTAAAGATGGTGTAATTGCAGATTTTGAGGTTGCACAAACTATGCTTAAAAAGTTAATTGAAAAAGTAACAAGCAAAAGTGCGTTTACAAGCCCAAGAATTATAGTATGTTATCCATCTGGTGTTACTGAAGTTGAAAGAAGAGCTATAGAAGAAGCAGCTAAATTTGCAGGAGCAAGAGATGTAGTTTTAATGGAAGAACCAATGGCAGCAGCAATTGGGGCAGGACTTCCAGTTGGAGAGCCAACAGGTAGCATGATTGTTGATATTGGTGGTGGAACTACAGAAGTTGCTATTATTTCTTTAGGAGGAATAGTAACGAGCAAATCATTAAGAGTTGCTGGAGATGAATTAGATCAGGCAATAATAGCTTATGTTAAAAAAGAATTTAGCTTAATGATAGGGGAAAGAACTGCTGAACAAATTAAGATGGAATTAGGTTCAGCTTATAAGATTGATGAAGAAAATGCCTCAATGGATATTAAAGGAAGAGATATGATAACAGGACTTCCAAAGATAGTAACAATAACTGAGGATCAAATAAGAGAAGCATTAAAAGAACCAGTTTATGCAATTATTGAGTCTATTAAAACTACTTTAGAAAAGACTCCGCCTGAATTATCTGCGGATATAATGGAAAAGGGAATAATGCTAGCTGGTGGAGGAGCTTTATTAAAAGGATTAGATAAATTAATAAACCACGAAACAAATATGCCTGTTCACATTGCTGAAACACCATTAGATTGCGTTGTTTTAGGTGCAGGTAAAGCACTAGATAATTTTGATGAATTAAGTAAAACTCAAAGAGGTCAATAATGAAACCTTTTAAAAACAAACTGGCAGTAACTATAGTGGTACTGTCAGTTGCCTTTTTGGGAATAATTGTATTAAGTATAAAGGGTAATTCAAATATTATATCTAGTGGTGTTGGTGGTGTTATTAGTCCATTACAAAAGATTGTTTATACAGTAAATGAAAAAGTAAAAGGTTCTTTTGACTTTTTTATTAATTTTTCTAATGTAAAAAAAGAAAATGAAGAACTTACAGCAAAAAATGCTGAACTTGAAAATAAATTAATAGAATACGAAAGAATGAAAGATGAAAATACAAGATTAAGAGAAATGTTCGATTATTCACAAAATAATGCCAATTATGATTATTTAGGATGTAATATTATTGGCTATAGTGGAGGAAATATATCTAATGGATATATAATCGATAAAGGAACAAAAGATGGCGTTGAAAAGGACATGGTGGTAATAACACCTGCTGGTTTAGTTGGAAAAGTAACAAAGGCATCTTCAAGTTTTGCTATTGTTCAAACTATTTTAAATGAAAATATTGCAGTAGCAGCTATGGTTGAAAGTACTGATGAAACAACTGGGATTCTACAAGGTATAACAGATAGTAAAAATAAAAATTTAACAGAACTATCTAATATTCCAATTGAGTCTGCAATTAAAGAAGGAGATAAAATATTAACTTCTGGATTAGGGGAAATGTATCCTAAGGAAATTAGAATTGGAGAAGTTATTTCAGTAGAAGTAGATAATGTGGGGATTATGAAAAGAGCTGTAGTTAAACCATATGTGGACTTCAATAAGCTTGAAGAATTGTTTGTTGTTGTTCCAAAAGAAAAGGTTGATATTGGAGAATAGAACTATGAAGAGGATATATTTAATAATTATATTAGTGTTATTATTGATTATAGATAATACTTTATTACCTAGTTATTCAATTGCAGGTGCCTTTCCAAGTCTTTTATTTGTATTTGCTATGGCATATTCAGTTATTAGAGGTAAAAATGAAGCACTTTTTATTGGAATAGTAAGTGGATTTCTTCAGGATTTATTTTTCTTTTCAGGATTTGGAGTTAATTTATTTTTAAACACTTTATTATGCCTTTTATGTGCTAAAATTGGAGAAAGTATATTTAAAGAAAATAGAATTGTTCCAATTTTAATAGCGTTATTTATTTCTACTTTAAAGGTTATAGGTATAGGTTTATCGCTTTTTTGTTTGCCCGTAATTTGAGCAGGAAAGGAGTTTTTATGAAAGTTGCTTTATTATCGGCAGTATTAAATACTATTTGTATGATGCTTTTCTATAGATTTATTTTAAATATGCTAGATAAATATTTAGATAGAAATACATGGAGGTTTTAATGATAGTAAATAAACCTAAAAAAAAGAAAAAGAATTCTAGATACTCTGTTTTATATATAATTATGTTTATAATTATGGGCACTATAGTAGCAAAGTTATTATATTTACAAGTTTATAAGCATGATGATTATAAAGAAAAGGCTGATGTAAGTTCAACTAAATTTCTTTCTGAGGAAGCACCAAGAGGAAATATTTATGATTCTGATGGAAACGTAATAGCGACTAACAAACAAACATATGCATTAACATATATGGAAACAGTTGAATCAACCAAGGCTTTTTACAAAACTATGGACAAGATATTTGAAATTTTGGAAGAAAATGGAGAAGAATTCCAGGATGATTTAGCACTTAAGGTTGATGAAAATGGCAAAATATATTTTCAGTTTAAGGCAGATAGTGAGTCGGCTAAAAGAACATTAGAAATAAGATTTAAACGTGATAGAGGGTTAAATGAAGATATAGAAAAGAAACTTTTTGAGGATCAAGAGGGAGATTATACAGATGATCAAATAAATGAAGTTAACGATAGGCTTATGGAAATCTCGGCAGAAGACACATTCTATTATCTTGTAAAATCATATGATTTATATAAATTGTTATTACCAGATGGATATACAACAGATCAAGCTAGTGAACTAGCAAAGAAGTATAAAAATGCTACTGGTAAGGAAGTTTTAGATGATTTATTAAAAGAATATTCAATTCAAGATATTAGAAGATACATTGTTATAAAAGATGCTATAAAGATGGGAAGTTTTAGTGGGTACTCTAATATTACTATAGCAAATAATATTAATAGAGATACTGCATTTATAGTATATCAACAATTAAATGATTTGCCAGGTATTAATGTTACATTAAAACCAGTTAGATATTATCCATATGGAACGTTAGCATCAGCTGTAGTTGGATATGTTTCTACTATTAGTAGTTCTCAAAGTGAAAGTTATGAACTAAGGGGATATGATGTATCAACTGACTTAATTGGTGTATCTGGAATAGAATCAGCTTTTGAAGATCAATTAAAAGGTACAAAAGGCGGAACTACTGTAAAAGTAAATTCTCAAGGAAGAACAACAGAAGAACTATTTAAATTAGAGTCTTATCAAGGAAATAATGTTCATTTAACAATAGATAAGGATGTTCAATATGCAGCTCAAGCAGCATTAGAAGATCAGATACTTACATTACAGTCAGAAGGTTTAGCAAGTGCAAATAGAGGGGCTGTAGTTGCGATAGAAGTTAATACTGGAAGGGTAATTGCAATGGCAAGTTATCCATATTTTGACCCTAATGATTTTGCAATTCCAAGTGAATTAACTACAGAGAAATATAATGAATACTTTAATCCGGATTATGAGAGCTTCGGAACACAACATATTCAAAGTACTGGAGCGACTGGAACGCTAGATGAGCTTTTCCCAGTTAATGATGATGGAGTAAGAACTGATAAGTATGATTTATATCCAAGATCAATGCTTAATTATGCAACACAAGGATTTGTACCACCTGGATCAACATTTAAGCCATTAACAGCTGTAGCAGGATTAATGGATGGAGCAATAAGTGAAACAGATACTGTTAATGACGTTGGTATTTGGAGTAGTGAGTATACAGGTAGTCAAACACTTGAAAACTTCCAAAAGACAGGTCATGGAATTACAGATGTTAGAAAAGCGCTAGAAGTTTCTTCGAATTATTTCTTTTATGAAACTGCAATTAGATTATATATAAAAAATGGTGCAGATGTTAATGCACTTGATTCTATTGCTCGTTATGCATGGAGATTTGGACTAGGGGCAGAACAAGGGAAAAGTGCCTCAACTGGAATTCAAATTTATGAAAACTTTGGGCAAACATATAATTTTGTTTCATGGAAAAAGAGTCTATCAGAAAATGCAAAATATACTATAGTACCAGCGCTTGAAGCAGGTAATTATGAAAACTCTTATTTCTTTGTACCTTTTGATATAAAGGATATTAGTACTGATTCAGATGAATTAAAAACATTAAAAGAAGATATTGAGACAATCCGTGGAATTGAAGAGCAGATAACAGAAGTCGACAACAAATTAGATACATCAGGTGCTTCTGATTCCAAAGATGATGATACCATTGCTTTTAATAATGTTTCAGGAAAAGATTTTGATGGAAATGACGTTGAGGAAAATCTTTTTTCTAAAAATGCAGTAACGGTTATGAATTTCTGGTTTACAGGCTGCAAGCCTTGCGTTGCCGAATTATCAAAGCTTAATGAATTAAATGATGCGATAAAGTCGATGGGAGGAGAAGTTGTAGGGGTTAATACCGATACATTCGATGGAAAAGAAGCTACAATTAAGGAAGCAAAGAAAATACTTGAAAGTCAGGGAGCAAAATACCGAAATTTCGCATTGGATGCTAATTCAGATGCAGGAAAATATGCCTCTGAGATCATGGCATTTCCGACAACAATTCTTGTAGACAGAAAAGGTAATATTGTAGGAGAGCCAATGGTTGGCGGAATTGATAATCAGGAGAATTATGATACTCTTATGAAGCAGATTAAGTCCGTAATAGAAGCAGATAGTGCAAATAAATAATTAAGTTATCCTATACTGTTTGTTTAAAAAAGAATAAAAATATTTTACAAAGTCATTCACAGTAATATATAATACAAAAGAAATGTAAAAGAGAAATCCAAAAAAGGTAATTGATTGGGAGTACAAAATAATGGAAGATAGAAATCAGTCAGATAGGATATTTTCTTATATCGACGAACAGAAGAATATGGGGAAGACGGTTGCCGAGGAAGATATAGAAGAGAAGAATCATAAGGCACAGGAATTGTGGAAGGAGAAAGTCTGGAGGGGATATGCTGAGCTGAAGAAAGCTGGTTTTAAAGGAGGAGATAGCCTTTTTTTGATAGCGGCTTATTTTGCAGGTAAGCCAGATAAGACGATAACTCCACTTTTAAGAAGACTTCAGATGGTTATGAAAGAGAGAGAAGATTTAATTAGTGGAGGAATGCTGGCAGCTTCTTATTATGGTATGGAGGAACTTTCTATGCGTATTCCTGTTTTAGAAGAGGGAGTCAGGAATTTGTATACAGACCAAAAAGATATAGAAGCTCTTACTGGAAGTATAATGATTGCAGATGGAGGACCTGCCGAAGTTGCCAAGGCGATACAGTGGTATATGTTTTTCGCCAAGAATGGATTTGATGTGAAGAAACGCCAGATGGCAAGGGTGATTGGACTTTTGGCAGTAATTTCTTCTTCCCCTGTGATGGTCGGTAGAGAATTAATGAATAGAACCAATGAGAGTATAGGAAGATATGAGAATGAACAGAAAGATAAAAACTATATGCAAGATACTTTTTGTGAACAAGTATGTACTTATATCAAGCAATTACAGAGAAAAGAGCAGGAAAAAGCAAGAAAACTTGGAAAGACAAGTTATAGGATGCTTACTGGGGAGAAGAATGTTACAGTAGTAGATTATACACAAGAGGAAGAAGTGAGCTTGAGTGGAAGCAATATGCTTGTAGGTATGGAACAGGAAGTAGGATTAATTCTTTCAGCAATACATATGGGAGTATAGTGCTAAGAGAAAGAGAGAATATACAATGAAGAAAAATTATAAAATGACGATTTGTTATGATGGAAGCCGATATTATGGGTGGGAGCATCAGCCAGACAGAGATACGATACAGGGAAAGCTTGAGAATGTTCTTACAAGAATGTGTGGAGAGTTTATTGATGTTCTTGGTGCAGGCAGGACAGATGCCGGGGTACATGCCAGAGGGATGGTTGCAAATGCAGTTTTTGATGCTACAGATAAAGAAAGAGGCGGGAGAGAGAGGACTCCTGATGAGATTCGGGATTATATGAATCGATATCTTCCTGATGACATTGCAGTAAAAGAAGTGAGAGAAGCTTCTGAACGTTTTCATGCCAGATATAAAGCTGTAGGGAAATTGTATCGTTATACCTGTTATGATGGACCAGTTAAGCCTGTATTTCAGAGAAAATATGTGTCTGTATTAGAAAAACGTCCAGATGTGGAAAAAATGCAGCAGGCAGCCGCATATCTGGAAGGCAAGCATGATTATAAAAGTTTTTGTGGAAATCCTCGTATGAAAAAGTCTACAGTACGTGTTGTAGATAAGATTGAAATTACGAGAAAGGGAAGTTTTATTTATTTTGATTTCCATGGAACAGGATTCCTTCAGAATATGGTGCGAATACTTGTGGGAACACTTCTGGAAGTTGGTAAAGGGAAGATAAAACCAGAACAGATTCCAGAAATTCTTGAAGCAAAGAACCGCCAGATGGCAGGCCCGACAGCCCCAGCACAGGGATTGTGTCTTATTAAAGTGGATTATTGATTTCGGGGATTAGACAAATAGGTGTTGGCTAAATAGACGAATACTGGAAGGAAAATAATCCCTATCTGTGACTTTAGTCGCGGTGCGTTGAATGTTCGCTTATGCGCTCGCATTCAACGCTTGCTCCGAGGCCACAGATAGGGATTATTTCCCTTCCTTCGTCTGTTTTACCTGTTTTCGTCTGTTTATTCATCGAATGAATTAAATCATAATACATAAATTTTTCTGATTAGGAAAATACTATCTTTCAGTAAGATGATGAATCAAAGTGAAAGAAAGGTGGTATTTTATGAAGCAAATGCAGGGAAAGCAGAGTATTTTATTTCAAAATCCAGTAAAGATACTAAGCCATGCCTGTGTGGGTGGTAAAAAAGAGGGTGAGGGACCGATAGGGAAACATCTGGATTTGATTGTAGAAGACCCGATGTTTGGTAAAGAAAACTGGGAAGAGAGTGAAAGTTGTTTTTTGAAAACTGCTGGAGAGATTGCGCTGCGAAAGGGAAAAAAGAAGAAGAAAGATGTGAGAATGGCTTTTTGTGGTGATTTGTTAGGGCAGCTTATTGCTTCTTCTTTTGGAATTGCAGAACTTGAAATTCCTTATTACGGTGTATATGGAGCCTGTTCTAGTATAGGGGCTGCTTTGTCTATAGGGGCGATGGCAGTGAATGGAGGGTTTGCGGATTTGGTGTTATCAGGGTGTTCGAGTCATTTTGCGAGTGCAGAAAAGGAGTTTCGTTTTCCTCTTGGCTATGGAAGTCAGCGTCCATACAGTGCGACGTGGACGGTAACTGGAGCGGGAGCCTTTTTATTAAATGAGGATAAAGGCGATGTGCAGATTCGGGGAATTACAACGGGGAAAATAAAGGATTATGGTGTGCAGGACCCGTTTAACATGGGAGCGTGTATGGCTCCGGCGGCCGCCGATACGATTTATCAAAGTTTTATAGATTTTGAGATGGAATCAGTAGATTTTGATAGAATTATTACTGGCGATTTGGGAGCAGTGGGGCAGAAGTTACTTTTTGAATTGCTTGACGAGAATCATAAAGATATTAAGAAAAATCATATGGATTGCGGAATGCAGATATTTGATGAAGAAAGTCAGGATACCCATGCAGGAGGAAGTGGATGTGCCTGTTCTGCATTAATGCTTTCAGCAGTGATATTGCCGAAACTTGCCAGTGGAGAATGGAAAAGAGTGTTGTTTGTACCGACAGGGGCATTATTATCGCAAGTGTCAGCAAATGAGGGGAGAACGATTCCGGCAATTGCACATGCAGTCTGGTTAGAATCCGGAAAGGAGTAGGGGAAAAGGATGATATATTTAAAAGCATTTGTTGTAGGAGGCCTCATTTGTACTTTAGTACAGATTTTTCTTGATAATACGAAGTTAATGCCCGGAAGAGTGATGGTGTTATTAGTAATAGCAGGAGTCATTCTTGGAGCTGCAGGATTATATGAACCTCTTATAAAATGGGCAGGCTGTGGTGCAAGTGTCCCGCTGTCCGGCTTTGGATATAACCTGTCAAAAGGAGTGATAGAAGCAGTAAAGGAAGAAGGGGCAATCGGTTTATTTAAAGGCGGGTTAAAAGCTGCTGCTGCCGGAACAAGTTCTGCACTTATCTTTTCTTATATAGCCTCACTTATTTTCCAGCCAAAAATGAAAAGATAATGCTTTGCTTCATTTTAGCCGTTTTTTAAATTCTTGAATAGAGATTCCTTCTATTTTCTGAAATACTTTCTGAAGATAACTGCTCTCGTTAAAGCCAAGCATAAAGGCAACGTCAGAAGTGTTGTGTGTGGTAAAGATAAAGTTAATCTTGACCATTTGAATCTTGCGAAGACGGATATATTCCATTGTGCTGATGCCGAACTGGTCACGAAAAATACGACTTAAATATCCCTGGCTAATCATGCTGCCTTCTGTAATCTGTCCTAAAGAAATTTTTTCTTTGATATGTTGCTCGATAAAGAAGAAAACGCCCTCTAAAATACTATAACGCCGTATGCTTTTTTGTTGGTAGATATAATCCATTATTTTAAAAAGCCAAATTTTCATGATTTCGCCATTAACAAGCCAGGTATCAGGTAAAGGAAATAAATCCGTGATTTCGTTACGCTGATTCGCATACTCAAGAGAATCTAAAAGGCCCTGTCCAATCTCGATAAAAGTCTTTTTTAAAGATTCGATACTTGCATTCTGGCTGGAGAAAATCTCATTAATGATAGAAGAAAGGCCAGCATAGGTTTCTGAAAAACTCTGAGAATTAGCTAATTCCAAAGCCTGAGAAAGCTGAGGGCAGACACTTTTATAAGTAGAAGGAGAAAAATTCTCCAGATAGGTGCTTATATCAAGAAAAGATACTGGCTTGGAAAAGTATTTTTTGATATGTAATTCCATTGCTTCTTTGGCAAAATGAAAGTCGGAGTAGGCAGAGAGGATGCATATTTCTGTCTGAGGGGAGTCTTCTTTTATCTTTTTGCCAGCTTCAATGCCGGTCATGCCAGGCATAATGATATCCATAAAAATAAGATGTACAGGATAGAGGCGGCAGATGGCAATCGCTTCAGCGCCATTTGCTGCTTCCCCGATAATCTGAAAGTTTTTAAAGCGTGAAATCATGGCACGCAGTGCATTTCGCATTAATGTGTCATCGTCTACAATTAATACATTGTACATTACATAATCCTTTCCTCATGAGAGATTGGTAACTTGATTATATCATGGATTTTAGAATTGCTCTGGTAACTCTCTTTGATTTCATAATTATTGCCAAAAATGCTGTAGAGTCTCTGTCGGATATTGCTGATAAGAGAGCGAAACGTATCATTATCCGGAAAGTTTTTGAAAGAAGAAGCAGGATTACTTTCTTCATTAT
>OLQC01002410.1_pt1 | contig 12521 bp, 4 predicted proteins | sample 1672471 | NCBI WGS metagenome assembly OLQC01 (sample SAMEA3136689, study PRJEB25190) | human gut metagenome | biome: human gut; feature: human-associated habitat; material: faeces | place: Austria | collected 2013
CAGCCGCCGGAGCGGTGCTTAAGCCGTCAGGCGGGAATTGTGCGGTGTTGCCATAAGGCTGCGGAACGGTCAATCCCGTTCCCTACAGCATTTTTTCAGCATGTGGCTAATGATACAGTGCCCTATCGTGCTTTTCATCCGCGGATGGATTTCAAAGTTTTATTTTACACCTTCACAAGTATCTCCCCCGCACCGGAATCCGATCGACCTTCTCCCCTATCCCCCAACCGCGCGTACCGTTCATCTTCATCCGCTCCCCCACCCCAAAACAAAAGGCATGTGCCCCCTTATCTCTATCATAAGGTGGGCACATGCCGTTACATTATCATGATTTTATCACGCCAAAGTCATCAGGCAATGCAGCCATCGGCAAAGCTGTTGCGCTTGGCTTTCTCTTTCTGCTGGTTACGCTTGGCGATGATTTCTTTGCTCAGGCCAATACGGTTGGTCTTGAAGTGGAAGAACGGGCGTTCCGGTACGGTGAAAATCTCCACCGGACGCATGTAACGTTCCGGCAGGCAGGCATTGATCTTATCGCGCACATCGTCCAAGGTGTAGCCATCTTTGAGCTGGACGTACAGGTACGGCAGGAAGCAGCCCTCGTGCTCATCATCCGGCACGATAACAAAGAACTCGTCCTTGATGCCCTTGATGTCGGCATCGGCCACGATGTTCTCCAGCGGCTGCACCATCAGGTCGCCGCCGCCAAAGCGCGGGGATGCGCCGCGGGTCATCGTGTAGAGCACACCGTCCTCGGACATATAGCCAATATCGCCGGTGTGCAGCCAGGTCTTGCCGTCTGCGTGGACCTGCAGTGCCTTGGCGGTTGCTTCGGGGCGGTCATAGCCCAGCATCACGCCGGGGCCCGTCATGCAGATCTCACCGGGGGTATTGTAGGTCAGCTCTTCCTGGGTGCCGGGCTTGAAGATGCTGATGACGCTGTGGATCATCGGCACACCAACGTTGCCGTCACGCACCGGGAACGGAGCCATGGGCAGAGTGGCGTTGGAGCCGGCCTCGCTGCTGCCGTAGCCGGCAGTAAAGCGCAGGTTGCAGTTATGCTGCTTGAGGAACTCCTCAACATTGCGCAGCTGCTTGTTGTTGAATGCCTCGCAGCCGGCGCCGATGGCCAGCATGTGGGACATATCATAGTCAGCCGGAAGACGCTTGCTGCGGCGGATAACCTCCACAAACATGGGGATCAGGGGCCAGTTGTTGGGGCGGTAGCGCATCATTTCCAGGTCAACATCGTACACATCCACAAACGGATCCAGAATGAGCAGCATACCGCCGGCCAGGGGCAGCAGCACCATGGAAACCACAACAGCGATCAGAGCCGGGGGCAGGATGGTCAGCAGCCAGGTGGGGCGGAATTTATCCGAAGAGCCATAAAAGTTCATCTGGGCCAGCACGCCGATGATGCTGTGTGCAGAATGGATGACCTGCTTGGAAGGGCCGGTGGAACCGCTGGTGTAGGCGCGCAGCAGCGGGCGGTCAATGTTGACAGGAGCGGGCACAAAGCCGCAGAAACGCTGGCCCATGTTACAGAAATCAGCCCACATCATGGTATCAGAGCCACGGGCGGGAACATCCGGATACAGGGCATCCAGGGAATGCTGCAGGTAAACCGGCATAGCGGCGCGGTCGCCGCTTTCCAGAGCGGGAACGATAACATAGGTATTCACGTTGGTCTGCTCACGGTAGGCTTCGATTTCGGCCTTGGAGAAGAAGTCGTGAACAAAAATCACCTTGGCATTGGCTTTCTGAACAGCTTCAATGTTTTCTTCCAGGGTGTTGTCACGGCACAGCAGCGAAGCGCCGATGCGCTCGGCTGCCAGCAGCAGATAAATGAATTCCGGCACAGAACGCAGGAACACGGGGATCTGGTCCCCCTGCTTGATGCCAAGCACCTGCAGAGCGCGGGCGGTGGCGTCCACCTTACGGAACACAGTACCCCAGGTGATATCCACGCCATAGTAGTGCATGGCAACCACGTTAGGGTCTGCAGCGCGCACGGAGAGGTACTGCTCCACGGTGCAGGCCGGAACCTGGATACCGCGCAGAACATCCGGATAGAACTTCATCCAGGGGCGGTCAATGCTGGGCTTGCCAGTCAACATCGCGTTTTCATTCATTGCAATTTCCTCCAAATGTCTTTCCTTTATAGTTGCAGGGAATTAAATTATCCAAATCAAATCACGCCAAACCTTTATGGCGCTTTCCCCTGCTGTGCACATCGTTGCACAGCGTCGCCGAACCATAATGCTACAATTATCTTCGGTGCTGAACATAGTATACCATTCCTGTTTACGGAAAGCACGAGAATCCCATGGCACAAATTTCCAGAAATTGATTCCGCGTGATTCATTTTTTTCACATGGATTTTCACGCTTTGGCATGGAGTTTTCTTGCAATTTCATTTTCCTTGGTGCAACAAAAGCCCCAGCTACCGCAGCAGCCAGGGCTTTATGTTTATGCGTATGTATGTTGTATTTTTAGATTTTGTTCATCCAGCTCTCTTGCAGTTCTTCCATTTCATCACTTTTGGCGCGGGTAATCAGATGGATTCCCTGCAGGACATGATGGATGTGCTCCGCAATGGCGTTGCGCTCTTTTGTCACGTTCTGGTCATCCAAATTCCAGACCTGATCAAAATATTCACTCAGGCGGTCTTCCATCACACTGTTGTTGACCATTGCAATCCGGTTGATGGGGCAGTTGTTATCCAGCCGAAGATACGATGCAGCGCCAGAAAGAAACATATTGGGGTCCGCCACATACTGGAAATCGTTCACAATGCGGCCGCTGATCAAGCGGAATTCAAGTTTTTCACGCTGCTTGCAAAGCTGCAGCACATAGCTGATGCACCGGCTGCGCTGATCCGGGGTAAGGCTGACCTTGTAACTGAAAAAGTCCAGCTCGCCGGAAACCGCCATGGAGGAAAATGCAGCTTCATAAATCAGGATGCGGATGTTTGTTTCCTCCACCACACCTTTGGCAAGGTTGTGTACGCTACGCAGCTCTGCAGGGGTAGCACCCAAAAAATCTTTCAGTTCGGCCTCGTGGGCGGTCAGGATCTCTTCAAACAAGTCATCCGGCAGCAGAAGCTCATTCAGGTGGCCGAACATCCACCGCAGATTGGAGGCCAGCAGCGTGTGCATATAGTCGTACTGGCTGATCAGCTGGCGCATGCTGGTATCGCGGAAAAGCTGGTCATCCCTCACGCAGAGCTTGGAGAAGTTATCATACAGGCTTTCGCAGTTCTGCGGGTCCTCGGTGGCGGTAACGGCAGCGCAGCGGCTGTGGCTGACCAACAGGCCAGTAATGGCAAAATCGCCCTTGACCACAAACACCGCGCGCCCGGCAGCCGCGGTGCTGCCAAACAGCTTGAAATGAATATGGCTGAAGTTGGTCAACACGTTAATAATGAGCGCGGCATCATAGATGGGGTCCCATTTTTCGCGGCTGATATCGATCATCAGCTTGAAATAGACGTTATCATAGCTGCGCTGGTCCACCAGCTGGCCGTTTTGCAGGTTGGCAACTTTCAGGCGGTATTCGCGCGCCATTTCCATCAGGTCCATCACAGCCACAATGTCCAGCTGGCTGACGCGGCGCAGCACGGGGTGCGCCATTTTGGTCAGGTATTGCAGCATGTTCAGCTCGGCCCAAAAGTCCGTATAGGGGCCAATGCGCGCCTCGCCGCTGTCCAGCTCCTCTTGCAAATAATCATATTCAGCAATCAGGTTATCATAAATGGCGGCTTTCAGGTCACTGGGGATGCTAACGTTGTATTCCCGCAGCAGCAGGTCACGGCCATCATCGGTGGCTTCATCCACCACGCAGGCACTGATGCCCTCCATCACGCGCTTTTCAGTCTTTTTGGCAGGCAGCATGCGGCCGCTGACCCATTTGCTGATATAGGAAACATCGTATTGCAGGTGCTTGGCCAGGGTATAGTTCTTGACCTCCGCAACTTCCAGCAAATGCTCCAGCAGAATGCTGAATCTATTTTTATCATCCATTACACCAAATCCTCTTCACCCATTTAGTTTGCACTTTTCTTTTATTCTATTATACAAGTTCCATATTTCGATTGCAAATTCAAATGATAACAGGTAAGGAAAAAATGAAGAAAATGTATTAAAATCTTTCACAATTCGCAGCCGCATTCTTTGGCATCCATGCCAGTTTGTTGCTTTTTTGTTGTTTGAACTGACAAAGTTTGTTTGTTCTGCTTGTGATATCCTCCAAAAATTATACTTCGCGCGCCATATTTGCCAAATTTAGCCGCAGCTTTTTAGTAGGTTTTGCCCTTGCACCGGCCTGATGTGTTCGCCATGTTTTTGTGTGTTGCCTTTATTATGCGGGTAAGGTAAATTGCGATTTTTTAATCGTGTACTATTTCTAGCTTTCGGCGGGGTGGGGTCACCCCGCCCTACTGATTGTTTAAGGGTGTGCTGCCCATTATAATTTGTTCTGTAGGGAACGGTCTTGACCGTTCCGAGGCCTTGTCCGATTGGTCGTGATGGGATTTGTGGCAGGGCAAGGTGCCTGCGGGCGCAGTGACTGTTCCAAGGCGTTGGATTCGATTGCTTTAGGTTTGCGGCAAGGCCCCCCTCAGGCCGCTTCGCGTCCAGCTCCCCTCCAGGGGAGCCACCACAATCATGGGGTCCCCCGCCCTACTGGCCCGGCAAATATTTCACTGAACCTATGCCCACAAATACAAAAATGCCGCAGCAGACTGTTACATCTGCTGCGGCATTTCTATTTAGGGGTTAATGGGCTGGGTTACAGCTCATTGTTCCGGCTGTGGGATTACTGCCGAATGCCGGTTTTCTTATCGAAATGATAAGTGCGGCCATCGATGACTGCATCGCCCTTAGCCATGGTGCCATAGATCGGGTCGAAATAGTAACGCTTGTCAGCGCTCCAGCCCTTGATCATGTGGCCCTGTGCATCGTAACGGACCCACTTGCCGGTACCATCGGGCCTATCAGCCCACTGGCCAGCTTCGGATTCCTGATAGACATCCTTGCTGGTGGCTTTCTTGCCCTGATCAACAGAGTCCAGCCAGTACCAAGCATCGGAAGCCGGGTCATAGATTTCCTTGCCGCGGCCATCCAGGCCCTGGCGAACGCCCTTTTCGTACCAGAAGTCAGCGCCTTTGATGGTCAGCCACTGGCCGTCCAGAGCGATACCGGTGTACTCGTCAAATGCGCAAGGTACACCGTCAATATCGCCTGCGCCCTTAGCCATAGCGCCGGTGATCAGGTCAAAGTAGTAGGTGCCCTTATCGGTCGTCTGCCAGCCCTTGACCATGTGGCCGTTCTCATCGTAACGGACCCACTTGCCGGTGCCATCGGGCTTATCAGCCCACTGGCCGGCGGCGGATTCCTGGTAAACGTCCTTGCTGACGGTCATTGCGCCGCCCTGGACAGCATCCAGCCAGTACCAAGCGTCGGAATCGGGATCATAGATCTCTTTGCCGCGGCCGGTGGTACCCTGCTTCACGCCCTTTTCGTACCAGTACTTCTTGCCGTTTTCTTCAACCCAGCCGTTCTTCTCGCCGTACTTGGCGGTGTAGTCCTTGCCGTTGAAGGTGACAGCAGCGGTGGTAACGCCGCTGGTCTGCTTTACAGTTGCATCCACGAACTGTGCACTTGCGCAGTTCTTATCGGTGCAGGTAAAGACAGCCATTGCGGTAATGGTGGTCTTTTCAGCAGCACCGTGAACGGTGCGCGTTTCGGGTTCAGTAGACGGTACCTCAGTCGGCTCCGGCACAGCAGTCGGCTCCGGCACAGCAGTCGGCTCCGGCACAGCAGTCGGTTCCGGCACAGCAGTCGGCTCCGGCACAGCAGTCGGCTCTGCCGGCTTTGCGGTCGGAGTTGCGGTCGGAGTTGCAGCCGGAGTTGCGGTCGGAGTTGCAGTCGGAGTTGCAGTCAGTGCTTCAAACACAGCGCTAACGGTAACATCAGCGGCAGGCATCTTGAAGGTTGCCTTGCCATCGGTCAGGGTCAGCTTTTCGGTCTTTTTATCTTCGCCGATCTGATAGCTGTAGGTCAGGCTGTCAGCCTTGAGCTGGTAGTTATCAGCTGCCTTAACGGTAACGGTAACGTCGGTGCCTTCAACAGCTGCGGTCGGGTCTACGGTAACAGTGCCGTTATCAGCAGGAGCTGCGGTAACCTTGTATTCCTTAACAAACTCTGCGCTGACGTTGACAGGGTAAGCAGGCATTGCAAAGGTGTAGGTGTTGGCTTTTTCGGTATCAGGCTTCACTTCAACGGTCTTATCGGTGTTGTCAGCGTCTTTGTAGGTAACCTTCACGCTGCCAGCCTTCAGGGCATAGCCGGTCGCGGGCTTAGCAGTCAGGGTTACGGTTTCCTTCTCAGCTGCTTCTTTAGCGGAAGCAGTGATTTCACCATTGGTCAGGGCAGCAACATTGACCGCATAGGTCTTAGCGTTCTTTGCAACGCTGATGGCCACATCGCCGTCCGGCATGGTGAAGGTGTAAACCGTCTTAGCCTTTTCGGTGGTAGCCTGGGCTGCGGCTTCGTCCTGCGCTGCTTCCTGAACTTCAGTCAGAGCAACATCGGTATCGCCGTTCTTTGCGGTAACGGTAACGATATCGGTGCCTTCCTTTTCTACGGTCAGGGTAACGGTATCGTCCTTGATGTAGGTGTTGCTGGTGGTGCCCAGGGTCAGGGTAACGCCTGCAACTGCATCGGGCAGGGTAACGGTGTGGGGGGTGCTTTCGGTTGCGGTATGGCAATCAGAGCACAGGTACACATTGTTGCCAACGGACTTGGTTTCCAGCTCGTCCAGAGCCCAGGTATGGCCCTTGGGCAGTGCGCCGTCAGCGTACTTCTTTTCACCCTTGGTCAGGCCGTACTTGTTGGTGCGGGCCTGGGTGTAAGCGGGGGTATCGCACCATGCTTCAACGGAAACATCGGTGGTTGCGCCGCTGCTCAGGTCGCTGACCATGTCGGACATCGGCATGGTTTCAACCAGGTTAGCGCACCACATGAACTCTTCGTTCTTGTTCTTCTCGTCAGAGCTGCCCATGTTCTGGTTGTAACTCGGGTTGTAGTTCCAGGACTCGGTCTTGTAGCTCTTACGGTTTGCATAAGAAGTGCCGGAGGCATCGGTCTTGACTTCTGCCTTGCCGTCCACCAGTTCCTTATAGGTGTTGGACAGGTTGGTGCCGACAGAAACGATCAGCTGATCCTCGGTGGTTTTGATGCCGGTGATCACAGTCTGGCCCTGCTGGGTGGTGGTAGCAAAGCTGTAGCTGTCACGCAGGGTCAGGCCAGCCAGAGGATGGTTCATGAAGGTGTCCAGATACTGCACACTGTCGGTATTCTGTTTGCTATCCATGATAACCATGCTCATGCCGGGAAAGTGGGTATCGGGAACCATGTTGCCGTCCTTATCCTTGGTCAGCTTAATGCCGCCATAGACGGTGTTGTATTCCTTCACTTCTTCCACTGCGCCGGTGGTCGGGTCCATACGGTAGATGGCGTTGTTGACGTTGAAGTACAGCTTGCCATCATACAGTGCGGTAGAGTGTACCAGTGCGGGGTAGATCCGCTTTGCAGCAGCGTCTGCCAGGCACTCGGTGTTCAGGTTGTTTTCAACCTTGGTATGCTTATCTGTTGCACTGGTATCGATCTTATAGATGGTGCCAGCTTCGGCCAGAACCTCGGCATTGCTGTCGTCATCATTGAAGTTGCTGCTGGTTTTCTTCAGATCGTTGTAGTACATCAGGATGATATCAAACGGGTCATCCGTCTTGGTAAAGCTGCTCATGCTGAAGCCGCCGGAGCTGCTGGAATCCTCTTTGCGGATATAGTAGTTCGCATTACGCGGACGTGCTTCCAGAGTATCGGGGCCCTGGTTCTGCATCTTCTTCATGAACTGCTGCATCTGGGAGTTGTTACCAGAGCTGCTGGAACCAGAATTGCCGCTGTTGCCGTTCTCGGACTGCTGGCGGCGCATGTTGTTGTACAGGTTCTGGTTGGTCGTGGTATCAACGTAATAGAAGTAATTATTGTCGAAGTAGATGGGGCTGCAGATAGAGGTGAACCAGGTATCCTCGTAGCAGGTATCGGTGTAACGGGTCTCGTTCTTGTTCTCCGCCTTGGTGTAAGAGTAATGCGGCTTGCCGTTGTTCAACACAACATTGCCGTCATCATCCACATCGGGATTCTTGTTCTTGGTGTAGGTGTAGCCATCGTACAGCGAGTCAATGTAATCATAGTACTTGCTGTAACGGCCTTCCAGACCGGAGGGAGAAACCAGGAAGTTGACATGGCGCATGTCGCCTGCGTTCTCAACGCGGGTCTGGGCCATGCACTCGGTGTTCACGTCGTCATAGCAGACGTCAACATAGTACCAGTTCTTGTTGGGTTCGCCGGTGGTCATCGTAGCAGAGTTGCTGTCGCCCTGCAGCTTGTTGACCTTGACTGCGTTGAAGTAGTGGACGTTGTTGAACATGCCGCCGCCGAACGCATTACCGGCAACACTGGTATCAGAAGTATCGCAGTAATACAGGATCTGGGCAAAGTCAACAACAGCGTTATCGCCTACTTCATCGGGGGTCTTCCAGCTGCCGTCATCATTCTTATAGATGCTCTTGTTGTCAGGCAAATTCTGGACCATGTAGTTAAATGCAGATGCATAGCCCAGGCAGATGCAGCCATACTCAACGCCGGAAGCGCCGATCCCGCCGCCCAGCAGGGCACCGAAAGCAGTCATCTGGATGGGGTCGTTGTTGCCGCCGCCGGTGATATCGCCCATGGAGCCCATATCGAATTCTGCAACCTGGGAGATCCAGTCGTGCAGGATCAGCAGTTTGGTGACATAGTCAGCGCTGTCACCCAGCTTGGCAACCTGTGCCAAGCCTGCATCACGGATGGCTTTCAGAGCTTCGCCATAGGTCATAACGTAAGACATAAAGCCCTGCGGCAGGAACTGCAGCATATATGCCATGGTCGTCGGGGGCACATCCTGGTTGGGGTCCAGGTTGCACAGCACTTTGATTGCGCCCATGGTGCCGGTGATGCTGCCATCCTCGCCCTGCTTCTGAACGCCCTTGGAGGTCCAGAACGGGGCAGCCACGCCGAAGTACTCTGCTTCGTCCTGGTTGAACTGCGACAGCTGGAAGTAGTAGTAGTTCATCTGCGCAGTCGAGACATCGTAAGTATCGGTGACCTGGTTGCCCTGGTCGTCCACATACACGGCAGTCTTCTGGCTGTCGGACAGCAGCAGGCTGTTCTTGCCCTTGTTGTCGCCGCTCTGATAGGTGAAGTTCACCTTGCTTGCGTCAACCGGGTTGTTCTGCTTATCGTACCAGTTGCCGCCGTCCATTGCGGACACCAGGGTAACGCCGGTGCCGCCGGAGGTGGTATCCAGGGTCGGGGTGCCGCCCACGTTGATGTAGACGGAATTGTCATTCTGGTCTACCACAACGCTGACCGGCATGGTCTGCATCGGCTTGGTTTTGATTTCTTCGCCGCAGACAGCGCACTTGAAGGTGACGCTGGTGCATTCCCAGTCAATGGTAACGGGAGCGCCGGCAGAAATTTTGCCGGTTTCGCTGTCATAGAACAGCTGGGCGTTGCTGTAGTCATCGGCCAGCTTGCCCTCGACCTTCTTCATTTCCCAGTTGAAGGTAGCAACAAAGTTGCCATCTGCATCCTTGGACACGGCATGGTTCTGGCAGGGCAGGGCGGCAATGTCGTCGGTGCGGGTGGTGGGTTCCTTGTATTCCTTCTTAACCGGGCTCTTGTCAGCGGGCACGCTGGCAGAGTAAACGGTCTTGCCGGCAACGCCGGGCTTTGCCTCGGTGGTATCCTTGGTTACGGTGCCTTCTACCTTCTGGTAGGCATCGTCCTTTTCACAGGTATACACAGCGGTGTAAGCCCAGCCGTCATCGGTCTTGGTCCAGTAACCATCGGGGGTTTCCTTCCAGGTATGGGTGTGGCCATCCTCCGGGTTGGTGTCATTCCAGTACCATTTCGGCTCGCCATAGGTATGGCCGTCTGCAGCGGCGCTGGCCGCAAAGGTATCGGAGTTTTCAGCAACGTAAGCCTGTGCGTAGCTGTCAGCCTGCTGCGCAATCACTTCATCATCGCTGTTGGTCATGGACTCCATCGCAGAGGTCATGCCGGAGCTGCCGGTAAAGGTAACGGCGGTCACAACGCCTGCGGCGTTCGTCTCATAGCCCAGGTCGGTAACGGCGCTGGACAGATGATACGTTTTGATGGTGGCAGCCATCACCGATGCCATCTCGTCCTTGTTCAGGCCATAGGCTTCGGTGTTGATCTTGCCGGCTGCGGCGTTGGCGTACATGGCATCGGCCAATGCATTTTCCAACGCTGCAAGGCTCATGCCCGCCTTGCTCTGTGCAGTCGCTTCCAGCTTGGCATCGTCCTGCTCCAGTTCATGCACTTCGCCCTGGGCAGCCAGCGTTTGGGCTGTCTGCTTGATCAGGTCTGCGGTGCTGGTGAACTTGGGCAGGGACTGCACAGCGCTGGCCGCGCATGCTGCGCTAGCTGCAACAGACTGCGCTACCGAAGAATCAATCTTGGTAGTTTCGGCTGCTGCGGGAAGCGCCACGCTTTGGGCAACCATGGCTGCTGCCAACACGGATGCACCAAAACGCTGAAGGTTTTTCTTCATAGTTTTATCCTCCCTTAAGTGTTACTACTTTCCCCTTTTGTGTGAAAAGTGGTACGGCAGATGTGCGGCACTTTGCAGGTGTAGATTGCAAAACGCCTGGTTGTGCTCCCCTCGGTCTGGCGATCCCTTGCCGGGCTGCGGCCTGCTTTTGGGGCTTTTGGCCCCGGCACAGCGGCTGACAAAACGTTGTACCGGCTGCATGCCTTGATCCTGCAAATGATAACCTTTCCGACACATCTAGGTATATACATTATATCACAGTTGCCAGAATTTGCATAGTTAATTAGAGCGGTTTCTAGGTAAATTTTTGTCCTTGAATCAACTGAAACCTGTTTTTCGCACATTATTTGCGTTGCGGTGCGGTGACCCTTTGGCGGTATTTATTAACATTTTTGAATGGTTTATTCCTGATTTTATCAAATGATTAAACATTTACCCCGATAATGTTCTTTGCAATCTCTTAATCCAATCACCCGGTATTGTAATCGCGCATTTTTTGCCATTTCGGTTTGGCTTGTTGTTGAGAGATTTGGCAGAGATTGGAGGAAACTTGAAGGGAAAATTGGAGGTTGAGAATTGCCCATTATAAATTGTACTGTAGAGAGCGTTTCTGACCGTTCCGAAAACTTAGGGATAGATCAGCCCTTGCCCCTTAACCGCGACCTGAAATACACCTTCCCAAGGTAGGGCGGTGTGAGTGCCCCCTCCTGCTCCACTTTTTCAAAGTTCCGAATGGTGTCCTCTCCCCTATCTACAATTTCTGATGTTTTCATGATGCCTTCCTTGGTCTTCCACACCCGGCCTTTGCCCCCTCCCCGCCCCATAAGTCGTACACAACAAAAAGGCCCCTGCCTTAACAGCAGGAGCCTTGAAAGCTATATCACAAGCCGAAAATTACTTCTCGATCTTGGAAACAACGCCGGAACCAACAGTGTGGCCGCCTTCGCGGATAGCGAAACGCATGCCTTCTTCCATGGCAACCGGGGTGATCAGCTCAACGTGCATATCAACGTTGTCGCCGGGCATGCACATCTCAGTGCCTTCGGGCAGGGTGATGATGCCGGTAACGTCGGTGGTACGGAAGTAGAACTGAGGACGATAGTTGTTGAAGAACGGAGTATGACGGCCGCCTTCTTCCTTCTTCAGGACGTAAACATGGCCATCGAAAGTGGTGTGGGGATGAACAGAGCCGGGAACAGCCAGAACCTGGCCACGCTCGATCTGGTCACGGTCAATACCACGCAGCAGAGCGCCGATGTTGTCGCCAGCCTGAGCGAACTCGAGGCTCTTGCGGAACATTTCCAGACCAGTGATGGTGGTGGTCAGCTTCTCTTCCTTCAGACCAACGATTTCCATCTGATCGCCGACATGAGCAGTACCACGCTCAACACGACCGGTAGCAACAGTGCCACGGCCGGAGATGGTCATAACGTCCTCAACGGGCATCAGGAACGGCTTATCAGCAGCACGGTCCGGAGTCGGGATGTAGTTGTCAACAGCGTCCATCAGCTCCCAAATGCACTTGTATTCCGGAGCATCGGGATCCTTGGAAGTGCTCTCCAGAGCCTTCAGAGCGGAACCACGGATGATCGGGGTGTTGTCGCCATCGAAATCCTGGCTGTCCAGCAGTTCGCGAACTTCCATTTCGACCAGGTCGAGCAGCTCTTCGTCGTCAACCATATCGCACTTGTTCAGGAACACAACGATCTTGGGCACGCCAACCTGACGAGCCAGCAGGATGTGCTCACGGGTCTGCGGCATCGGGCCATCGGTTGCAGCAACAACCAGGATAGCGCCGTCCATCTGAGCAGCACCGGTGATCATGTTCTTGATGTAGT
>OLQC01002411.1_pt1 | contig 12517 bp, 9 predicted proteins | sample 1672471 | NCBI WGS metagenome assembly OLQC01 (sample SAMEA3136689, study PRJEB25190) | human gut metagenome | biome: human gut; feature: human-associated habitat; material: faeces | place: Austria | collected 2013
ACATTTACACCAGGGATTATATTAATGTTATTAGATAATTTAGATAAATTACCTATTAGAAAAATAAAATTTTATGATAATGATGCAGATAGACAAGCAATTATAGCAGGAGCTTGTGAAATAATTATAAAAGAAAGAGCACCTGAAATAGAGTTTTATGCTACAACAGATCCTAAAGAAGCATTCACAGATGTAGATTTCGTAATGGCTCATATAAGAGTAGGAAAATATGCAATGAGAGAATTGGATGAAAAAATTCCTTTAAAATATGATGTAGTTGGACAAGAAACTTGTGGCCCAGGAGGAATTGCATATGGAATGAGATCTATAGGTGGGGTTATTGAAATTCTTGATTATATGGAAAAATATTCACCGGATGCTTGGATGTTAAACTATTCAAATCCAGCAGCAATAGTGGCAGAAGCAACTCGTAGATTAAGACCAAATTCAAAAATACTTAATATATGTGATATGCCAATAGATATAGAATCGCGCATGGCGAAAATTTTAGGGTTAGAATCGAGAAAAGAATTATCAGTTCGTTATTATGGTCTTAACCATTTTGGATGGTGGACTGATGTTAGAGATAAAGATGGTAATGATTTGATGCCGAGAATAAAAGAACATGTATCTAAGTATGGATATGTTGTTACGGATGGAAGTGCTCAGCATAGTGATGCAAGTTGGGATGATACTTTTGCAAAAGCTAAAGATGTTTTTGCAATGGATCCAGAAACATTACCAAATACTTATTTAAAATATTATTTATTCCCAGATTATGTTGTTAAGCATTCTAATAAAGAATACACAAGAGCAAACGAAGTAATGGATGGACGTGAAAAATTTGTATTTGGAGAGTGCAAGAAAATTATTGAAAATAACTCAACAGAAGGATGTGCAATGGGAATAGATGAACATGCATCATATATAGTTGATTTAGCAAGAGCAATTGCCTATAACACCAAAGAAAGAATGTTATTAATAGTTGAAAATAATGGAGCAATAAGTAATTTTGATCCAACAGCAATGGTTGAAATTCCTTGTTTAGTAGGTAGTAATGGTCCAGAACCACTTGTAATGGGAAAAATTCCGCAATTTCAAAAAGGATTAATGGAAGAGCAGGTTTCAGTTGAAAAATTGGTTGTAGAGGCTTGGATAGAAAAATCATATCAAAAATTATGGCAAGCACTTACGTTATCAAAAACTGTTCCAAGTGCATCAGTTGCTAAATTGATTTTAGATGATTTGATTGAAGTAAATAAAGAATATTGGCCAGAATTAAATTAGTTAAATTTAATATATAAAAGGTATATGTATTGTACCTTTTATATAAAAATGTACTTGTTTGTAATTTATAAATATACTTTGTATAATATAGATTACAGGGAGGTATATTATGAAAATAGAGGAACTAATTAACAACAATTATAATAAATTAAATGAAAATGATATATATATATTAAAATATATTTTACAAAATAAAACCGAATGTTTTAATTTGGGTATTACTGAATTGGCAAGGCGTTGTAATGTATCTAAAACTACAATTTTACGTTGTATAAAGAAATTAGGGTTTGAGGGTTATAGTGAATTTAGAATATATCTAAAATGGAAAGAAAATGATTTAGATAAGACGAATAATAATATTGTTGAAAAATTAATCATAGATATAAATCAAACTATTAATTATTTAAAAGACAGAGATTTTACAGAGATATGTAAATTGATTTATAATGCTGAGAATATTTTTGTTTATGGAACAGGTGCTCCACAAAGAGTTGTTGCACAAGCTTTAAAGCAGACTTTTTTTGCAGCAAATAAGTATTTATATATGATTGAAGGAGAAGGAGAGTTTGAAGGATTAATAGATAAGATAACTAAGAATGATATTGTTATTATAATTTCATTATCTGGAAACACAACTTCTTTAGAAAGTTATACAAACAAACTTTCTTTAAAGGGAGTAGAGTTCATTTCTATTACTAAACTTATAAATAATAAACTTTCAACAAAAACTCAATATAATTTATATGCAACTACATCAGAGTTTTTATTAAAAAGTGGAAGTGAGTATGAGGCTTTTACGATATTTTATATATTAATTGAAGTGTTATTTAGACATTATATTAATTATGAAATAGATATGAAAAATAGTAAGTTAAAAAATGAGTGTTAGATAAATATAGGAGAAAAAATAGGTAACCTCACTTATTACAGATACGGAGAACCGTACCATAAGTAAGTGAGGTTTTTACTGAAATTAGGTTAATAAATAAGGGAATTTGAGAAGGAGAGGGTTGAGAATATTATCATTTAAGTAAGCCTTTATATATAGAACTTTAGTGATAAATTATATGTGGAATTGGTATATAAATAATATTATTAATTTAATGTTAAGAGTGTTAATTTATGAAATTAGCACTTTTATATTTATAATATAATTGAAACTTTATGTTATTATGTATTTATAAAATAAATTCATTTTGATATATATTATATAAAATGGAGGAAAATATAAATGAAAATTAATATATTAATTGTTGAAGATGAAAAAGAAATAAGGGAAGGCGTAAGTGAATATCTAGCAGAGGTTGGATATAGCGTTATAAGTGCAGAAGATGGAATGCAAGCAATAGAATTATTTAAGAATAATAAAATTGATTTAGTAATTTTAGATATAATGCTTCCAAAGGCTAACGGATTTGTTGTTTTAAATAAAATTAGACAAGAAAGCAATGTTCCAGTAATTATGTTAACAGCAATGAGTGATGATTATACCCAAATTATGAGTTTTGATGAAGAGGCAGATGATTATATTACAAAGCCATTTTCAATAATAGTTTTACATAAAAGAATAGAAGCACTTCTTAGAAGGGGAGTAAAAGTTAGCGAAAATAAAAAGTGGTTCTATGGAGACATAGAAATTGATTTTGAAGGATACTCAGCAAGAAAGAATGGCGAAAATATAGATTTAAAACCTAAGGAAATAAAATTAATAGAGTTATTATTAAAGTATGAGGGAAAGGTTTTAACAAGAGCACAAATCTTAGATAATTTATGGAGGATTGAAGAAGCACCAAATGATAGGGTTATTGATGTATATATTAAAAATATAAGAAAAAAGTTGTTATTAGATTGTATAGTAACAGTTAAGGGAATTGGATATAAATTTGAGGAGAAATGATGAATAAGTTAAAGCTATTTTCAAAAACATATATATTTACCATGGGGATAATAAGTGTAATAATTTTAATTTCAAATGTTTTAATTTATTTAGCATTACCCAAGGTATATGTGAATAATAAACAAAAGGAAGCTGATAAAATTATTGAAGCTTTAATTGAACAAGTAAGTAAATCTGATAATGAGGAATCATTTAAGATAGCAAAGAATTTTGCTGAAAAATATAATATTCAAGTTTTACTTACTATAGGAGATGAAAAAAGGGTATTTCAAGGTTTGCACAAAGTAGATATATATGTTAATGAAGAGGAAATTACAGAAAACTCTTTAATAATTCCTAATTTAAGTGGTGAAAATATTATAGAAAATTTTAATGATGAAAATAGAGAAGTTATAGGTGATGATGGATTCGGTCAATATATTAATATAAATAATTTATCAATAATAAAAAGTAGGGACTTTAAAAAAAGTAATGATGTAAATGGAAGTGCTAAAATAGTAATGGATTTAGAATCATTCACAGAAACAAGAGATATTATATTAAAAATACTTCCATATTCTATTTTTATAAGCTTGCTTATAGCACTTATTGCATCATATATATATGCAAGAAAAATTACAACTCCAATAAAAGAAATTTGTGATGTTACAAAAAAAATGGAGAATTTAAATAAAGAAGCCTTTTGTAAGGTAGAAACTGAAGATGAAATAGGAATATTAGCAGCTAATGTAAATAGTTTATATGAAAATTTATTAAATACAATTGTATCATTGGAAGAGGAAATAAAAAATGTAAGTGAATCTGAAAAAATTAAGGTGGATTTTTTAAGAAGCGCATCACATGAGCTTAAGACACCACTAATGAGTATGTATATAATGATTGAAAATATGTTATATGATATAGGAAAATATAAAAATCATTATATATATTTAGAAAAATGTAAGGATATAGTTAGTGAATTAAGTAAAATGGTTCAGGAAATTTTAGATACTTCAAAACTTAATATAATAAATAATAAAAATGAAAGTGTATTAGATTTAGGTAGTTTAGTTCAAAAGAACATAGAACCATATAAATTAATAGCTAAGTCAAAGAAAATTAATATTAAAATGAATTTAAAAGAGTCTTTTAATATTAAAGTAGATGAAAAATTATTTACTAAAGCAATTTCTAATATTATTTCTAATGCAGTAAATTATACTGATGAAGGAAAGGAAATAAGAATATATATAAAAGATAAAAAACTTATTATAGAAAATGATTGTAAGCCAATTTCAGAAGAACATTTAGCACATATTTTTGAGGCATTTTATAGAGTTGATTTTGATAGAAATAAGAGTAGTGGGGGGAATGGGTTAGGATTATACATAGTTCAACAGATTTTAAAAATGTATAATTTAGATTATTCTTTTAAATCAATATTAACTGGAATGAGTTTTGAAGTTGATTTTAATTAAATATTTGAAATTTGTTCATGTTTAATAAAAAATAAAATAGTTGAAAAATAACGGGTATTAGATTAATAATATCCTTATTTTTTTATAAAAAATAATTTAATTAATACGATTCTTAATGAATTTTATAAATTTAATTTTTTAATTTCATAAATATTTCATATTAGGTTGATAGAATGTACTCAAGTTAATAAACAAGGAGGACATAAATATGAATGTATTTAAGAGATCAATATTATATATAACAAGAAAAAAAATAAAAAGTATTATTATGTTATTTATATTATTTGGAATAGCAACGGCAGTTTTAAGTGGAATTTCAATTAAAAAGGCAGCAAATATAGCAAGACAAGATTCAAATAAGGATATGGCAAATACTTTTGAATTACAAGCTAATTTTACGGGTAATTTTGAAGGAACAATTCCAGAAAATTTAATTGATAAGGTTTCAAAGGTAGAAGGTGTTAAGAATTATGATGCAGCAATTCAAGGAGCTGGTTTAGATTTAGAAAATGTAAATTATATAAAACCTGAAAAAAATGTAGTTCAATATAATGATGATTATAAATATGAAAAACTTTTTTCTGTAGAAGCACATAAAAGTTCAGAATATGATACTAAGTTTATAAGTAAATCATTAAAGCTGATTGATGGTAGACATATTGTTGCTACTGATAAAAACAAGGTATTAATTCATAAGGATTTAGCAGAAGCAAATAATTTAAAAGTTGGAGATACTATAAAAGCAACAAAGAGTGCTGGAGATTTTAATGCATCAACTTTATCTAAAAGTGATTATGACCTTGAAATTGTAGGTATTTTTGAAAGTGAAAATACTGAAAGAGCTGGACATAAATTAGAAATGCCAGAAAATCTTTTAATTACTGATGTAGATACTATTAAAACTTTATATGGATATTCAGATGGAAATGTAAAATATACAAATGCTACTTTCAATACAGATACTGATGTAGATAAAGTAACATCAAAATTTAAAGATATTCCTACTGATTGGAATAAGTATACAATAGTAAAAAGTGAAGATACATTTTTAGCTTTATCTAAGTCTTTTGATTCTTTAGATAAGATTATAAATATGGTTTTAATTGGAGCAATAATAGCTGGAGTAATAATACTTTCATTAGTGTTAGCATTTTGGATTCAAGGAAGAGTTCATGAAACCGGTATATTACTTTCAATAGGAGTTTCAAAGTTTAATATTATTTCTCAATATATAATTGAATTATTACTTATAAGTATATTAGCTTTTGGAGGATCATATTTCTCAAGTAAGGTAATTTCACAAAATATAGGAAATACAATAGTTGCACAAGCAGGTAAGCAAGCGGTTCAAGACGTTCAAAGTGGATTTGGAGGATTTTCATTAGGAAATGATGTTAATAGTTCTTTAGCAACTCGTACAGTAGATGAAATAGATGTAAAAGTAGAGGTTGAAGAATTAATTTATGTATATGTTATAGGAACAGTTATTATCATACTTTCAGTAATGGCATCATCAGCATCAATAATTAGATTAAAACCAAAAGAAATATTATCCAAAATGAGCTAGGAGGAAAATAAATGTCAATTTTAGCATTAAATAAAGTTAATTATTCATATAAAAATGGAAAAAAAGTTTTAAATGATATAAGCATGGAATTTGAAGAAGGAAAACTTTACGCTATTTTAGGGGCTTCGGGTTCAGGAAAATCAACATTATTATCACTATTGGCTGGATTAGATGAACCTAGAAATGGCGAAATATTATATAATAATCAAAATATAAAAGTAAAGGGATACGAGAATCATAGAAAAAGCAATATTTCATTAATATTTCAAAATTATAATTTAATTGATTATATGACACCTTTAGAAAATTTAAAAATAGTTTGCCCTAAGGCGAATAAGGAAATTTTAAACAATTTAGGCTTAGCTGATGATGAAATTAATAGAAACGTATTACAACTATCAGGGGGACAGCAACAGCGTGTTGCCATTGCAAGAACACTTGTTACAGATTCACCAGTAATATTAGCAGATGAGCCAACGGGGAATTTAGATAGTGATACAGCTGATGAAATTATAGAAATATTAAAAACAAGTGCACATAAACATGGAAAGTGTGTAATAGTGGTTACTCATAGTAAGGAATTAGCTAAAAAAGTAGATGTTGTACTTGTTCTAAAAAATAAAAAACTAACACAGATTAATTAATAAAAATTATATTATTAACAATAAGTTTTTAGAAGGAAGAATTAAGTATGAAAGTAAAACATTTTAAAGATGCAAATTTAATAAGTAAAGTACTATATGTTATTTCAATAATTATATTAGCATATACATTATTAACTATATATAATTCACATGTATATATATTATCACTTGTAGCATCAGGTAAGATTGTGGTAAGTAAAAGTATATTAGTGGTAATAACATATTACATTAATTCATCATTACCGTATGCATTTTATTCAATAGCAACATTTTCTATGGGATATATTATCAATGAATTAAATGTTAAAAGGGAAGTAGAAAAAGATATAAAAACTGATTTAGAAGACTTTAATAAATTAAATGAAGATGATAATGAATTAGAAGAATTAATAGAATATTTAAAAGATTAACTAGCTGTTAAGGATTAATTTAGAAAACTCTTGATATTCACTTGAGAAAGTTATTATGATGTTAGGGTAATGGGCAAGATGGTAAGGGATAACAAGCAATTGGATATAAAGTAAGTTTTGAGAAGGAGTATCAGTTAAGGATGCTCCTTCTTCTTTTAGGTTAAGAAATTTTGGAGCAACTATGTTGAATTTGAACATTACTATATAGAATAATATGGGGATGTAGATCATAATTAAATTATAATTTTAAAAGTATATTAGAAAAGGAGAAAAGTAATGAGCAAGTTTACAACCTAACTTAACACCGATACGGAGATTCAATTACATAGTCCAATGCATACTCTTCTTGAAAATGTAGGTCATGAAGTTGAGAATATAGATTTTATATATTTTGAAAGAGCATTTTCTAATGAAGTTAGACCACAAAAGGGAGAAAGCAAAGAATTATATTGGTTTACTAAAGAAGAAATTGAAAGTAATGATACTATAAAACCTCATGTTAAAGTAATGGCATTAGATGCATTACGTATTTTAAGTAATATATAAATATATATTATGATTATGTAGTATATAAGGAGGTTGTATCTATGAATAATGAGATTATACGTAGAAAAATGAAAGAGTTTCCGTAATGGAATGATAGAAATGGTTGTTATACAGATGAAAATTGTGATTTAGAAGAAGTACCAAGAATGACATATGATGATTCAGTAAAATATTTCTTTGGTGTGATGAATGATGATTTCTACTATAACATAACAGATAATATTTTTGAATTATCTTATGAGGAAGTAATTAAATATGCTAAAGATAATAACTTCTATGATTCAACATATGAAAAATTAAATCTGTTAATAAATAATGATAAGCCAACAATAGAATTTTATAAAAGTTTACTTTAGTAAAGCTCTTACTTGTATTTAGATATGCAAGTAAGAGTTTTTTATATGTAGAAGGGAGAAAGTATAATGAAAAAAGTTTATAATGAAAGTCAATTAGTTAAATTAAATAGCATACCAGTAGAGGTTATTGAATTCGTAAGAGAACTAATAGTTATATTAAATGAAGCATATGGAGAGGATAGGAATGTAGAATCTGACTTAGGTGGATATGTATTAATAGCAGAAAATATAGTAGATATCGAAATATTGAAACAAGATAAGTTACAATGTTTAGTGCCAGAATATACTGATGTAATAGAAGTTATATGAAGAAGTTTCTTCAAGGAATTAGGTATTAAGTATGATGAAAATATGAGAATAATAATAGTTAAAAATAATGATAAGTTAAGAAGAATTTAAATTGATAACAAAAAAGAAATTGGATTAATTGTCCAATTTCTTTTTTGTTATTTATTTAGACTTTGTAATTTTTCTTTTTGTTAAAATTAATCCCAATACTACTAATAGCAATAACGATAAAATAGCTATATATTTTGATAATGAATTTACCGTTGCAGGAATATCTTCTATATTTTCATTAGTCTCATTATTACTATTTGTATCTTCAGAAATCATCATAGTTTCTGGATTAACTTCAAAGTCTTCTGCTAAAGTTTCAGTCATTACTGAGTTTTCTACAGGTTTTTCAGATTGACCTTGAGGTGCTTCAGGTACTACTGAAGTTTCAATAGGTTTTTCTACTGGAACATTAGATGTATTTGGTATATTAGTAGTTCCATCAGGTTTTTCCGCTGGAGCATTAGGAGTACTTGGTACATCAGGAGTTTCTCCAGGTTTTGTTTCATCATTAACTTTATTTGATAATACTATTATTTTTCTTTCGACGATAATAGTGTTATTATCACTATCTGTTACTTCATATTTTACAGAATAATCTCCTTCAGTTAAGCTAGTTAAGTCTAGTGTAGGTAATTTTAGTGATTTTATTAAATCTCCATCTTCTAAATCTGTTACACTTACTCCATTAGAAAAATCAAATCCCTTACCTTCACCTTCATTTATTACTATATCATCTAATCCGGTTATTACTGGTAATTGATTTGTTACTGTTACTATTCTATCTACAGTTGTAGTATTTCTATCACTATCAGTTACAGTATAAGTTAATGTATAGTCTTCATTTGTTCCTGGAGTAGGCTTACCCAATTCTCCAGTTACATTTATTTGTAATCCAGTTGTATCAATATCATCACTGTAGCTAACTCCATTCATCTTATTAAAGGTGTCAACTTGTCCAATTCCTATTTTTATATTATCAGCACCATGTATAACTGGTGGATTTGATTTAGCAGGAGCTTTTCCTTTATAAAAGACACCATCTGTAGATATCATATTAAGAGCTATTTCTTCATTTATGGCACGAACCTCTATTACATGCTGACCTTCATTTTGCATATTTAATGTAACTGAAGGTTCTCTTAGTGATCCTGTTAATTTAACTTTTTCCCATTTACCACCATCTACTCTGATTTCTACTTCAACATCTTTAGCTACATATATATTACTTTCTTTTCCATCAAAACAATACATAAAGTAACCAGTAGTTGTATTGTATGTTGCACCATTTACAAAAGCACCATTAGAATCTTTTGACCAATCTCCTTCGTATTGTATAAAACTAGAGTCTTGAGCTATTACATTTTTAACATTTGTTTTATTTGATAACTTCACTTCTGCAACTATTGTTATATCACGGCCATCTCTATTATTTAAAGCACTAATTTTTAAGTATTTAGCTTTTGTTTGCGGTAATGATATTTTTATGTCTGCAGGAGCATTTGAATTATCTTTTCTTGTTTTATCTTCATATATTTGTGTCCAAACAGTTTTATCTCCATTATATTCATCTGCTATAAATATTTCATAATCTCCTATTACGCCAACATGGTCATATGTACGTGTATATATTTCTAGATTATTAAAAGATTTTTCTCCACCTAAATCCAATATATATTCATGTGGAAAAGGTGTTTTATTAGAATTATCATAAGATGAGTGGAAATATGTACTTATATCTCCATCAACTATATTTTCTTTATTACCTTCATTATGAGAGTTTGGATCATTATTAGGAACAACTCCTTGTGGAGTACTAATAACTGTTAATCCTTTTACTGTAGTTTCATCTGCTGTTGCTAAACTTGATGGTCTAATATACTCAGGATCTGGCATTACATAATTTCTATCAGTAATTTTACCTACATCATTTAAGTTAGAATAAATCTTAGTTATTGATTTCCAACTAGTATCTCCTGAAGTTTTTCTAATATTTACATCAGCCCATCCAATACCGCCAGTATTTTTAGCTACCAATGTATATTGATAAATTTTATTAGCTTCTAAATTTACAGTAAAGCTAGTTGATTTGGCTCTGCCTTTATTATCTGTTTGCTGTGCAAGCTTAAGTGCATCATCAACATTATTTGCATAATCATTAGTTATAGATTGTAGTGTTGTTCCATCATCTAAATGTATTTGAAAAGCAGCTCTATCATCTCCAAAAGCTTGGAATTCATATTCTCCAGCTTCATCTACCATAAAGTATCCTTTACTTCTAGATAATCTATCACCTTCTGCGGAATCAATTCTCATTCCAGTTGATGTTGAACTTCCATATGGTGTACTTGTTGGTAAAACGTCTAAAGCTTCGTAAATATCCCATTTAAGTATATCAAAATGTTCTACAACACTAGCATTATAATCTAGAGCTATAGTACAATTTAACTTAGTTTCATGACTTATTCCGTCTTTTTCAACTTTAACTGTTAATACAAATTCATCTAATGCATTTTCAGGCATTGATGTACTAGCTAAATAATCATATTTACCATCTTGTCTTAATTGTAAAGTTCCATATTTTGGCTGAGATACATCTATTACAGTTACATTACCAGGTGAAACTAAACTTTTTTGGAAGTCAAATGTATAACCGCTAGATGGAATATAGAAAGGTCTACCTGTTTCTCTTCCTACTTCCCCCATTGCATACACACTTTGCACTGGAATAGTCTCTTTATATCCAAGAGCTTTTATCTTATCAATGGTTTCTTGTTTTAATGGCCAACGTAATTCTTTTTGTATATACCATGTATAATCACGTTCACCAGCCACACAAAATCTATATGCCATATCATCATATCTATCATCTCTCTTCAGTCCGCCTTGACTTTCAAGCTTATAATCATATGGTGGAATATATATTCCGTTAAAGGTTCCTCCCTCATAAGTTGATTTAATAACATTAACATAGTTTATTGGTCCAATTTCATGAGCAAATGTACTAAACATAAAGTTACCTATATTCGGTACACCAGGATAGTACTGAACGCCTTCAAATATTTGTTGCTTTAAACTACTATATGGATCTGCAACCTTATTCCAATCATCGGTTCCATTTTCTCCTCTAGAAGCTGCTATATTAGTATATAAAATATATGATGCAGCACTTAAAGCATTATTAGTTATTTCAGTAAAATCAGTTCCAAGGCCCCATTCATCAGAATATGAACTATATCTTCTTTGATAATGGTGATTTATTTCATGTATTATTCCCCAACTTCCATTTTTCACTAGACCATCATAATCAAATGCATCTTTTGACCATTCTGGTGGTAAATTACATGACCAGCTCCATACATTTGCATATGCTATACCAACGGTTATATATTGGTCAAAAGTAAGAGTCATTGGTGTTGTTCTATTTTCAAGTCCCATTGTATTGGCACTTAAGGCAGTTACATTTGTCCAAAACTCTGCTGCTTTTTGTGGATCTTCAATATGACGAATAAATTTAGTTGGAAGTATAAATCTTAAATAAGGAGTTCTTATTTCAGCAAATATACCTGGTGCATCTTTTGCAACTTTCCATTCTTCAGATGTTGTTTTACCTAAATCATAATATGGTGTATCAACTACCCCTTTAATATCTACCTCAATATTTGCGCCTGAAGGAACAGATTCAGCTATTTCTATAAAGACCATTCCTCCAAAAGGTGTACCTACTTTAGTTTCGGTTTCACTAATAGAGAAAGTTTTTCCTAAATACGGCATACGATTTTCGTTACTATGATTATAATAATATTCTTCTGCATCAACCATAGTCATACCTACGCTAAGTTTAATTTTTCCTTGCTTAGCGTATTTTAAAGCTTCATCATTTAATGTTACAGTTGCTATTTCACCAGCTGGAACATATGATGCTAATGAATGTGTTCCTTTAACATTAGTGTTAATATATATTTTCTTTTCAACACCTAAAGCATCATCTGGAACAGTACCATAAAATTGTTCATC
>OLQC01002413.1_pt1 | contig 12514 bp, 3 predicted proteins | sample 1672471 | NCBI WGS metagenome assembly OLQC01 (sample SAMEA3136689, study PRJEB25190) | human gut metagenome | biome: human gut; feature: human-associated habitat; material: faeces | place: Austria | collected 2013
CCAAGCACCCTTAGGATTACCGTTTTCATCATAAACGATTTCCTTTAAGGTTGAGCCGTCTTCCAAAGTTTTGGTGGTGTACTCATATTGATAGTAATCATACCAAGATGTATTAACAAGGTTACCTGTTGCGGGATCTGCCGCAGCTGCAACATATTCCTGACCGCCGGAAGTAATATAAGCTTCAAATCTGATGTTAGAAGTTGTTTTACTTGCGCGGTTAAGATATACGGTGGAGTTGGAAACCGCAGCCGGATGGTCTGTTGAAACAGCGATATTATTGGGAACAATAAGGTAATCCTGCGTTCTTGCCGCGCCGGCAATTTTATCCGTCGTGGAGATCGTGGTGCCTTTTTTGTTTACACCGGTGAGGGATTCAGCAAAGCCTGTTGCAGAATCGCTGCTGTAGGTTTGTGAATACAGATCCTTTTGAGCGGATACATAGTAATACATCGTTCTGGTAAAGTCGCTTGTATATTCATCAGAATATGCTTTGCCGTCCTTGCCGACGATTTGATATGTAACCGTGAATGTAACAACAGCTGCATTTGTTGAGCCGAGTTCATCTGCGGTAAGAGAACCGCTTATGCCGATAGAACCTCTTGCCTCGGGATCGAGGGTTGCGGAAGTGTCTCCCGTAAAGGTCCATGTGCCCTTATCGGCCTTAATGCTCTTAATCTTGATCCAAGAGCGGCCGAGTTCTTCGGTGGAACCATCCGTTTTAATTGTGAAACGGTTGATACCTTTACCGAGGTTCTCCAGGTTGACAGTATTTGTCAGAGTGTTGCCTGCAGTGTAGCCTTTAGCAACGCTTTCCGCAAGCTTAGCATCAAGGTTGCTAACCTTATAGTTTTGAAGCTGAGGAAGGAATCCGTTAAGCAAGCTTGCAACGGACTGAACAACGAACATAGCGCCCTTCCAAACAGTGTCGGGATAGCTGGAGAATACGCCGGCGAACTGAACAATATTAACAATTGCGCTTGAGATAACGCCGAAATTGGAAGCATCATCGGAAGTGCCTGCAATAACGCTGCTCTGAACAAGGTTGTGGAACGGCTTATTCACATTATCGCCGGAAACATCCGGAATAATATTCTTGCCATACAGCGGCTGATTTGTGCTGCGGGCATTAAGGAAACCGTTCAGGAGTTCTTTAAGAACATCGTAAACGCTGAGGTCTACGCCCTTTGTTGCAATAGTGGGAGCGTTAATGATTGTTGCCAATCTGTAAATAAAGTTTGTTACGCCGCCTACCTGCTCACCGTCTGCGGAGTGGGTGCTTGCGATATTAAGAGCGCCTGTTACCAGGTCATCCATAATAAGCGCATGAGAATCAAGTGCGCCACGCTTTGAAGCTGTGCCGAATTGAAGCTCACCGAGAACGGGGAGAAGCTTATTTGCGATAATATTTATATTCTTCCAAAGTGTATTGTCCAGAGTAATCAAGCTGTTACCGTTTGAATCTGCACAACCGAGAAGAGGACCAACACCCTTATCCTTTGCATAATATACGATTACGGAATTAAGAATGCTGAAGATATCTGTGCCTTCGGCAACCTGTTCGTCATAAGTTTGAACAGATTTAACATTATAAATGCTCCATGCCGTACCTTTTTTATCGGTGATCGGAACATATTGCATCATAACATAGCCAACGGCATCGCGGCACATTGCATAAATTGTTTCCATAGATATATCATAATATCCGTCGCTGCCCACAGTTAAGAACTGTGAATAGTCGTTTTGAGGAAGAATAAATGCAAGGTGCTCCTGAAGAATAACTGCTGCAACGCCTTCTGCGTCATCACATTTATCCCACTTATCATAGTGGATGGATTTAAGATCCTGAATGTTATTCTGAAGGCAAGCGATGAGGAACGGAACCATTGCGCTTTCGAGATTAGACTCGGAAAGAACAGCTGAATCGCCGCTTGTGTGATAGAACGAAGAAAGAATGTTCTTATCGGTTGCATCGCCGACGTACTGAACAACTTTCAGTGCGTTTGCAACAAGAGTTTTGCCGATTGTTTTGGCATCATTCGTATTGATTGTTTGAAGAGAAGCTGCGCCTGCATAATCAGGAAGGAAATCCTTAACCGCTGCAACAAGGAAATCATTAAGGCCTGCAAGGATATTGCTGTAATTGCCATACTGATTTGCCATGAACGCATCGATATTGGGAGTGCCGGTGCACTTAAGGTTTGTGTTAAGAGGACCGGTTTCCGCCTTGAAGTAATAAACCATAAGCGGGCTTCTGCGAAGTTCGTTAAAGAGCTTCGTGGAATCAATATCTCTCCAATTATACACAGCGTTTGCTACAACGCTTCTGTCATAAGTGAGAGCTGCCTTAACATCGTCAAGGTTAAGACCGTAGTCTTTAGCCCAAGCCTGAACATTAGCGGCGGAATAGTTGGCGGCAGGATTTGAGTAATCCCAGGTTTTGCCCTTGCCGAGGAACCATTCCATATAATCCCAGTCATAATCCTTAATCGCCGAGTTGAGGAGCTTAAGGGTGGGCTGAAGAACCGTTTTCCAGGCAATGCCCAACGCATCGTAAGAAAACTTAAAGAGCGTTGTGCTCGGTGTCAATGTAAGATTTGCATCATCTGCGCCGTCGCCGTTGCTGTCATACTGGAAGAGGTAAACATTACCGTCCGGAGTGTAGCAAAGGCCGGGGTCTTTTTGACCTGCGGCGTAGCGTGACTGAGAGCTTGTGCCGTCTGCATAAGTTACATTTACATTGATCTTGCGAAGAAGTTCATTCTGCAAAGATCTGAAAAGCATGGTGTCAAGATCGTAGCCGCTTTCATTGTTATACATTTTAGTAGCTTCGTCGCTTGTGTACCAAGTGGTGTTTTCGGTGAGAAGCTTAACAATAATGTTATAAACAAGGTTCTTTTCATAGCCGTCTTTCATACCAAGCTTTGCAGCATTGTTAAGGATGCTGTAAAGGTTAAGGTTGAGAGGCAGGCTTAAAGAGCCTCTGAGAAGCTGGTTAACGATTGCATGGCCGCCGTCCCAGTTTGACACATTGTTATAAACAACATTCAAAAGGGCTTTGACAATGCTTTTCGCGGAATTGTTGGCTCTGTAATCTTTACCGCATGCCGGCCAGTTGCCGTCAACCTTCGTGTAAGACATACCTGCGAGCGGGCTGAGGGTAATGTTTTTAAGATCTTTACCCAAGCCGTTTGCCTGATCAACAGTGGGTTTGAGCTGATCAACTATATCAAGAAGACCGCTGACACTGTCGAGCGTGCCGTTTAAATTAACGGAAACTACAACATAGTTTCCGCTGAGTGAAACGGGCATTTTAAGATCGTAAAGAATGTCGTCCACATAATCAAGAAGAGCCGCGCAGGTTTGCTCGTCCGTGAGCTCAACCCAAGCCAAGGCATTTGCCTTAAGTGCATCGTCATGATAAGAAGGGTCGGCGGAGGCCGCATAGGCTGAGAAGGCGCCTGTGAAAGCAGTGAGCGCCATCAGAACTGCAAGAAACAAAGCAAGCAATTTCTTGCCAAATTTTGTTTTCACAATTTTTACCTCCGTGAAAATTTTAAACACAATGAAGTTTTATTCATAGAATGTTCACACACCGACTCTCTGACCTACGGGCAATCCGAACAGAGCGGAAGCGTGCGTTGCGGCGCACCGAATGTGAACAGGTGTTTACAAAAACGAATATTACTCCATTCATTAAATATTAAAACACAAGGCAATAAAAAAGTCAACACGAACAAAGTCGAAACGAACTTTTCAGCAGTTTTTACGAAATTACAAGTGCGATTTTGTGCAAATTAAACACCGAAAAATTTACAATTTATTCATAGATTTCTTACAAAAAGTTTACTGTGTAACAATTTCGTAACCCATTACAGAGGGTAGTTTTCGTAAATGTAAAACCCTTTACACAACAACATCTTGTATATTTTTCAACAATATTTTTCAAAAATCGACAATTTCGGCAGGGCGTTTTACTTGCCCGAAAATATCTTGCTTTGAACGCCGTTTTTATGCAGGCATAACGAAAGACAGGTCAAAAATTCGCCCATTTTAGGAAATGATTTACATATAATCGCCGCTGTTTGTTCACAGTTTGTTAAAAAATTCAAAAAAAAGTGTTGACTTCCGCTTTTATATTTGGTATAAATATAGTGTATTGTTCGTGCGTGTGGGCATTTTGCGCCCTGCAAGGCGATTTGTTAACACTTCGTTCACAAACTGCTTTGCCAAGCAAATACCCGTGCGCTTACTGAGGGCATGTTTATGTTCCCAAATCATAAAAAAGGAGAGATGATTATGAAAACGAGCAAACGATTACTCAGCCTGTTTTTGGCTGTGGTAATGGTGGTAACAACCTGCTCCGTCGGCATGAGTGCATTTGCCGCCGACAAGAGCGACGATGTTTTCACCTATGTTACCGACGAGGGTAAAGCGGTAGATATCACATATGAATCGCTTAACAACCTTGTCAACACCTACGCTCCCGAAATCATTAAGCTTATCAACAAAGATGGCAAGCTCACCGATCTCGGCGTTGACGTAGATGCGGTTTGCGCTTCCGAAAAGCCTATTTATGAGCTTTTGGCGCAGCTTTCACCAACGCTTATCCAGCTTATGAGCGGCAGCAACGGCGATTCCGACGAGGTTATCAAAGCCGTTCTTTTGGATGCCGGCGCAATTCGCTCGGATTTGGCAGACCAAGATAAGGAAAGAGCCATGCGCCTTGTTTATGCGCAATATACTTATCTTGCCGACGATGACGCTGCAATGAGCATTTGGAGCCTTTATAAATTCTGCATGGATAATGCAAATGCGGATAATAAAGACTTAAAGAAATATTGCAACGACACTAAAGACGTTCTTAAGCCGCTTATTTTGGCATTCAGCAAGGCTTACGATGCTGCAAAAACTTCCGTAAATTCCGATTTTGCGGCGGCAGAGGAATATGTAAGAACGAATATTATCGGCAGCGATGCTTTCCAGGAAAACAGCTTTGCAAGCCAGGTTTCCGTTTCGTTCTATGCACCCTATATTTTGAACGCACCTTCATTCGGCAAATCAGAGCTCAGCCAAGCAGGCGATGTTTTAAACGCATGCGGCGCACAGCTTACCGCTATTCCGGCTTCTTTAACAGAGGCAAAGAAAATAGTTGCAAACGGCGACTCCTTCAAGGGCACAAAGCTTACAGACATCAATGCTTCGAGCGACAGCAATGTTGCGGCATTTATCAATAAGGTTGTTGAGCTTTGCAAAGCGGTAAACGCTCCCATCAGCGCAAATCCGTCTCTTGCCGAAGCTGCTTATTGGTATTACAACCAACCGATCAGAAGTGCAAACGCAATTCTTTCAAAGGTTCTCACCGATATCAGCGGCGAAGCAATCACCGTTTCCGATAACGGCAATGCAGATATCACTATCGCACCCGGCGAATACTTCATTGACGCATGTAAGAGAGACGACTTACCGTACAGTGTTTTTGCAGAGATAACCGGCGCTCCCGAAAATGCAAGCGAGGACTCCTTCTGGTATGCTCTTTTTGACACTAACTTTGTATGGTGTGAAAATGTTTCCGCAAATGTTTTCTCGAATGAACCTCAAGGCTCCCAATACACCACTTGGATGTATCAAAAGGGCTTCACGGCAAGCGATTTTGCGGCAATCAAATCAAGAATTGAAAATGTTCTTACCAATAAGGGCACAACGGATATTACCGCTATCACGGCGGACGAATTTGTTAACGGCGTAGGTTCCATTCCTGCTGTTAAGGCAGACGACAGCCTTTCAAACTTCGTTAAATTCTATCTTACAAACGAAATATTCTCAAGCATTCCGCTTGCGGCAATCAAAGAGTGGGACGGCACAGAAGAAAATATTACCGATGCAATGAATGTTGCCGGTAATCACGCGCAATATATTTTTGAAAGCTATCTTGAATTCATAACTTCAAAAGAGGTTGTGCCCACAATCACAGAAAGCTATGATTGGAATGCGGTTAAGCCCGATAACGATCTTGCAATCGAAATCGTAAACGCAAACATCAACGGCTATGTTGATTATGTAAGAACCGGTATCCCCGGTGTTTCGCTAAATATCTATGCAATCGCAAAAGACATTATCGCAAACCTTACCGATTCGCTTACACTTGACACATTGCTTGAAAAGGTTACCGACATTTACAAGAAGCTTGCAGATGACCCGGTTAAAACAATATTCGAGCTTCTTCCCGTTATCGTTGTTGTTCTTGACGATGTACTTGTTCCCCTGCTCTTTAACCAAGACGGCGATATGTACTACGGCCAGATCAACGGCATTGTTGCAAACCTGCTTAACGATAAAAAGCTTACTCAGGCAACGGGCAGCCCCACGGGTATCGGCCAAATCGGCTGGAACCTCAATGAAGTGCTTCCCACATTGCTTCACTGGCTCAACGGCGATAACAGCTACACCTATACCTATTATAATGTAGACACAACAAACGAAACAAATTATGTTTACGGCACGCCCACAACAGGCGCAAACGGCACTAAATACGATAATGACGGCAATAAGCTTGATCATGTTCCCGTTATCCTTAACATTTATGCCGTTGATAAGATGCTTGCAGGCGCTTCCGCTTCGGACCTCGGCAGCAGCGATATGGTTTCGGAAATTATTGAAACCCTTATGAATCTGCTTGTTTCCGATGTTGACAGCTATGTTGCAGACCACGGCTCCGATATCGGCAAATACATCACCGCGCAGGACGGCAAAAGAGAAATCGTTTTCCGCGGCGTAAACAACATTCTTGTTGCTCTTCCGAGCATCATCAGCTCCGTGGGCGAAAGCTTCCTTGCAAAATACGATGTTCCCAGCGACTGGACCTTCGGCGAATTTGCCAAGGATTCTGACGGCTGCAAATACAATGTTTCCGCAAAAGAATTTAAAGACCTTTGCAAAAACAACTCCCCCGCAGCGGATGTGCTTGAAACATTCGTTGACATGTTTGTAAACAATTGGTTCAACGCACTCACCGATTTCTTAAACGATGTTGTTTCCACGGATAACACCATCACGCAGAATATTCCGGTTGTTGCTTCCCTGCTTCAGGGCGCAGACCTCTTTGGCGAAACCAGTATTCTTACCGATGTTCTTAACGGCTTCTTCCTTATGAACAGAGAGCATGCGGACTCCTTCACATTCGAGCCTCGCGAAAACGGCTATGTGGGCATCAGCACACTTTCCGCTTACTTCCTGCTTTGCAATGTTGAGCCGCTTGTAACATTCATTATGAGCGTTGTTAACGCAAATAAGAAAACAACCGGCGAAAATACGGTTTCACTTACATCACTCGGAAACGACTTTGTTGCTCAGGCAGCGGCAAATGAAGTTCTTGATTCGATTGATATCAACAAAATTACAAAAGAATATTCAAACATTGTTTCCGACAGCGAAAATACCAAAGCTGCGAAAGACTTATTAGATGCAGTTGACGAACTTCTTTCAACTCTCCTTTCAAACACATATATTGACGGTTTCACCGTTGACCAGGCAGACGGAATCCTTTCCGGCGCGGTAACATTCCTTGTTAACCACTTCGGCGTTGACACTGCAAACGATATCCTTGATCTTGTTATGCAGTATGTTAAAACAATCAACGCAGAAAATGTTGCAACAGACGACGGTTCGGTTGATACCAAGAAGGTTTACTGCAAAGAAAACCTTTCAAACCTTGTAACTCAAACCTATGTTCTTGTTGAAACGATTATCGACCAAAAGCTCAACATTAAGGGCGATACAAACAAACTCGTAAACAGCGCAATCAAGGGCATCATTTCCCCGAGCGCAATTGCGGTTCGTTCCGATTCAATCAACAAGAAGATTATGAAAGAGCAAACCTGGACAGATCTTTCGGCAACAGGCTATGCAAAAGACCTTGGCTATAAGAATCTTGTTGCAGGCGATAAGAACACCTTCTATAAAGACCTTATTGATTCGCTCGGCGTTATCCCCGCTGTTTTCGGCACACTTCTTTGCTCAACGGGCTACTACAACAATGTATTCAGCCACATTCTTTCCGATGTTTGCGGCAATCTTGATATTTCTTACACCAAGACTCTTCCTGCAAACGCAGACGGCAAGGATGCAACCTTCGCAATTATCGAAGTTGTTTCCAAGCTTATAAACAAAGTTCTTGAAGCTCCCGCTTCATCACTTCTCGGCATAATCAGAGGCCTTGCTATTAACCTTACAGACGATAAATTCGGCGCAACGGTTAAGGCAGCGGTTGCTCCGATTACAAACGAAATCAACGGCGCTGCCAATATTGTTTCCAACCTTTCACCGACGCTCGGCGAAACAGTTTCCGGCTATGCAACACTTGTTAATGATTTTGTTAACACCAACATTCTTAAAGAAGACAATTATTTTGTTAACACAATCAATGCTATTCTTACCGCTGTAGGCAAGGATGCAATTGACCTTGATCTTAACTCATTACTTGCTCTTGTTGGCAACACATCAAATGCTGAGCTTCTGCTTCTTGTTTACACTGTAGGCGTAAGCGTTATCACAAACAGCTCACTTCTCAGCTCCTTGCTCAACGGCAAGTATCCGGGCATTGTTGATATGGTTTCAAAGCTCTCTCCGAGCAAGCTTCTCACAATAATCAGAGAGGTTATCGCATCAACACAAAACCCGAAGGAAATTGCCTGGACCTTCACTAACTATGCTGCTCAGGCAAGCAACACCTTCTCTTATCCCAAGGGAATCACAGCTTCCGACGCAACTAAGGCTGTTTCAAGCCTTGATGATCTTGTTAAGAACATCTTCCCGCTTCTCAAGAGCTTCGGCGTTCTTGACGCAAACGGCCTTAACGACATCATTAACGATAAACTCTTCACAAACGAGCTTATCACAAAGATTGCAACCGGCGTTTACGGCGCAATCGAAAAGAGCGTAAATCTTATCTCACCTGCCGACCTTGCAGCTTATCTTATGGATTCAAGCTATGGCGCAACATATTCATCGGCAGCAAACACACTTAAGGGCTGCGCTAAGTGGAGCGATGTTAAATCGGTTAACTGGGGCTTCACAGACGGCTCTTCCTCCGCTCAACAGGGCTTCATCAATGCACTTGCAGCTCTTTGCAGACCTGTAAACGACATTGTTGCTGCGCTTCTTGCAGGCGGCGATGTGAACATCGGCGAGCTTCTTCAGTTTGTTCTTGACAAGCTTGAAATCAACACAACAACAGTTGCAAACGGTGTTCAGATTACGATTTCTTTGAAGGGCAACATTCTTGTTGTTGAACTTCTCAACACAGCTGCAACAGATGCAGTAAAGAACACAATTAAGGTAGACCTTAACGAAATCATCGCTCAGCTTAAAGAGCTTGGCATTAAGGGCGGCAACGGCTACGAAAGCGCAATCATTCCGCTTCTTGAAGCTCTTATGTGCGATAATGTTAAATCTCCTTCACAGTATCTCAGCGATTACAAGAAAGCTAAGGATAATCTCCTTATCAACATTCTTAATCCGCTCTTCGGCTTTGTAAACAAAGTTGCCGACAAACCGTTTGACACACTCACGGCAGTTCTTCCGAACCTTGCTTACTTTATTGACAACAACGGCATCGGCAAGGTTCTTGACAACCTGCTTTCACCTGTTACAGACATCATTAAGGTGCTTGATAAGAACGGTGTAAGCGTTGACAAGATTATCGAAGCCATCGCAGGCAAATCACTTCCCGATCTTATCGGCGGCCTCATCGGTGCAAACCTCAGCGGCCTTGATTTAAGAATCGGCAACCTTGCAAATTGCAACATTCAGGATTACCTTGCAGACATCATCAATGCCGTTCTTAAGAGCAACAATCTCAACATCAAGATCGGCAAGATTGATTTCGGCTTCCTTGCAAGCCTCGGCGATCTTAACACGGTTTACGGCGCAGCAGGCTCAATCAAGCAGATTACCGCAAACCAAGGCCAGGTACTTGTTACCCTGCTTCGCTACATCGAAAGCGTTCTTATCAACAACGCTTCCTCAATCAATAAGCTTCTCGGCAACATCGATGCTATTAAGAAGAACGCAACAATCAAGGGCATCCTTGACAGCGTATTCGCAAACATCGCAACGGCAAACAAAGATGATATTGTTCTTGCAATATTCTATCTCCTTCTTGCTCAGCCGACAGACACATTCTTTGATTATTCAAACTTCCAACACAAGGATTATTCGTTTGAATATCCTTCAACGGTTGACGTTGATTTCTTAACGGTTATCGGCCCGATGCTTGACGGCCTTGTAGGCGGCCTTGTTCCCGGCGGACTTTCAAGCCTTGTAACTGCCAATGTTTACAAAGACAGCATCATCAGTTCTTTGGCAACAGGCCTTTACGGCGCAGTTGAAAAGGTTAAGGTTGGCAATATGAGCCTTACCGATCTTCTTGCACAAACAGGCATTGATTTCTCAACAGACAATGTTGCTTCACTTCTTACGGATAAGACATACGGCCAAAGCTTTGAAACAGCAGCCAAAACGATTAAGAGCGCAGGCTCTTGGGCAAATGTTAAGGCTGATAAGCTTTCTTGGGGCGTAACAGACAGAGACAGCTTCCTGCATGCTCTTTGCGCAGCACTTCGCCCGATTTACGGCGTGCTTGATGTGCTTCTTAACGACGGCTCACTTGGCCTCTTCAATCTTATCTATCTTCCGGGTTCGGACGGATATACTTCCACAATCGTTCCGATCATGGAGGCATTCGGTCTTTACAATATTAAGACTCAGTATCAGTACAGACAGGATATGAGCAAGGAATACGATGCTATTCTTCTTGACATTCTTAACCCGCTTCTTGACAAGGTTGAGGATATCCTCAATGCTCCTGTTCAAACTCTTATGAGCATGCTTCCGAACCTTTCACTCTTCTTCGCAAATGACGGATTGCTTCAGGTTATCGAAAACCTTACAACTCCGATCAGAGCACTTATTGATGCGCTCAAGCCCATCGCAAATATCAACGATATTCTCGTTGCGGCAGGCCTCAATATTCAGAAGCTTCTTTCCGGCTACGGCCTTGTTGGCAGCAACTATAAGTTCGATATCTACGATCTTACTGCTTCGCTCAAGCCGCTTATCGGCGCCGACAACATCGTTGGCCTTCTCAATAAGGTTCTCGGCATGATCAAGATTTCCGGCACACCGCTCGGCATCGAGCTTATGCCTATCGATTGGTTCCAGCTTGCTTCTCACGGTGAATTGATCACCGACGAAGCTTCTCAGGCTTCCACCACAGGCAAGAGAATTTATGTTAAGGCTGATCCAAGCGAAGTTCTTATTGCATTCCTTCGTTACCTGATTAACACAGTTAACTACAAGGATAACTACAGCACCATCAGCAACCTCATCGGCGGCCTCATCGGCGGCGCAAGCAGCTCCGTATCTCAGGTAATTGATCAGGTTCTCGGAATGCTTTCCGGCGACACGGATAAAGTTATCTCCGATCTTTGCGGACTTCTTCAAACTCTTGCTTAATTCAAATTGAATAAGGCAAAAGCCTAAAAATTAAGAGCACCTCTTCGGAGGTGCTCTTTTTCTTTGCCTGCAATGCTCTTTGCCAAAAGTTATTCTGCATTATTCGGCAATTGCTTCAGGCAATAATCTCAAAGCAAGCAAACATAATATTTTGATTATATACACAATAATCCGCAGCGCCGAAAATATTTCCCGTGCTGCGGATTATTCTTTAACAAACTTTATAATATCGCCGACTTCGCAATCAAGAGCATAGCAAAGCGCATCCAAGGTTTGTGCTTATCGCCTCGCCCTTTTTCATCCTGTAAAATGTGTTTGCCGAAAAGCCCTGCTTATATATTAAATAATATTCCGTTATATTCTTTTTAAACAGCGTTTCGTAAAACGGCTCATAACTTATCATATCATCACCGCTGTAATTTTATCATACTCAACAGCTTGACAATACTCAATATATTGAGTATTCCCATTCATATTATTTTTTAAAGAAGGAGAAAATTATGTATTGTAAAAATTGTGGTAAGCCGATGAATGATAATCAGGCAATCTGCTTGAATTGCGGCGTAAATGCCGGGTGCGGCAATAAATTTTGCGCAAACTGCGGAGAGCCGGTGAACGAAAACGCCGCCGTTTGCACGCATTGCGGCGTTGCAATCAAAAAAATCGCGCAGCCCCAAGCCGGCGCGGTTTTGAGCAAAGAAGAGGCATATAAAAAGCTTGCCGAATACGAAAAAACAGCGGCAATCATTTGGTTTGTTATAGCCGCGCTGCAAATTATCGGCGGCATATTTACCTATTACGCCCCTGTGCTTGTGGGTTGCTGGAATATTTACACGGGTGTTCAGCGAATTAAGCACAGCAAAACCCTTGCGGATATGCCCTCAGGAATTTAAGCAGGCGGGAATCGAACGCAATATGGTTTAAAGCAACCGATTTCCGCGTGTTCTGCGTTAAAATACTCGTTAATCCGAAAGGATTAACTGCGTTTTATGCCTTGCCC
>OLQC01002417.1_pt1 | contig 12496 bp, 13 predicted proteins | sample 1672471 | NCBI WGS metagenome assembly OLQC01 (sample SAMEA3136689, study PRJEB25190) | human gut metagenome | biome: human gut; feature: human-associated habitat; material: faeces | place: Austria | collected 2013
TGGACTAACGGAGCTTATCCGTTTCTATATTTTAATAATTCCAAAACAATTCGCTAACATGCCGGACTTAAAATACAGCCATAAGATAAAGATTGCTGGAGGAAAAGAAGATGAAAAAGAAAAATTTGGTAACACTTGTTATGGGAACCATCGGCGGACTGCTGTTTGCAATCGGCATGTGCATGTGCCTGGTGACGGTCTGGGGTATGATGCTCCCGGGAATTCTGATCGGTATTGTAGGGATTCTGCTGCTGTTGGGACTGATCCCGCTTTGCAGAGGACTGACCGAATAATCAACGTAATTTTGAAAAGAGACAGGAGGTAGTAAAAATGGCAAAATCAAAGCTCGTAAAAGCAAATGACAAAATCGCGGAGCACGTTGTATCCGGGTACAAGAAGATCGAGGACGGCGTTTTTCATGGGTATCAGAAAGTGGAAGACAGCGTTGTCGGTGAGTTTACAAAGATAAGCGACAAATTTGTGAATTCGTTTCTGACAAAGGAAGGAGAGACCGTGGAAGAGGCGAAAAAAAGACTGAAGGAAGAGCAGGAACATCTGAGTTCCTTTCAAAGCAGGGACTGACAACGCCGCGGCGAAAAAGGAACCGAAAGGAGTATTTCACTATACGTATCGCGCCGGCCAGCAGGAGGAAATCCGCAAGATATGTAGCAAGTATCTGTTCGGAGAAGATAAAATGGAACAGCTGCGCAGGCTCGACCGGAGCGCGGCAAGAAAGGGCATGATTTTATCCCTGACAGTAGGGATCGCCGGCTGTCTTGTCTTCGGCACAGGTATGTGCTGTACGCTGCTCTGGCAGGGAAGGTTTTTCCTGAGGGGGATCCTGATCGGAATTTGCGGTATTTCGGGAATTGCCGGCGCCTAGCCGCTGTATTTCTGGATTATGAAAAAGGAAAGAAAAAAACTGGATCCCAGAATTTTGAAACTGAGCGAAGAGCTGATGAAATAGTCTGACGCTATTTCATCAGTTCCTCTGTCAGACGAATGATTTCGGGAGCCAGTTTTTCGCGCTCTTTTTTTGTGATATGGGAATAGAGCGGATAAGCGGAGATAATGCAGGCAAGACCCGCCGATGATAATTCCGGGAAGAAACAGGGAAGATGCCCATACCGTGGTACAGGCCATCCCCAGGCCAAACAGCAGACAGCCGGCGATTCCGGCCGTCAGGGAGAAGGCAGTGCCTTTTTTCCCGGCAGCCCGATCCAGTCTGCGGAGCTGTTCCAGCTTGTTTTCCTCCCTGGGAATGTATTTTTCGCGAATTTTTTTGATTTCCTCCTGCTGTGCGGCAGAATAGGTATATTGAAACATTTTTTCTTTCTTTTCCATAAATGTTCAGACTCCTTTTTCTTCATGCTGCAGTTGTCTTAATTCTTTTCTGGTGCGGACAATCATAAAGACGGCCATGCTGAAAACGATGGCGCAGATGCCTGTGCCGACAGCGCCGGTCATTACCCGGCGAAAGTGTTCCTGGGAAAGCTCCCCGAAGTGGTCGATCATAGCGGTTTCCAGCGAAAGAATGGAAACCAGCGTGCCAGTCCATACGGCGCAGCAGCAGAAAACGCATAGTCCCAAGCACGATGTAGTACCCGGCAAGGGAAAGGGACCAGGACGAATGGTAATCATCCAGCTCCCGCACCGTTTTCGCGAACTCAAAGTCGTCGATTTCCGGCATCATAATATCTGACAGGATCAGATCAAAGGGCGTTCCGCCAAACATGGCGTCATAAGCCTCGTTGGCGGATAAGCAGCCGGTCGCCTCATATCCGTTCCGGTTCAGATAAGAGCAAACCGTGCGATTCAGTTCCGGCTCGTCTTCCACGACTAAAATTTGAAACATGTCCATTCCCTCCTTTGCGCCAGATCCGGCGTCAGCCGGTATTTCCCGCAGTTTAAATTGATTATAGCATGGAAATGTTAAAGTTTTGTTTCTGTTTGCCGGGAAAAGACGAAAATGTCGGCATTCCGCAGCTATTTACCGCTGGATCCGTAGTTGGAAAGCACACGGGCGGACGGATCGGAGACATCGCATCCCGCCCAGTCTCTGTTGGGCATCCAGAAATCTTTGACCATCCGGGCCTGACCCGGGTAATAAGTTTCAAACAGCTCCCGGTACAGCAGGGATTCCTTGGTAAAAGGCGGGACAAACGTGTATTTCTGCCGCTTTTCTTCGAATTCCGAATCGCTGTACCTGCTTTCGGCGTACGCTTTCAGGTCATCTACCATAGAATGACCCACCGCGTCGGAAAAGGCCGCCTTTTCACGCGTCAGAATCGAATGAGGAAGATAGGAACCTTCAAAAGCATGGCGGAGCAGATATTTTCCGATGCCGTAGGTGTTCCTTTTCTTCTCCGGATCGATACTCATGACATATTCCACAAAATCCAGATCACCGAAAGGAACTCTGGCCTCCATGGAGTTCACAGAGATGCACCGATCTGCCCGCAGGACGTCGTACATATAGATTTCCCGGATCCGTTTTTTGGATTCTTCCTGAAAGGCCCGGGCGTCCGGCGCGAAATCCGTATATTTATAGCCGAACAGCTCATCTGAAATTTCGCCCGTCAAAAGGACGCGGATATCGGTGTTTTCATGAATGTATTTGCAGACAAGATACATGCCGATGCTGGCGCGGATCGTTGTGATATCGTAGGTCCCCAGGATGGAAACGACCCGGGGCAGGGCTTTGAGCACATCTTCCTTTGTAATGATGACCTCCTGATGTTCCGATCCGATGTATTCCGCCACTTCACGGGCATATTTCAAATCAATGGCGTCCGTATCCATACCGATGGAAAAGGTGCGGATCGGCTTTTTCAGAATCCGCGCGGAAATGGCGCATACCAGGGAAGAGTCCAGTCCTCCGCTCAGGAGAAAGCCTACCGGAGTGTCCGAATCAAGACGCTTTTCGATGGCCGCGATCAGTTTGTGGTGGATTTTCAGGCAGATAGTTTCCACATCATCCGCACAGTCCGGTTCGGTTGCCGCGATATCCCGGTAACAGATAAAATGCTCTCCGTCATAGTAATGGCCCGGTGGAAACGGAAGGATCTCGTCACACAGCCCAACCAGGTTTTTGGCTTCGCTGGCGAACAACATACCGCCGCTGTTGTCTTTCCCGTAAAACAGAGGGCGGATTCCCAGCGGGTCTCTTGCGGCAATCAGCTTATCCTGTTTTGCGTCATAGAGGATCAGGGCGAATTCCGCGTCCAGCTGCCGGAACATGGAAAGCCCCTGCTCGCGGTAAAGGGGCAGCAGTACCTCACAGTCTGATTCGCTCCGGAACACATAACCCTTTTCCTCCAGGGATTCTTTTATCGGGCGAAAGCCGTAGATCTCTCCGTTACAGATCAGATAATCCCCGTCAAGGGAAAAGGGTTGCATGGCCTCCGGCTGCAGCCCCATAATCGCCAGTCGGTGAAATCCCAGAACTACATGTTCCAGGCGGATCATTCGCGTTTCATCCGGACCTCTGGAAATGGTCCGGTCAAATCCTTCTTTAAATGCGTCGATGGAAAGCTCCCCGCCGCAGTATCCCATAATTGAACACATCGTTTCTCATCTCCTTTGATTTTTATCTGTTTCTTTTTATAGAACGCCGAATAACAGTTTCCCGTAGCCAGGATACGGGTAATGCTTCCGATCCATCATATTTTCAATTTCATCTGCGGTAACCCGCAGCTCGTTCATCGCCGGCAGCACGATATTCCGGTAGTAAATCGCGGTCTGCAGTTCATCGTCTTTTTCCTGCTCCACGTTCATCAGCGCATCTTCCAGCTGGCGTATGTTCTGGTACATACAGCCGCACAGGCCGGAGATGGTGCGGATCAGTTCCTCTTCATAACGGCAGTCCGCCTCCGGCACCGCAGCTTTTTTTGCTATGACCGTATCGCTCAGTTCCCGCACATAAGCCGTATAGGCAGGCAGCAGATCTTTTTTGGCCATATCCGTCATGGTAACTGCCTCGATATTGAGGGTTTTGCTATAAGTGTCCAGCAGAATTTCATAACGGGCGTGAATTTCTTTTTCCGTCAGAACCTTATGTTTTTCAAAAAGCTGGATGTTTTTTTCTTTTGTATAGTACGGAAGACAGTCCGGTGTGGTTTTCAGGTTGAGCAGGCCGCGTTTTCCGGCTTCCCGAATCCATTCCTCGCCATACCCGTTGCCGTTAAACAGGATCCGTTTGTGCTCCTTAATCGTAGCGCGGATTAACTGATTGAGGGTTTCCGAAAAATCATCGCTGACTTCAAGGACATCGGCATATTGGCACAGACTTTCCGCGACCGCAGTATTCAGCATCATATTGATGCAGGCGATGGAGTCGGAGGAACCCAGCATCCGGAATTCAAAGCGGTTTCCGGTAAAGGCAAAGGGGGACGTCCGGTTGCGGTCAGTCGTATCCTTTGGAAAGCGGGGAAGCGTATGAACGCCCACCTTCCAGATTTCCTGTTCCCTGCATCCGTATTCCTCTCCTTTTTCAATGGCCTGAAGGATTTCGGAAAGCTGTTCTCCAAGGTAGATCGAAACGATTGCCGGAGGAGCCTCGCCTCCGCCCAGCCGATGGTCGTTGCCCGCGGAAGCGGCGGCAATGCGGATCAGATCTTGATAATCGTCAACCGCCTTGATGACCGCGCACAGGAAGAGCAGGAACTGGGCGTTTTCATGAGGCGTGTCACCGGGCTCCAGAAGGTTTTTCCCCGTATCTGTGGAAATAGACCAGTTGTTGTGCTTGCCGGAGCCGTTTACGCCGGCGAAGGGCTTTTCATGGAGCAGACAGACCAGACCGTGTTTTTTGGCGATCCGCTGCATCAGTTCCATGGTCAGCTGATTGTGATCCGTGGCAATGTTGGCGGTTGTGAAAATCGGAGCCTGTTCGTGCTGAGCGGGCGCCACCTCGTTGTGCTGGGTTTTCGCCAGTACGCCCAGCTTCCATAATTCCTGATTCAGTTCGTCCATAAAGCGGGCGACCCTGGTTTTAATGGTTCCAAAATAATGATCATCCAACTCCTGACCTTTTGGTGGCATTGCTCCGAAAAGCGTGCGTCCTGTGTAAATCAAGTCTTTTCTCTGCATAAACTTCTCAGCATCTACCAGGAAATATTCCTGTTCTGCTCCAACAGATGGTACGACTTTCTTGGATGTAGTATTTCCAAAGAGGCGAAGCAGTCTCAATGACTGTTCATTGATTACCTGCATAGAACGAAGAAGTGGTGTCTTCTGATCCAGCGCCTCTCCTGTATAAGAGCAGAAAGCAGTTGGGATACAAAGCGTAGCACCTGCTGCATCATGTCTTACAAATGCCGGTGATGTACAATCCCATGCTGTATATCCACGTGCTTCAAATGTTGCACGAAGTCCTCCGGACGGGAATGAAGATGCATCCGGCTCTCCTTTGATCAGTTCTTTTCCCGAAAAGCTCATAAGAACCTTTCCACTCGGAAGCGGTGCGGAAATGAATGAATCATGCTTCTCAGCAGTTACACCTGTCAGCGGCTGGAACCAGTGCGTATAATGTGTAGCTCCCTTCTCAATTGCCCACTCTTTCATCTCATGTGCGATGACATCAGCTGTGGCAAGGTCTAATTCTTTTCCTTCCTCAATCGTCTTCTTCAAATCCTTGTATACTTTTTTCGGAAGGCGCTCCTGCATAACAGTGTCATTAAATACATCTTCTCCAAAGATGTCTGCTACATTAAAACGCTCGCTCATATCCTGCTTTCCTCTCTTTCACTTATTTTAAATTGTAATCATTCAATACCATATTCTTTCTTATACTCGCCGTTTGTCAAATACTAAACAATTACTATTTTTATATATACAGAAAAGGCACTCCAATTCAACATTGGAACGCCTTTGTTCTGTCTATGTCAGTTAGTATAACCCAATCGTCTGAAAAAGGCAAGTATAAATTAAATCTTTATTCAGCCTTACCAACTGAGCCAAATAATTCCATCTTTTCTTTGACAGTTTCAATAATTGCATCTGCACCTGGTTTGAGAAGTTTACGTGGATCGTATCCTTTTCCTTCCAGATCCTTTCCTGCCTCAATGTATTTACGTGTAGCTTCTGCAAATGAAAGCTGGCACTCTGTATTTACATTGATCTTAGCAACACCGAGACTGATTGCCTTTTTAATCATATCATCCGGAATACCTGTACCACCGTGAAGAACGAGTGGGAGTTTTCCAGTTAACTGCTGAACTGCATCAAGGGTCTCAAAGCTGAGTCCCTGCCAGTTTGCAGGATATTTTCCATGAATATTACCGATTCCTGCTGCCAGCATTGTAACACCGAGATCAGCAATCATCTTGCATTCCTTAGGATCTGCGCACTCGCCCATTCCGACTACGCCATCCTCTTCTCCACCGATAGAACCAACCTCTGCTTCAAGAGAAATTCCTTTCTCATTGCAGACTTTCACAAGTTCACGCGTCTTCTCAATGTTCTCCTCGATCGGATAGTGTGATCCGTCGAACATAATAGAGGAGAATCCTGCCTCTATACACTTATAACATCCTTCGTATGTACCATGGTCAAGATGTAATGCTACCGGAACTGTGATATTCAGTTCTTCGATCATGGCCTGTACCATAGCGGAAACTGTCTTGAATCCTGTCATCCATTTTCCTGCACCCTCAGATACACCAAGGATAATTGGAGATTTTGCCTCTTCTGCTGCAAGAAGCGCACTTCTTGTCCACTCCAGATTGTTGATGTTAAACTGCCCTACTGCATAGTGGCCTTCTACTGCTTTTTCAAGCATTTCTTTTGCTGATACTAACATGTTAAATTCCTCCATTTAAATTGTTACCTTTGCTTTCCTCATTATAGACCATAACATTCTAAATGACAAGTATCTGGAGACATGTGATTTTGTCAAAAAATTCGGCCAATCCGGAGGTATTTTCGTCATATTTTTAACAATTAAATTCTACGCCTTTTTATATTTCAAATAAGTCATTTCCGTTTTCTGGACTAATACTTTTGTAAAATATCCTTCCCAGGTGAATACTCCTCAGACTTCGTTTCATCACGGATACGACAAAAAAGATCCACAGAACAATCTGTGGATCTTAGTGACTCCGAGGGGAATCGAACCCCTGATTCCAGCGTGAGAGGCTAGCGTCTTGACCGCTTGACCACGGAGCCATATCAGTTTTTTATGTTTTTTCTGTACCTTCGCGTTCGGTACTTGCTTAGTATAGCAAAGGTTTTCCAAGAATGCAAGCACTTTTTTCATTTTTTTTAAACTTTTTTATTTTTTCATCAAATTCCGACATTTTGCAGGTGTGCATTTAACATTCTGATGATCCTTTATACCGGAAATCGTATTCAGCTTTCGGTGTATTGGCTTTCTTACGCTGGGCTCAAATATCTATTCTCTTTCACCCGCAATAAAAATTTCATATTTTATTTATAACATCGCAATTAAACAATACATTCGTAAATATAAACTTCCGGTTTTATAAAACAGTAAAAAGCATCTGTCTGAGTGACTTGTGCATAATGAAGATGAGACTTTAGGAATCGTAAAGGTCTTTACCGAATACGATTCCTGTCTCAAAGGCTCATTGGAATGTTATATGCACGGAACTCAGCAGATGCTTTTTACGTTATATTATTAAAGATGAATTTTTTTATCCTGCAATCAACCCCCAATAACCCTGCACAAATATAAACAGCACGATCAGCGGCAGGATAAATGTCAGGTAAAACCGGATGGCTTTATGTGTCGGGAATTTCACTCCGGATCCGGTATTTGCTTCTTTTATGAAATTATCCCATCCCCAGCCATATCTTGTCATACAGAACAAAAGATATACCAGTGATCCAATCGGCAGAAGGTTATTACTTACAAGGAAATCCTCGATATCCATAATACTCTTTCCACCTATAGAGAATCCTGCCCAGTCTGTCATTCCAAGCACACAAGGCACCGCAAGAAGAATCAGCAGAACTCCATTAATAAGAACAGATTTCTTCAAAGAAATCCCCCACATATCTCTTGTGAATTGGATAATATTCTGGAACACTGCGATGATCGTGGAAAATGCTGCAAACGACATGAACAGGAAGAACAGAGCTCCCCAGATTCTTCCGCCTGCCATCTCACGGAATACATTTGGCAGTGTCACAAATACAAGTCCTGGTCCCTGACCCGGGTTTACATCAAATGCAAAACAAGATGGAAATATGATCAGACCTGCAACAAGCGCTACAACCGTATCCAGAACGGTGATGCTGATTGCCTCTCCAGTCAATCTTCTCTCTTTTCCAATATAACTTCCAAAGATTGCCAGTGCACCAATTCCGACACTTAAAGTAAAGAATGATTGCCCCATTGCCGCAAACACCGCTTCTTTAAATCCATTTTCGGCCATCTTACCAAAATCCGGAAGCAGATAGAACTTCAATCCATCTACCGCACCATCCAGTGTCGTTGCACGAACGACCAATATTAACATAATTACAAACAAACTGGACATCATGAATTTTGTCATTTTCTCGACACCATTTTGAAGTCCCATAGAACACACTATAAGCCCCAGCACGGAAATCAAAATCATCCAGAACAGCATTTCATTTCTGTTAGAAGTCAGTTCTCCAAAAATCGCCTCCACCTGCTTTGTGTCAGCTCCTACGAAATCTCCTTTTACCATCTTTACGAAATATGCAAGCATCCAGCCGCCGATTGTCGTATAGAACATCATCAGCAGATAATTACCTGCAATTCCGAAATAGCGGTAAATGTGCCATTTACTTCCTTTTGGTTCCAGTTCATTGAAAGACTTTGCAATACTCTTCTGGCTTCCACGGCCAACCGCGAACTCCATAACAATGATCGGAAGTCCTAAAATCAAAAGAAAGAACAGATACAGAAGCACAAATGCTCCTCCTCCGTACACTCCTGTGATATACGGGAATCTCCATACATTTCCCAGACCAATTGCACAGCCTGCGGACATTAATATAAATCCCAGTCTTGATGAAAATTTTTCTCTAGTCTCCACTTATTTAATCTCTTTCTATTTTATTTTTCTGCTCGCTCAGCTCCAGTACATGATTCTCCGGAACCATAATCTCCATTGCCTTCTGAACATTCTCGATTTCCACATAATCCTGTTCTCCGCCGAACTCTCCATCCAGTGTCCACGGAATCTCTTCAACAGAATCAAAGGTAATTTTTTTTGTCTTAAATGTGTACATATGCTTTGTATCCACCTGCTCGATCAGGAGTGCTGCAATAATCTCCTGCAAAGCAATCGGATTCTTCGGTGTCTTGATCAGTGTCACTTCAAACAGTCCGTCGTCAAATACTATATTTTTCCCGACCATATTAGAAAAGCCGCCAACGGAACGAGAATTCGTCACCATACCGAAGATAAATTCGTCCTCGATAACTTCCCCGTCATGCTCCACCTTAATTTTATAGGAAGGAATGTTAAAGATTCTCTTTGCACCTTCCAATATATACGCCATATGACCAAGTACATTTTTCACTGCCTGATCTGTCTCGTAAGACACATCTGTAAAAATTCCAAATGCTGCAATATAAACAAATACGCTGTCATTGAACTTTCCAATGTCGCACGGAAATGGAACTCCCTTCACCGCATTGTCTGCTGCCGCAAGGGGTTTTCTCGGAATGTGCAGACTCTTGGCAAAATCATTCGTCGTTCCTGCCGGAATATATCCTACCGGGACAACATCTTTTCCCATCTCACGGCGCTTCATCATTCCAGTCGCAACCTCGTCAATCGTTCCATCTCCACCGCTACACGCAATCAGATCATATTTGCCAACTTCGTATTCCTTGATTTGATAATAAGCGTCCCTGTATGCCTGTGTCGGATGCACTGTCACTTCATATCCCGCTTTCACAAAGATATCAAGAACATCTGACAATCTTGGCTTTAGCATCTCTTTTCCTGCACGTGGATTGTATACAAATAGAAGCTTTTTCATCTGACATTTCCTCCATGGTTTTACAATATATTCCAAAAAGAGGGCATGTGAGATGCCCTCTTTCGATTCCTCAATTATCTATGTATGTTATTGATTACTGTGCAAGCAGAAATGATTCCACTCCACTTACAGCCTGCTCCTCGTCGTCTCCCTCAGCAATGAGAGTAAGGTTGGTTCCTTTTCCCGGCTGGTGTGACTGTAATGCCATCATCCCCATAATACTTTTGGCATTAATCTTCATGTTGTCCATCTCAATGTACACCGTACTGTCATACTGACTTGCCTCCTGCACAAGATGTGCGATTGGTCTGGACTCCATGTCCAGGTCTGACTGAAGTGTAACAGGTTTCTTAATCATATAAATCCTCCTTAAACTAACCCCTTAACTTATCTGCTATCTCGCTAATCTTTCTCAGCCGGTGATTCACCCCTGATTTTCCAACCGGGTCTGCCATAAGACTCCCCAGCTCTTTCAGAGTTGCATCCGGATTCTCAAGCCGTGTAAGGGCAACGTCTCTTAATCCTTCCGGCAAATAATCCAAGCCAACTGTATCTCTGACATACACAATATCTTCCATCTGCCTTACGGCCGCCGATACGGTCTTGTTGATATTCGCTGTCTCACAATTAACTTTTCGATTCACTGAGTTACGCATCTCCTTCAGAATGCGGACATTCTCAAGTTCCATGAGGGCGATGTGCGCTTCCATAATGTTCAGGACATCCACAATCTGGGATCCTTCTTTCAAGTATACGACAAATGTCTTCTTACGCGTTACGATCTTAGCATCCAGGTCAAAGCTGTTGATCATATCTCTCACATACTCTGCCTGTGCAAGTTCCCCACACACAATCTCAAAATGATAAGACTTGCTCGGATCACTCATCGATCCTGCTGCAATGAATGCCCCCCTGATATAAGCACGCTTACAGCATACAGCCTGCACAAGTGCATTCTTTACCGCCAACAGTTCCTCCCCTGCCCAACGCATAAAATAACTTGTGCTTCCATTCGTCATATTCTTTCGGACTACGATGTCAGCTTCTATATTAAATGTTTTTGACATTAATGTAAAGCACTTTCTCGCTACCAGATAATTTTCTGATCGGAATCTAATCGTACATATACCATTTTTATCTTCTTCAAATTCCCCGCACATATGTAAAATCGCAGTCAGTTCTGCCAGATTACAATGCCGTGCTTTCGCGACATGCTCTGCGAGTTCTTCTTTTATTTTCCCCGAAAACGACATGATACTCACCTATTTTGCCTTCGTGATCGCATCTTTTCCGATATCACGGTGCTCAATGCGAACTCCATAGCTGTCTGTTTTTTTCAGCGCCTCATACAATTCATTTGCCAGTGTAACGGAACGATGCTTTCCTCCCGTACATCCAATTCCGATCACAAGCTGTGTCTTTCCCTCGGAAATGTAATTCGGTATGAGAAATTCTACCATATCCGTAAGCTTTGTCAAGAACTGTTTTGCTGTGTCGTTATTCATCACATAATCTCTGACCGGCTGATCATTTCCACTCATAGGACGTAACTCTTCTATATAATATGGATTGGGCAGAAAACGTACATCAAACACCAGATCTGCATCATTCGGAATTCCATACTTAAAGCCAAATGACAACACCGTAATGTAAAGGTTCTTATATTCCTTGTTCTGGACAAATATCTTGTTCAGCTCTGCTTTCAGTTCTCTTGTAAGCATATGACTGGTATCTACAAGATAATCCGCTTTTTTCTTCAGGAATCCAAGAAGTTCTCGTTCTCTCTTCAGGCCATCTTCCACACGTCCGTCACTACCTGCCAGCGGATGAAAACGTCTCGTCTCTTTATATCTCTTTACAAGTACATCATCGCTGGATTCCAGATAAAGGATCTCATACTGGCAGCCGCCTTCATCCAGAACTTTTAGTACATTCGCAAGCTCCTGAAAGCTCTGTCCGCTCCGGATATCTACTCCAAGAGCTGCTTTATTCATCTCCGTACCCGGCACCGCCAGAAGTTCTGCAAATTTCGGAATCAATGGGACCGGCAGATTATCCACACAAAAATATCCCATATCTTCCAGCATCTTAAGTGCTGTACTTTTTCCGGCACCGGACATTCCAGTCACAATTACAAGTCTCATCTTATTCGTCCCCTAATCTCTTCACTTCCGGTTCCAGATCCACGCCGGAATTCTCCTTCACGCGGATCTGTACCTGTCTCATCAGTTCCATAATATCTGCTGCCGTCGCATGATCCCGGTTGATCACAAAACCACAGTGCTTTTCGGACACCTGTGCTCCTCCGACCTGAAATCCCCGAAGTCCGGCATCCTCAATCAGTTTTCCTGCAAAATAGCCTTCCGGACGCTTAAACGTACTTCCGGCACTTGGATATTCCAACGGCTGTTTCGTCACACGCTTCTCCTTCAGCTCATCCATATAAGTTTTGATCTTCTCTCCGTCTCCGCGCTCAAGCTTCAACACCGCCCCAAGCACAATATAACCTTTCTTC
>OLQC01002425.1_pt1 | contig 12471 bp, 10 predicted proteins | sample 1672471 | NCBI WGS metagenome assembly OLQC01 (sample SAMEA3136689, study PRJEB25190) | human gut metagenome | biome: human gut; feature: human-associated habitat; material: faeces | place: Austria | collected 2013
TATGAGATGTGTTGATGGTACATTCTGGCGTAAATGTTCATTTATATATGAATCAAGCACTATCTTGTTTGACAATGGTTTTAGATATTCTTTGTCTTTTTCAAAAATAGTATTTTTTGATTGTGTGCCTGTCCTTTTTTGTATTTTCTTGAAAGGGCAGAAATGTTTGGTTTAATGTTTAGTTCTTATGTAATTCTTATTTCTCCAATTAAATTTCTTTCCATTATGATCAACCTCATAAGGAGATTGTATCAAAAATAATAAAAGATAACCTTTATCTAGCTGAAGTATTTTCACCATTTTTTGTGATTTTTACTACACCCGAATTGGTTATCTTTATATTAACCTTATTATTCAACATTATTTTCTTCCAAAGAAAGAGATCTCATGATAATATCTTTAATAGGCATTAGCCTCCTCTCATGTATGATTTTAGTAGGCAAAACAATCATATCATGAGAGGCCTTTTTTATATGCAATAAGGGTACCACATAAATATTTAAAGGGTACCCCTATTTAAATAGAGTAGAGGGAGAATAATTATTCTCTCCCCCTCTCATTGCACCGTACGTACAGGTCTCGTATACGGCGCTACATTTATATGGCAATTCAACTACCCTAGATAGTATTTCATGGGATTGACCAAACCTGATCTTTCCCTTTTATTTATGGCTAGTATGTCCGCATTTATCAAGAAATTAACTACACTTCCATTTGCACGTTTGTACCAACCTAATCTTGAATTGGCCACTGCATATATTTGTTCTTCACTGAACTTGTATGGCAATTTCTTGTTTAATAGTTGCAGACTCTTGTATACTCATGTTGTTGTTTCTTCCTTCATTTGTAAATATATTTGAAACCATTCTCTCTACCTTCATCTCCTTGGAATTACGATTTCCAATTATAAGATTATCCTCGATTTCGAACTGTTCAAACATTACTTATGATAAACAAACATCATATAAACATTAGGTCCTTCAGTATTTGGTGTTATACCTACTATGACCTCAGCTGACTTCTTGTGATAAACCTTTTTCGACCAACGGTACCATTACTGTTTTTAAAGTTTACTGGAATTCGTTGTTCACAAGACCTCCCAGGGTAATTCACTAATCTTTTTTCTTTCACAAGGTCTTGATTTACTGTATTGGTTTTACGTTTACCTTTTGGACTTCGATTTGTAGTGCAATCTCATCCACCATTTAGCCTTATATCAAGTTTCTGTTCGTACGCTCAAAAGAATCACTACACCACTTCCTCCATCCTTGCCATCACTGACAACGACTTGTGGTTCATTACACTTGGCGGTAACTACCTGTGGTTGGTCTATCTCCAACTGAATAAGCACCATGCCCGGCACACATAAAAAAACTGTTACGAATTAAACTTCGTAACAGTTTTTTAGTGAAAGACCATTTTTATCATAGTTGTAACTAACCGAAAAATTTTTTTGATTCTCTTGAAATTACTAATGTTATCTACTCAACATAAATTTTAATTTATGTGAATAGTTGTCTTTTATTTTTTTATTCTCCACCATCTAATCCTTTAACATCTTTTTTAGATAGCTTGTCTCCTTCTTCTACACGATCAATTAATTTTTTAATTCTATTTACCTTACTTTGATTTGGTTTCATAACATAACATGCAGCACCATGCATAGAATATGTATCTTCTGTGGTATACCCATCACCATCTATTTGAACGTTAAATAATTCCCATTCAGCATTATCATCTAATTGCATATTAATTAATGATTTAATTTCTTTTGATGACATATTTGTTTCAAAACATCCTTCAATTGCTGAAAGAATATTTTGGAAATTAGTAATGATTTTTGGTGACATTGCTTTTTCTAACATTGCTTTTAATAAAGCTTGTTGATGTTGTCCTCTGACAAAATCTCCAGCCGCAAATGATTTTCTTTCACGAACGAAGCATAATGCCTTGTCTCCATCCATTTCCTGTTTTCCTTTTACGATATGGTAGTTACCATGTAATGTTGTAAATTCACGATCAGAGTCAACTGTTACACCACCAAGAGCATCGATAATATTTGTAATTCCTGCAAAATTTGTTCTTGCATAATAGTTTATTTTTAAATCCAAGAAGTCTTCGATTGTAGAAATTGTTTCTTCAACACCATAAATTCCCGTATGTGTTAATTTATCCATTTTTCCATTTTTATGAAGATTGATTTGACAATCTCTTGGAATACTTGTCATTAAAATTTGTTTTGTTTTTGGATTGACTGTAACTAACAAGTTAACATCTGTTCTCGATACAGTTGAAACACTTCCATAAGTATCAATTCCTGTAATATAAATAGTAAATGGTTTTTCTGTTACATCTGTAACTGCTGTGGTAACAGCTTTTGCTTTCTTTTCAAATTCATAAGTTTTAACAATACGTGTTTCATCATCAAAACCTTCATGATTAACTTCTAACATCGATTTATATTGTTCACCTACAACAATAACATCGACTTTACCTGTATATAAAGCATCTGATAATTGTGAATACGTATCAAAATTTGTATATTTTTGTGTATCGATCGTATCTTCCATTTGTGCTAATGCTTTATTTAAAGTTGATTTTTCTTTTTCATAAGATCTACCAAATCTTTTCCCTTTAAGATCTTTTAAAGCGGCACTTCCATATTTACCATCTTTTAAAACAATAACATTGATTGCGTATTTTTGCGTTGTTGTTTGAACATTATTTAAAAACGTATTCCCTCTTGCCGCAAATGTAGAACCAATGATTAATACAATAGAAACAAGTAAACTTAATACCTTAGAAATAATAATTCTTTTACTATGTTTATTTTCTTGTTCTTTTTTCTTACCTGATTGAATAATTCCCCAAAAAATAGCAATTAAAACAACTAAAACAACCATCAAAAGTGCAAAGTATTTAACAGGTAATAATTGTGTTAAATAGACAAAATATAAAAATACACCTGATGCAACAACTTGTAATGTCAAAATAAGTGCTCGAGATGTCATGAACTTCATAAATTTATTTTGTTTCATAATTATCCTCCATATACTCGGTTAATTCTTGATTATCATAGCACAATCGACATTTTATAGCAAATCTTCATCATATTGTAAATAGCAACCTTGGATATATTTTTGGGGTTCTTTTTTCAAGAAAAGTTTACCATCATATTTTTGACAAATTCTCTTGATAATCTCAAGCCTTTTTAAACATTCACTATCCCATTTAAAATTATTTGTGCAGTTATTTTCAATCTTTATAATAATATGATATTCCTCATTTTCTATTTTGTAATGGATCGATTTTTGATTTGTTTTAAAACTAATATAAAAAGCATTTTCTAATAAGCTTTCTAAAATAATTAACAGGTCATAAGATGTTATTCCTATCTTCATATTTTGAGGATATGTCCCATAGAAATCTACTTGTTTTTCTTTAGAGAGTTCCATATATTGATTCATTGCATAATTTACCGCTATATGATTTGTATGAATGACTTCCTTAGGAAGTTCATCTGATATTGACTCTATTATCTTTCCTAATTCTTCATTGCTCTTATGCTCTTTAACAGCATTGATTAATTTTCTATAATCATGAACGATTTTATTATATTCTTGCATTTTTTGACAAATAACATCCACTAAAGTTTCTTCATATTGTAATGCTTGAATATGAATTTTTTCATTCATCAAATTTTGATAAAAATGTGTCATTTCTATACATACAACATAAATTAATATAATAACCAGAAACGATATAAAAAAAACATATGTAACAAGTATCGCATTCAATTCATTTTTCACATAATCATTAAAGATGAAGATATCTAAAAAAATAATTCCAACCAATACTGTCGCAATAAAATGCCACATATAGCTGCTCAATTGAAACTCTTTATCTAAATACTTTTTCAAATATAAATATTCAATTAATAATATGACAAATACCATAAACCCTATTAAATAACCAAAATAATGATTATTACAATATTCACTATACTTCAAGGGTTCATGATTCATTAAAAAGATACAAAGTTCATTAATAAAAAACAAATTAAAATTTATCCATAAAACCTTAACAAATAAACTACGAAATCTTCCCTTATAAAAATGTCTTGCATAAATACTACTTACTATAATTGTAAAAAGAATTTTAAAATACAAAAAAGAATGATTAAAAACAAATGCACTCACAAATAATATGAGAACAAGTAAGCTATTTCTTATTCTCATATCTTGATTATTCTTTAAAAAAATATTTAAATACATCACATAAATAACACTTTCAAAAAAAGCATATAAAGTATCCAATAAAAGAATCATTGTATTTTATACTCCTGATAAGCATTTTTTACCTTTGTTTTATATTTATAACTTAAAGATAACTGTGTATTGTCAGCTAATATAATATACATTTCTTTAAGATTTATGTGTTTAATATAGTGCATGTTAACTAATATTCCATAAGAAATAGTAATAAATGTATTATTCTTTATCTTCTTTTCAATATCCTTAAATGTTGAACGAACCTTATATTCCTTATTACTATGAATAATAACGTAGTTTTTCTCTGTATGTATATATTGAATGGTTTCATAAGGAAGCGTCAAAATTTGATTAAAACTACTGACAATCAAGCAACGATGATCTTCTTCTAGCCTTTTTAATAAACGTCCTACCTTATTAGACATATCTTCTTTTAAATTATTCTTTCTTACAAAATCAAAAATATTATAATCAAAACTTTTATAAACAACATGATCGTATTTAGTAATAATAATTTTCTGTTTGATTTAGTAGTATTAATATTCTTTTATACATTATATAATTATGTAATGGATATAAGTATAAAAGTTACCAGTAGTAAAATAAATAAAATATCCTTATTAAGTGGATTAATAATTAAACTAGTATTTGAAATACCACTTATTAATGCCAGTTATCGTATGGGTAGTAGTCTATATTTTGGTAGTGTATTATCTATAATAATAGGTATGGCTACTAGTACAATTATTAGTATTATATTTATAAATAAAAAGTTAAAAATAAGCATTTTAAATAGATACTATCATAAATACCACATTATGATAGTATCTATTTTTAGTTAAAATATAATATTATGCTTAATATTAGTATTATTAACCTTAATAGTAAGAGTAGAAAATACCAGTATAATAGGAAGTATCTTAGTAATAATATTCTATACATTTATTACAATATTATTTTACATAATCAAAAAAATACTCAAGAAAAAAGTGTGAGTTTATTGCACTTTTTTTTATATTATGATATCATTGTATTAGTAGAAAAGTAAGGTGAATATAGTGAAAAAGAGTAAACTATTTATGATAATTTCTTTAAGTGTATTAGTGATAACAATAATAGTAAGTGGTACGTATGCTTTATATAAAGCTCAGTTATCTAAAAATATTGGAGTAAATACAACAACACATGGACTAGCATATTATATTAATTATGTTAAAGGTACTGATATAACTGCCGCTACTTTAAATCCTAGTACTTCTTATGAAGGTGGAGCAAGTAGCGATATTGAATTTTGGAAGAAGGATGACTCTTATGATATATATGGTAAAATAGAATTAACTGTTAATACTATAGGTACTAATTTAAGTAATAGTCCTGCACTTAAATATGCCGTAGTAAATAATGGTAATGTACTAAAGGAGGGATCTTTAAAAGGTACTACATCCGGTTCAAAAGTAACAATATTAAAAAATCTATATCTAGAGCAAACTAAACAAATATATACAGTATATGTATGGCTTGATAATAGTGAAGAACTAGGTAATATATCTAATGAATCTCTTAGTATATCAGTAGATTGTACTGCTAGTCTTCAAAAAGAACCAGCAGCAGACACTATTATTAGTTTATATACTAGTGCAGCAAAGGTAACAGCAACAAATAATAGTATTACATATAATACAGCACCATCAGTATCATTAATGAATGATAGACTGGGTGGTACTACAACTAGTCTAGATGGTGGCAATATAAGATATTATGGAGCAAGTCCAAATAACTATATATACTTTAATTGTTCTGACTATAGTAATCAAACATCTAGTACATGTGAAACATGGCGAATAATAGGAGTATTTGATGGTAAGTTAAAACTAATAAGAGGTAGTCAAATAGGAAAATATTCTTGGGACAACAAGAATATTAGTACTGGAGCAGAAGATGATCGTGGTAAAAATGACTGGACTACAGCAAGATTAATGAAACTACTTAATCCAGATGATTATTATATAAACGATAACAATGATAAAGATTCTGAAGGCAATTATTTAGGATATAGTTTATATTACAATAGTGCATCAGGAATGTGTTTTACTGATGAAGGTGTTAATTACTCCGCCTGTGATTTTACAAGTACAGGAATAAAAAATGATGAAACAAGAAATATGATTGCAGAGACAACATATAATCTAGGGGGATGGAATGATACTGGAGTATATCCAAATGAAATATATGAATATGAAAGAGGAACAACAGTATATACAGGTAGACCAACAACATGGACAGGAAAAATAGCCTTAGCATATCCAAGCGATTATGGTTATGCGGCAGATTTAAATCAGTGCAAACAGACATTGGCAAATTACGATAATAGTACTTGTACCTCAAACAACTGGATGAAAGCAATTATAACAGATAATGGAAGCAATCATGGATGGCTATTAACCCCTGATTCCAGCTACTCGTTCGGTGCGTGGTATTCGCACGGCAATGTGGGCGAGTACTTTACGGGTGCTGTGAGTGGGGCCGTGCCAGTCCTTTCTCTAAGTTCTAAACTGGGAATAGAGTCAGGAGATGGCTCAAGTAGTAATCCGTACAAATTAAGTGCGTAAGCAGTTAATTTAAGATAACTTTGGTAGGAAGAACTTGGTAAGGGACCCCTCAAACAGGTGAAGTCTGTTAGGGGCAAGGGCGGCGAAAGTCGCCAAGAGAAGATAAGTATTCATGGAAAGGCGAAAAATGAAAAATAAATTTTGGTATTAACACTAGTTTGGTGCCTTATAAAGTAAAATAGATATGTAGATAAAAAGAATAGAAAGGAAAGGATATTATGACTAATGTAAGTAATTACTATATAGATAGTAAAAATAAATTAATTAGTGATAAAGAATCTTATATTATAGGTAATAAATATAGATTTACAATATTAACTCCTAGAATGATAAGATTAGAATATAGTATTAATGGTGTATTTGAAGATAGACCAACTTCTTTAGTAATAAATAGATCTTTCCCTAAAGTACCATATTCTATTACTGAAAGTAATACTCTTATTCAAATAGATACTGGTATATTTACTTTATCTTATGTAAAAGATAGTGATTTCAAATCAACTACTTTTGGTAGTAATATAAAAGCAGTAATAAATGGTACCAATAAAGAATGGCAGGCAGGTAGCAAAGAAATAAGAAATATGCGAGCCATTAATTATTCAATAGATAGTATCAAAGATAAAATAATATTGGATAAAGGATTATATTCCTTAGACGGAATATGTCTAATAGATGATTCTGGGTCTCTAGTATTAGATGAAAACGATAATTTCATAGAAAGACCTAAGGATATAAAAGATTTATATCTAATTATGTATAATAATGATTTTGAAGGCTGTCTAACAGATTATTTCACTTTAACAGGTTATCCTAATCTAATACCAAGATATGCTCTTGGAGCTATATGGTATAAGAACGATAACTATAGTACTAGTGATATAGTTAATTTAGTAAATAAATTCAATATAAATAATATACCAATATCAGTATTTCTACTTGGAGACTATTGGCATAATGGAAGTACATTAATACCAAGTATAGATTTAAAATATATAAGTAGTTATTTAAATAACAATAATATAAAACTAGGAGTAACAATTAATCCCACTAGTTATATAAATAAAGGTACTAATGAATATAACTATATAAGTAATTATACTAATCTAGATAAAGTAAATTTTATCCCATTATCTAATGATAAGATAGGTATATATTTTAATATATTTATAAATAACTTAAATAATCTTGGAGTATCAGTATATAGTATTGATTATAATAATCCATTAGATAGAATAAATTTATGGAAGATAGACCACTATCACCATGGCCTAAGTAATATCAAGAATATAAGAGGCTTAACACTATCCAGAAATGCTAATATAGCTATGCATAGATATCCCATTATCTGGAGTGGTAAAACCTTAGTAAACTGGACAACATTAAATTTATTACCAAGATATAATTCTCAAGGATATAACATGGGCTTATCCTTTATAGCTCATCCTATTGGTGGCTATCACGGTGGTATTGAAGAAGACGAATTATACTTAAGGTATATTGAGTTCTCTTGTTTCTCACCAATATTTCTCTTAGCTAGTGAAGGCGGAGTATACTATAAAAGAGAACCATGGAAATGGAATAGTATCATTAGAAATAATATAATATACTATATGAATTTAAGATATAAACTAATACCATATCTATATAGTGAAAGTTATAACTATCATAAAACTGGGCATGGACTAGTAAAACCATTCTATATAGATTATCCTAAGATAATAGATGAACCACTATATAAGAATGAATACTTCTTCTGTAGAAACTTCTTTGTAGCCCCAATTACTGAAAGAAAAAATAGTGTTATTAAAAGATCAATAAAGAAAATATATGTACCAAATGGTATATGGTTTGATTACCTAAATGGTAAAAAATATACTGGTAATAAATACTATAATAACTTCTATCGTGATGAAGACTATCCTGTATTTGTTAAAGCCGGTTCTATCATACCAACAAGTATAAATATTAAAGAATATATACCAAGTATATTAGAACTAAATATATATCCACTAGATAATGGTGAGTATTCCTTCTACGAAGATGATGGCTATTCTAATAACTATAAAAAAGGCTTATACATGATAACTAAGTTTAATTATCAGTATGAATTAGATAATTATACATTTATTATATCAAGAGAAGAAGGTAAGAACTTATTATCCAGAAGAACATACTTACTTAGATTTAAAAATACTAGAAATATAACTGAAGTAAATATTGAAGATAAAACAATAAGTTATAGCACTTATTATGATAGAGATGACTTTATCATAAAAATAGATAATGCTATCGTAGGTAGAGAAATCAAAGTAAATATCAAAGGTACTAATATACTTGTAGGATCAGATGTAATAATAAATGAAGAAATAAAAAATATCTTATTTGATCTAGAAATAAGAACAAACTTAAAAGAAGAATTAGATAAGATACTATTTAGTGATTTAGAAATAAGAAAGAAAAGAATAAAAATAAGAAAACTAAAAAGAAAAGGTTTAGATAAAAAATATATAAATGTATTTATAAATCTACTTGAATATATAGAAAAATCATAGTATAATACATAGATATATAAGGAGGCATTTATGAAAGATATACTAAAAATATTACTAGAATTTTTAATTGTATATATTGGAGTATTTATATTATATTGGTTAATCTTTGTAAGAAAGAAAACTAAATATAATCCCAATAAAGTACCCGTAGAATTCTATTACTTAGTTAGCCTCTACCGATTAGATCAAAGTAAAATAAACTATAAGAAATTTATTTATGCTACGGCTTTTGTTAATACCTTTATTATAGATACAACATATATAATAATATCTAAATTATTAGATAAATGGATGTGGCAATTAATCGTAGGTATATTTATAATAATATTACTTATAATTATCCTATATGGTCTACTTGGTAGATACTATCAAAAACATGGTATGGTAAGTACTAAGACTATCAAAGTAAAAGATACTCCTAAAGATAAAAATGTCCCAAAAAAGACTAATACAGCAAAGAAAAGAGGTAACAAAAATGTATAATTTTAGAAAGACAGAAAAGAAATGGCAAGATTATTGGGAAGAAAATAAAACATTTAAGACCGATACAAAAGACTTTAGTAAACCAAAGTATTATGCTCTAGATATGTTTCCATATCCATCAGGAGTAGGTCTTCATGTTGGCCATCCCGAAGGGTATACTGCTACTGACATAGTAGCAAGAATGAAGAGAATGCAAGGCTATAATGTTTTACATCCAATGGGTTGGGATGCCTTTGGCCTACCCGCAGAACAATATGCCGTTAAAACAGGAAATCATCCAAGCGGCTTCACCGAGTCAAATATTAAAGTATTCAAAAAACAATTAAAAGAATTAGGTTTCTCTTATGATTGGGATAGAGAAATATCAACAGCAGATCCATCTTATTATAAATGGACCCAGTGGATATTTAAAAGACTATATATGGATGGCTATGCTAAATATATTGATATGCCCGTTAACTGGTGTGAAGAATTAGGAACAGTACTATCTAACGATGAAGTAATAGACGGTAAGAGTGAAAGAGGAGGCTATCCAGTAGTTCGAAAGAATATGAAACAGTGGTCTATGGATATACCTAAGTTTGCCGATAGACTTCTAAATAACCTAGATAATTTAGATTGGCCAGAATCCACTAAAGAAATCCAAAGAAACTGGATAGGTAAGAGTTATGGTGCTAATATTACTTTCAAAGTAGATGGTACCGATAAAGAATTCACAGTATTCACTACAAGATGTGATACCTTGTTTGGCGCTACCTACTGTGTGCTTGCTCCTGAACATAGTCTAGTAAAAGAAATAACAACTTCTGAATATAAAGATGTAGTAGAGGATTATATCAAGTTATCAGCCTCTAAGTCAGAACTAGAAAGAACAAATGCTAGTAAAGAAAAAACAGGTGTATTCACCGGAGCTTATGCTATTAATCCAGTAAATAACAAAAAGATACCTATCTGGATAAGTGATTATGTTCTAGCAAGTTATGCTAATGGAGCCATTATGGCAGTACCTGCTCACGATGAAAGAGACTATGAATTTGCTAAGAAATTTAATCTAGATATCATACCAGTAATTGAAGGCGGCGATATCGCTAAAGAAGCTTATACAGGAGATGGACTTCACATCAATAGCGGGTTCTTAAATGGTTTAAATAAAGAGGACTCTATCAAAAAGATGATAGAATATCTTGAAGAAAATAAATTAGGTACTAAGAAAGTTAACTATAAAATAAGAGAATGGATATTTGCTCGTCAAAGATATTGGGGTGAACCTGTACCAGTAATTCATATGGAAGACGGTACTATCAAATTAGTACCAGATGAAGAGTTACCACTTACTCTTCCAATAATGGATGACTATAAAGGTAAGAATGGTATGGCTCCATTAGAAAATGCTACCAAGTGGAAAAATGTAGTAATAGATGGTATGAAGGGTAAAAGAGAAACTTCCACTATGCCAGGAGCCGCAGGCTCTTCTTGGTATTATTTAAGATATATTGATCCACATAATGATAACGAAATAGGAGAACCAGAACTATTAAAACATTGGATGCCAGTAGATCTATATGTAGGAGGGCCAGAACACGCTGTTGGTCACTTATTATACTCTAGAATGTGGTGTAATTATCTATATGATAAAGGAATATCACCAGTACCAGAACCATTTAAAAAACTAGTTCACCAAGGTATGATACTAGGAGAAAACAATATTAAGATGGGTAAGAGATATCCAGAGTATGTCGTAAATCCATCAGATATAGTAGTATCTCATGGAGCAGATGCTCTAAGATTATATGAAATGTTTATGGGACCACTTGAAGCAGATAAACCATGGAGTAATGCTGGTATAGATGCTTCAAAGAAATTCATAGATAGAATATATAGATTATTTGAAGAAAACAAAGTTCTTGATAAAGAAAATAAAAATCTTGAAAAGATATATCATCAAACTATAAAGAAAGTAACTAATGACTATGAAACACTTAACTTTAATACGGCAATTAGTCAAATGATGATCTTTATTAATGCTGTATATAAAGAAGGTTATTTACCTACTGAATATGCTGAAGGTTTTGTTAAAACACTTAGTCCATTATGTCCTCATCTAGGAGAAGAACTATGGAGTATGTTAGGACATAATAATACTATAACTTATGAACCATGGCCTACTTATGATGAATCTAAGACTACTGAAGATACCATTGAAATAGCCATTCAAGTTAATGGTAAAGTAAGAGATACTGTTAAAGTATTTAAAGATATTTCTAAAGAAGACTTAGAAAAAGAGGCTTTAAATAGTGACATTATTAAAAAGTGGTTAGAAGGTAAAGAAGTAGTAAAAATAATAACTATTCCGGGTAGAATAGTTAATATAGTAATAAGGTAATCATTAATTTGATTATCTTTTTTCTTATTCAGTTCGAGCCTATAGTCTCTCACTGTTAAACAAAGCCTAAGGTCTTTGTTTAAAATATTTATTATTTGTATACATTTGTATTATATACAAAATTCTCATAAACACTTATAAATAAAAGCTTTACAAAGATATTAAAAAAATAG
>OLQC01002426.1_pt1 | contig 12455 bp, 9 predicted proteins | sample 1672471 | NCBI WGS metagenome assembly OLQC01 (sample SAMEA3136689, study PRJEB25190) | human gut metagenome | biome: human gut; feature: human-associated habitat; material: faeces | place: Austria | collected 2013
TTTATTTTTTGAACTCCGTTTTAAGTTCTCTGTCTTGCGACAGCTTATTTATTCTATCAAAATGTTTTTCATTTGTCAAGAACTTTTTTTAATTATTTTATGTAGAAGATAAAGCGGAGAAGGAGGGATTTGAACCCTCGCGCCAGTTTCCCGACCTATACCCTTAGCAGGGGCACCTCTTCGGCCACTTGAGTACTTCTCCAAAGTCTTTACATAAATTATTTAAATGTTTTACGCACTTACGTGACGCATTGTTTATTCTATAAAATTTTCTTTGTTTTGTCAATAGTATTTTTATATTTTTTTAAATTCTTTTATTGAAGTCTCGTACAGATTGTTTCCTTCACTGTCTATTACCACAATTACCGGGAAATCTTCTACGTATATCTTTCTTATTGCCTCTGCACCGAGATCATCATAGCAGATTACTTCTGATGATTTTATGCATTTTGAAAGGAGCGCGCCTGCTCCACCGACTGCGGCAAAATACACTGCTTTATTGCGAATGACTGCATCTATTACTTCTTTTGATCTTTTTCCTTTGCCAATCATTGCTTTTTCACCTAAATCAAGCAGTCTTGGGGCATACTTGTCCATTCTTGTTGCTGTTGTAGGTCCGGCTGAGCCAATTGGACGACCATCTCTGGCCGGTGATGGTCCCATATAGTAGATTGTCGAATCCTTTATATCTATTGGCAGTTCTTCTTTACGGTCTAGCGCCTCTATCATTCTTTTATGTGCAGCATCTCTTGCCACATACATTTCACCTGTTATGTATACATAGTCTCCTGATTTCAGGTCTTTTGTTATTTTCTGTGTTATTGGAGTTGTTATATGTTTTTCCATTTTTTTCTCCTGATTCTTTTATTTTTACTGTATTTTATTTTCCAGCATAATATAACCTGTAATAATTATAGCTTTTTTAATTACAGTTCACATTTCATTGTAGCTGTAACAATTAAAATTGCCATTTTCTTTCTTCTTCTATGCAGTAATTCTTTACAATTCCTTCACTACATGGCGGTTTACGTGACAGCAAATATTTACCGCAACCGGCAATCCTGCAATGTGGGTTGGATATGTGTTTATGTTTACTGCGAGGGCAGTAGTGCTTCCGCCGAGTCCTCCGGGCCCTATACCCAGATTATTAATTTTTTCAAGCATCTCTTTTTCAAGCTCTGCCACATACTCTATGTCTGAATGTGTGCCTGCTTCTCTTGTCAGCGCTTTTTTTGCCATTATTGCGCATTTTTCAAAGGTTCCACCGACTCCGACTCCGACAACCATAGGAGGACATGCGTTTGGCCCTGCATCTGAAACTGCTGTCAGAATCGCATTTTTTACTCCCTCTATACCATCTGCCGGCTTTAACATAAATACACGACTCATGTTTTCGCTTCCAAAGCCCTTTGGTGCAAAGGTTATTTTGACTTTGTCGCCGGATACTATTGAGTAATGGATGACTGCAGGTGTGTTGTCCTTTGTATTTTCCCTGATTAGCGGATCCTTTACCACTGATTTTCTCAGATAGCCGTCTGTGTAGCCCTGTCTGACTCCTTCATTTATGGCATCCTCCAATACGCCTCCCGTAAAATGGACATCCTGGCCTATTTCTATGAAAAAAACTGCCATTCCGGTATCCTGACATATCGGTATCATATCCTCGCCTGCTATTTTTAAATTTTCCTGTAGCTGGTTTAATATTTTTTTACCTAAAGGTGATTCTTCATTTGCTGTTGCAGCTTTAAGTGCCTTGTCCATGTCCGGCGAAAGAAAATGATTTGCCTGTATGCACATTTCCTTTACTGCAGCTGTTATTTCTGAAACGTTTATTTCCCTGATCATTTCTTTTCCTCTCTTTTTATTCTCTGTATTTTAAATTCCGGCTCCTTTTATCCACAATTCAATATTATTTTTTTGTGTTTTTGTGGATAAACATATTTATTTTTCCGTATCATGTTTATTTATTACTATTCAAAGCCTCTGAAAACGCAAATATGATGCATAGAGCTTACATGTATACATTTTTTCGCAATAAGACTCTAATAGTATCACCACATTCGCAAAAAGCAGGATCTTATGACCCTGCTTTTATGAATTTAGTTATGCTTCTGTGTTATTTTCGATAGCTTCGGCATGTGAATTATTATTCTCTGCTGAGTCTTCGTCACTATTTTCTGATTCGTCAGTCTCTGCCTTAGCTTCATCAGGTGGCATGAGAGTCTTATCCTCTACTACCTTTGCGATGCTGGCTACGCTCACACCTTCCTTTAGGTTGATAAGCTTGACACCTGTTGTGATTCGTCCAAGCACTGTTACATCACTTACCTGGATTCTGATGATAATTCCCTCTGTTGTGATTAGCATGAGCTCGTCATCGTTTTCAACTGATTTGACTCCTACGAGATTGCCTGATTTTTCTGTAATCTTGTAGCATTTTACTCCCTTACCGCCACGGTTTTGTGTGGTAAATTCGTCAATTCGTGTACGTTTTCCAAGGCCGTTTGATGATACTAAAAGCACTGCCTCACCCATTGATGCGGTCTGCATTGCGATTATTACATCATTTGGTGCAAGATTCATTCCGATAACACCCATGGTTGTACGGCCTGTTGAGCGCACATCTGTCTCCTTGAATCTGATACACTGTCCGAATTTGGTGAAGAGCAAAATATCCTCTGAATTGTCTGTGACCTTGACCTCTATGAGTTTGTCGTCCTCTCGCAGATTGATTGCTGCAAGTCCGTTCTTTCGGATATTCTCATAATCCTTTATCGGGGTTTTCTTGACTATTCCGTTTCTTGTAGCCATGAACAGATACTTGTCATCCTCGTATTCTTTGATTGGAATCATGGCTGTTATTTTCTCGTCAGGCTGAAGAGGTATGAGATTGATGATGGCTGTGCCTCTTGATGTACGGCTTGCCTCAGGTATCTCATATGCCTTGATTCTGTATACTCTTCCTGTATTTGTGAAAAACATCAGGTAGTGGTGTGATGTGGTCATGAGCATCTCGACGATATAATCATCCTCGATTGTCTCCATTCCCTTTATTCCCTTGCCACCGCGGTGCTGAGCCTTGAAATTGTCGGTGCTCATGCGCTTTATGTAGCCTACCTTTGTCATTGTTATGACTGTATTTGTCTCAGGAATGAGATCCTCCATCGACATATCATACTCGTCATAGCCTATTTCTGTCTTTCTGTCGTCGCCGTATTTATCTGCAATTGCGATGATTTCCTCCCTGATTACTCCAAGAAGCTTTTTCTCATCGGCAAGAATTGCCTTTAACTGCGCAATCTGAGCCATGAGCTCCTTATACTCAGCCTCGAGCTTTTCTCTTTCCAGACCTGTCAGAGCCCTAAGACGCATATCAACAATTGCCTGTGACTGCTCATCAGTCAGGCCAAATCTCTCCATCAATCTGGTCTTTGCCTGCTGTGTAGTCTGGCTTGAGCGGATAATACTTATTACCTCGTCTATGTTGTCCTGGGCAATAATGAGACCCTCTACAATATGTGCCCTGGCCTCTGCCTTGTCGAGATCAAACTTTGTACGTCTGGTCACTACATCCTTCTGGTGGATGAGATAGTAATTGAGCAGGTCGTATAGATTTAATACCTTTGGCTCTCCGTTTACGAGTGCAAGGTTTATCACTCCAAACGTATCCTGGAGCTGTGTATGCTTGAAAAGCAGATTTAAAACTACACTCGGATTCACATCACGGCGGAGTTCTACCACGATTCTCATTCCCTCACGGCTTGTCTCGTCGCGGAGGTCTGTTATTCCATCTATCTTTTTGTCCTTATGAAGCTCGGCTATTTTCTCAATAAGACGAGCTTTGTTTACGTTGTATGGAAGCTCTGTCACTACAATTCTGTTTTTGCCGTTTTCCATCGGCTCGATATTGGTGACAGCACGGACTCTTATTTTGCCACGGCCTGTTCTGTAAGCCTCTTTGATGCCACTTGTTCCGAGAATTATGCCGCCTGTAGGGAAATCCGGTCCCTTTACCACATCGATAAGCTCATCAATTGTGGTTTCTTTGTCCTCGATATCGTTGTCGATAAGGCGCACTACGGCATTGACCACTTCACGCAGATTGTGAGGTGGGATATTGGTTGCCATACCTACCGCAATTCCTGTGGTTCCGTTTACTAAAAGGTTTGGATATCTTGATGGGAGCACTGTCGGCTCTTTTTCTGTCTCATCAAAGTTTGGCTCAAAATCTACTGTATTTTTGCCGATATCCTTGATTAATTCAAGAGAAATCTTTGAGAGTCTTGCCTCTGTGTATCGCATGGCGGCGGCTCCGTCTCCATCGACTGAACCAAAGTTTCCATGACCGTCCACGAGTGTGTATCTCATAGACCAGTCCTGTGCCATATTTACGAGTGCTCCATAGATTGAGCTGTCTCCGTGTGGGTGATATTTACCCATTGTATCACCGACAATACGCGCACATTTTCTATGTGGCTTGTCAGGTGTATTTCCGAGCTCGACCATAGAGTAGAGTACTCGCCTCTGAACAGGCTTTAATCCGTCCCTGACATCAGGGAGGGCACGGCTTGCAATAACGCTCATCGCGTAATCTATGTAGGAGCTCTCCATTGTTTTTTTCAAATCGACCTGCTGTATCTGGTCAAAAATTTTGTCGTCCACTTAAATTACTCCTCCCTGCTAGATGTCAAGATTTGTTACATACTTGGCATTAGCTTCAATAAATTCTTTTCTTGGCTCTACCTTATCACCCATCAGTGTGGTAAATGTCACATCAAGCTCAGATGAATTTTCTCCGTCTATCATGACCTGTTTCAAAATTCTGTGGTCAGGATCCATTGTTGTCTCCCAAAGCTGATCAGCATCCATCTCGCCAAGTCCCTTGTATCGCTGGATCTTGTTATTATTGTCACGACCTATGTCATTTAAAATCTGCTTGAGCTCGTCATCATCGTAGGCATACCATACACCCTTGTTTTTCTCCACCTTGTAAAGTGGCGGGGTAGCCAGGTATACATGTCCCTCCTTGATCAGATCAGGCATGAATCTGTAGAGGAAGGTGAGCATGAGAGTAGCGATATGAGCACCATCTACATCGGCATCTGTCATGATGATTATCTTGTCATAACGCAGCTTTGTTATATCAAAATCCTCATGGATTCCTGTTCCGAATGCTGTAATCATGGCTCTGATTTCTGCATTGTCATATATACGGTCAAGTCTTGCCTTTTCAACATTCAGTATCTTGCCTCGCAGAGGTAAAATTGCCTGTGTAGCACGGCTTCTTGCTGTCTTTGCAGAACCGCCGGCTGAATCTCCCTCGACTATGAAAATTTCACAGTTTTTAGGATCCTTGTCTGAACAGTCAGCCAGCTTGCCCGGCAGAGTACCTCCATCGAGAGAGGTCTTTCTTCTGGTCAGGTCTCTTGCTTTTCTTGCGGCCTCTCTGGCTCTTTGTGCTAAAAGTGATTTCTCACAGATATTTTTGGCTACATCAGGATTCTGCTCGAGGAAATATGTGAGCTTTTCCGATACAACTGCATCTACGGCTCCTCTGGCCTCACTGTTTCCAAGCTTCTGCTTTGTCTGTCCCTCGAACTGAGGCTCCTCAATCTTGATACTGATGATTGCGGTAAGTCCCTCACGGATATCATCACCTGTCAGGGCCGGATCTGAATCCTTAAGTATCTTTTTCTCACGCGCATAGGCATTGAAGGTCTTTGTCAGGGCATTTCTAAAGCCTGCGAGATGAGTACCTCCCTCAGGTGTGATTACATTGTTTACAAAGCTGAAGGTTGAATCATTAAACGAATCATTGTGCTGTAATGCAACCTCTACATAAACACCGTTTTGTGTTCCCTCACAGTAGATTACCTCATCATATAGAGCCTCCTTGCCACGGTTAAGATACTCTACAAATTCCTTGATTCCTCCCTCATAGTGGAATACATGATTGTGATGGCTGTTCTCACGCACATCCTTTAAAGTAATCTTAAGTCCTTTTGTGAGGAAGGCTGTCTCTCTGAGACGCTGCTTTAAGGTATCGTAGTCATACACTGTCTCCTCAAAAATCTCCGGATCCGGCAGAAAATGCACCTTTGTACCATGAAGCGACTCGTCACACTGTCCAACAATCTTTACAGTATCGTCGGTTTTGCCACGCTTGTAGCTTTGTCTGTAAATATTTCCGTCCTTGTAGACCTCAACTGTCAGCCATGTGGAAAGAGCATTTACTACAGATGCACCAACTCCGTGCAGACCGCCTGATACCTTATAGCCTCCACCGCCGAATTTACCACCTGCGTGAAGCACTGTAAAAACGACTTCAAGTGCTGATTTTTTTGCTTTATGATTGGTTCCGACCGGGATTCCTCGTCCATCATCCTGTACTGTTATGGAATTGTCTTCCTCGATTGTGACCTCGATATTTTTACAATAACCGGCTAAGGCCTCATCAACTGCATTGTCCACTATCTCGTAAACCAGATGATGAAGTCCTCTCGAAGACGTACTGCCGATATACATACCCGGTCTTTTTCTGACCGCCTCAAGACCCTCAAGTATCTGAATCTGGTCAGCTCCGTATTCCTGATTGTTCTGCTGTATTTCTTTACTCATCAATAACCTCCACCTGGCCCTTCACGACATGAAAGACCTTGTCCACCTGAAATCTATTTTTTACAAATTCATCAAGTCCCGTACAAGTGATAATAGTCTGTGTATCACTTAAGCTGTTGAGCAGATAGTTCTGCCTGTTGCCATCCAGCTCTGAAAGCACATCATCCAGTAAAAGCACGGGAGTGCTGTTTATATTTTTCTTTACAAGACTAATCTCAGAAAGCTTGAGTGAGAGAGCAGATGTCCTCTGCTGACCCTGCGAGCCGTAGATGCGGGCATTCCTGTTGTTTATAAAAAATGAAAGATCGTCTTTGTGCGGGCCTGTGCCTGTAAACTGGCGTCGGATATCGGTCTCGCGATTTTTTTCGAGCTCGTCGAGCATGGTCTGCGCCGCCGATTGTTCGTCAAAATCGGTAGCTTTGCAGAATGTATCATATCTGACCGTCAACTTTTCGCGCCCGGCGGTTATTCCTGAATAATTTTCCGCAGCCTGCTTTTTTATCATGTCGAGATATTCAAAGCGATAGCGAAGTATTTTTGCTCCGAGAGCGGACAGCTGTGCGTCCCATGAAAAAAACATATCGGAGCTGATATTCCCGCTCGCCGCAGCCTGACGCAGCAGCGCGTTGCGCTCAGAGAGAGTTTTGATATATTTTGAAAGTATCCCTGCGTAGTTGGGCTTAACAAGGCTTATAGCTATGTCTATAAACTTTCTGCGCTCGCCCGGTCCGTCCTGGACTATAGACAGCGTTGCCGGGGAAAAAAGCACCGCCGGGAACTCCCCAATGAGTCTTCGCGGAGTGTCTTTATGAACGCCGTTTATCCACACATTCTTTTTATCCGTCAGTTCGAGCCGAGCCGTCTGATCTCTGTCAAATGCAAAAAAGCTTATATCGAGCATACTGCGCTCGCAGTTCTCGCGTATAAGCTGGAAATTTTTCCTCGTCCTGAAGCTGTGGCAGCCAGTGAAGAGCCAGATGCTCTCAATGAGATTCGTCTTGCCCTGTCCGTTTTCGCCGAAGATTATATTTATAAACCTGTCCGGCAAAATTACTGCATTTTCAAGATTGCGAAAATCTTTTGCATTGTGCTGTGTTACATACATATCAGATAACTTTGTATATTTTGTGTTCAAATTCAGCCGTATCTCCAGGACGGAGCTTCTTGCCGCGCGAAGTGCAGACTTCGCCGTTGACTTTCACTTCTCCGTCCTGGATAACGAACTTTGCGTGTCCGCCGGTCACAACTGCATCACAGAGCTTCAGAAAAGCGTCGAGGCGGATAAACTCGGTGTCTATCTTTTTCTCCGTGACCGGTTTCTCTTTTATTCTGACTTTGAGTTTTTTAACCATTTCTATCCTTCTTACTCAGTCTTTATTCTAACGGGCAGCACGAGGAACAGGAAGCTGTCACCCTCGGGCGGAAGGATTATTATCGGCGAGACGGGGCCGTTGAGCTTGAAATTGACTTCGTCTGTATCCGCAACGCGCAGAGCGTCGGTCAGATACTTATTATTGAAACCTATTTCAACATCGTCGCCGTCTATCTCAGCTGAGACGCTGTCGCTCGCAGTACCGAGCGAGGTGACGCTCGAAAGTCTTATCATATTGTCGGCGAAAACGCACTTGATGGGACTCTTGTACTTCTCGCTGATAATGAGCGACGCGCGGTCGATCGAATTTATCATGTCGCGGGTGTTGACTCTGACTCTTGTTGTGCATTTGGGCGGGATAGCGGATTCATAATTTAAGAATTCGCCCTCAAGAAGTCTCGAAACGACGCTGTAAGAGCCGATTTCAAAGACAATATGTCTCTTGCCGACTCCAAGCGAGATAGTTCCGTCATCGTCGTTCATCAATTTCATTATTTCAGAAAGCGTCTTCGCGGGGACGATAAATGAGATATCATCGCCGGAATAATCTATATTCTCTTTTCTGACGGCGAGTCTGAATCCGTCGATTGCTATGAGCTTCAGTATATTGCCGCTGATATCAAACTTGACGCCTGTGTGAACAACCTTGCTGTCGTTAACTGCGACGGCGAATATAGTCTGCCTGACCATATCTTTTAAAACACCCTGATTGATAACAATAGGATATCCGCCGGAGACTGACGGGAGATCGGGATATTCCTCAGCGCTCATACCGATAAGCGAATATTTTGCGTTGCCGCTGACGATGCTTGCAAGAAGTCTCGCGTCGGACTCAAAGCGCACGCTCTCGCCGGGGAGCTTGCGCAGAATGTCGCAGAGAATGCGGGCGTTGATAATTATCGAGCCCTCTTCTTCGACTGTCGCCTTTATTGCGGTATTTATGCCGAGTTCAAGGTCATAGCCCGTGAGAATAAGCTGACCGCTGACTGCTTTTATGAGAATACCTTCTACTGCGGGTATCGATGTTTTGGTCGATACTGCTCTCTGCACGTTGAGGCAAGCCTCGGAGAGCTCCGCCGTGCCGCAAACAAATTTCATGAAAGATCCTCCCTGTCTGTGAATAAATAAATATTATATTTAGTAGTAGTAGTAGAGGGTGTTGAAAGTGAGGAAAAGTGCCTCTGTCCCTTTACTGTCAATGAAAATACGATTTTTAGTTTTCCACATCTGATGAGGAAAGATTTTACTTTTCCACACCCTTAAAAACACCAATGTGGAAAATGTGGAAAAACGGTATGTGGAAAACTAAAAGAATGTGGAAAACTTTTCTTTTTATCAGAGCTCTTTTCTGCCTTCGATAGCCTTTGTGAGAGTGAAATTATCGGCATATTCAAGATCCGCGCCGACGGGGATTCCGTAAGCGAGGCGCGATACTTTCACTCCGAGCGGCTTTACAAGCCTTGAGATAAACAGAGCTGTGACATCGCCCTCGGCTGTAGGATTGGTCGCCATGATGAGCTCTTTTACTTCGCCGTCGCCAAGCCTGTTGACAAGCTCTTTTATGCAGAGATCGTCCGGACCGACTCCGTTCATCGGGGATATCAGCCCGTGAAGAACGTGATATACTCCGCCGAACTCGTGCGTGCGCTCGATAGCCATGACTGCTTTCGGGTCTTCGACAACGCAGATAACGCTCTTGTCCCTCGACGGGCTCTTGCATATCGGGCAGAGCTCCGCGTCGGTTAAGTCACAGCATATTGGGCAGCGGTGAATTTTTGTCTTCGCCTCAACTATCGTGTCGGCAAATTCTTTTGCCTGCTCGTCCGTCATCGAAAGAATGTGATAGGCGAGCCTTTGGGCGTTTTTTCTGCCGATTCCCGGCAGGCGTTCAAACTGCTCTATCAATCTCGCGAGCGGAGCGGCATTGTTCTGCGCCATATCAGAAAAGTCCGGGGATGGAAAGTCCGCCCTTGGCGCGCTCCATGCCCTGCTCCATAGCGTCGTTAGCCTTGCGCACGCTCTCGTTGAAAGCGGCGATTATCAGATCCTCGAGCATCTCCGGCTCTTCGGGGTCGATTATCTCGGGAGCCATCTTGATGGAAACAGCCTCGTGGCGTCCGTTGACTGTCACTTCAACCGCTCCGCCGCCTGCGCTCGCGGTGAATTCGGTCTCTTCGACCTCCTGCTGGACGCGTGCCATCTCCTCCTGCATCTCCTGGATTTTCTTCATCATATTTGCACTGCCGCCCTGCTGGGCGCCGGGGATTCTTGCTTTCATGATTATTTCTCCTTACTTCAACTGTTTTTGAAATCGTTTATTTTTTTTATAAGCCCTTCGAGCGGGTCTTTGCCGCTGTGCTGTTCGGGGGCTTTATAAAGACCTATTTTATACCGTTTGCCGGTGACTGCGAAAATCGCTTTCATTAAGAGTACTGCGTGGGTATCCTGCTTGATGAAAGACGAGAGCGCGGGATTCTCGCTTTTTATAAGAATAAAGTTGTCGCGCTCATATCCGCTCGCGCCGTTGAGTATTCCGTGGAGCGGTGCATCGACTTTCTGAAGCTCGTCCATGACCTCCGCCCAGCGGGAGAACTGAACTGTCTCGCCGTTCGTGCCCTCGGGTGATGGCACGGGAGCGTGATGTTCAATAGAAGCTTCTGTTTTCGGCTCGTGAGCCTTTTCTTTTATATCAGCTTTCTGCGGCTCGGGAGCTTTTTTCACTTCTTTCGCTTTTGTTTGCGGACGAGGCTCGGAAACGGCTGTTTTTATTTGTTCGGGAGCTTTCGGATTATTTTCAACGGGCACAGCACTACTTGCCGCCGTGAAATTGCCGGAAGCCAATTTCGCTTCGAGCGCGGATATTCTTCTGAGCAGAGCATCGTTTTCCGAATCGAGCGACTCGGAGCAGAGCTTCACGAACGCCATTTCGAGAGGTATCCTCTTATTAGACGAGCGCTTTATCTGCGAGAATGTGTCTTCGATAATATTTAAATCATAGAGAAGCTCTTCGAGCGGCAGTTTTTCCGCGAGAGCTTTCAGAGATTTCAGTTCATCGTCTGTAGCTATCAGAATGCTGTCCGCATTTTTGACCGTTTTGACTATCATCAAGTCGCGCAGATGAAACATGAACTCGGAGCAGAGACGCTCCATATCGCAGGAGTTCATGTGCAGTTCATTGATTATTCCGAGAGCGGAGGCGCAGTCCTTTTTAATTATACATTCGGACAGGCGCATCAGATAGTCGCGCCCTGCGAGTCCCGCGCTCTTTGTAACGACTTCGCTTGTTATATGTTCGTCAACTGCACAGCATCTGTCGAGCAAAGAGAGCGCGTCTCGCAGCGCTCCGTCGGCAACTTTCGCTATCAGAGCGGCGGCGTCTTCGTCGAGAGTGATATTCTCATGCTCGGCGACATATTGAAGTCTCGCGCAGATATCCTCGGGCGTTATTCTTTTGAAATCAAATCTCTGGCATCGTGAAAGAATAGTCGCGGGGAGCTTGTGTACTTCGGTAGTCGCGAGTATAAATATAACATGCTCCGGCGGCTCTTCGAGAATTTTCAGAAGAGCGTTGAACGCGCCGGTCGAGAGCATATGCACCTCGTCTATAATATAGACTCTGTATTTTGCTTTTACCGGCGTGAAATTCGCCTCGTCGCGAAGATCGCGGATATTGTCAACGCCGTTGTTTGAAGCGGCGTCTATCTCAATAACATCGAGCACCGAGCCGTTATCGATGCCGCGGCATATCTCGCACTCGTTGCAGGGGTCGCCGTCATGCGGCGAGAGGCAGTTGACCGCCTTTGAAAGAATCTTCGCGCAGGTGGTCTTTCCTGTTCCGCGCGATCCTGTGAAGAGGTACGCGTGCGCAATCCGGCCAGCCATCAGCTCATTTTTGAGCGTTACGGTGACCTGTGGCTGCCCTACTACGTCCGCAAAGACCTGCGGCCGCCACTTTCGGTACAAGACCTTATACATATGCGCACCTCTCTCTAGATTTCCGCGAATAGAAGCCTATCAACCCGCTGTGCTCTTCTTAAACAAACACCTTTGTCACAAAAGAATACGCCAATCTAAGACGCACAACCGCCTCCTGTATCTTCCGGACAGCCCGTATACAAACGGAAAGCAAGGACAGCCGCCTCGCGACGGTATCGTGTACCGGGATATGCAGACGAACGGACCACCTGCATCGCACGGGCTCTTCCGCTTAATGCTGCTCGGTTCCCCGCCTGACATGGTTCACGGCGCTCCGTCGCACAGAGCCCGCCCGCCTGCATATCCTGTTACACGCAATTCCTGCCTTGCTTCTCCAAGGGTCATCCCTTGACCTGGATATTATATCGTATTTTGCGCAAAAACGCAAGGCCCAACTTGTCTTCTTTTACAAAAGTTCACCATTTTTTCAGATTGCAGAAACCGATTTTGGGAAAATTACATCGGCTGGCCGCATGTAGAGAATTGTTTG
>OLQC01002439.1_pt1 | contig 12409 bp, 10 predicted proteins | sample 1672471 | NCBI WGS metagenome assembly OLQC01 (sample SAMEA3136689, study PRJEB25190) | human gut metagenome | biome: human gut; feature: human-associated habitat; material: faeces | place: Austria | collected 2013
ATATGTGCTATAATACAAAAATTTCTTATTTTACTCTGGTCAATTCCAGCCAAGGTAGTTTCCTCCTGTTTTATAATATGTGCTCCCGGAGTCTTCACTTCACTTACTTTTGTGAGAAGATTCCAAGAGTACATTCATTTTATCTTATCCGTCCTATTCTATCATGAGTTTCCTGCCTTTGCAATTTTTTATTCCTAATCCTGATACAATTTCAACGCAATGGACGTATTATCAATTTATTTATGTATTATTTCACTGCTTTTTATTACTGATTGGACAATTTGACAAACTCATCCAGTCTTTCTTTTGCCTTCCCGCTATCAATCAGTTCGGCGGCAAGTTTCACTCCATCTTCTAAAGTCGAAACCTTTCCGGCAACATAAAAACCTGCGCCGGCATTCATTAAAACAGCTTCCCTTTTAGGACCTTTTTCCCCATTTAAAATTGCCAAAGTAATCTTTGCATTTTCTTCTGGGGTTCCACCGACAAGTTCTTCCTTACTACATTTTTTAAATCCAAACTGTTCCGGCTCAATTTCATACGAGCGGAATATTCCATCTTTAATCTCACAAACTGTTGTCCTGGCACTCATAGAAATTTCATCGAGACAATCCTGACCGTAGACCACCATAGCATTTTTTACGCCTAAATTAAAAAGGACTCTTGCAAGAGGTTCTACCAGATTCTCATCATAAACACCCATAACCTGCATATTTGCGCCTGCAGGATTAGAAAGAGGTCCTAAAATATTAAATACCGTACGGATTCCAAGTTCTTTTCGAACATTTGCCACATAACGCATCGCTGTATGATACTTTTGTGCAAAGAGGAAACAGATATCTATATCTTTTAACATCTGTGCACTCTGTGCTGGAGAAACGGTAATATTTACACCAAGAGCCTCTAGCACATCCGCCGCTCCACTTTTACTTGAAGCTGCTCTGTTTCCATGTTTTGCAACCGGAACACCGCCGGCAGAAATGACAAGCGCGGCAGTTGTAGAAATATTAAAAGAATTAGAGCGGTCTCCTCCTGTTCCTACGATTTCTAATACATCCATATCATTAAGAAGTCTTGTACAATGCTCTCTCATTCCTGCTGCAGAAGCAGTAATCTCGTCAATTGTCTCACCTTTCATGGCAAGTGCTGTAAGATAGGCACTTTTTTGAATATCATTTGCCTCGCCGCTCATAATCTCGTCCATGACAGCCTGTGCCATCTCATAACTTAAATCTTCTTTTTTGCTTAATTTGATAATTGCCTCTTTAATCATAACTTATGCCTCCATCTTTGTACTTTCGTTGTTGTCATGTGGATTCTTTTTGATGGAATTAATGTAGGAAATGCGAAACTATTTCATAAGAATATATCCTGTGAAATAAAAAACCCGTCCATGACAACGTATTACTACTTTGTCAAGGACGGGTGTATTATCAAAATAAATTCATCTCAAAAACTTATTCTTTCACATCCGCGGTGCCACCTTGATTCACAAAATGTGCGCTCTGAAGGATACCATCATATCCCTGGCAACTGACGTATGCCCTCACGTCACAGTGTACTAAATTCCTGAAACTTTCTGAATCTTGTTCTAAATCCTATATGTTAAAGAAGATTCCTGTTAGTTAACAAAAACTTTCATAAAACCTTTGACTGTGCCCTCCACGGTCCATTTAATAATCTGCGTTTAACCCGGCTCTCACCTGCCCGGACTCTCTGTATATGCACAACTATTTTTATCTCCGCTTCAACGGTTTGATTTGAAAAATCAAATTTTCTGATATTATTAAAACATAAACCTTATCGTTTGTCAATTTATTTTTTGTAATTGCAAATTATCTGTTCAAAATTCTATACAGCACAGTCTCGTGTTCAAAAAAGAAACAACAAAAATATAATTTTACTTGTAGTTCTACATATATTTTTAATTCTTTTTATAAGATTTTTCCCCAGATAAGAGCCGATATAGCATCTCAGCTAATGGTTTCATTGCATTTTTCGCTTCCTCCACTGTATTGTTCTGTGCTCCTACCTCCACAAGCATCGCTCTTTTTGCCAAATGAAGGTTATAACGATAGCCTTTTATATAGATTCTTCGTGTCAGATCTGGATAATATTTTCCACATAAAAGCTGCATCTGCAGGCTGAATGCCAGATTTGCCTCCTTGTTTGGATTATAAAGATAACCGATATCCCCCTTACTTGCAAGGCGGCTGACTCCATTAAAAAACATAATCTGTGCTGCAGACTTTCCATTGATTTTTGTGCGAAGGTGTATATTATTTTCTACAGAATCCCTGTGCAGGTCAATCACTACTTTTACCGAAGGATTTTTCCTAAGTGCCGCCTCCACACTATCACCTGCAAAGTTATAAGCGGCATTGCGGTCAAGCTGTCCGTCTACCATATCATAAACAGATTTGTCATGTACCGTTTTTATTCCGTAGACATTTTCCAGTTCTTTTGTCAGAGCAGTTCCTACTTCAATCACAGAACCTTCTTTTCCATTTACCTTTTTGTACGTTTCACTTCCGTGTGTATGGTAAATAAGAACCAGTGGCTCCTCCTTTCCTAATTTTGCAGACAAATCCATTGTCACAAGCTTTGTTCCATTTAAATCCTGTTTTGTCATAGATGTTGTCTCATCCACAATATAAAAATGTTCCAGCAAAAAAGAATAACTTGCCAGTTCTTTTATTGTATAGGATCTTCCCGTTCCCATCTGCTTCATTTTTCCAGGATCTTTTTTCTTTTCTTCTACAGACTGATCATCCGATTCTGTAAAATAATCCGGCACCGTATCACTGTATTTTGCCTTATAGTACTCCTTTCCTTTCCAGTAATCAAGCGCAAATCTTTGAATTGGGAAAAGCTCCTCCTGCATTCCATTTCGAAAAAAAGGAAGGAGCATTCCCTTTCCCCCCTCGTATGTATCGTATCCAAGAATTGGCGTCAATTCATACTGCCCTTTTCTTATACTATTTTCAAAGAAATCATGAAACACCTCCGTGTGCACTGGAATATATTGCCATAAAGAGAGTGTTCTCCGCTTTACCTTTCCACTTCCTCCCGATAAAAATAAGCCCCATAACAAAATAAAAAGAACAAACAATAAACCTTCTATTACCTTTAAATTTCTCTCTTGCATAATCCCTCCCAAGAAAATAGCTTATAGCAATTTTCCAAATAACTTATTAGCAAAAACAATTCCCTTTTCCTGATCACATAATTGATTGCATGATTATACAAACGCTCAAGATAATTCTTATAATATAAGCTTATGCCTGTCCTTTTTATTTATGATTTGATTTAGAAAATCCTCCCTGCAACAAACTGATTAATCCCTTCCGAAAGCGTGTAACTAATTCGCTTTACTGCCTCATCAATTTCCTTCGGTGTCACAAAAAGTTCCCATAACTTTTCATCTAAAATTTCCCCTAAAAAATGATACTTTTCCTTTTCCGGCCACGAACAAAAGATATCTTCCATTCCCTCGCCCTGAGAAGCACAAAAAGCTTCCATAATATCATAAGCCAATGACGGGATGGAAATTACGGTTGGAACACCTATCGCAATCACTGGAATCCCCATCGTTTTTTCCGTAATCTCATTCCGATGATTTCCAACACCCGACCCTGGTGCAATTCCCGTATTACTAATCTGTATTGTCCTGTTAAGCCTTTCCGAACTCTTCGCCGCTAACGCATCAATCACTACCAGCGCATCTGGGTGAATCTTTTTCACAATCCCCTCAACAAGCTCCCCTGCTTCCATATCACAGGCTTGCGCAATCATCATCAGAAGAAGAGAATACTGGCACACATTCCAGTTATTTGCCTGTGCCATAACTCCCGGTGCAAGTGCGGCAACCGCCGGACATCCCTCTATCTCTTTCCATCCAGTCAGATGTCTTGTTATAAAAAGGTTTTTAATCACAAGCGGACCAAGGGCATCCGGGGTCACCTCCCCATTTCCAAGTCCAATAAATAAAAGCTTTCTTTTTCCTGAAAGCAGGGACTGCAGCCGCTTTGCAAGACATTCGCTCATTTCCTCATGAAAGCTTCCATCATTCCCTGCCATATTTTCCCCTTCAAGTGTCACATAGATTCCCCGTGGTTTTCCAAGCTGTTTCTCCCCCTCCTCACTGTCAATCTCAATCACTGTTTCCTGCAGTCCCCGCTCTCCGATACGCTCCTGCTGAATTTTGATTCCGTCAAAGGCCTGCTGCTCTTCTAGGGATTCTTCAAGCTCGTCTTTTAGTTCCAATGCTAAGTCTGTATGAGAAAAAGAACGTTGTATATTCATAAGAGTCCCTCCCTTTTCATTATCATCAAGTATTATGTTACAAAAATAACTTTAATATACATAACCATACTAATTTTAATATATCTAAAAAATTTTTTCCTTAAAAATTTTCATTTTCCACTTGACAAATAGCCCAAAAATCAATAAAATACAATAGTATGTTTACATTAGATTGTCCGTGTCCGAAATAATGCAAAACAATATAAACATAAAAATTATAAGTAATAATATTTGGAGGTGTACAGATTGGCTAACATCAAATCTGCAAAAAAAAGAATTTTAGTTATCGAAACAAAGACATTAAGGAACAAATCTATTAAATCTAAAGTAAAAACTTGTATTAAGAACGTAGAAGTTGCTGTAGCAAAAGGTGACAAAGAAGCTGCACAGGCTGCTTTAACAGTTGCTATTTCTGAAATCAGCAAAGCTACTTCTAAAGGAATTTTCCATAAGAACACAGCAGCAAGAAAAGTTTCCCGTCTTACAAAAGCGGTTAACGGAATTGCTTAATTAGAATAAAACGTTTATCTCCGAAAAGAGCGGCTGCTTTTCGGAGATTTTTTATTTTATCTTGTTATTTTGCCAAATTGTATGATATTAAGGTAAAAGTAATTTGCAAATCAGAGCTTCTACTCCAATCTGATCTCCTATTTTTCCGGTTTTAATGTCTTCTTCTATCTGAATACATTCCTCGATACATCTTTCTAATGTTTTTTCTCCATAACCTCTTAGCTGCTGTTCATTTTTTCGAATGGCAAATCGTGGGATTCCAGCGGTTTTGGCGATGGCATCATCTGGTTTGCGAAGTGTGCGCATATTGGAAATAATATGAAGAATCCGATATTGACGCACGATCAGAAATAAAATATGCATTGGCGGTTCTTTTAAAAGAATAAGATCATTATAATACCCAAGTGCCGCCGGCTTATTTCCTCTGGCAATGGCATCTACAAGGTCAAATATTTTATCCTGTACTTCCCCGGATGTAATCGCATCAATATCTTCTTTTGTAATTTCTTCTTTTTCTCCGACATAGGCGATTAACTTATCTGTTTCATTCTTTATCTGAAACATATCATCTCCAACTTTTTGTAGGAAATATATTGCATCATTTTCTCGAATCTGCTTCTTTTCCTTTCCAAGCAAAGCTGCAATCCAGCGCAGAAGGACTTTTTCTGTTTGATTCTTTTTTAAAAATTCTCCAATATAACCATTCTTTTTTATCCACTTGTATACTTTAGAACGTTTATCCACTTCTGATTCGCATATAAGAATACAGGTCGTTTCCGGCATATTATCCATAATATTCACAAATTCATCTTTTCCTGTTTTTAAGATTCCTGTTCCATCTAAAAGCAAAAGACGTTTTTCGCTAAAGAACGGATAGGTAAATGCCAGTTCCTGCAAGGTATTGATATCTACTTTCGCATCGGTAAATTCTGCGTAGTTCATCGTATCACCTTCTCTGATCATTCCATTCTTCAGCATATGCTTTGCCTGAAGGATAAGATATGGTTCATCTCCAGTCAGAAGATAGACTTTATAAAAAGATTTTTCTTTTATCTGTTTTTTTATTTCTTTCATAAAAATAAATTCCTCGTGTTCATTGATTTTTAAAATAATTTATCTGATACTTTTGCCCGTTACTCTCGATATGAATCGCACCTCCCCATAAAGTTCCGTAAATATCTGCTCCATTTTTTTGCAGTCTTTTTATGGTTTCCTTATGTGGATGCCCATATAAATTATTTTTTCCGGCTGACAATATTGCTTTTTGAGGATGCACCATTTTTAAGAATAAATCTGTCGTAGAATTCTTTGAGCCATGATGCGCTGTTTTTAAAATAGAAACAGGTGACGGTACCTCTTTCATGAACAATGCTTCCTGTTCTCCTGGCAGATCACCTGTAAACAGCATCGTAAACTTTTCATATGAGAGAGCAAATACTATAGAACCGCTGTTAACATCTTCATCATCCCATCCTTTTACTGGATGAAGACAAGATAGGCTTATTCTGTCAAGCTGTAGAATATCTCCCTTACTTATTTTTAAAACATTGGCGTTACTCTTTTTTATAACTTCCAGTATATTTTTCTTGCTTTCTCTGTCTTTTTCCTGTACTTCCCTTTTTCCTGTCTTTTGTTCAGGTAAACGCATCGCTAACGTATCCGGAAGAATAATATTTTTCACAGGATACTCTTCTTCTAACAATTCTCTTATCCCCGAAATATGATCCTCATCCGTATGGGTTATTATAACATAATCTAGATGATCTGTTCCATAATATTTCAAGGCAGGAAGAATCGTATAGTCTGCGATATGTTTCTTCGATGTACTGCCCCCATCAATCAATATGGTTTCGTTTGCAGGGGTTTTTAAAAAAATACATTCTCCCTGACCTACATCAAGCATACTGATCTGTAAAGGAGGCACCGGTCTGCAGAATCTTCCTGCAATCAAGATAAGTATAAAAACACATCCCACACTCCATAAACGATAACAAGTCTGGCAGATATGAATCTGCCAGATAAAAAAGGAGAATCTTCCACCATGATGGACATCCTGTTACAATAACGGCACCCGGCATCTTATGAATAAACTGGAATATCACATGAAAGCCTCTTAACAATAGGACTGCGGGGATACATCCTGCCATGCCTGCCCATAGCTGAAACAATCCCACGACTCCACCTGTAATCGCACTAAGCAAAAGCGGGCTCATTGCCGGAATTACAAAAAGATTCAGCAAAACACTATATGGACTCCACTGATAATAAAACCGCAGCAATAACGGACCAATTACCATAGAAATAATAACACTTGTTAAAAAAGCCTGCCTTATTCTTTTCTTCCACTTGCTTTCTATTAAGAATTCACCCGGTATCAATTTACTTTTTCTTCGTTTTTCCTCCAGTTCTTTCGCAAAAGGAACAATCATTCCAATGGCAAAAATAGAAGTAAATGAAATAATACATCCACTTTCCAGAATTCTCAGCGGACTGTCATATAACATTAATATTCCCGCCAGACTCATAGAAGTAACCATATCATATTCCGCTCCGAAATATTGTGCCAGCAAAAAAATCAAAAACATAATGACCGCCCGGAAAACAGAATTTCCAAAACCGGTCATAATCGCATAGAATAACAGAACAAAGCTTGAACAGATACATGAAACAGCATAGCTAAACTTTCTTTTTCTTAAAAAACGAAACAATATTCCTCCAACGATAGAAACGTGAAGACCGGAAACGGCCAGCAGATGCGCCACTCCATTTTCTTCATATAAATGTTTCTCTTCACTAGACAGTTCTGTCTTATCTCCCAGAAACATTGCTTTTAATAAACCATATTCATTTTCAGAAAGTATATAGCGATAAACTGCATCCATTCTTTCTCTTACCCTGCCTGCCATCCGATATACCGACAAAGGCCGTTCCTTCTTTCTGCTAATCGCCTTTCCAAAGAACTGATAGCGGATTCCCAAGGAATAATAATATGTTCTTGCATCAAATTCTCCTGGATTAGAAGTTTCTTTGATTGCACTCAGTCTGCCTGTACAACTGATCTGATCTCCCGGATAAATCTTCTTTTCAGATACTTTAATCTTTAAAATACGGCATTTCGCCCTTAATTTATAATTTTCAAAAAAATAACTTCCTTTTTTATACTTTAAAGAACCCTTCCCTTCTTCCCAAAATGAAACTTCACTTAATGTAAGCTGGTACTCCCCTTCCGCTGTTTTCTTTACAAACTCTACATTTCCGCTTAATGTACCATCAATCTCTCTTTTCGCAAGCATCTGATCTGCCGTATCCGGGTATTCTGCTCTAAGAAGCAAAAGACCTCCGGCAAAAAATAAACCATAAAATATAATTGCATATATAAAAAGAGGGCTCCGTTTTCTTTTTATTCTCTGATACAATCCAAAACAGATTAAAATAAGAATAAAAAGAAACAAAGCCATCACAAAAAAACCTATCCTGTTTAAAGAAATGGCTACAGCCTCTCCAAGCACAAGCCCTATAAAAAACAGAAAAAATGGTCTTTTCACTTATTCTCCCTTTATTGGTTCATCGCAAATCACCTATACGTATACCTGATCTGCGGTCAATATTATGATGTTAGGGTCCCAAAGTCAAACACCTTATCGTACAAGCACGAACGGCGTTTTGACCTTTTGACCCTGACATCATATTATTTACATAAAGAAAAATTACTTGTCAGAAGTGTATCGAACTTTTCAAATTCATTTAACTTACTGACTCTTTTCCCATCAATCGTAAACTGAACCTGATAAGCAGTATCTAGATCAGTAAGAGTGTTTACCATCGCATACACCGTAATCTTTTCCTTTACATCTGCTACAGCGTTCTCAATATCACTGCTCAAATCCACATAACAGGTATTATTCATAATCTGTGTCTGATTCACATGAAAATCCTGTGAAAGCGGACTCTTCAAATTCTTCTTTGAAGCCGGCGGATTCTTCAGCATAAGAAGAACCTGCGTTTCAAGTGGAACATTATTCTTTACTTCCACTTCTCTAAAACAGGAAATAAGCTTATCTCCTGTCTTATTCGTATAATATAGTTTTACTTTTTTCTTTTCTGAATAAATACTCTTCTCTCCATCATCTGTCAAAAGAGTATCTTCATTCATCAGCCCTACCGGAACTTTATCTGTATCTAATAAACTAGAACCATTGACAGAAAAAGTAATCCCTTCAACTCCTTTGATCTGAAGCAGCGACTTCACAACAGATGTACGAAGTAATACTTCTTTTACATGACTAAGCTGACCATAGGCCGCACCAAAGTCTATGTTCTCCTTTCCGTTTTCCAAAGGCGAAACATCATTTACTGCAATCCCATCAAAAATGGATGCCTTATACTCACTTGTATTATTCCCTTCCGTATCGGAAAGTTTATAAAGTACTTCATAAGATGCCTTTACCGAATCATTCGGATTCTGTAAAGTATACGGAACCTTTTTAAACCCATCTTCTTCTGCATTCAGATAATATAAGCTAATCGTATTCTTATCTTCTGCCGCTTCTGTTGTTATCCCTTCCCCACTGTCCGTCTTTTCCTTTGATGCTGCGGAAGATGCCGTATTGCCACCGCATCCACACAAAGTACTTAATAAAAGCAGACTCAGGAAAAATAACAGATATCCTTTTCTCTTTAATCTTCTCATGTGTCTGTCTCCTATCCAATATAATTGAGAGGGATACGGATAATAAATGTTGAACCCTCTCCTTCCTTGCTGTGAACACGAATGGAACCTTTATGCATTAAAATAACATTTCTTGTTATAGCAAGACCAAGACCGGTACCGCCTGTTTCTCTTGAACGCGCCTTATCTACCCGATAAAAACGTTCAAAAATCTGTTCCTGACAATCTTCTGGAATACCACATCCCGTATCTTTTACACGAATATAAAAGAACTTATGATCCGCATTCAGTGAAACATCTACACTTCCGTTATCATCATTATACTTTACAGCATTCTCAATAAGATTATTGCATGCCAGAGAAAGCTTTACCTCATCTACTTCTGCTATTACTTCACGCATTGTCTCTAAACGAATCTTAATGCCTCTCTTTTCCGCAATGGGAGAAATCCTCTTTAACAACACCTCTAACAGATCATTAATCTTTACAGAGGAAATATTTAAATTTGCCTGCGTTTTATCCATCTTCACCAATGTAAGCAAATCTGTAATGATCTGATTCTCCCTGTCAATCTCATGAACAATATCATTCATAAATTCTTCATAAAGCTCCACTGGAACATCTGGCTGCATCAACAGAGAATCTGCCAGAATCTTCATAGAAGTGATCGGTGTCTTTAATTCATGAGAAACGTTCGATACAAATTCCTGTCTTGTATTCTCCAGTTCCTTATATCGATTAATAATCTTATTAAAAGTAGAGGAAAGATTATAAAATTCTCTAAAATTCTCTTCAACCAGTCCTTCTTCCTGATGTCCTGCTGCAATAATATCAAGTTCATTTTGCATTCTTCGAAAACTATTACGAATGAGAAGTGCAACGAGAACACTGAAAATTATTGTAATGATTATAAAAATACCAAGAAGATTATCTCTCTGATCATATAGATATTCCGACATCTCATTACAATTATGTAGCGAAACAACTGCAATGATCAATCCTCTTATATCTGGCTTTTCACTGCTCTTATCCTCTATGGGAAGAATAATCTGAAGATATTGATCCCCTATATATCGGTAGGAAACTTCTTCACCGTTCATAGCATGAATCGTCTCTTTTGTAACAAGGTACTTTCCACAGTTACGATTATATGTGTCAGCAAGAATCTTAAAACGGCTGTCTATTAACAGAATCCTACCCTCAAGATTATTGGCAAGCTGCTCCACTTCAAATATACTCGCTCCGGACTCTCCTGAAAGACTGCTCATATTATAATTTCGGAATCCATTATTTACAATCTGATTAGAAAGTACGGCACACTGCTTTTGTGTGTACCGTACTCTCTGATCAATCGCCTTTTTCTCATAATAATTGATCTGACTTGAAATTCCCACTATCAAAAAAATATTAATCAGGAAAAATGTTAAGATTCCGACTACCTGATATAATGAAATATAGCGGAAAACTCTCCTTATACTAATCTTGGAAATAGTATCCTACCCCCCATTTTGTATGAATATAAAGCGGCTCACCCGGATTCTTTTCGATCTTTTCACGAAGCCTTCGGATATGTACGTCCACTGTACGAACATCCCCCGGATAATCATATCCCCATACAATATTGAGCAGATTCTCTCTGCTGTAAACTTTGTTAGGATGGAAAGAAAGAAGTTCTAACAAATCATATTCTTTGGCGGTAAGTTTCACTTCACTTCCCTCAACAAATACTCTTCTGCTGTCGCAATCTATCTTCAATCCATTCTTCTCAAATACTTTCTTCTTCTCATCTTCTGTTACTCTCTTGGAGCTTCTGCGCATGATGGCCTTAATTCTGGCCTTTACTTCAAGAATATTAAATGGTTTTGTAATATAATCATCTGCTCCATACTCCAGACCGAGAATCTTGTCCATGTCATCACCTTTTGCTGTCAGCATGATAATTGGCATATTAGAAAATTCCCGAATCCTCTGGCAGACTTCAAACCCATCCATCTTCGGAAGCATCACATCAAGAAGAACAATATCGTACTCTGTCTTCTTAGCCATCTCAAGGGCTTCTTCCCCATCATAGGCGCAGTCAACTTCCATATCATCCTGTACAAGAGAAAATTTAATTCCCTTTACAATCAGACGCTCATCATCGACAACCAGCACTTTTTTTCCCATAACACACCTCAGTTAACTGTAATTAAATCTTTTATTCGATTAAAAATGCCATCTCCTATTCCAGCGACATCTTTAATTTCCTCTATGGAAGTAAAGGTTCCCTTTTCTTCCCGGCGGGCAATAATCGCATCTGCTCTTGATTCTCCAATCCCCGGCAAGGTTACCAGATCCTCTTTCGATGCCCTATTAATGTTCACCGTATCTTTTCTTTGGGAAGCTGACAAATCTTTTTGTGAAGATTGCTCTTCATTAAGCGCTTCCTTCGCCTCATCTTTTGACGGAACATAAATCTGCATTCCATCCTGAAGAACTTCCGCCAAATTCCATGCTGTCTGATTCGCTTTCTCCGAAAAACCTCCGGCGGCATTGATCGCCTCCTGCGTTCTCGCACCAAAATGTAACGAATATACTCCCGGCTTCTTCACACATCCACAGACGTGAACATAAATCTCTGTCTCTTTCGTCTGCTCTGTATTCCATTCTGTCTTTCTTTCTGCCCTTACAATAGCTGTAGAATCTATACTTTCTTCCTCTCTTACAGGAACAGAAAAAGAACAGCCTGACAAAATAATCATTACGATTCCAAGTGCTGTGCTAATCAACCTTCTCACTATACTCCGTCTCAAATCAGGAATTCTCCTCCTTACTGAAACAGTTCCGGAATATTTCTTCATATTCCGCAGAAAATGTTGCCTTTGCATATTGTCCATAGTCTTATTAATAATACCGAATATCTAAAAAAAACACAAGAGGGTAAGA
>OLQC01002447.1_pt1 | contig 12369 bp, 7 predicted proteins | sample 1672471 | NCBI WGS metagenome assembly OLQC01 (sample SAMEA3136689, study PRJEB25190) | human gut metagenome | biome: human gut; feature: human-associated habitat; material: faeces | place: Austria | collected 2013
GATCCAGTCCGGTGAGTTGACTGCGGTGCGGGTTGGCCGGGAGTATCGGGTTCCGATAGCTGCACTGGAAACGTGGCCTGCGTTGCAATCGTTTCTTATAGCTGTTGTGACACCGTTATTTTATGTCAGCGAGTAGCTACTCGCTGCGATGTGTCTCAGTGCCTTTTCTGATTGTCGCATGATCTCCCAGGCCCATAGAGTGGGTGTGAGCATGGTGTTTCCCACTACTAGGCTACCTGTGCTTCTTTCGATAGCCCGCCCATCAGCATCACCAAGATGAGTAATTATGTTAATGGGCGTGTCAAAAAATACAGGACAGGCTCTCTATAGGGCCTCATGAGAGGGGGACGTACCATCCATGAAAATAAAGACATGCAAATTTTCTCGAACTGACCAAAATCTCTCGATTCCCGAACTGAGGTCAAATTTCCCTTGATATTCCTAGCTTTTTTGCGTTTCAATCCGGTCGGAACATGTTCGAGAGCACATTTCTCGTCCGAGCGGAAATCAGCCTTATCCGACCAGGATTTCTCGCGTTTCGAGAGGATCCCAGCGGGAAAAATTGAAAAAACAGAGGGGGGGATTCCTATGGAAACAAGCATAGAAACTCCCCCCTGAACACAACAGGGACCAGACACCCTTTGATGAGGAAATGTCCAGTCCCTGTCAGAATCCCTTGACTCACCTTCGCCGATGCGCTACTATTGAATCATGGTGCATCGTGTTTGCGTCGATAGATCGTGTTGCTTCCAGAACCGCTGGTCTCAACACAGGAGGCAAAGAAGGTTTTGACATCAGCATTCTTCTTGGCTTCTTTGAACTGCTTCATCGTTAAGTTGGTGTGTTCCCGTATCTCCTTGGGGGTAATCTCTTTGCCATCCCACTGTGAGGTGAGCCACTTCAGGAGCACGGCAGCGTGGGTTGCTTCGCCTTTGTATTGTCGGCTGGTTGTCATCGCAGTCCGGCAGGCATCCGGGACTGTCTTTACATCCTGAAAAGAGGCTCTCGGGAAGAAGTTTGAGAGATAATGCAAGACACCGTTTGGGGGCTGAAACAGCCACACTGTAATTGGCTGGGTCTCACCGTGCCGCCGCAGCGCACAGCGGAAAATGAGCTGGATCAGGTCATCCGCAAGTGTGGCATCCTGAACGTCCATTACTTGAGGCATCTGCTCCAAGAGCCTGCCCCTGGAAGTCGCGGCCTGCTGCTGAATGGCATCGGTAAGCTTCCCGTCATGGTCAAGCGCCACTGCTCTCCAGAGGTATTCGGCAGGCTCGAAACGGTGAAGGCCCAGACAGATCACGCAGGTTGCCTGCTGGTACAGGTTGGACCCATTCAGGCCACCAAAGTATGGAAGCATCGGTTGTGGCTGTTCGTTCCCATCGATGTATGGGATCAGGCAGCCCTGGAATTCCTTGAGCGCCTCCCATAACCTGGCGGCAAGGGTTTTGTAGCTTACGACCAGGATCTTTCGGTGCTTCTGGCGAAGGTCGGGAATGGATTCCTTCAGCCACACGATTGCCGCGTCAAGATTCACCTTGCGCTGCATCGCTGTTTTGGAAACTGAGAAAACATCTCCACGCTGGATCTTAAAGGTAAGACGCTGGTAGCTTTCCTCCCAGGTCGTCGGTGCGATGCGAAACTCAGGGTTTCGGACGATTTGCGGCGCAATGCTCGCAGTTCCCGAAAAGACAAACGTAGCTGGGCTCTTGGGTCCACCAAGAGTTCGGAGTCTCGGACAGCAGAGTTTCTCTGTTCGATCCTGTGAATACACTACGCGTTGTGCGGAACGGAGGATCTGGATGACCTTTCCGGCCTTCGATCCTGAAACGTATTTTTCGATCCGCTGTCCGAACTCTGTCAGCTCTTTCTCGTCAAACCCCGCTTCCTTAAAATCGCTGTGGAGGAGAATTCCTGTTTGGAAGGCACGCTCACAAACCAGCTTTTTCACCTTATAGAAGGGCGTTCGCACAAAGGCACGCCACCGGAACAGAAGATCGCGTTTGTTCCATAACCCCTCTGAACCTCGGCTCGGTTGTGCTTCGTCCAGGTCGCTTTCCGCATTGTTTAGGGTGCGCAGAGAAATTTCATTCGTCTCAAACAGTTCGGGAGTCTCATCGACCAACAACAAGTTTCGGTGTCGTTCCTCCGCACCGTGTTGCCAGGTCAAAAATGGCTCCATGTTCTCCAGATACATCTGGTAGCGAGCGTGCAGTAAAATGAGGATAGGAACGTCCTGAATCTGGTCCCCAAGATGCATCAGCTCACATGTGTCATAGTCCGGACAGGCTCGTTTTTTGCACTCCGAAAACGTGCTGGCAGTTCCGTTTGGGCATCGGCCCTGGGATAGATTGAAGTCGTTTGCACTCTCCAGCAAAAGGGCAACCTTCTCCCCTGAGACACCATTGCAGAGTTCCTCCAACTCGTGTCCCTCAGAGGACTTTTGGACGACCACGACCACCCCGCCCAGTGTGTGGGCGGCGGCGGTGTCGTGATAGAACGCAGTCGAGAGGACCGTCAGCAGGGCGCGAATCATGGTCGATTTGCCTCCGCCGGGAGGAATGGGGATGGCAACGACATTACCTGGGTGCCCGGATAAAATTTCTTCAACAGCCGTGTAAAGGGCTTTCTTCTGGCCCGGAAGATACGGGATCTTCCGCCTTTTAAAGTAGGTATCAATTTCATGACAGACCTTGTTATAGAGGGTCATGGGGTCATCCGGAGTTCGACGACGAAGACAACGGAACTGGCCAGGTCTTTCTGGCGTTAAAACAGGCATCAGACCTCACCTCCTTCCCGTGAACCATCGGAACTCAGATTGGGTATCCAAGCATCCAGCTTAGCACCGAACTTGACACGGAGGACGGTCAGAACGGATTTCGGAAGATGGGCCAAAGCGATGCCGTAGCAAATCTCCTTCGCCTTCTTCCCTGGTATGCCATTTACAAATGCATAGCGCCAGGGATCACGAGCCTTTTCCGCCTTCAGTATGATGCCAGCATCCAAAAGGTCATGGAACAAAGCAGTCTCCCACGAGCTGCCTTGGACAGGCCCTGCCATCCCTTCGTCTTCCAACCACTTGGCGTAGGAAACACTAGCCTTGGGCACGATGAGTAAGTACGTGTCTTTGATCCGAACCACAGCTGCACCTGTTTCTGCGGAGCGCATTTCCTCTGGAGATGCGACGGTTGCGCCAGTTAAGTATTCCGCCAGGAATTTCCAAAAACAATCTGGCGATTTCCAGGCATCCGGTGCGGTCAGGGACTCATCCGCTGGTTGGCTGCCGGGGAATGTCAGGGACCAGAAGTGTTGCAGGATGCTCTCCAAGTCCTCTTCTGAGATCCATTCCCTCCGAACGGAAAAACGAAGGAACCGCTCGAACAAGGCCAGGGCCAGGGCCAAGGTTCGCTCGCAGGGGTCTTGGGATGGCTGAGAAAACCGGCCATTCTGAGCAACTGGCAGATAGGCATCTGCCGACTTGATCCACTCTTTGCGAACCCGAGGTTTCTTCTTGAACCAGCGGAAAAACTGAGTGATTGCCCAAAAAACAGGGCCGAGCAGATCTTGGAAGTTCTCCAACATCGCGGTGTCAGTATAGGTGAGTTCGGTGCCATTGAAGTTGAACACAGTACGATTCCGGGAGTGACCGGACTGGCCACACAGAATCGGAATACTCAGCGGCGAATGGTGGAGCAATCTTGACCACACCGGTTCCGGAGTTCCAGGGGATACTGCGAAAGCGAGATTTTGGTACGGCAACCAGAACTTCTCCGCTTTTCCCTCGTTGAAATGTCCACCAACGTAGGCAAACATATTCAAGGATGGAACCGATGCCATCTTCGGAACCTCTGCCTTCAGGATCCACGGACGATTCAACTTCCAACTCCTTCCGCCCCACAACTTAGGGCCCTGCACGGCTAGGAGAAGTAACCGGATGGATTCAGGTACAGCGGCCACCATACTGCCAAGCTGGACCAGAGGGAGTGCCGGGAGCGCTGGGAGCGCCAGATCTGCAACCTGAGCCAAGAGAACCAGGAGGAGAAGATGAGTTGGAGCCGCTTCCGATGGAAAGATTCCGGGGAAGTGAAGCAAGGCGTGGACGGCCTCTTTGCTCCAATCGTCCCATTCCTTGGACTGTCCCTTGGGAACCTTTTCCCGTGTCAGTTGGATCGAGTCGTCGCAGTTGGACTGCTTGCAAGCCTTCGGGGGTGTGTCCGGATCGAGAGGAGCGAGCCCCTTTTGGTCCTGGATCACGGTGTACTGCGTTGTTCGGGACAGGTTCTCATCCACCAGCTTGATGGTTGTCGTTTTCAGCCTCTTCATTGAGATAGCCTCCTTATGTTCTTTGGGCCCATGTCCAGAGAATACAGGAAATGGTACATTCCCGAAATAGGGAATCGACTTTTAAATTTTGGCCATTTTTCCGAAGTTGATTTTGGGGATGAAAATAGGAGATGCAAAAACATGAAACATAATTTGATTTATGCAATGAATGAGCTGATCGATAGTGGTCATCTCATGTGCAGAGAAAATTACTCCTTTCGGAGCATGCCATTCTTTTATTATCTCGAGCCGCATAGAGCTGGAATAAAATTCCCGAAGTATTGGGGAAAGGATCCACACGAGGGAGACGTTTATACATGGATCCCGCCACGCTCCAATACACCAGATGAATTTGAAAAGATAACATCATATTGTAGAGCCCATGGCCTTCCCCTCCATAATCCAGTTGCTTTTTTTACAAAAGTACTCGAGCAGGAACAGGCACTTTGTCGTGATGAAGAGAGTCGAAATGAACTGATCGATATTTTACTCATTGCTTTAGCTGGAGGTGGGTTTGCTTTCAGCACAGCATTTCTGGTCGAGCAGAGCATCCATGTCCGAGAGTGCGACCTTCTGCGATTGAACAAGGGCGAGTATGACAGGAAAATGGACCTTATAACCTATGCGATCCACGCTCAGTTGAAAGGCGCAGATTATTTTTATAAGTCGCTTAGCGATATGCAATATGATATTATAGAACCCTTAGAAGAAAAACGAAATCTCTTCTCTCAATGGTATTCTAAAGTTTGTAAGACCCTTGGTCAGAGACAGAAACCAGCGGTTGGTTCGGATGATGATATGGAGTTCATGTCCATAGAAGACTTCGAGTCATTATTCCAAGGATATGAAATATATTGTTTAATGCTCCAAAATAGTGATTCTATAAAACAGACCGTTGATAACCTGAGACAGTCCTGTTTTGCAATCCTAAAGTTGCATGAATTTTGGAAGACTCGTCCTTTGAAAGAATCTAATATCGAAGAGGACGCTGCTCTTCAAAAGAAAGAATCTTGGATACGAAATTTCAGAGATTTCGTTATCGATCTCATAGAAAGCGAAAAATTAGAAGGTATTCGTAAAATTGGAGTCAAGGATGATTTATGGCTAGACCATGAATTTTTTGACAAGTTACGTCGGTTCCCTAGTTTGTCGAAAGATGATCTGAAAAACTATAAGCTACTGGACAGCAGTTCATTATCTGAGAAACTAACTAGAGATGAGAGAAACGCTCTACTCCAGTATCGAAAGCATCCCATGTATCAATTTCTAAAGGAAATTCATCGTGAATTGGAAAATGAAGATATCCAACATGTTGCTCCCTACTATATATTCCAATTATTAAAAACCACAGCGAAGCCGCAGACAATCATCAAGGGAACTTTTCGTTTCAGCGAGACAATGATATCGCTGAATGAAACCGTTAAAATGGATGAGTCTACTGGAACACAATACCTAAGATATCACAAATATTTATATGAAATGCTGTGCTGCTGGTGGGACCGTGTAACAGCGGAAGGTGCATATGAACCTCATGACAAAAAGTTATGCGATTTTTTATTTGCACGGTATAGTGGAACATTGTCTAGAACACAATTCCGGGTGTCTGCTTCAGATCCTGCCTATATAAAATATAAAAAACGTGATCTGATGGGTGATGTCCTTTTCCATATCGATGAAACATTTTCTTCTCATTTTGAGATATTCCCTCAGTTCACATTGGCAAGAGTCGCACCCTACGACTATTTGACGTTCTCTGTGGAATCAGCCATGCAGCAAGAAGCAGATCGGAAAGTAATGAAGGCAATCCGACAGTTGATCAAATCAGATCAAAAGATTGTGGAGGAATATAAAAATCTTGCATTTCTAAACGCTAATGGAATTGGGATAAGTGCCCCAGAAAGATCTTGGTATTTTGATATGGCAAGGTGGTTTCAGAACATAATAGAAAGAGACCCAGGTATTTCCACATATGTTGAGGGAAAGGAAGATGCATATGTCCCTCAACTCGATATGTCTGTAAAAGAGCTAAAGGAAAACATTGACTTCCTCCCCGAATATGAACCTTTTGCAGAAGATTTTCTACCAAATCTAGCACGTGTAGAAATAGCGATTCAAGAAGAGTGTTTCAAGTATATTCGTGAAGAAATGATTCCGAAAGTTGCAAGTCTCTATAAGCGAATCCTATTTGATGTTACAATTACATCTGTACCTTCTCAGGGGGAGATTCCTACTAAGAGGGAGGAATCAATCCCCCCTCACTAAGTACACCCAGTAGAGCATAAAGCCCCCCTGTGTTTTGCAGGTTTTGTCCCGCGGCTGCTGCTGTTATAGGATCAGCAGCAGCTCGCAGGATATAACCTCATGACCCAGGGGGGCTTTTCTAAAAGATAGAACCTAAATCCCCCCCTCAGAGACGGGAAAAGTGAAACATGGGAGAGCCGGGTACTGAGTGGGGGGATGGTCAAGTACGACTCGGAACGAAGCGAAGCGGAGTGGAGACAAAGGGCTTGACCATGTTTTACTTTTATCGACTCTGAGGTCAACAGAAGCAAAAGAGAGGCTACTGCCCGGGATTTGCCTTCGATGGGCCGATCATTTGGTTTTGTGCGGGCGAATTGCAAATGAACGGTGTTTATTGATTCATCAGAAGATCTATGGTGCTGCTATCTCCCTGCCTTCCACACCCCTCAGAATCGCCCAGGAACACGTCTGTTCTCTCCGACATCCACGGGGGCGCTTGTTTCTCCTATAACGCCGTACAGCGGGCGTAGAGGGCCACAGAAGCACAGGAGATAATCTGAACGAGGGGGCCGGGGCTATATGGGCAAGAAAAGGCCCCAGGCCGGTGTGGTGTCGGCCTGGGGCTATACGCAAACCTTATAGCGTAATGAAGGTTCTCATATTCATGTTATTTAGGGCTTTTGTAGCAACGGCGTTCTTTAGAGCAAAATCATTTCTTGTTAAATATATAATGTCTTCAAGCTTGATTTTTCCTACACACAAATCATGAATGATTGGTTGGTAGTATTTAAGAGCATCATATATACTAGGGTCTTCGCTCTTTGCATTTATAAAATGTTCACCTGGTTTTATAATGAAATTATCTTTCTGCTTTCGTTTGATACTATCATAATATTTCTCAACAATATTATCAAAATCATCTTTAAGGCCGAAATAAACTAAAGGCACTTCATAACGATATGTGTTCAGATCATGTAAAATATATTTAATTCCATCCGTGCTGACCTTGAGTTGCAGCCCTGCTGGGATTCCAGAATTCCAGTCTCTAGCGTTAGGCATCATGGCCTGATTTCCCTTGTTATCAATCCAGATAATATCTCTTTGAGAGTCACTAGGATTATATTTATGAGGATGATTCTTTTTGGTCGAAGCGAGCCCTGTTCCAACAGCGTGAAATTTCTCAGCAGTACGTTTGTTTATTGCGGACATCATTCCTTTTCGTAACCATCGTTTATTAGTTTCTATATCCTCTGCACATCGGCGAACCATGAGTGCTTCCGCCATTCTCCCTAACAATCTCATACTTCCACGATTATCTTCTGTTATCAAGACGGAAAAGATAAGTTCATTATCTTCAAAACGTATTATATTTAGATCGTCGATTAAAATTTCACCTAATTCATATCCATATGGGCTCATAATAGTATGATTACCTTTTAATCTCTGGGAGGATTGTATTTGCCCATCCCCTTTATAAAAATTAGCCTGAAGTTTATTGAGCATCATATAATTCATTCCTCTGTTGGATATAATACCCCTCTGAGCATAAAACTCAGAGGAAATATTAATTGTGCTTCGGTTATTTAAGGGCAAAGCCCCCAGGGATCACTCCCCAGGGGCCTTGCATTACGGGGAATCTTCCTGAATCAGATATTCAGGAAAGATTACTCTGTAGGAGCAGCAACGTACAGCTCACTACCGTTCTTGTCATTGGTCATAACACCGCTCACGTCAACGAACACAGCCTCGATCTTGTCATTAGCAGTGTTTTTGAAGTAGACAGCGTTAGCGCTCAGCTTGGTGGAGTCATCAGACTTCTCCTTAGCGGTAGCCAGCTTGGCAACAGAACCCTCACCTGCGTTGGTGTCAACACCGATAACAAAGTAAGTATCGGTGAAGTCCAGGCTGGTAGAATCAGAGAAGGTGATGCTATCATCAGTCACGAAGGACGTAATAGCAACGGCATCCTTAGCGGTGGCTGCGTTGGGGTTAGCCGCAGTCTTCACCTCGAAGTGAGAGTCGCTAGCTTCCTTCGTCTCCTCGTTGGACCAGTTGAACGCAACGAAAGCATACTTGACAATACCCTTGTCCTTAACCTTCTGCTGTTCAATGATAATATCCTTCACAGTCTCAGTGCCGTTCCACATATCAAAGGTCAGGTATTCCTTGTTACCGATCTTTGTAGTGGAGACATCGCTGGTGATGAAGCCGTAGTTACGAGCATCGGAAGAAGCGGTCTTAGAGGGCATGTAAATCAGGCCGACAGCAATATACTGGGTGCCATTGGTCTTGTCAGCAGCACCGTAAACGCCAACACCTTCGGTCTTGCTCCAAGCGGTAACAGTCTTGCCCTTAACGACCTTCACACCATCATTGTCCTTAACAAAGATGACGCCGTCATCAGCAAAGCGGGCCTTTTTGGAAGTCTTGCCATCGTCGATGGTGGTAGTAGCTTCGTTCACATAGGAATCATAGCTACCAATGTTGTCGTCGGTAGCAGTCTTATAGACAGGCTCCAGAGTATACTCACCGTTCTTCTCAGAGTAGGTGAAGAGCTTATTATAAGTATAGAAAGTATAGACATCATTTTCGCCGGACTTAGTCACAGTAGCAATCAGCTTCTGAGCGTCAGCGTTGGAGATTTCGTGGTTATCGTAGTCAGGCTGGTTCACAACATCATAGCTGTCACCAACAGTCAAATTATGTCCGCTGGCAGTCATGCTAGGAGCAGCAATGATGGAGGTAACGGTCACGGTCTTGGTGGTGCCATCGGTGAACCAGACCTTAGCCTGAACGCCGTCAGCAATACCGCCGGACAGAGCGCCGGACTTCTCAACATACAGGATGTTCTCAGCAGAGATGTTGCCCTTGGTCTTCTCAGCGTTGAAGACAAAGCCATTGACCACAGTCAGGTCATAGGAGTCGTTCAGCTTGATAGGATCGCCGGTGTCGGTAGGATCAGCAACCTTGTACCAAGTGCCATCGACCTTGACTTCGGAAACGTAGCTCTTAGTCTCGCTATTCTGTTCGATGTTCTTAGACTTGGTTGCATCGACCTTGCCAGAAACGACAGAAGCCTTGGTGATCTCGGTGTTGCCGCTCACGGTGTAAGTACCGGGAACCACAACAACATAATCGTCCTCGGCAGCATCCTTGTACAGGGTGACATCGTCATCCTTCAGGTCGAAGGAGGGCTTGGTCAGAGCGGCGCTGCCCTTTGGGGACAGAGTCACCTTGCTGGCGCTCAGGTAGTCGATCTGAGCAACATAGAAAGGCTTAACGATAGCGCGATCATAAGTCTTATCGTTATTGTTGTCGATCAGAGTATACTGATAGTAGGGAGTTGCAGTAACGTCAGTACCAGTCAGAATCTTCTGAGCGGCGATTTCATCGCCGTTAGGAGCGAAAACCTTGAAAGAGCCAGACAGCTTATAGTCCTTGTTGTCGATCTCGACGGTGTTGCTCTCCTGGACGGTGTTGCTCTTGCTGTAATTCATGTCATCGCCCAGAGCGGTGACAGTCTTGTTCTTGTCGCTGGCATAGATGCCCAGCAGGGTCACGTCCTTGGTCTTGTTGTCCACAGTGTACATGACCTTGACCTGCTGACCCATCAGAGCAGAGTAATCTCTGTCTGCATCGAAGTTATCAGCATAGTCATACTCACTATCGTCGTAGGGAGCGATCAGATCAATGTCGGTGGAGTAGGTATCGTCGTTGTCATTGAATTTGACAGTGCGCAGAACACCCTTCACGGTGATAGCCTCGTACTTGTCCTCCAGTAGGGTGATCTTCTGGAAGTTACCATCGACCTTGTCCTGGACAGTGATCTGAGAGGTCAGCTGGCCGTTCTTATCGGTGGTCAGAGTGGTCTTGTACTCGACTTCGTAGGCGTTCAGAGCGTTCCACACCATCTGAGCGGCATTGTCACGGGTGATAGCTGCGTTGGTGTCCATGGACTCCAGACCAGCATACAGGCCCTTCTGAGCGGCGCGGACATTGACGTTGGTGGCCCAAGCGTTGCCGGTGAAGCCCTCGTTCTCGGACTTGTAGCCCAGGGAGACCAGGAGCATCTTAGCCAGCTGGACGCCGGTCACGTTGCCGTTGGGGGCGAACTTGCCGCCGCCGACGCCGGAGACGATGCCCTGAGCAGCGCAGGACTCGATGTAGCCCTCAGCCCAGGCAGCGTTGGCGTTGTTGCGCACGTCGCTGAAGGTGGGGGTGGTGTTGGTGCTGACAGCGGGGTTCTTGCCGCCGTTCAGGGCCACGCAGATCATCTTGGTGACCTCAGCGCGGGTGATGTTGCCCTCGGGCTTGAAAGAGCCGTCGGGGTAACCGCCGATGATGTTCAGTGCAGTACAAGCATCGACAGCCTCAGTGTTCTTGATCTTGGACTGATCAGAGAACGCCGCCCCGGCCCCTACGACCATGACGGACAGCATCATAGCCACGCAGAGAACCAGGGACAGAACCTTCTTCAGGTTCACTTTCTTTATTTTTCAGGATGTCAGTTAAAATTTACCACCAAATTTCCCACCACTAAAATTGCGCATTTCCGCGAAGAATTCCGCTGTCGAGGCTGTCCAGGCGAGAAATATTCTGGTGCAAAATAGACAAATTTCTGTGCGTGTAAATATCGGCGGTCACTGCGATGCTGCTGTGCCCCATCAGTTCTTTCGCAATGTTAATGGCAACGCCCGCTCGTTGTAGATCAGTACAAAAGGTATGCCGCAAACAGTATAGCGTGAGATCGGGAGCGATCGCATGATGTACGATTTTCCCATCTTGTTCCTCTGCCCCCATGTGAAGGTCTAATTCCTTGGCGAAAGAATTCCATAGTTTCCATACGCTGGTCGGACTGCGTATCGTGCCTTTTCTTGTGGGAAAGAGCAAAGAAAAAGGATCACCTCGAACGTTCCACAATAGCTGTCTGAGATCTTTCCGCATAGGAATATCTCGAATCCCTGCGGGGGTCTTTGGAGTCTTGATTGTGCTGGTCCCACTTTCTATGGCTTTATACACATGAATTTCATTTCGATCAAAGTCAATGTCCTTCCACTGTAATGCAGCGGCTTCTCCTGGTCGAAGACCTGTATATAAAATTAAGAGAACCCACAACCCAGAAGGATGATACGATGCAACTTCCAGGATGTGAGTTCTCTCTTCGTCTGTGATGGAACGATGGGATCTCTTCTCGTTCTTGGGCAACTTCAAACCGTCAGATGGATCAAAGGCAATCAGCCTGGAACGGTAGGCTTGGCGGAATATCTCTTGCATGACCATCCTGAGCTTGGTGACATGGGAAAAGGACATGCCTCTCTGGTCGTTCAAAATGGATTGTAGATGAATATCTCGTACATCTCGTAGTCTCATGTATCCAATGGTAGGACCGATATATTTTCCGTATTTTTCATCATATAGCTTCAGACTTTTCCGAGTCAGGTCAGAAGGAACCTTGTAAACTCGCTTCCACTCTTGGTACCAGATTTCTACCAGAGTATCACCACTACGAATCTGCCGCCCCTCCCGAAGGGCTGATAACAGCTCGGATAGGTTCTCAAGGGCTTCTGCTTCGGTCCTCCCCCGTACTTCGTAGCGTTTACCACCCCAACGAATTGTTTTTCTTACATAGTGATACTCAGCCATTGCTCACCGCCCTCTCTGCTTCCTGGACTTTGCGGTAAAATGTGGTCTTGCTCATATTGAGTCGGTCCATTGCTTCCACGGCTTTGATCTCACCGCTTCGCCATTGCAGCAGCGTCTGTGCAAAGTCAGGGTTCTGGATGGGCTTTCTGCCTTTATAAGATC
>OLQC01002449.1_pt1 | contig 12366 bp, 4 predicted proteins | sample 1672471 | NCBI WGS metagenome assembly OLQC01 (sample SAMEA3136689, study PRJEB25190) | human gut metagenome | biome: human gut; feature: human-associated habitat; material: faeces | place: Austria | collected 2013
TTTGAAGATCGTACAGGAATTGTACGAAGAAAAGCTGGTGACATACCCGCGAACAGACAGCCAGTTTGTGACTGAGGATATGCGCAAGACGGTGGAATCTCTGGTGCTGGCCTTAGATGGCGCGGCGGCAGACGTAAGCTGCGTTATCGACAACAGCAAGGTCACAGACCATCATGCGATCCTGCCGACAATGCAGAGCGTAAAATGCAGCAAGGAAAAACTGTCCGAAACCAAACAGCGGATTCTTTCGCTTATCATCTGGAAACTGGTGCAGGCTGTGCAGCCGCCGTTCATCTATGAGGATGTGCTTGTGACGGTATGCTGTCAGGGACAGAATTTTACAGCAAAGTATAAGAACGTTCTGCAGCCCGGTTATACTACAAAACCTGTTCCGCTTGTGGAGCCGGAGAAGAACAAGGATGCGTCACTTCCGAACGATCTGGAGCAGGGGATGGTTATTCCGGTGGTACGGGCAGAGAAAAAGCAGGGCTTTACTTCACCGCCGAAAGTCTACACCGAAGATACCCTGCTGTCTGCCATGGAAACAGCAGGCAACAAGGAATTTGAAAAGGACACGGAGAAGAAAGGTCTGGGAACCCCTGCAACGCGCGCTGCGATTCTGGAAAAGCTGGTATCCGCCGGCTATGTGCAGCGTAAAGGCAAGCAGATGATTCCCACGGAGGACGGTGTGGCCGCGATCCGCAATATCCCGGACTACCTGAAATCTGCCAGCATGACAGCCGAGTGGGAAAATGACCTGCTGCGGATGGAGCGCGGCGAGATCAAGCCCTATGATTTTATGCAGGGCATCCACGGACTGCTCGATAGGATGCTGGCCGACCTCCGGCAGATTCCTACCGTCGCGGCGGCTCCCCAGCATAATAAGGTAAGCGTAGGAAACTGCCCGGTCTGCGGCAATCCTGTACATGAGAGCAAACTTAGCTTTTGTTGTGCAGACCGCAGCTGCAAATTTGCACTCTGGAAAGAAAGCAGATACTTGTCCAATATGAGAAAGACGCTGGACAAGAAGATGGCCACAGACCTTTTGCAGAAAGGCCGCACCCATGTGAAAGATTTCTATTCCACAAAGAAGGATAAGACATTCGCCGCTGACCTTGTGATGCGCGTCGAGGATGGCCGTGCACAGTACAGTCTGGAATTTCCAAAAACACCGATGAAAACGAAAACGTAAAGGAGGTTTGACCCTTGCCACAGATTAACGATATTCGAGAATTGGCGCAGCAGAACGCCCGGTATGTCAGTAACTCGCCACAGGACTGGATGAGTTATCTGGATGTGGCGGCGCGGCTATACCGCTATTCGTTCACCGATGCACTCCTGATCCACGCGCAGCGGCCCGATGCAACCGCCTGCGCAGAAATGGAACTCTGGAATCAGAAAATGAGCCGCTGGGTCAACCGTGGCGCAAAAGGCATCGCGCTTCTGGATGATACCGGACCGCGTACCAGGCTGCGGTATGTGTTCGATATTGCTGACACCCATCTGGTGCGCGGCGGCAGAACACCACTCTTATGGAATCTGGACAGCCACGAGCATGAGCAGACGATTTTAGACCATCTGGCAGACACCTACGGCCTGTCGCAGACAGACAGCATGAACACCGCCCTGATGGAACTGGCACAGCAGCTGACCGCCGACAATCTGGATGAAGCGATGGACGGTTTGGCCTATGAGGTGGCGGATACTTTTCTGGAAGAACTGGACGAAGATAACATCCGTGTCCGCTTCCGGGAACTGATGACCAACAGTATTTTCTATACGCTTTCCCGCCGCTGCGGGCAGGAGCCTATGGATGTGCTGGACGATGATGACTTTATCCGCATTGTGGATTTCAACAAGCTGCCGGTGCTGTCGTTCCTTGGCAACGCGGTTTCCGAACAGTGCGAAGCGGTTCTTTTTGACATTGGCCGAGAGATGCGGAAAATTTACAAAAAAGAAATCACGCAGCAGCTTGAAAAATCCGTTGACAGCTTGTATAATACCAATACGGACTTTAACACATTAAAGCGTGAAACCGAAGAAAACACGACCAAAGGAGGACAAGAAAATGGAGTTGACGTATCATCGCAAGGGAGATTACCTGTTCCCGAATCTGGCCGTGAAGGACGAGCCGCAGATCATCGGGAAGTACGGGATGCTCCGCAGGACATATCTGAAAGAGAATCGCAAGAACTGGTATCAGAGTATGCTGATGAGCGGCAAACTGAATCAGCACTTGGCGCAGATCGAGGAAGCAGCGGAGAGCCGGGTGGAAACCCTGCTGGACAGCCTGAACGAGAAGTTCCCGGCACCGAGCAAGGAGAAAGACCCGCTGGCATGGGCGGCGCACCAGAACAACCTGACAGCGATGGCCGAGGAAATCGTCTTGAAGGAATTGGTGTACAATTAACCAAAACGACAACAGAACAGGATTTGAGCGAAGCAGAGGAAGAAATTGCCTCTGCTTTTTCTTTGCCTGATCTGCCGACCGTGGAACAGCAGATCCGCGCCATTGAAGCACCGATCCAGGCGCGGTATGCGGATGAAATTGCACTTGATTCCGAAGTGGTCGATGAAATCCTGCGCACGGGCAGCAACCGCAGCAAGGGCCAGCTGCGCCTAATCTACAATTTCATGGTCGAGAAAACCCCGGAAGAATACACGGAGTTCGTGAAAAACGAATATGGTACGGGCGGCAAAGGCTTTGAAATTGGCGGTGCGAAGTATGCCGTCTGGTTCGATGATTTGGGACTGCGCATTGCAGCAGGTGATACGGCTAAGGGCGGCACGATTGTCAATGCGTTTCTTTCGTGGGAGGATGTCAGCAACCGTATCCATGAACTGCTCCGGCAGGGCGAGTATGCGCCGCAGGCGGTTCTGGACGCTGCACGGCAGAATGCTTTGCAGGAACACGCGCAGACGTTGGCTTATATGGAACGTGATTTGGCCGATGGCGTTGCCGAAGCAGTGTTTCAGGATACAGAAATCTTCAGGGGCGGTTTCCCGGAACTGACAGACAGACTGGCAGGCTTGCTGGACGATGCGGATTTTCTGACTGACCTAAACGACAGATTATCTGCGCTGGGGGAAGCCTACGCCGAAGATAAAGACCTGATGCGGATGCACTTTTATAAGCCGGATAAAGTGGCAGCTCTGTTCCAACAGTTTGCAAAACCCTATCAAAACTACTCGGCGCGGGATGGCTTTCACTGGAATGAGTACAAACGATTTATCACGGAAGATGAAATCAATGGATATTTCACGCGGGGAAGCAATTATTCGGACAGTCGGCTGGCAATCTATTCGTTCTTCCTGAATCATGAGGACAAAAAAGAACGGGCTGACTTCCTGAAAGACCATTATGGAATCGGCGGCAGCAGCCATGCGCTCTGCGGGGCAGATGATTCTCACGAAGATCACGATGGCAGGGGCATTTCTTTGGAGCGTGGCTCATACGGGAACCCGGATGCAAGCGTTCATCTGAACTGGAATCAGGCCGCAGGCCGAATCGACCAGCTGATCCGTGACAGTGAGTATTTGAAGCCGGCAGACTACTCCCGGATGCCTGCTTATGAGCGCGAGCGGATGGCAATGCGGGTGATGGGATTCTATCACCATCTGCCGAACGACGTGGAGCGGCCTTATCCGCAAGACCTTTACCATGAAGAAGGACGAAAGGCTCTCGTTGAAAAGCTGGAAGCCCCTGAACAGGCGGTGGAACTGCTGGAGCAGATGGACAATGCACTGCTGTCCGTGCCGCTGGATTCGGGAGAATATGAGCGTAAGGCAGAATCCCTCTCTATCCTGCACCAATATGTCGAGGGAACGTACACGATTTTCCCGGAAAAGAAGAGGGCTGTTGAGATTGCGGTTCCTGAACAGGGGCAGATGTCCATGTTTGACTTCATGGAGCAGGAGCCGCAATCGAAAGAGCAGTCAACCGCCGCAGCGGTTGAGAAACCCCAAAAGGCAAAAGTCGTTGCGCGGTATCAGTCAACGGTGATGATGCAGGAGGGATATATCGAGGATATTGCAATTCTGCAATATTCCGATGGCAAGTTCTATAACCATTACAACTATGACGAAGAAACGGGAACAGGTACAGCAGAATCAGGGCCGTTTAACAGTCTGAATGATGCAAAGGCGGTCATTCGTCAAACGAGAGAAGATGCAAAAGCAGTAGAATCGTTTGAAAATCAGCCTAAGCAAACGTACAGCAGAGAAAACGGCAGTTTTCTGTATCTGGAAAACGACCATCTGTACCGCGTTGAGCGTTCTAATGCCTACGACGTTTATCTGAAAGATATGGAAAATTCGGCGGTGGCTGGCCGGGTCATTCCGTTACCGTCATATAGCGAAACGCTGGCGAAGAATCCGCTGAACGATTTCCTGAAACTGGATGCAGACCACACGCAGAAAGACAGCCGCTGCGTCTATAAAGAATGTCTGTACACGCTACTGGAAAAGGTAGAGCGCAGCAAAATCTATCCGCTGCTGCGTGACCGCGATACCACCGAGGAAGAAGCGGAAAATCTGATTCGTGAGAAAATCGAGGATTTGTTTGCTTCCGGCGAGGTGGAAAATGCTACTTACTCCGAGGCTATCGACACATGGGCGCACTTTGGAGAGTGGATTCAGGAAGATATTTTCCAGCGCACCTATCAGGACGTTATTACGGACAGACGGGATGCCGTTGCACTGTATCAGGATAGCAAGGACGCACCGCAATGGGTGCGCGGCATTATGGTTCCGTATGCAGCGGAAGAAAAGGCCGTTGAGCCGACCTTGCAGCCCCTGCCGCTGGATGCCGCCAACGAGTATAACGCGCTGAAAGAGCGTTACCCGGATGCTCTGGTCGGCTATGAGCAGTACGGCAACTTTGAGTTCTACGGCGAGGATGCAAAGCGCGTTTCAGAACTTCTTGGCAGCAAGCTGTTGGAAAAGGAAACCGCACTCGGCAAGGTTGAGGTGTCTGGTTTTCCACGTGAACAGTGGGCTTCTCAGGCAATGAAGCTCTGGAAGCAGGGGGAGAGCGTCTATCTGTCCGGCCAGCAGGAAGATGGAACCCATGCGCAGACAAAGTATTTCCGCAGAGAGGAATATCTGCCAGTCAATACCATCATTGAACTGGACGATAGAGAGTTCCGTGTGGATTCGGTCAACTTTGAACAGGGAACGGTCAGCTTGCAGGACATGACCCTTGCAAAAGAAGCCCGGTATCCGATTTTCCGAACGGAACAGCTGGAGTACATTCGGCATCTGTACGAACAGGCCGACGTGCCGATGAAAGAAGCGATAGAAACCACAGTCTTTACTGCTCTACACAATGCTGGTGTGGCTTACGAGGATTTTTCTCCGGAGCAGATGGATGTGATCTATTCGGTGGCAGAATCGGGTGGCGAGTTGGAAGAACTGCTGAATCCCGACTTTCCGCCGGAACAAATGCAGTTGATCGCAGATGTGCAGAACCGAACGGATGCCATTAGCAGCGCAGCGGCAGAGGAAGCCCTTGAACCGCTGACCCAGCAGCCTATGACCCCGGCAGAGGTCAACCATGCACGGCGGCAGCACAATCTTCCGCTGGACAGCGGTGCGATAGAACTGCCTGCACAGCCCAAACAGGAGCCTATGAACTTCCGTATTACGGACGATGATCTCGGCGCAGGAGGGCCGAAAACAAAGTATAAAGCCAACGTGGAGGCCATTCGGGTGCTGCAGACACTGGATGCAGAACAGCGGCAGGCAACCGCAGAAGAACAGGAAGTTCTCTCCCGGTATGTCGGCTGGGGCGGCATTCCGCAGGCGTTCGACGAGAAGAATGCGGACTGGGCAAAGGAGTATGCGGAACTGAAATCTCTGCTCCCGGCAGATGAGTACAGCGAAGCGCGGGCATCCACGCTGAATGCTTTCTACACTTCGCCTACGGTTATCAAGGCAATGTATGAAGCCCTTTCCAACATGGGTCTGAGCAAAGGCAATGTACTGGAACCGTCCTGCGGTGTCGGTAACTTCATGGGTCTTGTGCCTGAAAGCATGGAGAACATCAAGATGTATGGTGTGGAGCTGGACAACGTATCAGGACGCATTGCACAGCAGCTTTATCAGAAGAACAGAATTGCAGTGCAGGGCTTTGAAACAATGCAGTTCCCGGACAGTTTCTTTGATTGTGTGGTGGGTAATGTGCCGTTCGGCAATTACAAAGTGCCGGATAAGCGGTATGACCGCCACAACTTCCTCATCCATGATTACTTTATTGCAAAGAGTCTTGACCTTGTTCGTCCGGGCGGCGTGGTGGCGGTAGTCACTTCCAGCGGCACGATGGACAAAAAGGATTCCTCTGTCCGAGAGTATCTTGCCAACCGTGCCGATCTGGTCGGTGCAATTCGCCTGCCAAACAATGCGTTCCAGCGCAATGCGAACACAAGTGTTGTAGCTGACATTTTGTTCCTGCAAAAGCGTGACCGGGCGGCAGTGGAGCGGGCAGAGTGGGTAGACCTTGGCACAACGCCGGAGGGATACCCCATCAACCAGTATTTTGCGCAGCATCCTGAAATGGTGCTGGGTGAGATCACGACTGAAAGTACACAGTACGGCAAGCAGGAAACCACGGTCAAGCCCATCGAGGGCGCAGACCTTACCCAGCAGTTGAAAGCAGCAGTTGAGAACATCCATGCGGAAATCACAGAGCCGGAAATCACGGACGATGAACTTGACCAGAACGCAGAACCGCTCCCGGCAGACCCGAACGTGAAGAATTTCAGTTACACCAATGTGGACGGACAGGTCTATTACCGTGAAAACTCCTATATGAACAAGGTTGACCTGCCTGCGGTCACGGCGGAGCGTGTGCTGGGAATGATCGCTCTGCGGGAAACCACACAGAAATTGCTGGACTGCCAGTTGCACGATGGTACAGATGCCGAAGTGGAACTGCTGCAAGGAAAGCTGAAAGACCAGTATAAGCGGTTCACAGCGCAGTATGGTCTGATCAACAGCACCGCTAACAAACGGGCATTCCGGCAGGATAGCAGCTATTGTCTGCTGGCATCTCTTGAGATTCTGGATGAGGATAAAAACCTCAAGCGGCTGGCAGATATTTTTACCAAGCGCACCATTCGCAAGCCGGAACCTGTGACCTCTGTGGATACGCCGAGTGAAGCCCTGGCACTCTCCATCGGAGAAAAAGCAAAGGTCGATGTGCCGTTTATGGCTGAACTTTGCGGAAAAACAGAGCAGGAAGTGACCGAAGAACTGGCGGGCGTTATCTTCCGCAATCCTGTCACACAGGCGTGGGTGACGGCGGACGAATATCTGTCCGGCAACGTCCGGGAAAAGCTGGCAACGGCAGAAACCTTTGCCGCAAACCACCCGGAGTATCAGGTCAATGTCGAGTATCTCAAGCGGGTACAGCCGAAAGATTTGAATGCTTCGGAGATTGAAGTGCGGCTTGGTGCAAACTGGATCAAGGCAGAGTACATTACGGACTTCATGGAGCAGGTATTCAAAACGCCGAGTTACTATATCGGAAGTTCCATCAAGGCTACCTATTCGGAAATCAGCGGCGCATGGAACATCAGCGGAAAGTCACTTGACCGGAGTAATCCCCGTGTGACGAACACCTATGGCACAATGCGGGTCAACGGCTATCGACTGCTGGAAGATGCGCTGAATCTCCGGGATACCAAAATTTACGATACCATCTATGAGGATGGAAAAGAAAGGAGAGTGCTGAACAAAAAAGAAACCATGCTGGCGCAGCAGGCACAGGAAGCGATTCGGGATGCGTTCAAGCAGTGGATTTTCAAGGATTTAGACCGCAGAGAGGAACTTTGCAAGGTCTACAATGAGCGGTTCAATGCGATTCGTCCCCGTGAATACGATGGCAGTCACATCAAGTTCGTGGGCATGACCCCGGAAATCAGCCTGATGCCGCACCAGAAAAATGCAGTGGCGCATATCCTGTATGGCAATAATACGCTGCTGGCGCATTGTGTGGGTGCTGGCAAGACCTTCCAGATGATCGCTGCCGGCATGGAAAGCCGCCGTCTGGGTCTGGCGCAGAAGAATCTTTATGTTGTGCCGAACCATCTGACGGAACAGTGGGGTGCAGACTTCCTGCGGCTGTATCCGAATGCCAATGTGCTGGTGGCAACGAAAAAGGATTTCGAGCCATCCAACCGAAAGAAGTTCTGTTCCCGGATTGCCACGGGCGATTATGATGCTATCATTATCGGGCATTCGCAGTTTGAGCGGATTCCGCTTTCCCCGGAACGGCAGAAATCCATGATCGAGCGGCAGATTCAGGACATTACCTTTGCGATTGCAGAAGCAAAGGCAGAGGACGATGGCAAGAGTTTCACGGTCAAGCAGATGGAGAAAACAAAGAAAACCTTGCAGGCAAAACTTCAGAAGCTGAACGACCAGAGCCGCAAGGATGATGTAGTTACATTTGAGCAGCTTGGTGTTGACCGCCTGTTTGTGGACGAGAGCCATTTTTATAAAAATATGTTCCTCTACACAAAAATGCGGAACATCGCTGGTATTGCTCAGACCGATGCACAGAAGTCCTCGGATATGTTTGCAAAATGTCAGTATCTCGATGAAATCACTGGCGGCAAGGGTGTGACCTTTGCAACAGGTACGCCTGTATCGAACAGCATGGTAGAGCTGTATACCATTATGCGCTACTTGCAGTATGACACCTTGCAGAAACTTCATCTTGGACATTTCGATAGCTGGGCGGCTTCGTTTGGCGAAACCGTAACGGCAATCGAATTGTCCCCAGAGGGAACGGGCTACCGTGCAAAGACGCGGTTCGCCCGGTTTTTCAATCTCCCTGAATTGATTTCACTGTTCAAGGAGTCCGCAGACGTACAGACGGCAGATATGCTGAATCTGCCTGTGCCAGAAGCAGAGTACATCAATGAGGTGCTGAAACCCAGTGAAACGCAGCAGGAAATGGTGAGCAGCTTTGCCGACCGTGCAGAGCGTGTGCGGAACGGAAATGTCGATCCGAGAACCGATAATATGCTCAAAATCACGAACGACGGCAGAAAGCTGGCCTTGGATCAGCGGCTTATCAATGACCTGCTGCCGGATGAGCCGGAAAGTAAGGTCAACCTCTGCGTGGAGAATGCCTATCAGGTATGGGAAGAATCCACGCCCGACAAATCCACCCAGTTGATTTTCTGCGACTTATCGACCCCGAAAGCAGACGGAACATTCAATGTGTACGATGATGTCCGGGAAAAACTGGTGGCAAAGGGAATCCCCCGTGAGGAGATTGCTTTTATCCATGAGGCAAATACCGAAACCAAAAAGGCAGAACTGTTTGCAAAGGTGCGCTCCGGTCAGGTGCGTGTGCTCATGGGCAGCACCTTCAAGATGGGCGCGGGCATGAACGTCCAAGACCGGCTCGTGGCGCTCCACGACCTCGACTGCCCGTGGCGGCCGGGCGATCTGGAGCAGCGCAGCGGGCGCATCATCCGGCAGGGCAACCGCAACAAAGAAGTGCATATCTACCGCTATGTCACGGAATCCACATTCGACGCCTACCTCTGGCAGACGGTGGAAAATAAGCAGAAATTCATCTCCCAGATCATGACCTCAAAATCCCCGGTGAGAAGCTGTGAGGATATTGACGAGGCGGCGCTTTCCTATGCCGAGATCAAGGCGCTGTGCGCCGGAGACGAGCGCATCCGTGAAAAAATGAACCTCGACGTGGACGTGGCGCGGCTGCGGCTGATGAAGGCCAATCACCAGAGCCAGCAGTACCGCTTGGAGGACAACATCCTGCGGCATTTCCCGGCGCAGATTGAGGAAAACAAAGGCTTCCTCTCCGGCTTTGAGGCGGATATGAGAACGCTGGAAGCCCATCCCCACCCCAAGGACGGCTTTGCGGGTATGGAGGTCAAGGGGGATTTCCTCACCGACAAGGACAATGCCGGTGCTGCCATTCTGGAAGCGTTCAAGGACGCAAAGGGCCTCGAAAGTGTTCCCATCGGCACTTACCGGGGCTTTTCTATGTCGCTGACCGTGGAAAACTTCGGCAAGGACTTCATCCTCACCCTCAAGGGCAGGATGAGCCACCGGGTAGAGCTGGGCAAGGACGCAAGGGGCAACCTCGTCCGCATCGACAACGCCCTCGCCCAAATGCCGGAGCGGTACAAAACGGTGCAGGGCAGGCTTGAAAACGTGCAGGCGCAGCTTGCGACAGCCAAGGCGGAGTTGGGCAAGCCCTTTCCGCAGGAGGCGGAGCTTCGTGAAAAGTCCGCGCGGCTGGCGGAGCTGAACGCAGAACTGAACATCGACGACCGGACGCCCATGGAACAGGCGGCGGAGAATGTGGTGGCGAAACGCCCCTCCGTCCTCGGCAAGCTGAAAGCGCCCTGCGTCCACGGCGCTGGGGAAAAGAAAAAATCTCACGAACAGGAGGCACGATGAATATGAACGAGGCATTACAGCAATCGTTATACGACAAGCTCTCGCGGGAGCAGGACAAGTACCGGGACTGGCTGAAAGGCCAGCCCCCGGAGGAAATCCTCCATCACAGCTATGAATACACCGTGCGGGAGGATATTTTGATGAGCATGGAGGAGCTGACGCTCAGCGAGGCGGAAACGCGGGCGCTGCTGCTGTCCCCCTCGCCCATGGCGATCCTTTACGACAAGTTCTCCGATCTGGAAACCGGCTACATGGACACGATCCGCGACAGCATAGAGGACACGGCAAAAGACGAAGCAAAAAAGCTCCGGGAGCTGCCGGTTTATCCCTATCCCGCCGATCACGCACGGGAACAAGGGGAGCTGGACGTTTACCGCGCGTCCTTCCGCGCCAATGTGAGCTGTAAGGACGCCATTGAAGCCGCCATCCGGGACAATTACCGGGACAACCGCCTTGACACTGCGGCGGTGGGACAGGTGGCGGAGCAGTTCGGGCAGGAGCGGATGCTCTACGTCCTGGCGGCAACCGTCCGCCATTTTGATTACGACGGGCGCATCTCGCGGGACAACAAGCGCTGGGCGAATACCATCCCCGTCTATGAAAACAAAGACGGCATGGATAGCGACCGCTCGGTGCAGTTTGTGGTCAGCTCCCACCCCGGCCTGACGGACCTGTTTCTCACACAGGCGCGACAGGAGCAGCGGCTGCGCCAGCCCCTCACCGCCGACGAGATCAAAGCGGAGGCGGCGCGGCTGCTGGGCAAGCTGCAAGAGCCTGTGCAGCCCAACAGCCCCGGCGGAACGCATTTCATGGCAGAGGTGTCCCGTGACTTCATGGAACGCGCCGGAGCGAAGGACACGGCGGCGCTGCAAAAACTGCTGCCCTTTTCCACCCTTGCCCTCACGACCCTCAAAGACCGCAGGGGCGTGTTTGCCCTGATCGGCAAGGACGAGGACCGCACACAGCCGCTCCGCAGCCGGAAGCCCTCCGTCCGCTCCAAGCTGCAACAGACGGCGGAGCAGAAGCAGCCTGCCGCAAAGAAGAAGGATTTGGAGCTGTGACATGGCGAAGCGGAAACGGGACATCCAGCTCAAAGTCCGTGTGACGCCGGAGGAACGGGCGATGATTGAGGCGAAGATGGCGCAGCTCGGCACAACGAACATGGGCGCATATCTTCGGAAAATGGCCATTGACGGCTATGTGGTGAAGCTCGATCTGCCGGAGCTGCGGGAGATGGTGTCGCTGCTGCGCCGCTCCAGCAACAATCTCAACCAGCTTGCGCGGCGCGCCAACGAAACGGGGCGCATTTACCCGGAAGATCTGGCGGACATCCGGCAGAATCAGGCGCAGTTGTGGGAATCCGCAAAAGAGATTTTGCGCGTCCTGTCTACACTGGATTGAGCGTCCGCATCCTTGCGCTTTTCTCCGTGCGCAGATATGATGAACTCAGAACATACAAGGAGGTCCTCTTATGAGATTTCTTTTGAAGCTGCTCTTTGCTCCCGTTGTTGCGGTGCTGGCTGTATTTGTCTGGCTCTGCGGCGGCATCCTCTATTGCGCATCGTGGGTGTTTGGTCTTGCATCTGCGCTTGTCAGCATTCTTGGCGTTGCCGTGTTGGTGACGTATTCCGTAAAGAACGGAATTATTCTGCTGATAATTGCGTTCCTCGTCAGTCCGCTCGGTATCCCAATGCTTGCTACAAGGCTGCTTGCACTGCTGCAATCGCTGCGGGGATTCATTCAAAACCGTGTTTACCATTAAATCTGCAAATGAGCGCCGGACGTGTTCCGGCGCTCTTACATTTTTGCCGAAAGGAGGAATCGCATGGCAACGACCCGCATCATGCCGCTGCACATCGGAAAGGGGCGGAGCGTCGGCACGGCGGTCAGCGACATTCTGGAATATGTCAAAGATGCAGAAAA
>OLQC01002450.1_pt1 | contig 12356 bp, 6 predicted proteins | sample 1672471 | NCBI WGS metagenome assembly OLQC01 (sample SAMEA3136689, study PRJEB25190) | human gut metagenome | biome: human gut; feature: human-associated habitat; material: faeces | place: Austria | collected 2013
GCTTGTCCCCGAGGGCGGACGGCAGCGCGGAGGCCGTGAAGTTCCAGTATTTCATGAGATATAACAGCCCGAAGCAGAGAACCAGACACGCCGCGCAGATGCGCTTCTTCGCGCGGCGCACGGCGGCCTTTGCGGCTTTATCCGGTGCGGGACGCGCGTTCTGCTTTTCGAGCAGCAGCCCCGCCAGCCACGTGAGTCCCGCGACCAGCACGAGCCAGACGGCGCTTTTGACGCCGCCAACCAGGTAAAAGACCATGCTTGCCAGCAGCAGCACGACCCACTGCGCCCGCTTCGGAACCAGATAATACAGCACGACGCCTGCCGTGACGAGCCCCACAAAGGGCAGGGAGGCAAAGGACATCTCAGCTCTGACGGCTCTCGATGAGCTCCTCGATGGCTTCGACGCTGTTGAAGTTTTCCGGCGTCAGATCGTCCACGCCAAGCTCCACATCGAACGCCTCCATCAGCTCCGTCACGACCGCGACGATATCCAGCGAGTCGATCAGGCCGTCGTCGATGAGGGCTTTTTCGTTCTCAAAGTCGATGCCCGGGCAAATCTCCGTCAGGATCTCCATGATCTGCTTTCTCATAGTGTCAAAACTCCTTTATCTATCCCAGCCTCAGCACAACGGACTGCCATCCGTCCGGCTGAAACTGATTTTTTTCATAGAAATGCTCGGCAGGGGCGTTCCCCACCCGCGCCCAGACGGCGCATTTCTGCCCGCCGGTCTTCGCTTCCAGCATGGCCAGCAGCCGCCCGGCGTATCCATGCCCCCGGCAGTCCGCACGGACGGCCAGATGGCGGATCTCGCACTGCGCCCGCCCGGGCGCGTAGTGCAGCAAGCCAGAAATGCCGTCCGCATCCGAAAGGCACAGCACCTGCCCGGCGCTGACCGCCTGTCGGAGTTCCTCGTCCGGCGGGATGCAGCCCGTCAGCGGGTCGAACTGTTCAAGTAAAAACGCCCGCACAGCCTCAAAGGAAGCCTCCGTCGGAGCTTCCGCGTTATTTGGAGCCGGAACCGCCGCCCGTGTGCGCCGCAGACGGCGAAAGCACTCCGCAAAACCGAGCGCGCACAGCGCGTCCTGCGCCCGGCGCATGGCGTCCTGATCTTTTTCCCGGCAGGCCAGCTCCGTGACGAGCGGGAGCGTCTGCCCCGGCAGGCAAAGCTTCGCACCGGGGTGCAGATAGAAGTTCAGGAGCCGGTATCCGGCCCGCTGCCGCAGCAGCAGCAAAAAGCCGTCTCCTTCCTCGTAAAAAAGCCCGGCATCGATTTCGCGCTGGTAGTCTGCCGGGGATAAAAAGCAGTTGGTCACCACACCGCGCCGCAGCTGTGCGGACAGAAGCGGCGCAAGCGCTGCATAGCTTTCAACTCTGCGCATACAAAAACCGTTCCTTCAGCGCCGCACGGTCAAGCTTGCCGTTGGCGTTGTGCGGCAGCGCGTCCAGCTTTTCATAGACGTTCGGCAGCATATATTTCGGCAGCGCCGTCCGCAGCGCCCGTGCCAGCGCGTTCGTGTCCAGATCGCCCGCATAGACGCAGACGATCCTGTCGCGCATTGCGTCGTAGAAGCAGACGGCGTCGTGCAGGCCATCGACACTGTAGAGCGCCGTTTCAATTTCGCCCAGTTCGATGCGGTAGCCCATGTGCTTGATCTGCCCGTCGCGGCGGGCAAGAAAATAGAAATTCCCGTCCTCCCGCTGCACGGCCATATCGCCCGTGCGGTAGAGAATGTCGCGGTAATCGGGGCAGAGCGGGTTCTGGATAAAGGCTGCATCGGTCTTTTCCGCGTCGGCAAAATATCCCGCCGCAAGCCCGGAGCCGCGCACGCACAGCTCGCCCGTCTCGCCGGGGGCTGCCTCGGTCAGATCGTCCTTTAACAGCAGCAGCTGCATATTGCGGCAGGCCCTTCCGATGGGGATCGGCTCGTCGTCGCGGTACGTGTGCGTCAGGTGCAGCGCGGCGCAGTCGACGGTCGTCTCCGTCGGGCCGTACATATTATAAAGCTCCGCCTCCGGGATCGCGCGCTTCCACATATTCACGTACCGCGCCTGCAGCGCCTCGCCGCCGACGACGATCTTCCGCAGCGCGTGCGGGACGCACTTTTCAAGCGCGCCGGAGCTTGCCGCCAGATGGAACGCGGACGTCGCCCAGTTCACGGCGGTCACGCCGTTCCGGTCGAGCGCCTGCAGCAAAAACAGCGGCAGCGCGAAGAATTTCTTCTCCAGAATCACGCACGTCGCGCCGAGCTTCAGCGTCTGGTACAGATCCTTGCAGGAGGTGTCAAAGTAAAACGGCGACTGATTGCCGAAGACCTCATGCTCCGTATAGCCGCAGAAGTCCGTCAGCCAGTCGGTAAAATCCAGAATGGCGCGGTGGGAGATGACGATGCCCTTCGGCGTGCCGGTCGAGCCGGAGGTGAAGAGCAGGTACACGGGGTCGAGATCGATAATCTGCTCACGCCTGGCCTGCAGAAGCGCATTGTCCGGGGCGGTCTTCTCCGCCTCCTCCAGACACACGAGCGGCGCGCAGTCCGCAAGCCGCTCCGCCTGCGGGCGGCACGCTTCCGGGAAGACGATCGCGCGGGCGTGCACCTGCGCGAGAATGCGGCGCATCCGCGCCTCCGGCATCTGCTCGTCGATGGGAACGTAATAATTCCCACTCTGCAAAACGCCCTGCAGCGCCGCGACGCTCTGCACTGTCCGCCCCGTGAGCACAGCCACGGGCGCGTTTTTGCAGCCCGGAAGCCCGGCCAGAACGGTTCCCAGTGCCCGCGCACGCGTCAGCAGCTGCCCGAAGGTCAGACTGCCGGAGGCGTCGGAAAAGGCGACCTTGTCCGGGACGCGGGCGGCGGTGCGCTCTAGATATTCAGCGGCGTTTGTCATCGGCATGGACGCATCCTCCTTCAGCTCGGCTTCACACACTTTTGAGAATTTTACCACATACGCACGCAAATGTAAAGGCGGAACGCGCCGCGCATTTTTTCGCCCGCGGCGGTTGAGTCCAGGCTGCTTTCATGGTAAAATAACAAAAAACACAGGAGGACAGACCTATGTATGATGTGATCGCGCTGGGCGAGCTGCTTGTCGATCTTGCGGAACGCGCGAAGGACGAAAACGGCTACCCCACTCTTGCCGCCAACCCCGGCGGCGCGCCCGGCAATTTTCTTGCCGCGCTGAGCGCGTATGGAAAGAAGACCGCATTTCTCGCCAAGGTCGGAGACGACACCTTTGGCCATCTGCTGACCGGCACGATGCGCCGCGCCGGGATCGACACGCGCGGCATTCTGATCAGCCCCGATACATTCACGACGCTTGCGTTCGTGACCTTTGACGCGCACGGCGACCGCTCGTTTGCCTTCGCGCGCAAGCCCGGCGCGGACACGCAGCTGCGCTGGGAGGAGATCGACCCGGCCATGCTGGCAGAAAGCCGCGTGTTCCACTTCGGCTCGCTCAGCTGCACGGACGAGCCTGCCCGCACGGCCACGCAGAAGGCCGCGGCCTATGCCCGCGCGCACGGCAGGCTCGTCACCTACGACCCCAATTACCGCGCCCCGCTGTGGAAAACAGAGCAGGAGGCAAGGGAACAGATCCTCTGGGGCCTTTCGCAGGCGGATATCGTCAAGATCAGCGATGAGGAGACGCAGTTCCTCTGGGACTGCAGCCCAGAGGAGGGCGCGGAGCGCGTGCTGGCGCTGGGCGCGAAGCTCGTCATGGTCACGCTGGGGCCGAAGGGGTGTCTGCTGAAAAATAAGCAGGCAGACTTCTCCTGCGGCTGCCCGAAGGTGCACCCCATTGACACGACCGGCGCAGGCGATATCTTTGGCGGCAGCGCCGTATCGCGCTTTTTGGAGCTTGGGAAAGCGCCGGAGGCGCTGACGCGGGACGATCTTGCCTATATGGCCCGCTACGCGGCAGCCGCAGCAAGCCTCTCCACCGAAGCTTCCGGCGCCATCCCGTCCATCCCGAAAAAGGAAGCCGTCCTGCAAAAGATGCAGGAGGCATATTGCGTGCAGGCGGACGCACACCGATAACGATTCGACGTTTTGACGCAGAAAGCGGCATTCCCGGCCCGGGAATGCCGCTTCTGTTTTGCAGCTTACGCTTTTTTCTTCGGCCCCATGATCTCGGCGCTCAGGAGGGCGACGAGGGGGACGGTCAGGATGATGCCGATGGTGCCGGCCACGCCGCGGATGATCTCGATGGCGATGGAATCGGCGTTGAAGATCTGGATCATGGGATAATCAAAGATCTGGAACAGCAGGAGCGTATTGAGGCTCGAACCGGCGAAGGCAAGGATGAGCGTATTCGCCATGGTGCCCATGGCGTCCTGGCCGATGTTCATGCCGGAGCGGAACAGGGCCTTGCGCGGCAGGTCGGGGTTCAGCTCGCGCAGCTCCCAGCAGGCGGAGGCAATGGACATGGCCACGTCCATGACCGCGCCGAGCGAGGCGATGAGAATGCCGCTGACGAACAGGCCGCTGATCTTCAGTCCCCGGTCGGATGCGCGCAGGACAAGTTCCTCCGCCTCGGGCAGGTTGAAGCCGTTGAGCGGTGAGATCGACCCGCACAGGGCGGCGAAAATGCCGGCCACCGCCACGCCGCCGATGCAGCCGAGCGTGGCGCAGAGCGTCTTGCGGCTGAAGCCGTTCAGGAACAGGAGGGAGGCCGCCGTCGTCAGCGCGACGAGCACGACCGTGACCGCGACCGGCTGCGCGCCGCGCAGGATCATGGGCACCTGAATGAACCAGACGCACGCAAGCGTATACAAAAGCCCCAGCAGGGCCGTGAGGCCCTTTTTCCGGCCGATCAGCAGGAGCAGCGCGGCAAATATGGCAAGCAAACCGAGCAGCACCGGCGCGCGGTTATAATTCGGAATGGATATGATATACGGCGCGCCCTCGTCGTCCAGATCAAGGCGGACGACGATCTTTGTGCCGATCTTCGCGTCGACGTTGGTATAGATGGTCAGATAGTTGATCGCCTCAAGCGTTTCGCCCTTCCACGGGCCGTTCAGGATCTCGACCTCGAGATACTGCTGGCCGATGCGGCGGCCCTCGGTCCAGTCCTGGGTCTCCGCGTTGTCGTCCAGAATGTCCGTGACGCACGCAACGGCGAAAAACCGCTTGCGAGCGGCAGTCGCCTCGCGGTCAGGCTCCGTGTATTCCAGAACCAGCGCCCACGCGATGATCAGCACGAACAGCAGAACGCTCACGCCGATCTCCAGCCAGCGCTTGCGCGTCAGCTTGCATTGTAAGTTTTTCATGGATTCTCCTTCAGGATGCGCAGTTTTTGAATGATGGGGGACTGCCCCGCCGGAAGACCCGGCGGGGCAGCTTTGTACTGTTGGGGAACTCAGCGCTCGAGATAGCGGTGGATGATCGCCGCGACCTGTGCGCGGGTCGCCTGTGCCTTCGGCACAAGGTTGCTGCCGGAGCCGTTGATCAGACCCTGGCCGACCGCCCAGTTCATCGCCTGAATGGCGTAGGCGGAGAGCTGCGCCGTGTCGGCAAAGCTGCCGAGATTTTCCTCGAGCGTCACAGCCGTCATGCCGCCGTAGACTGCGTAGCGGTACAGGATCGCCGCAAGCTGCTCACGGGTCACGGGGTCGTTCGGGCCGAAGAGGCCGGAGCCGTAGCCGTTGACGATGCCGTTCGCTGCCGCCCATGCGACTGCCTTGGCGAACCACTTGTTGCTGTCCACATCCTTGAAGTCGGATGCACCGGACATGGCGGGGCTGCCCGCCATGCGGTAGAGGATGGTGACGATCATGGCACGGGTCAGCGGTGCGTTGGGAGAGAAGCGATCGGCGCCCGTGCCGTCCATGATGCCCTTCTCGTAGACATAGCGGACATCGTTATAGAACCAGTCGCTGCCGGACACATCGGCAAACGGGAGCCCTACCGGGGCAGCGGGCCTGGCCGGGGTGACCGGGGTGCCGGGGGTGACGGGCGGAGGCGGCAGGACAGTCTTATGCCAACGTGCATAGAAGGTCTTGTCGCCGGTCTCCGTCGCCTCGATCTGCCTGACCTGCACGCCGCCGGTGTAGGCGGTGAACCAGCCGAGGAAGGTATAGCCGGGCTTGGTCACATCGGTCGGCAGAACGGTCACGGTGCCCTCGGTGTAGGTCACCGGGTAGAGGCCGCCAATCGTGCCGCCGTCAGTGACATAGGTGATGTTCCACGTCTTGACCGGGGTCTCGCCTGCGGTGCAGACGACGTCCGCGCGGTCGCGGATACGGATACGCGGGTAGACCGACGTGCCGTCCGAGAGGACGAAGGTGTTGTCATAGGAGGCAAGGCCAACCGCCTCGACCTGATTGCCGACGATGGCGTTCTGGACTTCCTTGTCCTTCGTGATGTAGCCGTCGATGAAGACGCGGGCTTCCTTGCCTGCCGCATCCCTGACCATGATGGTCTGGATCTTGCCTTCGGCCTCTTCCACTCTGGTGATCGTGCCCTTGATCTTGACGAGGCTGCCGAGGACGGAGCCGTCGTTGATCTGCGCGGCGGTGACTTCCTTGGGAGCCGGAGCCGCTGCGTCGGCGATCTTTTCGATCTTCGTCACAGCCAGCTGACGCTCGCCCTGATAGGAGGACGTCGTACCGGTGACACGAACCTTATCGCCGATCTTAAAGTTGCCTGCGACCGGGAAGGCGTTGATACCGGCGGTGTTGTCCTGCACATAGATGCAGTCGAAGAACGCGGTATCCTTGTCATAGCCGGAGGCGTTGGAGGTCACGATGCCCTCCACGGTGAACTTGACGCCCTCCTCTGTCTCTGCCTGCACATCCGCGATCTTGGTGATCTCGGTCTGGTTGAGCATGGAGACGAGATTCTGGCAGATCTTGTAGTTGGAGTAGTTTTTCTCCGCGCCGCTGTCGGAGGCCTGGTACTGCACCTCGAAGTTCGACATGAAGGCTGCGCCGGAGACGATGATGAGGCCCTTGCCCTCGATCTGCTCGGACGCCATGACCATCAGGCGGTCATCGTTTTTTGCGAAGGTGTACTTCGGGGTAGCTGCGCCGCCGAGGCCGTCGCTGTCAACGTCCACAGAGTAGGTCGTTGCATGGCCGTAGACTGCCGGGCTGACCGTTGCGGGCAGCGTGGAGGTTGCATTGCCGCTTGCGTCAACTGCGTAGATGGACGCGCCGCCGTAGTGGCTGAAGCGTTCGGTGTAGAGCTTGTCATACGGATGCTCTTCGTCGAATTCCACGCCCTTCAGAAGCGGGTTCTCCATGTTGTAGGACGAGAAGTAGAGTCTCCACTTGTCGACGCCGTCGGCTGCGGAGCGGACATCGTCATACGTTGCGTCGTCAGAAATGCGGAGGCTCGAGCCGAGCTTGGCCAGAACCTCGTTCTGCGTCGCGGCCATGTGCTTGATGTTCGGGTTGTTCTGGATGATGGGGTAATTCTCGTAGTTGTCGGACCAGCCGGCGAGGATCACCATACCGCCGTTGTCGTTGAACGTCTTGAGGGCGTTCAGCTCGTCCTCGGAATAGGTCTTCGGATCCTTCTGGGCCGCTTCCAGACGGCGGGACGGAGCCGTCAGGATGATGGCCTTGTACTTGGAATTGCCGCAGGCCGCGATAAGCTCCTCGCTGGTCTTCAGCGTGACTGTACGCACGGAATAGGCCGCAGCCAGTTCGCCGAAGTTGCCCATGGAGTCCTTATAGTTGCCTGCAACGTATTCGTTGTAGTGCGAGGCGTCAATGCCGATGTAGACAAGCTTGCTTGCGTCAAGCACATCGAGCGTGACGTCCTTGGTGAACGTGTACTCCTTGCCGTCTTGCTCGATCACAGCCGTGATCTTAACGGTCATGATGCGGGCCTTGGTCGGGGTATACTTGAATTCCACATCCTGCGTGCTGCTTGCAGCCAGCGCGATGGGATCCGTCACGGTGCCGATGGGTTCGCTGCCGATGGCATAGGTGATGGACTTGATGGTAGCGGGCTTTGCCTCACTGTTGAAGAACGTGGTGGTGATGGTCAGTTCTTCGTCGGTGACAGGGGTAGACGTGCCGCATTCAGCCTTGGAAATGCCAAGCTTGAGCGATTCACCGACCCAGACGGGAGCGGTCACGGCCAGATCGCCGTCGCCCTCGGTGACGCGGACGAAGTAATAGGTGTACTCAGGCGCCAGTTCCACGCTGACGGAGCCCTTGGCGAGATCCGCGGCACTGTCCCAGGTATAGGCGACCTTGCCGGAGTTGACGACCAGTTCGACCTTGGCGATGGAATCGGTGCGGTCGGGATCGTTGAAGGAGATCTCGAAGTTCAGCTTCTCGGGAACGTCGATGATGGAGCCCATCATGTTGCCGTTGACCGTGTAGTCCAGATCGAGGTTCTTGTCCTCGGTGGCGTACATACGGCGTGCTCTGAGCGCTGCATAGATGCCGGATTCGGAGAAGTCGTCGGTCAGGATGACGTCGCGGGCGTCGTTGGCGTTGCCCCAGCGGCCCTTGTGGTTATCCTGGTTGTTGGTCGGGGCGACGTGCCAGCCCTTGTCGAGCGCCATGATGTACTGCTCGTAGCTGGGATAATAGCCGCCTGCGCCGATCTGGCCTTCGCCGTTGCCGACTTCGACCATGTACATACGGGTGTCAACGACAGCATCCCAATAACCGAAGTCAATGAAGTTGCCGAACGTCGTGCCCGGATGGTTGAACTGGCTGATGGAATCGACGCCCTCTGTCTGCGACAGGAGCTTGTAGTAGGCCTGCAGGCCAGCATCCTTGGTCTTGTTGTTGAGCGTCGTGTTGTTGCGGGAGACGATGCCGGGGGTGTTGAAGGTGTTGATATGGCCGGGACCGCCGGACCACGTCATTTCAAAGCCCGCAATGGCGACCTTTTTGCCCGCGTTGGCCGCGTTGAAGGCTGCGACAGTGTTCTTGTAGGTCGCCCAGCTGTGGCTGGAATCGGAATCATTGACAAGAGACGTATCATACAGAGCCGCTTCGACGTTGGGGTTATTCTTGCTGTCGAAGTAGTTGGAATGGTCGGTGAACGCGACGAAGTCGACGTTCGCGATTTCAGGCAGATTCTTGACATAATCCAGTGCGCTTTCCAGCGAGCCAGCGCCGTCGGAATACTGCGTGTGGGAGTGCAGCTGGCCGAAGTAGCGCTGGAAGGTCGCCTCGCCGATGGTGAAGGACCAGGTCTTGCTGGTTTCCTTTTTATCCGCACGCTTGACCGTCACAGTCACCGTGACCTTGCCGTCCGCCATAGCGGCAGCTGGGGTGTAGGTGACCTTGCCGTCTGCGTAGACAGCATCGACCTTTTCACTGTTGACAGTCATCGTTACGCTGGCGTTCTCGCCAGCGTTCGAGATCTCCGCGGAGATCGTCGGCTTTTTGTTCTCGCCGGTCTGCGCGCCCTGCGCGGGCGTTACGTTGGAGATCACAGGCTCGTCGAGGATGTCGACGGTGTAGGACGCTCTGGCCTCGTTGCCCTTGATATCCTTGAACGCGAAGGTCAGGGTCATCGTGCTGCCGTTTTCAGCGGCCTTTGCAATCTGCGTATCCCAGACGGTGATATGTGCTGTGCCCTTGCCGGTCGTAAAGTCGCCGAGGACTTCCACGTCTGTGCTGCTCGTTACGCCGTCAACCAGATTGCCCTTTTCATCGCGAACACTGTACTCGATCCACGGATTGTCGATCGCATAGATCGTGTCGATCTCGAGGTCAAACTTGTAATTGCTGCCGACATAGGCCGGGAGCATGGTTTCGGGGAAGGTGATGGTGGGCTGCACGACGAGGCCGCCGTCCACATTCACGCCGTCCGCCACCGGATAGAAGAAGAAGGAGTAGATTGTATAGTCAAGATCGCCGGTCTTGCTGTACATGCTGTAGACCTTGAACGAGTCGGAGAAATACTCCAGCCACTGGCTGTGGCCGCTGAACTTCGCCGTGCGGCTCTCCAGCTCATAGCCGCCCACGCCGCCGGAGCAGGTACGGACGAGCCAGTCCGCGTCTTCGGTCGAAACGCCCTCTTCGGAGAAGTCCTTGCTGTAGAACGCGTTGTTGCCGGTGCCGTTGGCACAGAGATAGCCATACGCATCGCTCTTGAAGCGGAGGTATTCGCCGTTCTGCTCGACGGTGAACACGACAGCGCCGTTCGCCGGGGTGGCCTTGCCGTCCGCGACGGTGGCTGCCGCCTTTTCAATGGACTTGGAATCGTTCTCCGCCGCCAGAACCGCCTGTGCGTTCTGGTTGTAGATCACGAACTTGTCGCCGGGCTTGGGCAGATCGCCGGAGGGCTGGTCAGCAGATGCAGGGTCGACCCGGTAGAGCGTGAACTCGCACGGATACTGCTGACTTGCAACCGTGTTGTTCTTATAGGCTTTAAACTTGTTAAAACCACCGTATGTAGAATCCGTGCTGGTATTGCTGGCCAGCGTAACAGTATCATCACCGGCACCCATAAATTTGAAGGTCTGATTTTCTGCGCTGAACGACCACGCCCAGCTATAATTACCAGACTGAATGCCATTGATGTTTCCACCGGAAGGTGCAATGGCCATGCCGTTTTTATCAGTCAGCGTAACAGACTGTCCGCTTACCTTCAGCGTCCAAACCGCGCCTTCCGTCTTCGTCACCTTGTCCTCCGCTACAGTCGGCTGTACAACCGTCAGCCACTTCCCGCTGAGTTCCAGCGGTGCGTAGCCGGTGGAAACAATCATGACATAAGAGCCGTCTGTCAACTGGTCAGCAGAAGTTAGCTTTCCAAGTTTGTCCTCTCCATCTTCTTTCTTGACCGTATAGGTGAACGTCGCTTCGTCGCTGTCGTCCATGCCGGCCTTCGTGGCCTTGACGGTGAAGGTGACGTCTTCATTCACGGTCGCCGTTGTGCCCTCGGTGAAGGTCGTGCCGTCCGTCGCATAGAGGATCGTCGCGCCCTCGGTCTCGCAGGAGAAGGTGACCTCCGTGCCCTTGGCTACCTCGCCCGCAGCCAGAGAAGCCGTCGGGGTCGCGACCTTCTGGGTCGGGGTGGGAGGAGGCACAAGGCCGCCGATGAAGTTCTTTTCCCGCGTCAGCTTGTAGAACGTCATGCCGAAGTCCTTCTCCGTCAGACGATCCGTGCTGGTGCAGTAGGCGCTGAACTCGGTGTACTTGGCATAGTACTCCATGTAGACCTTGCCATACTGGCCGGTCAAGCCATTGCCGGACATATAGTAGGACGCATTTTCTGCATTGCAGGTTTCAACGTCCCACTTTACCGCGCCGTCCCCGGTCAGGTTCAGGTTGAACTTGCCGTTGTTCGTGCCCATCGTGAGGGTGGTATCTGTGCCCTGCTTGAAAGAGTATGTACCGTCCTCGTTCTTCGTGACCGTCCAGACCAGCTTATCAAAGCTGTCCGCCGTCAGGGCATTCTCAGCAACCGTCGCCGCGGCGGGTTTGAGATAGTAGCTGCCCAGCATTTCGCCAGCGACAGCATAGCCGTTGCCAGCATTGTAGATCACGACCTGATCGCCGGTCGCAATCGTATCGGCCTTGACGTATTTGTTGACCCACTCAAAGACATCGACAGAGACGACCAGCTCCTTGCTGTCCTCCATGCCGTCCTTCGTGGCCTTGACGGTATACGTCTCGTTATGCGAAGCCGAGATCGGGCCGGTGTATGCCTGATACTCCGTGCCTGCGGTCTTGTAGTAGATCGTCGCGCCCTCGGTCTTGCACTCGAACTTGATCTCCGTGCCAACCTCGATCTCAGCGCCGTCCGCTACGTTCGCAGTCGGGGTTTCGACCTGCTGCTTGGCTGCGGTTTCAATCTTGTACAGCGAGATCGGCTGCTGATTCTGCGACTTGTAGTAACGGAATCTGGTGCCGTTCTTTGCTGCATTGTTGTATTGCAGTGTTGTTCCGTCGCTGGTAACGATCACCTTACCGCTGGTAAGTTCAATCGTATTGAGGGACTGTGTGGAACCACTGTTCAGCTTGTTGCTTCCGGACTTACCCGAAATATACTTTCCGCTTGCAGACTTGATGGCGTAGCCGCCAGTCATCGGCTCAACGGTAAACGCATATTTCGCATAATCACCGGTGATTTTGCTGTCGGTGATCGTAACATCGACCTTGTTCCCTTCAACGTCAAGCTTGTCAAGGGAACCGTCCATAATCAGTTTGTCACCCTCGGACACGATCAGGTATGTACCAGACCAGTCTGCAGGCGCTTTTGTGACCTTGGTGTAAGTCTGCGTCTGCGCTGTCTCCTCCGCCATGGCGACCGGCATGACCGAAAGGACCATGACGACGGCCAGCAGCAGCGCGAGACACCGCGTTGTGCGTTTTTTCATGCTTGCATTTCCTCCTGATTTCTTTCAGAATTCGAATGTTTGTGTCGTGCGCGGGAGCTTTTAT
>OLQC01002451.1_pt1 | contig 12353 bp, 11 predicted proteins | sample 1672471 | NCBI WGS metagenome assembly OLQC01 (sample SAMEA3136689, study PRJEB25190) | human gut metagenome | biome: human gut; feature: human-associated habitat; material: faeces | place: Austria | collected 2013
GATCCGGAACGCGCCGTGACGTTCCATCCGGGCGACCGCATCGCACAGCTGGTCATCCAACGCTACGTCGAGGCAAAATTCATCGAGGCGCAGACCCTGCCCGGATCCGACCGCGCGGAACGTGGCTTCGGATCAACCGGCGTTGCGTCCTGACGGGACTGCAATACACAAAGACCGAGGATGTATCCGGCCGTGCAACACGCGGCCGGATACATCCGTCATATGGTGATGCGCGGGTACTATAGGGTACATTCCAAGCGAGGAGGAGCGAAATGAGCGACATGGATCATGAGGTTCGTTCGGCCAGAATGTTGGGCTGCGAGATCAGCACGAATCCGCTTGACCCGCTTGAACCAATCCTCAAGATGTGCGAATACCACCATCCCGACGAGGACATGAGCATTCTCGCGAGAGCCTACCGGCGCGCCGTCACCCAGCATTCGTCGCAACGGCGTAAATCCGGCGAGCCGTACATCATCCATCCGCTTGCAGTGGCGCAGATCCTCGCCGATCTTGGCATGGGGCCGCTGGTTGTGGCAGCGGGCCTTCTGCACGACACGGTGGAGGACACCGACTACACGCTCGACGAATGCCGCGCCGAATTCGGCGACACGGTGACCGGCCTGGTGGACGGCGTCACGAAGCTTTCCAAAATGGAATACGGCGATTCCGCCCAGGCCGAGACCATCCGCAAAATGGTGGTGGCGATGAGCCGCGACGTGCGCGTGCTGGTGGTCAAGCTCGCCGACCGTGTGCACAACGCCCGTACATGGCGTTACGTCAAGCAGTCGAACGCGCAGAAAAAGGCACGTGAAACGCTGGATGTGTATGCGCCGCTCGCCAACCGTCTTGGCATGAACGCCATCAAAACCGAGTTGGAAGAACTCAGCTTCAAGGTTCTGTATCCGAAGATCTACAACGAGATTGTGGTATTGGTGGCCCGTCGCGCCGGACAACGCGACGTGTACCTGAAGCAGATTCTCGCCGAAATCAATGAGGATCTCGACGAACAGCACATCAAAGCCTATGTGACGGGCCGTCCGAAGGACTACTTCTCCATTTACCAGAAGATGATCGTGCGCGGGCACGATTTCGCCAACATTTATGATTTGGTGGGCGTGCGTATCATCGTCGACACGATTCAGGACTGCTATGCGGCGTTGGGTGCCGTGCATGCGCGGTGGAACCCTGTTCCCGGCCGTTTCAAAGACTATATCGCCATGCCGAAGCTCAACATGTACCAGAGCCTGCACACCACGGTGGTCGGCCCCGGCGGCAAGCCGGTGGAGATTCAGATCCGCACGTGGGACATGCACCGCCGCGCGGAATTCGGCATCGCTGCGCACTGGAAGTACAAGGAGAACGGCCAAGCCGGACGCGCGTTGAGCTCGCCTGACAAGTCCGACCGCAAGCGTGGCGAAAACCAGGAGCTGAGCGAGGCCGACAACCTCAAATGGATTCAGCAACTTGCCGACTGGACGAGCGAAACGCCGGATTCCGACGAATTCCTTGGCTCCCTCAAAGAGGATTTGGGCGCGGCAGAGGTCTACGTGTTCACGCCGAAAGGCAAGATCGTCTCGCTTCCCGCCGAAGCCACTCCGATTGATTTCGCTTATGCGGTGCACACCGAAGTCGGTCACCGTACCATGGGTGCGCGCGTGAACGGACGATTGGTGCCGCTTGATACCAAGCTCGAGAATGGCGATACCGTTGAAATATTGACATCCAAGTCCGAATCCGCAGGTCCGTCGCGTGATTGGCTGAGCTTCGCCAAGAGCCCGAAGGCACGCAACAAGATTCGTCAATGGTTCAGCAAGGAACGCCGTACCGAAGCCGTCGAGGAAGGCCGTGACGAGCTGACGCGCGCCATGCGCAAGCGCAACCTGCCAATCACCACGCTGCTGACTCCGGAAGCATTGGTGGGTGTCGCCGACGAGTTGAACCTTGCCAACGCGGAAGCCGTGTTCGTGGCGATTGGTGATGGCCAGATCTCCACGCAGAACGTCATCTCGCATCTGGTCCGTGACGCGGGCAGCGACGAGGTGGATGAGGAAGTCGAGCAGGAGGCGTTGCCGCTCAAGCAGGTGGAGCGTACCAAGAAGACCACCAGCTCGTTGGGTATCTCCGTCAAGGGCGTGGGGGACATCTGGGTCAAGCTGGCCCGATGCTGCATGCCGGTTCCTGGAGACAAGATCATCGGCTTCATCACCCGCAACCAAGGCGTGTCCGTGCATCGCGTGGACTGCCAGAACATGCTCGAACTGGAGAAACGCCAGCCCGAACGTGTGGTGGATGTGCAGTGGACCAGCACCAAGGGCGTGTTCATGGTCAAGATCCAGGTCGAGGCGCTTGACCGTCCGCATCTGCTGAGCGATGTGACACGCGTGCTGTCCGATCACGGCGTGAACATTATCTCCGGCTCGATTTCCACCGGCACCGACCGTGTGGCCACCAGCCAATTCAGCTTCGAAATGGCCGATCCGCAGCATCTGAACACCCTGCTCGCCGCCGTGCGTAAAATCGAAGGCGTGTTCGACGTGTACCGCATCACCGGCGCGAAGGATTCCGCGGAGCCGCGACTGCGCAAAATGTGATGTTGACGAATCACATAAGCCGGTGATTGCAAGCAAACGCCTCTATAAATAAAATGAAGAAAGCCCCTCAATCGAGGGGCTTTCCTATATTGTACGGCTGTGCGGGAAACGCTTACTTGAGCACTTCCACGGACACGATGCCGACCGGCTCGGTCGGACGGTCCATGCGATCGGTGTTCACGGCTTCGAGCTTGTCGACCACTGCCTTGGAATCGTCATCCGCAACCTCGCCGAAGATGGTGTGGTGGCCGTCGAGCCACGGGGTCGGCACGGTGGTGATGAAGAACTGGGAACCGTTGGTGCCGTGGATCTTGCCGTCCATGCCACGACGCAGGCCGGCGTTCGCCATGGCCAGCAGGTACGGGTGGTCGAACTTCAGATCAGGAACAATTTCATCGTCGAAGTCGTAGCCCGGGCCGCCGGTGCCGTTGCCCAGCGGGCAGCCACCCTGAATCATGAAATCCTTGATGATGCGGTGGAAGGTTAGACCGTTGTAGAACGGCTCATGGGAAGGCTGGCCGGTCATCGGATCGATCCATTCCTTCTCGCCGGTGGCAAGGCCGAGGAAATTGGCCACGGTTTCCGGGGTTTCGTCGTCGAACAGGTTGATTTTGATGTCACCTTCGGAGGTGCGCATGATGATGGTAGTCATGGTCCCAAGTGTCTCATGGGCTTGAGACCGGCCGGAAACGCTGACGCCATTATCACTCGTCGTTGCATTCTCCAAGTTAAGGAATTGACAATGTGGCGGTGTCTGAAAAGTTTTTATGCACTTTGGACTATATGGCCGTCTGTGGTGTGTAATGCATCAGCGTGAGTATGCTAATTGACGGGATATGACATGTTGCTGTTGACTGTCGTAGTTAGCAACTTCTAGGTCAATAGCATGTCTGAATTCGTCAACGGCACGTACAAGATTGAACTTGTTTGACAACGTAATGCTCCGGAATCCGGCCTACCTGGAGTCACGACGATGCTCCGCGGTGGGCCTCGTGATAGGACTCAAAGCGATTGCGTCTGCCGTTGGGTTGCCGGATGCCGGAGTAGACCGAAATTATGTATTACATAAATATCGTGTGGGCTGAGTGCTGCATTCCCCCTAATTTGATGGGAGATCATGGAACCATGGCAAGGGGCGCGCACGCCGGAGTTCAAGACGAGGGCCGTCAGGCTGCCAGCGGGATTGCGTTCCTCGTATTGTCGGAGACGAACGCGATGGCCGCGTTGATGAAGGACCCGGGGGCGGCGCAGGAGACGCTGCGGCGCTGGCGCAACCGGTCGGACGCGGCGGTTGTGGAGGAGTCGAAACAGTCGGCCAGAGGCACGATGGCCGAACTCAAACAGCTGCGGGCGGAGAACGCGGAACTGCGCCGGGTGAATGAGATTCCGGCGACGGCTTCGGCTTTTTCGCGGTACGGATACCTCAGGCTGCACCCAGCTGATTGCGCAGGGCTGGGATTCCCAGAAGGCCGACCGCGACCAGGTGATGTGAATCATGCGCGGACTCGGCATACGAGACATCAAGCGTGGCAGGATGCCCGTCACCACCAAGTCAGCCCAGGGAACCGGCGGTAGGCCGATTTTGGTGGGGTGCAGGTTCGAGGCCGTGGCTCCGAATCTGCACCCCGTGGCCGACACTACCTACGTGTGCATAGTCAGCGGCTCGTTCGGCTACGCGGCGTTTGCCGCCACATCGTCGGCTGGGCGTGCGCCACCACCATGAACACGGAGGAACTGCCGTTGCAGGCGCTGGATCAGGCGATATCGTGGGCCGCGTCGCATGACGGACGGACGGTCTCGTGCACCACAGCGACCACGGGACGCAATACACCGGCACGGTATACATCACCAGGGTTAGGGAACATGGCATGCTTCCCTCGACCGGCATGGTCGGCGACTCGTACGACAACGCCACGGCCGAAAGCGTCAACGGCGCGTACAAGACCGAGCTGGTGTGGCGGCGCAGGCCGTTTGCGGATCTGAAGGAGCTGGAACTGGCGACGTTCCGGTGGGTTTCGTGGCGGAACTCGAAGCGCCTCTACTAATCACTGGGCTAAGATGCCGGAAGTGGTGGAAACCGAGTATTATGCAAATCAAGAGATGCAAGTCGTCTCACTATGAAAGCGGAAAAAAATCAGGTCATATCACTTTGGCTTAATGCGAAGGAATAGACATGAACGAGATACTGTCCCTGAATGATTTGCTCCATCTTGACGATGAGGAGCTGAAGCACACCAAGATTAGATTCTGCATCCCTCCTAGAGGGAGCGATGATAATCCGATTGAAGTGTTCAAGAGGAATCCGGAAGAAATTCTTGACTGGTTGTTTAATCGGCGTAAAAATGGGTTTTTTAGTGTTGGTGATAATGCAATCTGTCTCGTGAGGTTAAAGAACGACCCTGATCTTTGGTTGTTTGCAGCTATGCAGAAAGTCGTTAAAGATTTAGATGTGTGGGACGGTCGTGCCTATGAGGGCAAGGATTTTGGGCGGTACAAGCCGCTGTGCGGTCGTGCCATCATCAGATTCCACAAGGGGCAGTACTCGCTCCTGAAAGCTGATACAGTCATGGATGATGGTCATATAGCCATGGATGAGTTTGAAGTGGTTCAGGTCTTGTCTGACGTGTTTGACGACAATCCATTTCCCGGTTATGACCAGATCAGCCTTCCATGGCGTGAAGTTGAGCGCATTATTGTTAGGAATCTTATGGACTGGCGTAATGCTCTGGAGCACCAAAAGGGCGTGTATGTGATTACCGATCGTGCGACTGGAAAACTGTATGTCGGGTCAGCTACGAGCGATAAGGGTATGTTGTTGAAGCGTTGGTCAAACTACGTGCGCGACGGCCATGGTGGCGATGTCGAGCTCAGGAAAGTAGTGGAGGAAAAGGGTTTCGACTACGTGAAGAACAATTTCACCTACACGCTTCTTGAAAATTGGAATGAACGTACTGACGACCAGCGTATCCTTGAGCGCGAATCATGGTGGAAGAACGCGTTGGATAGTCGTCAGCATGGATATAACGATAACTAAGTTTTCGAGATTCAGCATTTTGGCCATCTCTACGGTAGGGGATGGCCATTTATGTATTTAGAATGAAAATGTTTGTTGCCGTGGATGTGATGCCTGGAACGTGGAGATGCGGAAAGACCTGTGGAGATGTGAGTCTTCAGCGGGGACGGGGGAGCACTCCCGGATTATTTTCGGGTGTCTGTAGGTGCCTCGTGGAGAACGAGCGTAATCGGCAGGTTTCCCAAAAATCGAAAACCTTGGAATAAGGCCAAAAACAGCTGACCACGATTATCATCGGAGGTGCGCATGATGATGGTAGTCATGGCTCCAAGTGTCTCATGGGCTTGAGACCGGGCGGCAGCCCATCGACGTGTTCGTGACTAAGCTCGACGGTTACATGAAGTCTACTGTGAAGGCGGATTCGGGAATCCCCAGGGGTTGGATGGACTTGAATGGGTATCGCAAGGAGCTTGGACTATGCTTCATGAGCGGTTCGGAAATTATCCGCCCCTCTACCTTTATGCGGACAATCAGCGAAAACCTTCAACGACATTCTCAATAGCGCAAAACAGGCATAGTCAAAATCTGAGCAATCAACGGCGATGGTGAAACACGTGACCTTACACTGCACATACAGTTCCCAACACGCCAGACGCTTACGATTATGACCACATCAACTTCGCAGAATACTCACGAAACAGATACCGCAAACAACGCATCATACACCACCATCAGCACCATTCTCACACTGGCCATACCAACGTTCGGACAACTTATCGCCGAACCAGCATTCGTGCTCATCGACACCGCCATCGTCGGACATATTGGCGGGCAGGCGCTCGCCGGTCTGTCGGTCGGGTCAACCATTGTGCTCACTGTTGTGGGACTATGTGTGTTCCTTGCGTATAGCACCACAACGCAGGTGGGACGTCTTTTGGGTGCCGGCAAACGGGGTGAAGGTTTGGAAGCAGGCATTGATGGCCTGTGGTTGGCTGGAATCATTGGCGTGGTGGTATCTGTGGCGCTGTTCGTTATTGCACGCCCGTTGTGCACGGCCATGGGAGCCCAGGGGAGTGTACTGCATAACGCGGTTGACTATGTTCGCGCAGTGGTATTCGGCATTCCCGGCATGTTGCTGGTGTATGCGGCCAACGGTATTTTCCGCGGACTGCAGAAGGTTCGCATCACGTTGATAGCTGCTATGGTGGGTGCGATACTCAATACGTTGCTGGACCTGCTGTTTATTCTCGGATTCGGTTGGGGTGTGTTTGGTTCTGGAGTGGCCACGCTGATTTCGCAATGGTTCATGGCAGTGGCGCTTATTGTTCCTTCGGTGTTGTGGATTCGTGCGGAAGGTGCCCGTTTGCAGCCGCGTTTGTCAGGAGTGTTGAACAGTGCTGGCGATGGTGCGGTGTTGTTTTTGCGTACGCTTGCGTTGCGTGCATGCCTGGTGGCGAATGTGGTGCTGGCCACGCATATGGGTGTGGAAGTGTTGGCTGCATATCAGGTGGTGAATTCCAGTTGGAATTTTGTGCTGAACATGCTTGATGCCATTGGTATTGCCGGTCAGACGTTGGTTGCCGCACAGATTGGTGCCCGCAAAGAGGACGAGGCCATGCGTTTGACGAGAATCGCTGGCAAGGCAGGATTATGCGGAGGAACGGTAATCGGTATTGGTTTGATGATTGCCGGATGGTGTGCGTCCCCGCTGTTTTCGCAGTCTACTGAGATTCAGCATTTGCTCACCGTCGGCATGATGGTTGTTGGCGTGACATTGCCGTTGGCTGGTTGGATGTGGGCTGTTGATGGCATTCTGATTGGGGCAGGGGATTACCGGTATCTTGCATTGACGTGTGCGGCGACGGCTGCAATATATGTGCCCTGTCTTGTTACGATTGGTTGGATATGCGATGCGATGCAGGCTTCTTCCGCGCTGCGTATGGCATTGCTGTGGCTTGCCGTGAATCTGTTATTTGTAGGATTGCGTGCCATTTTCAATGGTTTCCGTATCGGAACTTCCACATGGTTGCATATCGTACATTGAAATCAGCTTGTGATAGCAGTTTGGCATGACGTGAGATAGGCGATTCCTGCTAAATAAAAACCCACATGGTTCCGGCGTGCCGGAACCATGTGGGTTTTTTATATGCGGCGAGCTTAGGAATGAATCCTAAGAACATGCTCTGGCAATTCAGGAACGCTTGCGCTTGAACGCGAACAATGCTCCTGCTGCAACAACCAGAACAGCGACCACCACAACAACGCCGATTACGTTGGAACCGGTGTTGGCAGTGTTTGCCTTCTTGTGTGCGGCAGGCCTCGTATTCTGCTTGTCATCATCTTTCTTCGGTGCGTTCGGCGTACCGTCCTTGATAGCTACGGTGAAGCGCACGCGTGCACCTTGGTTGTAGAACACCACCACGGAACCGGTGCTGCCGGTCTCGCGACCATTGAGGAATGCGCTGCTCAATACGATGGAACCGTCATCGGCCACGGTGTAATCCGTGCCGGCGGTCAGTGACTGGTAATCGTACTGTACGTCTTCCACGGTATTGCCATTGGGGTTGATGGCAACGGTCAGACCGTTGGCGTTGGCGCTCTTCTTGTCGCTATCATACTTGTCGTAGTCGAATGCATCGCCATTCGTCAGCTCAGCATTCTTGATTTCACCATCGTTCAGCAGCCATACCTGAGTGCCATGGTACGGGTTTGCGGTGCCAATTGCCAGACCGGAATCGGTAACGGCGAACACGCGTAGACCGTGGTTGTTGTTGTCTCCGAAACCGTTACGGCTGATGGTCTGGAAGTTCGTGCCATCGGAGGAAACGATCAGGTCGAAGCCACGAGTTTCATCGTTGGAGTAATGCAGGTAGCTGAGCACGCCCACGAAGTCGGTGAAGTTCTCCAGATTCTCTTCGGTAAGCCACTTGTCGAACTCATTGGTGATGGAATCCGGCAGATACTGCTTGTTCTTGTTATACAGGTCGAGCAGGTGCTGCAGAGATGCGAGGAACTGGTAACGATCATCGAGTGTGTAGGTTTCGGCAGACTGTGGGGCAATGCCGTCAGGGGAGACTACGTCAGTCTGCTTGGAGCTAAGGTCGGCGCCCATGTCTTCCAGCAGCTGCTGCATGGTGGCCACGTCAGCAGCCACTTCGTCGGTCTTACCGGCTTCTTCAACTGCCTGTGCGGCCTGATCGTTTTCGGACGTTTCGTCACCTTCGCTCAGCAGCATGATGTCGTCATCGTCGCTCGGCTTGGTGGCTTCCTGAGAGTCGGACTCGGAAGGCTTGGTGGCTTCCTGAGAGTCCGTATCGGTGGTGCCGGAAGTGCTGTTCTGGTCATTCTTCTTCAGAGAGTCGAAGAAGATCTTGAGGTATTCGATCTGCTTCTTCCACTCTTCCGGAGTGCGCTTCAGAATGTCGCCGTTGGCGAACTGGGTTGCCGGGTAGGCGAGGTCGCTGATGTCGAAGGTGCCGACGTACAGCTTGCCGCTATAGGACTGCATGCGCCACACGTACTGATTCAGGTGGCGGCTCTGCTCGTCGCTGTCACCCAAGCCCGAAAGCATAGTCTTGCCGTCAATGGTGCCCTTGGGGTTGCCGAAGTACTTGTTGTTGGCGTCACCTGCAAGCATTTCGAAGCTCTCGTTGTTATCTTTGTCAACATCCATGCGCCACAGGTTGACTGGGCTTTCCAGATCCTTATACAGGTCGGAGAAGTTCATCTGCATGGCCTTCTCCAGAGCGTTCATCGGATCGTTATAGCCGCCGATGTACAGGTGGTCGTTGTACACCACCATGTTGGCTGCGCCGGAACGGCTCGCTCCGAAGCCCCACTCGTACTTGGCGCCATCTGCCGGATCGCCGACCAGTGGCTTGAAGGTCCACTTGCCGGTGCTCTCATCCCGCGTGCCACGGAGCAGAGCGAAGGACTGCTTGGTGTTCTTGCCCTTGCCGGTCACCACGGTGACATACAGATTGCCCTTGAAGCCGACCATATCCCACACGCAGCCGCCGAACACGTTGTCGGTCACAGCACATGCCGGATAGTTGTACAAGCCCTTATCCTGAGTGGCGATGGTGGCGAAAGAATCCTGACCTGCGGATGGGTTAGAGGAAGCCACGATAGCGGCGCCGTTGTCGGTAATCATGCTGGCGATGAGCTGGTTATTGACAACGGTCAAGCCACGAATACCAGCGGTGTATCCCTTCTGCAGACCAGTGGTCATGGCCGCGGGGCGATACACGATTTCAGTGGTGTCAGTCTTCGGGTCGATTTCCAGCAGGTACGGCTGACCCTTTGCGGCGGCAGCAAAGTACAGCTTGTCATGGAATTCGACGGCGGCACGATAGCCGTTGACCGCATGTTCTCCGCCAATCGCATTGACGATGATCTTTACTTCACCGGTCTTGACATTGATCTTGAGCAGCAAGCTGTGGTTCTCGCCGTTGTCAAGGAACAGTTCGCCGTTGAAAGCAACATCCAGTGCCGCCTTGATGCTGGCATAGGTGGTGCCCATGGTTTTGGCCATGAACTTCAGTGTGGAACCCATTGCGGAATAGCAAGTGCCCACATACATCCAGTCGCCATAACCGACCGAAGACCATGAATAGTTCTGGCCACGCTCGGCCGAACCCTGCGTGAGATCATCAGTGGATTCGCCGTTCAAAACGTTTATGATACCGTCATCTTCGCCCAGCCCTGCATTGGGGTGCGAAATCTTGGTGGCCGTATAGCCGGCACCAAGTACGGCGGTATTTGAAGGTTCATTAGCATTGGCGCCTGCTACCGGCAGCAACATGGCGCAAGTCGCAAGTGTTGCGATTGCAGCATTAATCATTTTATGGTGGTTTACCATATTTTCCCTAATCTCATATACTCTGAAAAGATATTCCCTCGTGTGGCATATCCAATAGAAGAAAATACCAAAAAGGGGGGACATAAGGTACTATACGGAAAACATCGGGAACAAATCCCACCAAGTAGTGTTGCGCTAACTAGTATTTGCGTGACTGCGCATGCGAAATCAGGCTTTAGAAGCGCGTGCGACAAGCCGCTTCTGCACGTAAAGTCCAATGGACATTGTGCAATGGCGGAATCAGATCGTTAACCGTCAACATGCATAACGAAATCAGCGGCGTAGCCAATGAAGCAATGCAAAAATGTTTGACAAGTGCGAAAAAACAGGAATACGAAACCCGCAAATCCCAGAATATCGGACGCAAAAATATCGTATCCAAACGTGTCGAGAGTACTGGGGTGGCCAGTCAATGCAACGACTACATCGGGAATCTCATCGCGCACGATATTCAACAGAAGAAAAGCGATGAGCGTGGTGCAGCCTCGTTTTACAATCTTGCGAGGGTTGGCGTCGGAGAAGACCAGATTCGACCCGAGACTGATCATGAACACGGATGGTCCAAGAATGCACAGATACAGAAACACTTGCCCCCACTGGCTGATTTCACCTTGGAAGAAATTACCGTCAAGCACTTCGTAGAGATGCGCCGAGGGAAGACCGAGAGGGGCGGAACGCGCAAGATCGAAGCTGCCGTAGTTATTTTGTCTGCTCTCTCATGATTACGTTATGCTCACTCCAGTGCCCGAACATTCCCTCCATACTCGAAAGGGAGGAACATGCAATCTGCCAAGTGGGCTTCCGTCGACAGCGAATGCCAGAGAAAGCCCGTATCGCCTACCTTAATCAGCAAGCAGAATCGGCGTGGTTCCACCTTAAAACCACTGGCGTCATGTTCCGTGTGTGGCGTTTGCGGGCTGTGTTTTCTCTGTGCATATGAAACGTGCCACCAGGCGGTCGGATGACGCTTGCGGAGGGATGTCTTGTGCACAAAAATGTGTCGTACGAGCGCTTAAGCTTGGTTATCCCGCTTACGTATGGTAGATTCCGTGCTTTATCCTGAGACATCTCGCTTATATATGGCAGGTCAGGTTGTCATGACAGCTGTTCTCATACCCCCTAAGTACGCTTTTCTGAGGTGTATCTGCCATACATAAGCGAGATAGGGATAAAAGGGGGTGTCGATGTCCGAGAGAACGCGTCTTCATTATCCAACGGTGTATGTGGTTCATACGGAAGATAAGAACAGGTATAAAAGCGTTCCTGACTATACGGTATACGTGGGGGGACGAATAGCATACGAAATCGCACCTCGCAGCATTTGAAGACGGATTCAAATGTTCGAGAGGACTGGAAGGATTTTGCGGACCGTTTACAGTCGGATGCTTCTTCCGCATGGCAGTATGTTATTGCTGATGGGCATTTCAACAAGTCGATGACGCTTGATGTTGAAAACAAGTTGATGCATTATCTGCTTGGCTCTGAAGCGGTGAAAAATCTGAATAATCGTCGTGCGAACGCACAGGGTGATTATTACACCAAAAGTGAGTTTGATAGGATTTTTTCGAATATTTGGCTTGGGCTTCATAACAGGATCCGGTGTTATTCCCCTCAGAGGAGATCATTCGTGATTCCGCTTTGTTTAAAGCATCTTCGTTCCATCAGCTCAGCGATGATCAGGTCGCTGCTGAGGAATCTGTCATACAGGCTTTGTCTGATGTTTTGAATAATGGTTTTGGGCAAACAGACCAACAAACGTCGAAGCTTATTTTTGTGCAAGGTGCTGCGGGAACTGGTAAAACTGTGCTGCTCAGCCATCTGTTTTACCGTGATTGTTGGACTGAAGAAATTCAGATTCGATGATCGGAGGTGCGGTTCTTTCGTA
>OLQC01002459.1_pt1 | contig 12324 bp, 10 predicted proteins | sample 1672471 | NCBI WGS metagenome assembly OLQC01 (sample SAMEA3136689, study PRJEB25190) | human gut metagenome | biome: human gut; feature: human-associated habitat; material: faeces | place: Austria | collected 2013
ATTTCCTGTTTTTCTTCCTTTTGGATGCCATTTTTCCGCTTATTTTCATCTAAGAGGTCATTCACACTAGCATAAACATCCTTTGACACTGTAAAAAAATTTTTTTCAAATACTTTTTTATCTAGAAAGCGAACCGGTCTTGTATTAATTTTAAAAAATGTTTTTCCAATTTCTTGATTCAGATAATAGCTGACTGTATTTCTTTTTACTTGAAAATATCCGGCAATTGCTTCCGCTGTCAACACAGTATCTAATTCTTCCAAGCTAATTTTTGCTGTATTTTCTTTTACATATTGAATAATGGAATCTTTCAGCAACTTTCTCTCTCCTTTTCTCATTTTTGTATTATTATATATACAATATTTTTCATCTGCAACCCTTTAAATTTTCACACTAACACTTGGCATCATTCTTGCTTTATAAAAAAATATCATTTAAATTGAACTATTTTTAATAACGAGGTGTATAAAAAAATGAAGAAAAAACTTTTAATTGCAACACACAGTGTATTTGCTGATGGAATCAAAAATGCTATGGAACTTGTAACTGGAGAACAAAATTCTGTTTCTACTTTATGTGCATATACCAATGAGAGAATAATAGGAGAAATTTGAATAGTTAGTATTAATAAAATATATAACTATTAATTTTAAAATTTATTTTATGTCGGAACAATCGCCTCTGTCTTTAGGAACAGAGGATATTAAGAAATTATTGATGCGTTATGTGATGACGAAGAATTAATTGTTACAACAGATATTTTCGGAGGAAGCGTCAATAATGAATTTATGAAATATCTTTCAAAATCAAATATTTACCTGATTGCTGGAGTAAATCTTCCCTTACTTTTTGAACTAATTATGAATCTTGAATCGGAAAATACAGTTCAAATGATAGAAACTGCAGTAAAAAATGCCAGAAAACAATTACAATACTGTAATCCTTTGATACAATGTTCTATTATAGAAGAAAACTTCTAGTAAGATTTGGAGTGTGATGAAATGAATTTCAGCCCTAAAACTACTTTAGTGCAAACCCAAACGTTATCCCAAACACAACTACAGTCGTTAAAAATACTGTCTTTGGATAATTTTGAGTTAAATAACTTCCTTCAAAATGAATATATTGAAAATCCTTTGCTGGATTATAATGAAAATTCAAATCTTCCTTCATGGAATCAATATGTTTCCTATTCCTCTGCAAAAGAAGACGAGGATATTTACAAAGAAATCCCTGACTTTTCGGAGAATGGAATCAAAGAATTCCTTCTGGATCAGTTAAACCAAAGAGATTTTTCAGATTTACAGTGGGCAGCAATGCAGACCATGATTGACTGTCTGGATGACTGTGGTTATTTTAAATTGTCGTTAAAGGATTTCAGTCAATGGTTTGGTATTGATATATCTACTGTAAAATACTGCTTGGACATACTATCCTCTTTGGAACCATTAGGGATTTTTTCAAAAGATCTTCCACACTGTCTTTTACGTCAGTTAGAAGCAAGGCAGGAACTGACACCGGAACTCAATCAAATCATCCGTTATCATCTGGATGACATTGCTGCTGGAAAAATTAATACTATCACACAAAAACTTTCTATGTCTACACAGGATGTCCGAAAATGTATTGCAAAAATCAGAGAATTAAATCCACGCCCAATCTCTGGATTTCTTACTAATTCCACAGATTATATTGTGCCAGATATTCTTATAGATTATCAAGACAGCAGTTGGATTATTAGATTAAACGATCAGTGGATTGGAAATTATTCTCTCTGTGACTATTATTTAAATATGATGCATACTTCGCAGAGTCCGGATTTAAAAGAATATTTCCGTAAAAAATACAATCGTGTGCAATTGATTATGCATAGTATTGAACAACGCCGAGAAACAATCTTAAAAATTACATCTGCTGTTTTAGAGCGCCAAAAAGACTATTTTACTGGAAATAGCACATTAAAACCTATGACACTTGCCGATATCGCTTCTGATATTTCGATGCACACATCCACCATCAGCCGTGGAATCAAAAACAAATATCTCCAATACCCTTTTGGAGTGGTTTATTTGAAAGATTTATTCACATCTTCTGCTGGAAAAAAGGATAACAACAGTCCAATTGCCGTAAAAAAACAATTGAAAGCTATAATCGCTTCTGAAAACCCTAACAAACCCTACAGTGATTCGACATTATCAAATTTATTAAAACAAAAAGGAATCAAAATTTCCAGACGTACTGTCGCAAAATATAGAGAAGAGATAGGAATTAAAAGTACATATAACCGAAAAATATATAACGAATAGAAAGGCCGCATCTGGAATCCGCAATGCAGAAATGGTACGAGAAATGATAAACGCTGGAGTAGACCAATTCGGAATCAGTCATTCCAGCGTCATGAAAATCATTTTGGAATTAGCTGCAATTGAAAAATCATCGTAATCTTTCTAATATTACTGCTATGTTACGAAACTGTATTCACAGCATTTCCGATACCGTAGCAACATGATGCCTTCATCCTTGCTACGGTAACATCACAATTATCATTGCTTTTGATAATTTCAGTCAATTTTTCTAAATAGCCTACTGCATCCAATTGGGAACTTCCAACATATTCTGACTACCTGAGTACAGAATACAATCCTATGTCAACAAAAAACAGTTAACACTAGACGATCTTTGTCTCATATAAAAAATTTTCAAAGAACCTCTTAATCACGTACTTTTATGTGTACTTCTCTTAATTGCTGTTCTGTAATCTCGCTTGGGGCTCCGTACATTAAATCCTGTGCAGTTCCGCTCATTGGGAAATCATTGATATAGCAGAAGCGGTATGCATTTTTCTCCAGTAAATCCAAACGGCTTCCCAGTTCATCTCTGATCTGCCCCGCATAGATGTAGGCTGCCTTTTCCGGCGCTGCCGATCTTGCGTCTGTCGTATATTTCTGAGCAACATTGTATTTTAATACATCTGCTCCAAAGGTTGATCCTGCCCCCTGTTTTGTACCGCTTCCAACTTCCTCATTGTCAAAGACACTGCACATCGTCACATAATCCTTAGAGCTTCACGATTTATTAATCGTTAAAGCGACAACCCCTTATTTTTATGCATAAAAAATCCCCTCTGTGATTGCTCACAAAGGGGATTTTGATTTATTAGATTAAGATCATCTAAACAATAGGTAATTCCTATTTATCAGACATTTCTTTTAATCTGTTGTATTTAGCTTCTGCGTTTGCTTTAGCTTCTGCGAACAGTGCTTTAGCTCTTTCAGGGTTCTGACGAGATAAAGCGTTGTAACGAACTTCTCCCATGATGAAGTCTTCGTATTCTGTTGTAGGAGCTTTAGAATCTAAGTGGAATGGATTCTTTCCTTCAGCAGCTAATGTTGGGTTGAATCTGAACAGATTCCAGTATCCAGAAGTAACAGCTTTCTTTTCTTCTGTCTGAGCAATCTTCATTCCACCCTTGATACCGTGGTTGATACATGGAGCGTATCCAATAACTAATGATGGTCCTGGATAAGCTTCAGCTTCTGCGATTGCTTTAACTGTCTGGTTGTAATCAGCACCCATAGCGATCTGTGCTACATATACATATCCGTAGCTCATTGCGATTGCTGCAAGGTCTTTCTTCTTAGTTCCTTTACCAGCTGCCTGGAACTGAGCGATTGCACCTAAGTTAGTAGATTTAGATGCCTGTCCACCTGTGTTAGAGTAAACTTCTGTATCGAATACGAATACGTTTACGTCTTCTCCAGATGCTAATACATGGTCAACACCACCGAATCCGATGTCGTATGCCCATCCGTCACCACCGAAGATCCACTGAGATTTCTTAGATAAGAATTCTTTCTTAGCAAGGATTTCTTTGGCAGCGTCACATCCACAAGCTTCTAATGCTGCTACTAATTTATCTGTAGCTGCTCCGTTCTTGCTTCCGTCTGTATATGTGTCTAAGTATTCAGCTGCTGCTGCTTTAACATCTGCGTTATCTGTAGATTCAGCTAATGCAACAACTTTTTCTTTTGTCTGTTCTCTTAATGTGTTCTGTCCTGTGAACATACCTAAACCAAACTCTGCGTTATCTTCGAACAGTGAGTTAGCCCAAGCTGGTCCCTGTCCTTTAGCGTTTGTTGTGTATGGTGTAGCAGGTGCAGATCCACCCCAGATAGAAGAACATCCTGTTGCGTTTGCGATGTACATTCTTTCACCGAATAACTGAGTGATCAGTTTAGCATAAGGTGTTTCACCACAACCAGCACATGCTCCTGAGAACTCAAGCATTGGCTGTCTGAACTGGCTTCCTTTAACGGAATCAGCTTTGAATTTAGCAAGTACTTCTTCTTTTGCTGGTAATTTCTGACCATAGTCATAAACTTCCTGCTGATCTCTCTGAGAATCTAATCCCTGCATTGTAAGAGCTTTTTCACCCTTCTTACCTGGACAGATGTTTACACAAGATCCGCATCCTAAACAGTCAAGAACTGTAACTGTCATAGCGAATTTGTATCCTGGCATTCCAGTCATATCAGCTGTCTTAGTAGCTGCTGGAGCTGCTTTAGCTTCTTCTTCTGTCATAGCTACTGGACGGATTGTTGCATGAGGACATACATAAGCACAGAAGTTACACTGGATACAGTTATCTGGATTCCAAGAAGGAACGTCTACTGCTACTCCACGTTTTTCATATGCAGATGCACCTAAAGGCATATGTCCATCTACGTAAGGTACTAAATCGCTAACTTTAAGAGCGTTACCTTCCTGTCCGTTAACGTAGTTCTGTACGTTGTTGATGTAATCAACAAGAGGTTTGTTATCTCCCTTAGCTTCAACGAATAAGCTTTCTGTTTCAGCGTCAGCCCATTCAGCTGGAACTGGTACTTCAACGATAGCTTTTGCACCAGCATCGATAGCATCGTGGTTCATCTTAACGATAGCTTCACCCTTCTTGCTGTAAGAAGCTGTTGCAGCGTCTTTCATATATTTGATAGCATCTTCTTCAGGGATGATTCCTGATAATTTGAAGAATGCAGACTGTAATACAGTATTGATACGTCCACCAAGTCCGATTTCTTTACCGATCTTGATACCATCGATGATGTAGAACTTAATGTTGTGTTTAGCTAAGTAAGCTTTTACCTGTCCTGGAAGATGTTCTCCAACTTCTTCTGGAGACCAGCTGCAGTTTAACAGGAATGTTCCACCGTCTTTTAAGTCCTGAACCATGTTATATTTTGTTAAATATGGTGCACAATGGCAAGCAACAAAGTCAGCTTTGTTGATCAGGTATGTTGATTTGATTGGGTCATCTCCGAAACGTAAGTGGGACATTGTAACACCACCGGATTTCTTAGAATCATAATCAAAGTATGCCTGAGCATATTTGTCTGTATGGTCACCAATGATCTTGATAGAGTTCTTGTTAGCACCAACAGTACCGTCGGCTCCAAGTCCCCAGAATTTACAAGCTACGATGCTGTCTGGAGCTGTAACTGGAGTTTCTCCTCTTTCAAGAGATAAGTTTGTAACATCATCCACGATAGATAATGTGAATTCGTTTTTATCAACGTTTTCGAATGTAGCGATGATATCAGCTGGTGTAGTATCTTTAGAACCTAATCCATAACGTCCACCATTGATTGTGCAGCTTTCGAATTTTGTTCCTCTTAATGCGTTAACAACATCAAGGTATAATGGTTCTCTTGCTCCAGGCTCTTTAGATCTGTCTAATACGTTGATAACTTTTGCTGTATCAGGGATTGCTTCTACTAATTTCTCAGCAACGAATGGTCTGTAAAGACGAACTTTAACAACACCGACTTTTTTACCCTGTTTCATTAAGTAATCGATTGTTTCGTCGATTGTTTCACAAACAGATCCCATAGCGATGATTACGCTCTCAGCGTCTTCAGCTCCATAGTAGTTGAATAATTTATAATCTGTTCCGATCTTAGCGTTAACCTGATTCATGTAATCTTCAACGATTGCAGGGAAAGCATTATATGTTGAGTTAGCTGCTTCTCTTGCCTGGAAGAAGATGTCTGGGTTCTGAGCTGATCCACGAAGAACTGGATGTTCTGGGTTTAAGCACTCAGCTCTGAATTTGTCGATTGCTTCATAATCAACCATATCTGCAAGATCATCATAATCCCACATTTCGATTTTCTGAATTTCATGAGATGTTCTAAATCCATCGAAGAAATGTAATACAGGAACACGTCCTTTAATTGTTGCTAAATGAGCTACTGCTCCTAAGTCCATAACTTCCTGAACACTAGAGCTGCAAAGCATTGCGAAACCTGTCTGACGACATGCATAAACGTCAGAGTGGTCACCAAAGATGTTCAGTGCGTGAGATGCAAGTGCACGAGCAGATACATCAAATACGCAAGGCATCTGTTCACCAGCGATCTTATACATGTTAGGGATCATTAATAACAGACCCTGAGATGCTGTATAAGTAGTTGTTAATGCACCAGCTGCTAAAGAACCATGTACTGTTCCTGCTGCTCCTCCTTCAGACTGCATTTCAACTAATTTTACAGGATGTCCGAAAATATTTTTCTTTCCCTGTGTTGCCCACTGGTCAGTTGACTCTGCCATTGGTGAGGATGGTGTAATAGGATAAATTGCTGCAGCTTCTGTAAAAGCATATGATACGTGTGCAGCGGCTGTGTTACCATCCATGGTTTTCATTTTTCTTGCCATGTTCTCTTCCTCCTAAAAAATCTCGTGTGAATATATTCACACATTGTTAATCTCTACGTCCACCTAGCATATGAGCGTAGAAAATATCACTACAACTTTCACAAGTTGCTTAAAACATAAACAAAGCTGTATACATATAACTTTTGTATACAGCTTTATTCTACATTATTTGCACAAGTTTTTAAAGAGATTTTTATGTATTTTTAGGTATTTTTTTTTGTACGCCAAAAAAATAACAATCTTTTTGAATCCTTAGTAAAATACTCAAGATTTTGAATTCGTTGTATTTGTGCTATTTGTACTATTTTTATCTTTTGTGCTTGTGCTTTTCGCATTCTTATGTTCATCGAATGTTTTTGTGAAAATATGAGTTCCCTTTTTGCTTCCGTCAGTTCTATAATATAGATAATCATGTTTCTTCGGATGCATCGCAGCCTTGATCGCCGTGTCTGACGGATTACAGATCGGTCCTGCTGGCAACCCTTTCATAACGTAAGTATTATACACCGTTTTCACTTTCAGATCTTTATAATAAACTTTCTTCGCATTATATAATCCATTTGTTGTGGTATACAAAACGGTCGGATCGATCTGAAGTCTCATTTTTGCTGCAAGGCGATTCTCAATGACTCCTGCGATCATCGGACGTTCTGACATATTGCTTGCTTCACGTTCGATCATTGATGCGATCGTCATGATCTCTGCCATAGAACGCTTTCCTTTATAAGACTTCGCAAGTGCTGAATATTTCTTATCGAAATTATCAAGCATCTTCTGGATCAGATCTTCTGGTTTGGAACTTTTGTAAATCTTATAAGTATCCGGATACAGATAACCTTCTAATTTGTACTTTGTTCCCTTCTTTGGGTCAATGTCTTTAATAAAATCGTTTTTATACTGATTTGTATTCTTCGCAGCCTTTATAAATTCATCTGCTTTAAAGACTCCCTGTTTCTCTAGTCGTTTTGCTATCATATCAATGGAATATCCTTCCGGGATCATGACTGTGACGACTCTTCTTGCCTCTGCAAGTTTTCTGGCCTCTTCTGCTTTCTGCTGCCTGTAAGCCATATATTTTCTTCCAGCAAATATACCTCCTGCCACAATGATCACTAGTAAAATGATGACTCCAATGACAAATGGAGCTTTGGAACGATTTCTTCTTCCACGTCTGCGCCCCCTTCTGCGCCTTCTGGAATTATGATCAAAATCTAAATATAAATCCATAATTTCCTCCCAAATGTAAATCTTATGTATTTTGTATGTTATTATACTCGTATTTTGCAGAAAAAAAAGGTTTTTTATTAAATTTTGTTCATAATCTTAACTTTTTTGTAACTTTTGTGATGATTTTGCATTTCATTGCACTAAAATATCTTCAATCTCTCACCTCGTCTATCTGTACTTTTCTTATGTTATCCATTATAATCAAACCATAGTCAGATATGATCTGATCTAAGTATTAAATAATATAGAAAGGAATTTTGTATTATGGCAAATCCAATTGTAACGATCACTATGGAAAATGGTGATGTAATGAAAGCAGAATTATATCCGGAGATCGCTCCGATCACTGTTGAGAACTTTGTAAATCTTGTAAAAGATGGTTTCTATGATGGTTTAACTTTCCATCGTGTCATCAACGGATTTATGATCCAGGGTGGATGCCCATTAGGAACAGGTACAGGTGGTCCTGGACATACTATTAAAGGAGAATTCAGCCAGAATGGTGTGATCAATAATTTAAAACACACACCAGGTGTTCTTTCCATGGCACGTTCTATGATGCCTGATTCTGCCGGATCACAGTTCTTTATCATGCACAAAGCTGCTCCACATTTAGATGGACAGTACGCAGCATTCGGTAAGATCATCGAAGGAATGGATGTTGTAAATAAGATCGCTGAAGTTGCAACAGATTATTCCGATAAACCATTAGAACCACAAGTTATGAAGACTGTAACTGTGGAAGAATAGTCAACTATATCCTTACAGCACAGAGCCGGACCATCAATCTTCATTTGTATCCGGCTCTTAATTTTTATACATATTTAGATGGGGAATGATAATATGAGTGAAAACAACAAACTAATCTTTCTGGATGTTGATGCGACTTTGTACAGCAAAGAACAGCGTCTGGTTCCAGAATCTGCAATCACAGCAATCCATGCTGCACAAAAAAATGGTCATAAAGTACTGATCAACACCGGACGGCCTCTTGTTTATTTTGAAAAAGAAATCCTTGATATTGGATGCGATGGTTATCTTTGTTCTAACGGAGTTCACATCCTTCTTGATGGCGAAACGATCTATCACAAAACAGTTCCTGAAACAGTGGTCGAACAGATCAAACGGATTTGCGAAGAAAACAATATCTATGGAACCTTTGAAGGAGAAAAATGTTCTTATTTCCGCGATCATAACGTTGACTTTCATCCACATTATGGATTTATGATCACTGCTTTTGAACTTGCCCCTTATATGGCACATGAATTTACATGGGATCATGTTGAAAATCCTGATAAAGCCATTGTATTTACAGGCCCTGGGAGCAATACTTCTGGTTTTGTAGATGCTCTTGACAGTATTTCTGATGCCATGGATTATATTCGAATTGATGATACCCAGTATGAGATTTTATTAAAAGATCATGATAAAGGAACTGGTCTTACATATGTCGCTGATCATCTCAATATCTCTACAGATGACTGCTACGCATTTGGAGATAGTAATAACGATATCTCCATGTTTAAAGCTGCTGGCCATGGAATTGCTATGGGAAATGCCTGTGATGAGTTAAAAGAAATTGCGGAATATGTTACAGATTCCGTAAATGATGATGGGATTTATCATGCATTTAAACATTATCATTTGATTTAATATAAGAGGGGTATTGCAAGTTTTTGTTACTACTTTTGCAATTTAGAAGAAAAGCAGCTAGAAATCTTAAATTTTGATTTCTAACTGCTTTTTCTTTCAACCTTTTCTTTCAATAAATATCATAGATTACTTTACTATTTAATTTTAATTGTAACCGTTTTGCTCTTTCCGCTTCCATCCACTGCTCTTGCTGTGATCTTCACGGATTTTTTCTTTCCAGCTTTGTATGTTGTTACAGTTCCTTTGGAAGAAACTTTTGCATATTTTGTATTGCTGCTTGACCATTTTAAAGTTCTATTTGCCCCTGAAGATGCGCTTGTTTTTCCTTTCAGATATAACTTCTTACCAGCTTTTACTGATTTAACTCCGGAAATGTAGACTTTCTTTACGATACCTTTCTTGATATAGATCTTATATGACGCTTTCTTACCACTTCCGTCTTTGGCTGTCGCTGTGATCGTCACTGTTTTTCCACCCATTTTCTTCTTCGTTGTAACGACACCGCTGCTGCTGACTGTTGCAACTTTAGTATTGCTTGATTTCCATGTAACACCTTTATTGTATGCGTTGGATGGTGTTACGGCCGCCTTTAATGTTACTTTCTTACCAGTTGCGATCTTGTTAGATGTTGTTGTTGTGATCGTGATCTTGCTGACTTTGATATTTTCTACTGTTACGATGCAGTACATTACATTTCCGTCAGATGTTATTGCCGTAATAATTGCTTTTCCTGCAGCCTTAGCTGTTAATTTACCTGCTGCATCAACTGTTACAACCGCTTCGTTGGAAGATGTCCATTTTACTGTTCCGATTGAAGCTGTTGCATAATCAGGTAAATATGTAATCTTCAGCTGTTCTGTCTTGCCTGGATTTAATGTTACAAATGTTTTGTTTAATACAACCGCCTGTGTAGGAATCTTACCTGTTTCGTCTGTTGTGTAAACTTTGATCGTTTTTGTTGTTGTTCCAGCTTTTAATGTCAGTGTTGCCATCTGACCTTTTGTTCCGGCTTTGATCTTATCGCCAACAGTTACTGCATTTGAAGAGGATGTAATCGTACATACTTCTTTACTATCTACGAATACACCTTTTGTAAACTGCTGTATTGTTAATTCCTGTCCTTCTTTTAGATACAGGCTGTCGCTTAAGAATGACATTCTTGTCGCTGTGCTTGCTGTTGTTGGCAGATATAATGATTCTAACTGTGCTTTCAGATCATTTAATGCTGTAAAATCTGTCACAGATGTTCCTCTTAGATAGAGTGTTTTTAACTGTTTTAAATTCTTTATGAAACTGATGTCTGTGATGTTTTTGTTGTTTTCGAGGTCGATCTTTGTGCAATTAACTGCTTCGGATAAACCTGCTAAATCTGCATTCGTCAGATCTTTATTTTCTAAATTTATAGATTTTACATTTTTGATCTCTTCTGTTGAGATCATTCCATCGTTATTTGCATCTGCCTCTAATGCATCGTATACTTTGTAGCTTGTCAATGGAATGATATCTTTTCCTACGGCTGCTACCTGAATCTCAATCGTTGCTGTATATGTCTTTCCTGCTCTTACTACTACCGCTTCTACCGTTGCTTTTCCTGCTGCTTTTGGTTCCAGATAGTATGTCTTTGTTCCATCCTGCGCTGTTTCTGTGCGAATATTTAAGATCTTTGCATCTTTTGATGTGATCGTTACTACATCATCTTTTTCCAGATTATTTAACTTGATCTGTTTCTTAAATGCTCCTACACTTACATTTGGATCATTTTTATCAAACTCCGGGTAAAACATTTTAAATCATTTTTCTCCACCAACATACCGTCTTTTTCGTTATAGATGATATCAGCGGGTCCATGCGGACAGTTGTATGCCACGCTGGGTAATCCGCACGCCATTGCTTCGATGAGCACCAGCCCGAAACCTTCATAATTGGAACTGAGCACGAAGAAGGAACTCTTGAGATATTCTTCCGCTATGTTGTCCGTAAAGGGGCGGATAGTCACCGTGTTTTCCAGTCCATAAGCTTTTATTTGTGCTTTCAGCTCGTCCTTCAGTATTCCTTCGCCAAAGATGTCCAGCTTCCAGGCGGGATATATCTTATAGATCTCCGCCCAGGCTTTAATCAGTTGGTCAAATCCTTTTTGATAAGTGAGCCGCCCCACGGCTATGGCACGGGGCACATTATAGTTGGGATAGTCTTCCAAAGAAACGAACGATGTGAAATTGGGGATGATACGTATCGGCTGCTTGCATTCTTTTGCCCACGACCGTGCATCGCTTACGGTCAGCGTTACCAACACGTCACAATATTTCCGCACAGCACAGAACTTGGTGCGTGCGGTATACCAGTCGAACAAATCGCGGACGCAGCCCCGACTGAAATTGTCCGATATTGCCATATATTCTCTAGCACAATGCGATTCCATTATTTTCTTTGCCTTTCCTTTCAACAGGCCGATTACTTCAGGCTTCCAGGCCGTGGTGCAGATGATAAAATCAGGATGAATATTGTCTATCATCATTGGGCGCGTTCTTTGAGCAGATTATCCAATTTTTTTGCTTCCCACAGACGTTTGGGATATCGGTATTGGTATTGCGAATGAAATCGGACTCCCAAATCGAAATGCCTGACCCGGGGGGACAAGGGGAAACTGACAGGTGTATTTCCCTGTGAGGCTGTGAGTAAATATACTTCATACTGTAACCGGTCTGCCAAATAATTCATCTTGTCGACAAATAT
>OLQC01002463.1_pt1 | contig 12276 bp, 12 predicted proteins | sample 1672471 | NCBI WGS metagenome assembly OLQC01 (sample SAMEA3136689, study PRJEB25190) | human gut metagenome | biome: human gut; feature: human-associated habitat; material: faeces | place: Austria | collected 2013
GCACGCAGCGCAGGCGCTGTATGACAAAAAAGCGGTCGACTTGATGGTGCTGGATGTGAGCCACCTGACCGTGATTACCGATTATATGGTCATCTGCACGGGACGCACGGCGCAGCAGGTGCATTCCCTGTGCGACGATGTGGAGGATAAGTTGCTGGAGGATGGCGTATCCCCGCGCAAAAAGGAAGGCCAAAATGACGGCCGCTGGGCGATACTGGACTACGGGCCGGTGCTGGTGCATATTTTCCATCCGGAGCAGCGCCAGTATTATAAGCTGGAGCGCCTGTGGGATGAGGGCACCAACCGTGTGGAGCTGCCCTTTGCCCAAAATGAAGAAACGAAGGCCTTTATGCCATGAGCCTGCAGCTGTACAGCCTGAAAAAGAACTTTGCCGTGCAGAAGGCCGAGCGCTTTTTTAAGGAGCGCCGTGCCCAGATGCAGGTGGTGGATCTGAAAAAGCACAAGCTGGGCTTGCGTGAACTGCAATTGTTTGCCCGCGCAGCGGGCGGGGCCTATCAGCTGGTGGATCGTACCAGCACGGCAGCCCTGTCGCACCCCATCGCGCACACGGATCAGGAAGAAATCATCCTGGGCTATTTGCTTGAAAAGCCCGAGTTCCTTTGCACGCCCATTGTGCGCGACGGTCAGCGCGTGGTCATCGGCGAGGATCCTGCAGGCTGGCAAAGGCTGCTGGACGGGCAAAAGTAATTCGGGATGACAAGAAAGACTTGTTAAAGCTCCTGGGATGCATGAAGGGGCCGCAGCCCCTTCATTATAATCCGCAGCAGCGATATGTGCGGTGCGAGGAGCAGCCGTCAGGCTGCTTCCTATGTCATTTTCTGGCCGTGAGCCTTTGGCTCACAAGAAAATGACGTGCCCGATGATAGCCTGCTTCAGCTGACTTTCATCGGCAGCCTGTCGAAAACCCCTTTTCGACAGGCTGAATAATTAAAGGTCGTCCGCGTCCTGCGTGGGCTGCCCGCCGTCCTTGGGCGTGCCGGTATAGCTGCCCAGCACGTCCGAGTTGCTTTGCGCGCTTTGGTGAGCCAGCACATTAGGCGTTTTCTTCTTTTTAGGTTTCATGGTATGCACCTCCCGCCTTATTTTGCGCCGGGAAGAAATTTTCATGCGCGCAGGCAGGAAAAGGAAATGTTTTGTCGAATCCATTTGCAGATCATTCCGGCAACCCGGAATATTGAAGGAGGAAATTTCGCAATGAAAAAGCTATGCGTTATCCTGAGCGTGGTTGTGCTGGTCGCGGCCGTGCTGGCTGGTGTGTTTTATGTGCGCACCGGTAACCTGAACAACGATCTGACCGCCGTAAAGGCCGATATGGAGAACAAGACGGCTGAACTGACCTCTGCGAAGGCCGATGTAGAAGCCAAGGCCGCCGAAATCGCCACCCTGACTGAGCAGCTGACTGCCGCCCAGGGCGATGCGGAAGCTAAGGCTGCCGAGATTGTTACTTTGACCGAGCAGCTGACCGCCGCGCAGAACGATGCTGAGGCCAAGGCCGCTGAAGCCGCCGCGCATGCGGAGGAAGCTGCCAAGCTGAGCGAAGAGCTGCAGGTGGCCAAGGCGGAAGCTGCCGGCCTGACCGACAAAATGAACACCCTCAGTGCCGAGCTGGCTGCTAAGAAAGAAGAAATCGTTAACGTGACTGCCCTGAAAGAAGCCGCCGAGAGCAAGCTGTCCACGCTTCAGGAAAAACTGCAGCCCATGATCGAAGCCTTCGATACCCTCAAGCAGTCTATCGCCGATGATTCTCTGTGGCAGAGCATCCTCAAGCCCTTTACCGACGCGATTGACGGCCTGGGCGAGATTTTTAGCAAGTAACTGCTGAAACAAACGCGACCCCGCTCCTGTTATCAGGAATGGGGTCGCGTTTTTATGCAATGCGTTTTATGGCGCAGCACGAGAAGATCGTTAGGAACACTAGAGCCTGTTCCCACTAAAGAATCAAAAATCATGGCGAACAGGATAAAACCAGCAAAAACAATATCGAGCTTGTCATAGCGAGTAAAGATTCTCCGAAAGCGTTTGATTCTTCGAAAGAAACGCTCGACCTCGTTTCTGCGTTTGTAGAGTATCCTGTCATACTCCCATGGATCGATGCGATTCTTCTTCGGCGGAACGACCGGATTGTACCCCAGCTTCTTGGCTACAGCGCGCATTTTGTCTCCCTCATACGCGCGATCCATGAGAAGCGACTGTCCAATACGGCAGGCCGGGGTAAAAAATAGCAGCTTCATTCCTTCCGGCGAGTCGTGTTTTGCTCCTCCGGAGAGCGAAAAGCTGACAGCCGATCGGTCAGATGCGGTAACCATATGAATCTTCGTGGTGAGTCCTCCGCGTGATCTTCCGATCGCCTGTTTTCCTCTTTTTTTAAAGCTCCGGTTCCATCCGGATGAGCCTTGACAGTCGTGCTGTCAAGACATACTACCTCTACATTGATCTGGATGATTCCCTCCGTTTGAAGCGCAGCAAACACTCGGCTGAGCACTCCGTTCTTGCTCCATCTGTTCATGCGAACATAGATCGTATGCCAATTTCCATAGGTTTCCGGCAGCGCCCTCCACTTGCAGCCGTTTTCCGTGACATACAGGATCGCATTGATCAGTTGAAGATTGCTCATGCTGACGTTTCCACGCTGTCTCGGGAGATACTTCGCTATCTTTTCATACTGCTCCTGCGTTATCTGCATGGCTCCATTATATCAGATATTTCTTTATTGTCAATAGTGTGAACACGTTCTAAAGCAGGAGTAGAAGTAACGGCTGCTGCAGGAGACGAAGTCGGCTTTGATAGAACGGCTGAGCTGAACAGAATAAGCAGATCAGACTGTGATGCTTTCCCGTCATTTGTAAGATTGTTGTATTTCTCAAATTGCTTGAATGCCTTTTGTGTTTCAGTATCATATTTCCCGGTTATATTTCCGTTATAGAAGAAAAGCTCTTTTAACCTTTGTTGAACACTACTAACAGAATCTCCCTTTGAACCGCGGTCTAGCTCTTCGTATTGCACATATCCTTTATCAGCGAGAATTCTCTGTATTTCTTTTTGTAGGGATAAGAGCTCATTGATGGATCATTGCTGCAAATCAATGCTTGGATTGTCATTTATGTCATTTTCAGGAGGCGTGATTTCTGCGGATGCTTGTGAAAAGAAGATGATTACAAAAAGAACCACCAAAAGCAAATGAGCTTTCTTGCACATAGAAGCCTTTCTTTTGCTTTTACAATACAGCAAGGGAGTGCCTCCTCTTTCTGTTAAAGATACTGTCATTCTCGAATGGAAAGCGATGACTATATTACGACGAAACGAAGCCTCTATATCCCTCTAAATTCGACAAAAGCAAAGAGGAATCCTGCAAGAGAAGGAAATTTTTTGAATTTTTCAGTTTTGCAAGCTAAACAGTTTTACCGGCTCAGCGCCTTTAGACGGCGCGCCAGGTCGGGGCCTTGCAGGTCTTCCAGGTCGATCACATCGATGCCCAGCTCCATGGCGCGGTGGCGCATGGGGGCACGGCCGCGCTCGGCTGTGACGATGGCGGCGCGGGCAATCTGCCCGCCAAAGCGATCACGCAGGATGGCCAGCTCATTGAGCGCCTCGGTCTTCACATCGCAGGTTTTGCAGCTGATGAAGATGGGGCGCACGCCGCAGGTGGCCATCACGTCGATCTCGTTGGTCACGGCGTCGGGCTGATTGCCGCCTTGCCAATCTACTACCACGCTGGTGCGCACGTCATCAAATACGCCCAGCGCGCGGCAGGATTGGTAAATATGCAGCTCCAGCGCGCTGCCAACATCGCGCAGCCAGGCACGCACCTGCGCATCGCGGAAGGAGAAACGCACGCCCTCCTGCTCACTGATAGACAAGTCGTCGATCAGTCCGGCGGACTGCATATCCCGCAGTGCGTCCGGGTTGGCCTGCACGCGCCCGCCCTGCGGCGCTTTTACCTGATACGCGCCCTGTGCCAGCAGGGTAGGATGGCCTTCCTGTCCCTGCGAAATGCGCTGAATGTAGGTGACGATACCGTTCCACTGCCGGCGATACTTCATATAAATGAGATACAGCTGGGGGATCAGCCCGGCATAGCGCGCGAGAACGGCGTTGTCCACGCGCCCGGTGCGCATCGCGCCGCCCGCCATCAAAAAACAATCCTCCACCTTCAGCCGTACCTGGCAGGGCAGATCGCGCGCGAAGGCCGCGCCGCGAATATCAAAAAACGTATTGCGCTTGCGGCTGTAGGTGAACACGGGGATATCGACATTGGCACACAAAAGCCCGGCGGCAAACAGCGCCGCGTCCGTGCCGCCGGCGATATCCAGCGCGCAGTCGGGATAGCGGGCTACCACCTCGCGCAGATGCTTGGCCACGGCGGAGGCGTCCAGCAGGCTGGCGGTGACGAATTCCAATTCGGCCTGCACGCCGCGATGGGCAAAATACTCGCGCAGCTTTTGCTGCAGACGCGTATCGCGTCCTACCTCCGGCGGGCAGATAAACACCGTGCGCTCGGGGGAGAATACCTCGGTGCTCAATACGTTTTCCAGCGGGCGCTCGTCATAAAGCTCAATCAGGGTTTTCATGCGGCAAACCTCCGTTCTTATTGCTATTATACGATGCAAAATGCGAAAAAATCAAGCGCAGCGCATGAAAACCGGACGAAAAAGCTGGAAAAAGGCCTTGACACTGCGCGCTATCCCTGCTATAATAATCACTGCGTTAAGCAGGAGCCGCCCGCTCCTCACCCCGCGAATTCCGTTTCGCCCGGTGCAGGCAATCCGATCTGCAATGTTATTTGTGCGTCGGCGGGTGGTTTCATCCGCCGGCTTTTTCTATTTCAAAACCGGAATCATGATGGAGGTGCATCGACATAGCTGCCGAACTGATGATCAACGAAGAAATCCGCGACCGCGAGGTGCGCGTAATCGGCGCGGACGGCGCCCAGCTGGGCGTATTGCCCACGCAGCGCGCGCTGGAGCTGGCCGAGGAGGCCGGATTGGATCTGGTCAAAATTGTGCCCAACGCCCAGCCGCCTGTCTGCAAGCTGATGGACTATGACAAGCATCGCTACGAGCAGGCCAAGCGCGAGCGTGAAATGCGCAAAAACCAGAAGGTCATTTCCGTCAAGGAAGTGCAGCTTTCGGCCACCATCGAGGAAAACGACGTGCAGACCAAGGCCGATGCTAACCCCGGAACTCCAGAGTCTATCCCATCGGTGAGCGCCACGGGATATATCGTGGAGATCAGTAACAGCACGGGCGTTTACAAAACCCTTACTTACGATCCTACGAATGCCTCCGTGGAACTTCCGGTAGACAGCTACACGATGTATGCCCATAAGCCGGGCGGTCCGACAGAGACAGATCCTTACTATGGTGGAAGCACCTCTTTCGCCGTGAAGAAAGGTGAGGCTACCGATGTCACCGTTACTTGTAAGATGGAAAATACGAAGATACAGCTTGTTTATTCCACGGAAATGCAGACTTCCTTTACTAGCTGGTCGATCACGGTGAAGGCCGGTATGCGGAGCAAGGTGCTTACCTACTCTGGAACGGAGGCTTTCGCGCAACCCTCCGCTTTCTATTGGATGCTAGATGAGGGCGTAAAGGAGATAACAGTCTCTTTCGTGGGAAAGAATAAGGATAATAAGGATATACGCGAGAGCCGTGTGATCACGAAGCCCGCCTCGGCCGAGAGCTCCGACTGGCTGGGTGGCGACGCGTTGGCCATCACGATGAAGCCGGGCACTTATGATCCGGAAAATCCGAATGGTTTGCAGGGTATCGAGATCTCTGCTGAGGTGACGTGGAATGGAATAGAGGATTCCGTAGGCGTGCCGGTGGTGGACGATGACGATGATGAGCCGGAGGGTCCGGTGGATCCGAGTGATCCTTCCGCTATAAAAGTTTCAATACCTCTAACTACTTATACGCTACCGGATGATACGGATAAAAAAGCGGAGGCAATAGCCACTATTACGAGTGAGAAAGGACTGAAAAGTATGAAAGTGATTATAGAGGCAGGTAATGATGGTTTTGGTTCGGTAATCAATGACGAGGATTTAATAAATAATGGTTGTGATTTTAGCAAGGGAGTAGAGTTTGTCGATGCGACTGATAGCAGTCCGGTAATGACATTAATAAAGATGATCGCTCCTAATCTGAAAGCTCCTGCTGCTGGCGCTACTTCTTACCAATTCCCCTTAGGCGAATTCTTTCAAGCGGTAAGTATTTATCAAACGACAACTTCTGCTAATGGCCATGTCTTTAAGATCCGTCTAGAAGATAATGATGGAAATGTTAATGACGAGACCGTTTTATCTATCATAGTAAAGTAAAAGGAGGAATAGAAGTATGAGACAAACATATCAATTTATATTATTGCTTTTAACCGGTGTTTTCTTCTATTCTTGTCAAGGTGATGAATTGAGCACACAGGGAAACGAAGGCTACTTGCGTGTGACCTTGGAGCAAAGCGCGGAGGTGAACACGAAGGCTGATTATAAATCTAAGCAGATGCGTGTGGTGATCAAGAACTCGGCTGGTGTGACGAAGTTTGAGACGAATGACCATACGGCGGACTTGGAGGGTAAAGAACTCTCGTTGAAGCAAGGTGAATATACCATCGAGGCCGTTTCCAACGGATGGGACGGCAATGCCGGAGCGGATCGTGCCTATTACACGGGCAAGACGACGGTGACGATCGAGAAAGGCAAGACAGCGACAGCCAAGTTGGTTTGCTCCTTGGCGAACGTGAAGGTGACGGTGGCTTTCGAGCAGGCTTTCTTGGATAAGTTGGGCAATGGTTCCATCAAAGTGCAGGTAAAGACCGCTTCGGGCACTCTGGTGGATTTCGACCCGAAAGGTACGAGTGTGGCCTATTTCCCGGTTTCCGACCTGACGGTTGCTTATACGGTTGTTTCAGCTGCCGGAAAGACGAACTCCAAGGAGCAAAAAATCTCGGAGGTCAGCGCGAAAGATCATTATATATTGAACTTTAAGAATCAGGCTACCGGCACGGGAAATGTAACCGTAACGGTAGATCCTACGATGAACCTGTACACCTACGACTTCACGATCGATCCGAACGCGAAGAGCGGCGCTACCTTGTCTGCGAACCCGTGGAGCCAGCTCGCTTATCTGATGGCTACTGACATAACGCTTGATTCCGGCGAGCTTTCATCTTTGAAGTTCCAGTATCGTCCAAAGAATACGGATACTTGGATGGATGTGGTGACCACGGTCAATGCTGCTGAATTTTACGCCTCGGCTACTTTAACGGGATTGACTTCCGCTGTAGCTTATGAATATCATTTAACCGATGGAGAGATCGAGGTTGCCAAGGGAGAATTTACTACGGAAGATATGATCTCTTTACAAAATGGCTCTTTAGATGATTGGTCTACTTCAGATAAAGTTCCATTTCCTAATGTTGATGCGAGTACCAAATTTTGGGATACGAGTAACAAGGGTGCTAGTGCAGGAGGTTTGACCCCGACAGAAGCTACCACGGATTTTGTTCATACGCAAGGAGGGAAGGCCGCGAAACTCACTTCTGGAGAAGTTCTGGGTATATTTGCTGCGGCCAGTTTGTATACGGGTACATTTGGCAAAGCTAGTATATTAACTCAGAGCGCGACTGTCAATTTTGGTCAACCTTTTACTTCGCGGCCTATTGCGCTAAAAGGTTTTTATAAATATACACCTGTAGCAATAAATATTGTTAAGAATGCTCCATCAGGTGTAACTATTGTAAAAGATGAGACATTGGACCAGTGCGCTATTTATATCGCCTTGGCAAAGAAGACTTATCTGATTGACAATAAGGATCAAAGTACATTCATCGACTTTAAGGACGACCCCAACATCATCGCCTACGGCGAGCTCCCTTCCGGGGCGGCTACGGAGGGCGATGGCTACGTGGAGTTCAACATCCCGTTGAAATATAAGAACCTGACGGATCAGCCCACCCATATCATCGTGGTTTGCTCATCCAGTAAATACGGCGATTACATGACCGGAGGCGCGGGAAGCACCCTATATGTAGACGATCTTTCCCTCATTTATGACGGAACGCCTACTATCTGGGAATAATTCCCTATATTCGCGAAACCCGTTTCGACCCCTCGAAATCCATTTCCTAAGACCGGTAAATGCCTTTCGGGGGCTCGAGATGCTTTCCCGGGACAAGAAAATACATTTCGAGGTCTCGAGATCCACCTCCTGAAGCGGGAAAACGGCTCTCGACTCCTCAAAATCCATTTTTGGAAACCGGAATGGGCTTTTCGACCCTTCGAACGGGTACAAACGAATAATAACCTTCAAAAAAAATCGAATTATGGGTACATTCACATTGATTCCTCCGATGTCGTTAGGTAACTTGAACAAGGCCGAGAAGCTAAGTCTGTTGAAACGCTACATGAAACTGATGCCGAGCGGCTCCGATTCCGAATCGCCGGACGAGATCTCGTTGCTAGCCGATAGCGGAGTGCCCGCGCTAAACATTTCCGCCGGACAGGTGACACGTATGAATGGCATTATCGATGAGCTGACCGAACTGACGATGCAAGCCTCCTCCTCGGAGGAGACCCCGGAAATGCAGCAAGTGGAGGCCGATCGGGATACGGCGGGTAACTACATAGTCCGCCGCGTGCTCGATTACGCCAAGCTGCCCCTTGCCGCCGAGCGTACCGCCGCCCAACGGATGGAACCCGCCTTGCGCGGTTACCGCGACTTCGCCAACCTGCCCACAGCGCAGGAGACGGAGGTGATCAATGGCCTGCTTATCGACCTAGCGAAGCCCGAGTTCGCCGACTCGGTAGTCACTCTGCAACTGGCACCTTACATCGCCGAGCTACGACGGCTCAACGATCGCTATGCCGAGCTGGCCGCCCTACGCGACAAATCGAGATCGGTACGCACAGAGAATGTGACCTCCAAGGAGCTGTCCTCCGAGGCGCAAGACCTGCTGGACGATATGTGCGCACTGGCCAATGCCTCCAGCCTGTTGCAACCCTCGGAAGAGGCGCGCGTATTTGTTCGTGACGCGACTCATCTTTTCGCCCAGGTACGAACCGCCTACAAGCAACGTTCCAAGGGCACGCCCTCTGGACCCGCCGAACCCGGCACGCCGGAGCCCGGTGGGGGAGGGGATTCCGAATCTCCCGATGAAATATGACTAGAATAGGAAAAATGAGAATAAATAAACTAATCTGTCTGGCCCTCCTCTGCGCCCTTTGCGTAGGGGAGACTTGGGCCCAACGTGGCAAGAGAGCCATGAATCGTATCGACCGAGAAGTGCAAGAGACCGTCTTCATCCCGAAAGGTACGTGGATGGCGGGAGGAACTGTTTCCTACTCCGAGCACGATGAGGGGAATCTGAACTTCCTCGTCTTGAAGAACGTGGAGGGAAAAGGCTACAACTTCGGTGTCAGTCCCTACGTGGGTTACTTCTTCCGCAACAACATCTCTGCGGGCATGCGTTTCGCCTACCACCGCGACTACCTCGACTTGAAGAACTTCGAGTTGAATCTCGGCGAGGATTTCAACATCAGCCTCGACAACCTCTATTATCTGGAGCATAAGTACGAGGTATCCGGCTTCCTGCGCACCTATATGCCTATCGGGCGCAGCAAGATATTCGGCCTTTTCAATGAGGCGCGCCTGACCTATGGATACGGTACGGGCAAGAACTCCACCGGTACGGGCACCACCTACGACGGTTCCTACCAGACGTCGCATAACCTGCAGATCGGTATCGCCCCCGGGATGACGGCCTTCATCACCGACTGGTCGGCCGTGGAGGTATCGGTTGGCGTGATGGGATTCGATTTCAAGTGGGTCGATCAAAAGACGAACCAGATAGAGGAGGGCCACCAGCGCGTCTCCTCCGGTAATTTCAAGATCAACCTATTCTCGATCAACATAGGTATGACTTTCTATCTTTAATAGGGAAAATTTAATTGAATGAAGATACAACGATTGATGCTTAAAGAGAATTTACGCATAGCGAGCCTAGTCGCCTTATTGGGACTGGCCTCGTGTATCGAGAACGATATACCCTACCCGCTGGTGGAGGGTACGATCGGCGAGATCGTGGTGGAGGGCCTGCGCGCCTCGGAAGACGGGACGGTGGCATCCGGCGTGGACATAGACCGCACGGCGCGTACCGTGACGCTTTACGTGAACGACTCCGTAGACGTGTCGCGGCTGAAACTGACGCGCCTCATACTTGATCCCCGCGACGCTACGATCGAGCTGGATTCTGCCCGCTGCGACGATAAGGAGAAATTCCCTTTTCATGATTTCGCCTCGCTCGACAGCCTCTCGTTATCGGCCAATACGCGGCTCGACCTCTCTACGTCGCTTGAACTAAACGTTCGTACCTACCAAGATAATCCATGGACACTTACCGTACGCCAGATCGTGGATCGTACGGTAGACGTAGACGGTATGGTGGATCACTTGGTAGATCCTGTTAGTCGTGTAGCCATGATCTACGTGAGCGCGGATCAGGATCTTTCCAACATCAAGATTCGTACGCTTAACCTTGGCGGGGCCTACGGACGTGTCACGCCCGATCCTACTACCGTGCGCGACTTCACCTATCCGCAGACTTTTTATGCGGCTCGTGCCGGCGAGGAGGTATGGCAGGAATGGAAAGTGGTGATAGAGCAAAGCGAGGGCGGTGCCTCTACCTCGTCTAGCGTCTTCCCCATGGTGACGAAAGCCACGCTTACCGGCTCTGTGCAAAGCGGCAAGACCCCGGTGGTGGAATATAAGGAACAGACGGCTTCCGCGTGGAGCACGACGGCGGACGTGAAGACCTCGGGTACCTCCTTCACCGCTACGATCGGCGGGCTGCGGGGCGGTACGGCCTATGATTATCGCATCAGCGTAGACAACGCGCAGACGGGCAGCGGCTCGTTTACCACCGCCGGCGAGGTAGCTTTGACAAACGGAGGCTTCGAGGATTGGTCGCAAGACGGCAAGCAATGGAATCCGTGGCCTTCGGGTGGAACCTCCTTCTGGGGAACCGGCAACCCGGGTGCGGCGGCTTTCATCGGTAACCTGACGACGCCTACGACCGAGAGCGTGTCAGGGAAAGCTGCCTTGCTGGAATCCAAGGACGCCGTGATCAAGCTGGGGGCCGGGAATATCTTCACGGGCGATTTCGCGTTGGACGGCACGAATGGCGTGCTGCAATTGGGCCGTCCGTTCACCTCATTCCCTACCTCCCTCAAGTTCCAATATAAATATACCTCTACCACGATCAATCGTATCGGGCAGGATGTGGGCAGTCTGGAAAACCTTCGGGGCCGTCCGGACTCTTGCCAGATATATATCGCCCTCTCGGATAAGCCAGAGCCTTACGAGATCCGTACCAAGCCCTCTGTCCGGCAGGTCTTCGACAAGAACGACCGTAATATCATCGCCTATGGCGAGTTCATCAGCGGACAGTCTACCACGAGCTATAAGCAGATTGAGATACCCTTGGAATATCGTGCGACGAATCGTACGCCCAAATATATCGTCATCGTGGCGGCGGCTAGCAAGTACGGTGATTACTTCATCGGGGGGGAAGGCAGTACCCTTTGGATAGACGAGATGGAATTGGTTTATGAATAAAAAGCATTGATATAGGATATGAGAAAGATGATACGACAGATAATGACCTTGGCCACCCTTTGCTGGATGATGGCGGGTTGCGCCGATGAGGTTCTTAACCGTGATGGAGGCAAGGGCGAAGGACGCTTGCTCCTCACCGGGATCGAGGTGGAGTCTGCTGTCGGCGACGTACAGACGAAGGCTTCGCTGGCGGAAGAGGATCTTCCTGAAATTACAGATTTTACGATTGAAGTAGTGAGTGCATCGAATGGTTTGACAGTAAAGATTTTACAGCCCGGAACTACTCATTGTACTCTTTCTGTGGGAAGTTACTTGTTGAAAGCCAGTTATGGTGATCCAACAGCATTGTCTTATACACCGGCTTTTTATGGAGAGACTTCGGTTACCATCGCTCCAAACACTGATACGGAAGCTGAAATTAAAGCTTCTCTTCTACAAGCTGTTTTCCATCCCCGTATGTTGGATGAGTTGATCGCTCAGTTTAGAAGTTATGAATTGACTCTCGGAGTGGCGGGGGAAAAACCGGCCCGATTAGAAAATGATAAGGATTTCTTTTTACCTGCTGGGGATGTTACTTACGAGTTGAAACTTATCGGTACCAATCAGATAGGAGGAGGCGTATCTCATACTTGGCAATATAAGA
>OLQC01002470.1_pt1 | contig 12242 bp, 9 predicted proteins | sample 1672471 | NCBI WGS metagenome assembly OLQC01 (sample SAMEA3136689, study PRJEB25190) | human gut metagenome | biome: human gut; feature: human-associated habitat; material: faeces | place: Austria | collected 2013
GAAACGGCGACACGGTTGAATTTTCGTATGATAAGTTTGACCGCCAAACGGAAAAGCGATATAATGGAAGCGAAAATCAAAGGGTAACATATTCCTACACAAACGGAAATATAACCGAGCGGGTCTGCTTTCAAAGCAAACCTAAGGCATGCCTTTTGCACGCCGAAAGCTAATATAATATTTGAATACAACAAAACGGGAGGAGCGATTATCGCTCCTCCCGTTTAAATATTTTACCTAAGCAGTCGGGAATTGTCCCCCGATATAACTACACAAACACGAAATGAATCAGCAGCATATAGCCGATTGTGCCGACGGCTATGCTGAGCAGGGTGTTTTTTTTCCAAAGGTGGATTCCCGCGGTCAGCGCCACGGCGATTATCTGCGGCAAAATGTAATTTATGCTGCCTTTTTCAAAATCGCGCAGGCAATAAACTATTAAAATGCCGAGGATTGCCACAGGCAAAACATCGCCCAAATATTTTATAAATTTGGGCACTTCCTTTTTGCCGCCGAAAAGCGCAAAGGGAAAAAGCCTTGTGGCAAAGGTGCACGCGCCGGCAACGGCAATCATCAAAATAAGCTGTGTGTTGCTCATTTTTGCCCGCTCCTTTCCGCGCCGAAATATCCTTTAAACGAGGAAAGCAGCACCACCGTTAATATAAGCGAGGGCAGCAGGAATTTATCCGCCCCGAAAATGAGCAGGCAAAGTATGCCGCAGAAGATGCCGAGCGTGCCTATAATTCCCGCCTTGCCTTTTTGATTGCGAATCAAATCGATGAATATAACAACAAAAAGCGCCGTCATCGAAAAATCTATTCCCGTGAAATCAATCGGAATAAGCTGGCTCAGCAATGAGCCGAGCACCGAGCCGAGAATCCAATAAAGATGATCAAGCTCGCCGATTAAAAATCTTGCCTTGGCCTCGTCCACATTTTTGGGCACGGATAAAATAGAAGAATTAACGGAATAAGTTTCATCCGTTAAGGTGAAAATCATAAAAGGATATCGCCAGCCGCCGGCTTTAAACTTTTCTATGTAAGAAAGGCCGTAAAACATATGCCGCGTGTTTATAAAAAAAGTCATCAGCGCCGTGGTGGCAAGCCCTGCGCCCGATTCAATCAGCGAAACAAGCAAAAATTGCCCCGAGCCGGCGTAAACAACTATTGATATTATAACCGCCCAAATCCAATTGTAGCCGGCTTTATAAAGCATTATGCCGAATGCCGAGCCTAAAAAAAGATAGCCGAATAAAACGGGCAGTGATTTTTTTAAGGCAAATTTAATTGTTGCCGCGTTGCTTTTCATATTTCCCTCTCAATAAATTTATTGCATATTGATTATAACACGCTTTTGCATTTAATCAATATGCAATCGCTAAGCAAGCGAGAATAATCCGAACACGCCTCAAACAGAGCCTTTTCGGTGTATTTTCACTTGTCGGCTTTGCAAGGCGCCAGCCTTGCTGCATTCTCCGCATGAAAATCCACACGAAAATTCAACCGTTTGAGGTCAAGGATTTTTCGCGCAGATGATTTTTTGCAGAGCAAGGCACAAAACGCAGTTAATCCTTTCGGATTAACAAGTATTTTAACGCAGCATTCGCGCAAATCGGTTGCTTTAAACCATATTGCGTTCGATTTCCACCTGCTTAAGCAAACGAAGCCAAACACGATATGCCGAAAGCGTTTTTTGTTTTAAACCATATTGTGTTTGATTTCCGACTGTCCAAGCGATGTTGAACTTCTTTCAGCCGTAAAAAAGTCGAGCACGGTGCGCTGCCCTTTACGGAGCACAACCGCCGCCCGGCCTTTGTTATTGCTTATTTAGATTTGATACCACTTGATTTCGTTTGCTTCAAGGTGAAGGTCAAATCCGTTGCCGTCGCCCGTGTAAACGGTGGTGTCCTGCGGCTCGTAAGTGTTGTTTACAACGCAGTATTTGCCGTTTTTAACATAAGCATGCACTTCAACATTATAGTTTGTGGAGAACCATTTATTAAGCTCATCCTCCGAATTTGAGCTCCAAAGCACGGCTCTGTAAAGCACGCGGCTGTTTTTGAAGCTGTAAGGCAGGCCGCTGATATAAACGCCGCGGCCCTTGCCAAACGATTTAACAGCCATTTGCACTTCCTCGGCATGCCTTACGGCAAACGGAAGCTCGCCTGCATTTTGAATAAGCACGGTTGTGCCATCAAGCGCAACGATGTTTTTCTTGCCCTCGCCGAAATCAACAGCGCCGTTTGCGTCGGCAAGAATAAAGTGATCGCGGTGCTCCTCGGTGTTATATCTTCTGGTGTTAAGCGTAAAGCCGTTTTCTCTTTCAACGCCGAGAATATCATCAAGCTGGAAAAATTTGCCCTGCCACTGATGAGCCGCCGGCTCGCCGACTCCGATAAATCCGCCGCCGTTATAAACAAACTCTTTAACTGCCGTGATAATTTCCTCGTCGCACCAATATTCGCCGCCGCTTTGAGCAGTGTCTGCGTCGCCCACATTGATAACAACATCAAATTGCTTTAAGAAATCTTTGTTTTCCTTAATATCATCAAAGCTGATAAATGAAACATCAAACGGCGCGCCGCTTAGTGCTTCTATAACGCCGAAATATGAATAATTCTGCCTGTAATAAAGGCCATGGTGCACCATATGGTTGCTCCAAGCGCGCATTTTGCCCCAGCAATTGAGCACGGCAACCTTTTTAACGCAATAAGGCGTTGTGCCTTGAATGTTATCATAAAGCGTGCGGAATTCATCGCAAACGCCCTTGATATAATCAACAAATTCGGGGAATTTAAGTGCCAATTTAAGATAGCCGCCGTAGCCGATGCGCTGAATGGGGCTTCTGAGGATTGCACGCCTTGCCGTTACCCAGTTTACCTTTGCCTCGTAAATCGGGTCGCCGCCCTCGTGGAAAACATCCGGGAAGAAATACGGCAGGAATCTGCCCTCGGTGTATTTAACATTTTTGATATCGCTGAATAATCTGAGGGTTGCACCGTTTCCGACGCTGCCGACCACCGCATCAAGGCCTATTGAGGCAAAATCATCCATAAACGGCTCCATGCCGATCCAATGGTCGCCCATAAACATCATGGCTTCCTTGCCGTATTCATGAACAATATCCACCATTTCCTTGGCAAGCTTTGCAACCTCGCGCCTTTGGAAAGCCTGGAAATCCCTGAATTCCTTAGACGGAATTCTGTAAGTATTGTTCATATAACCCTGATCAATAATAAATTCGGGGCGGAATTTATAGCCGACCTCTTCTTCAAACTGCTTTAAGATATACGGGCTTACGGAAGCCGAATAGCCAAACCAATCAACGAATTTTTCCCTTGCAAGCTCGTCAAAAATAAGAGTGAACTGATGGAAAAATGTGGTGAAGCGAACAACATCAACATAATCATGAGTATCAAGAAAGCGGCGCAATCTTTCAAGGGAATGTGCCCTTGTTTTCGGCTGGCGAACATCAAATGTTATTTGCGGCTCAACATTCCATTCATTTACAACCGCATTATACATATGCACCGGATCCCACATGATATAAGCTAAAAAGCTTACGGTGTATTCGTGGAATTTTTTAACGGGGGTTATAACAACATTGCCGCTTTCTTCGTCATAGCTCCAGTCGCTTACGGGCACGGGCTCGCCTGTGGTGCGATCCATAACCTCCCACCATCTTTTGATATCATCTCTTGTGTTTACGGCAAGCATATCCGGATAAAGATGATCCATAAGATGAATTTCAAGTTTTTCTTCAACTGCCGTGTGGAAAGATGTCATAATATACATCTGCTGAATTTCATCCGGATTTGCCTTTGCCCAGGCATTATCCTTTCTTGTGGTGTAATAGGTGGCATAGATTTTTGCGCCCGTGTTTTTAAGCTCCTGGGGGAATTCCGTGCCGTCGCAATCACGAATTGCATCTGCGCCCCAAACATCCATAATTTCAATTGTTTCCTTAACCACATCCATATCGGTGGGTATTGTTACTCTTCCTCTTTTTTTATCCATAGGTTTACCTCGCTGATTAAATTTATATTTCAGTTATTGTGTTGTTTTTAAGAGTTCTTTTGCCGTGCATTCTTTTGCGAATAAGCGGCACTCCTTTGCGCTTATAAAAATGATTATTTGCAATATAAGCGTCCGGGTTTTGAGAGGGACTTAATGTGCCGCCCAAATCATCATAGCTAACATTGTTTGTGAAGGTGTTATTAACGGCCTCCTGCATACAAAACATTACGCAGCCGCCCTCATTGAGCCTGCTGTAATTCTGATCGTAAACAGTGCCGTCGCCGGAATCGGCATCATAAGCCATACCGTCCTGATTAAGCTTTGTATCCGTGCATTCATTAAATCTGAACATTGCATTTTTGCATTTCCACGGCCAAATTGCGGCAGCCACCTTGCCCATTCGCTTTCCTGCTTTATTATAAATTCTGTCGTTCATCTCAAAGGCACAGGAATCTGCAATGTTGTTCTCAGTAAGCGGTTCAAGAGCATACATTGGAGTTAATGCATCGCCGCCGGCGGCCTTTATATAATTGTTTCTGAGCAAAATATGCTCGTTGCCGTATTTTTTAAATGCTTCTGCGGAAAGCTCTTTGCCTGAGAATTTTTCCCAATTATATGTGTAGCCTACCGCTATTCCCCAACGGCTTACATTTTTAACAAAGCAATTTTGAATTGTTACACCGTCGTATCTTGCAACGCCGGTTTCGGCTTCGTTTGCCGGCTTAAATGCCGTCATATAAATCCCGCCGTTATTCATATGCTTATCATAAACATTGCCGCTGACATCATGAATATATAAATTATCAAGCGTTATTGAATGAATTGTGCCTCTGTTTTGTGCCACTGCGGCAAGGCCTGTGCGTTCAAGCTTATCAGGGCTTGAATATGCCTTTGCCGTTGTGTAGGGCTCAAAGTTTGTGATTTCAATATTTTCAATCAATATATTTTCCGCATCATAAAGCAAAACTGCAGATGAAACATCGCCTTTATAAACATGGCCGGCATAATCAAGCTTGGTGCCGTAATCCTGATACCAAATTCCGCTGCCGTTTGCGTTTATGCAAGGAAGCGCATCTCCCTCGCCGTATGCCGAAACTTCAATTCTGCCGCCGTTTATATCGCCGCAGTTTTTAATGTGCAAATATTCATTTTCAAAAACAGAGCCTTTTTCAAGCAAAACCCTGTCTCCCGGCATAAGTTTAATTTTGTTTATTGCATCAAGTGTTTTGAATGCTTCTGTTTGTGCCGTGCCGCTGTTTGAATCGCTGCCGTTAAGAGAGCTTACATAATATGTTGTTGATTTCATTATCATATTCAGCCTCCCTTAATTTCTTTTTGATAATAAGCTTAACTTCCCTGTATCTGAATTTATCGCCGTTATACCTTGTGAAAAGATCTTTATTGGCTTTATAGTAAGCTTTCATTTCTTTTTCGGTTATTTCGGCAAATTTATAAGCCTTTTTAACCTGCTCTGTTTCCGCAGCAAAATCAAGCCTGAATCTTGTTAGCTCATATTGCAGATAAGCCGGTGCGGAAAAATGCCGCAAGCCATAAAAAACCTCGCCTTTTTCGGCTGCTGCGGCTCTCTTTTCATTTTCCGCATTTCGCCTTTTTTCAAGGTCCTCAAAGCTGCTGCTTGCAATCAGCCCAAGCTGCTGCGCAAAAGCAAGGCAAGCCTCTGCACGCTTCAGCTCGGCTTCGCCGATGCAGTAATTCATATTCATATTCTCACTCCTGTGTTGCAAAAAGCAAAGCAGAAAATCACAAAGCAAAATTCTGCCCATGCTTAACGCACATTTCTTTATTATATAATATATTGTTTGGGGCTTTATTTCAAGGTTTATTTACAGGCAGGGGCAATAAAAAATGCCGCCGTCCTTTTTGTTTTAGCGCGTTATCGCTTTGAAGCACTGCATTGAAAAAGCGAAATTTATATGATAGAATAGAGCGACAATAAACTTGCGGTGCTTTTGCGCCGCCTATGAGAGGTTTTTTATGGCAGAGAGAGAAAAATTCGGCTCACGCCTTGGATTCATTTTGGTTTCCGCAGGCTGTGCGATAGGAATCGGGAATGTTTGGAAATTTCCCTATATTTGCGGAATGTACGGCGGTGCGGCATTCATTTTGATGTATCTTGTGTTTCTTGTGGTGCTTGGGCTTCCGATTATGGTGTGTGAATTCACCGTTGGCAGAGGCAGCCGCAGAGGAATGGGGAAAGCCTTTGAGCAGCTTGAGCCAAAAGGCAGCCGCTGGCATTCGCTTAAATGGATAAGTATTTTAGGCTGCTATCTTTTGATGATGTTTTACACCATGGTTGGCGGCTGGATGCTTTATTATGCCTATCTTGAGGCATTCGGCAAGCTTTCCGGGCTTGATTCCGGCGGAATTGCACAGTTTTTCACAAATATGCTTTCACAACCCGGCACGCTGACAATATGGACTGTTGCGGCAATCGTTATTTCATTTGCCGTTTGCGCACTGGGCCTTAAAAACGGCGTTGAAAAAATCACAAAAATCATGATGTCGCTTTTAGTGATTTTAATGCTTGCGCTTGCCTGCAATTCGCTGTTTCTTTCAAATGCCGGTGAGGGTGTTAAATTTTATCTTGTGCCCGATTTTAAATCCGTTGCGGAAAACGGAATAGGCAATGTTGTGTTTGCCGCAATGTCGCAGGCGTTCTTTACACTGAGCCTCGGCATCGGCGCAATGGAAATATTCGGCAGCTATCTTGACAGAAAAAAGCGCCTTACGGGCGAGGCTGTAAGCATTGTGCTGCTTGACACCTTTGTTGCTCTTATGGCAGGATTTATCATTATTCCCGCTTGCTTTTCTTTCGGCGTTCAGCCTGATTCCGGCCCATCGCTTCTTTTCATAACACTGCCGAATTTGTTTAACAATATGCCGGGTGGCAGAATTTGGGGCACGCTGTTTTTTGTGTTTATGTCTTTTGCGGCACTTTCCACCATCATTGCTGTTTTTGAAAACATTATCGCAACCTATATGGATATGAGCGGATGGAGCAGAAAAAAGGCCGTTGGAGTTAATTTTGTGCTTATCACGGCGCTTTCTGTTCCTGCAATTCTTGGATTTAATTTGCTTTCGGGCTTTCAGCCGCTCGGCGAAGGCTCAACAATTATGGATTTGGAAGACTTTCTTGTTTCATCAAATCTTTTACCGCTCGGCAGCCTTGTGTTTGTTATGTTTTGCGTGCGCAAAAACGGCTGGGGCTTTGAAAATTTCATTAAAGAGGCCAACACGGGCAGCGGAATAAAATTCCCCAAAGGCACGTTTATCAGAATTTATATGCAATATATTTTGCCGATTATCGTTACCGTTATTTATCTTAAAGGATATTACGACACATTTTCCTCTCGCCCAAAGCCGCTTCTTGCTTTTTGGATGTGTTTTGCGGCGCTGCTGCTGATTATTATTTTTGGCGTTTCGATTTTTGCCGGAAAAGGAAAAAAGAAAAAGGCAAACTGAATTTGGAAAGCAGATTTTTTCTGCTCAAGCTGAAAATTCGCAGTATCGCGACAAAGCGATGATTACAAACTAAAATCAAAGAAAGATGCGGCCGAAAGGCGCAGGAGTGGTTGTTATGACTAAAGCTAAGATTAAAAAAGTAATAAGCGGCGCAGTTGCCGTTGCGGCAGCGGCTGCAATAATAGGCGGAAGTATTGCGGCGGTGAACGCGAGAAAGCCGATTTCTGTTGCCGAAAGGCCTGCCGCAGTGAAAACAAGCGATCAGCCGTTTGTAACCGAGGTGACGGGAGAAAGCAAAAATTTCAGGATTCCCGCAATGATCACTCTGGAAAGCGGAAGAATTGTGGCATCGGCAGATGCGAGATATGACACCACGCTTGACGGCGGAGGGCTTGACACCGTTGTGGCTTACAGCGATGACAGCGGCGCAACTTGGACATCCTACACCGCCAACCATCTTGGCGATAACGGAAATAAGTTTTCAAAAAAATCATCCGCCTTTATTGATTCGGAGCTGATTGCAAACGGAAATAACGTGTGGATGATGACAACATTTTATCCCGGTGGCCGCAACCTTGCAAGCTGGACGGGAATTAAGGCAGCTGTTGCAGAGCCTGCTTTCAATGAAGACGGCAGCCTTAAGATTTCTGATAATCACGGCAAAAGCTATGATTACAAGGCAGACATAAACCATTTTGAAAACGGCTATTCGCAAATAACCGACGGGAACGGAAAAGACAGCGGCTATAAAATAGACGAATATTACTATCTTTATGATGCAAACAACAATTTGCTCGGCAATATTTTTTACATTAAATCAAAAATGAAGTTTTCCGTTGTGCCAACCACATATTTATATATGACCAAATCGGAAAACGGCGGCGAAAGCTTTGGCGCGCCTAAGCTTATAAACCTTAAAAAGGCAGACGAAGCATTTTACGGAGTCGGCCCCGGCAGAGGAATCTGCACTTCAAACGGCACGCTGATTTTTTCCGCATATGTATGCGATGTTAAGGCGGGCACGCAGCAGGCCTCGTTTATTTATTCAACGGACGGCGGCAGCACTTGGCAAAGAAGCCGCGATATTGAATCAAACGACACTTTTGAATATTCAAGCGAAAGCCAAATAGTTGAGCTTTCAAACGGCGATTTACGCTGCTTTTTCAGAAACAACAGCAACAGAATCTGCTATGCAGACGCAAAGCTTACGGGCACGGAATATATTTGGAGCGATCCCGTTGTTACGGAAACGGAGATTTCTTCCGCCTGCATGCTCAGCGCAATTCAGTGCACAAAAGGCGGCAAGGATTACATTTTGATTTCCTGCCCCACGGGCACAAGCAAAAAGAAGGGCAAAACCGTTCACGAGCGCAGCTGCGGCAAGATTTTTGCTTTTGAAGTTGACGGTGCCGGGAATATGACGCTTACAAAAACAACGGATATTAACGATTCCGCATTTATGTATTCCTGCATGACTTGCCTTAACAACGGCAGAATAGCACTGCTTTATGAAAGCGCAGAGGGTGAAATAACATACACCGTTTATGCGCCGGGCGAGCTTATTTAGTTTAGTTTTAAATTAAATATGCCGAATCGTAAAAAAAGATTCGGCATATTTTTTGCACTGCTTTTGCAGATTTAGGCAGACTTTTTCAATGCAAACTGCAGTTTAAATTTACGGCGGCAATCCACCGTAAAGCAGCAAAATCTGCCGCTTATTTTGATGTTATGTCAAGGGGAATTTATGATATGAATAAAGTTATTGAATGGTTTTACAATTTTCTTTGGGGCGATCTTTTTACTCTGCATTTCGGAGATGTTTCCATAGGAATTCCGCTTTTGGTTCTTTTACTTATTCCGGCGGGAATTTTCTTTACAATAAGAACAAAATTTATGCCCGTGCGAAAATTTCCGCAGATGATAAGGGCTCTCAGCGATAAAAACGACGATAAAACAAGCCTTTCAACCTTTCAAACGCTGATTGTTTCCACTGCCACAAGAGTGGGAATGGGAAATCTTGTCGGCGTTGTTGCCGCCATTTCAATCGGAGGCGCAGGCGCTGTTTTTTGGATGTGGGCCTCTGCTTTGCTCGGTGCCTCCACCGCATATGTTGAGGGCACGCTTGCGCAGCTTCACAAGAAAAAGGATCCGCTTTACGGCGGCTACCACGGCGGCCCGGCATATTACATTCACGATTTTGTGGAGCAAAAAAGAAAAAAGAAAATCAAAAAATCATTTCTTGCAATTCTGTTTGCGTTTTTCGGGCTTATCTGCTGGTGCGGAATCAGCCAGGTTATCAGTAATTCCGTTACCTCCGCATTTAAAAATGCCTTTTCGATTCCGCCGATTTACACAACCGCGGTGCTTGTTGCTCTTGCGGCGGTTATTGTGCTCAGAAAGAATGCAACGGTTAAGTTTCTTGATGTTGTCGTGCCCGTAATGGCAGTGCTTTACTTTGCCGTTACGATTTTCATTATTCTTAAAAACATTAAGCTGATGCCGGGAGTTTTTTCAAGAATTTTTCAGGAGGCGTTTGGCTTTAAACAGATTGCAGGCGGCGGATTTGGTGCCGTGCTTATGAACGGAGTTAAAAGAGGCCTGTTTTCAAACGAAGCCGGCTCCGGATCTGCTCCGTGTGCGGCAGCGGCGGCAGAGGGCAAGAGGCCCGAAACGGTCGGAATGGTGCAATCCCTTGGAGTTTTGATAGACACAATTGTTATTTGCACCTGCACGGCAATGATTATGCTGCTTGCTCCCCGTGAAATCACAGACGGCTTGCAGGGCATGGATTTGCTTCAGGCTGCAATGAATTACCACCTCGGCAGCGGCGGCACAATCTTTGTGGCCATAGTGCTTTTCCTGTTTAGCTTTTCCACATTTATCGGAATTCTGTTTTATGCCCGCTCCAATGTTGCTTATCTTTGCGGCAATAATTGGCTCAGCCAAACGGCATATAAGGTGCTGGCGCTCGTTATGCTTTTTGTGGGCGGCTTGCAGGCATACACAATTGTGTGGGATCTCGGCGATGTTGGCATAGGCCTTATGACGATTATAAATCTTATTATTCTTGTGCCGATGTCAAAAGAGGCAATTGCAATCCTTGATAAAAAGGAAGATAAAGCGGAAAAATTAAAAGAAAAGGCAAAAAAGAATAAGCTTAAATAATCGAAAATAATTTTTGGGGCGTGCTTTTTCACAAGGCGTGCCCTTTTTTTGATTGCCGAATATAATAAAGGCACTTTCGATTTTGTGCGAAAGTGCCTTGCTTTTTTTGCTGTGTTTTTTGTTTTTGCGCAGGTGCTTAAATGTGCAAAATCGCAGTTGCCAAGCCGAAATAAATCAAAAGCGAAAGTGCGTCTATAATCGTTGTTATGAACGGAGAAGACATTACCGCAGGGTCAAATTTAAGCTTTTTGGCAAATATCGGCAGCGTGCATCCCACTATTTTTGCAAAAATTATTTCAACAAACAATGTAAGGTTTATAACCAAATCAACCGTAACGGTTATTCCGCTTGTGCCGAGCAGTAATTTATCAACAAGCCAAATCTTCGCAAAGTTTATAACGGCAAGCGATGCGCCGCACAAAATGCCTACTCTGATTTCTTTCCAAAGCACCTTGAAAATATCTTTTAAATCAACCTCGCCCAGGGAAAGAGCACGAATAATCGTAACGCTGGCCTGGCTGCCGGAATTTCCGCCCGTGTCCATCAGCATAGGGATAAATGCCGTAAGCACAATCATGGCGGAGAGCTTGTCCTCAAACCCGGTGATGATCATTCCTGTAAATGTGGCGCTTATCATAAGCAGCATAAGCCACGGGATTCTTGATTTCCATGTGTCGAAAACGCCGATTTTAAGATAGGGCTTTTCCGATGTGCGCACAATGGCGTTCATCTTGTGAATATCCTCGGTGTTTTCCTCCTGCAAAACATCAAGAGCATCGTCGATCGTGATAATGCCCACAAGCCTGTTTTCCATGTCAACAACGGGCAGGGCAAGGAAATCGTATTTTTGAAGTAAGCCGGAGGCTTTTTCCTGGTCGTCCAGCGTGTTTACGGAAATAACATTCGTTTCCATAAATTCTTCAATTAAATCGTCGTAATCGTGAAGCAGCAGTTCTTTAACCGTTGTAACGCCCAGCAGGTGCCTTGATGCGTCGGTGATATAGCAGGTGTAAATCGTTTCTTTGTCAACACCCGTTCGCCTGATTCGCTTAAAAGCGTCCTCAACCGTCATATCCCTTTTAAGGTCAACAAATTCCGTTGTCATAATCGAGCCGGCGGAATCATCGGGATATTTCAGCAGAGTGTTGATTGTTTTTCTTGTTTCAAGGTCGGTGTTTTTAAGAATTCTTTTAACAACGGACGCAGGCATTTCCTCAACAATATCTGCGGCGTCGTCGGCATAAAGCTCGTCGAGCACTTCTTTAAGCTCGGCGTCCGAAAATGCCGAAATCAGGTTTTCCTGTGTGTCGCTGTCAAATTCAACAAAGGTTTCGGCAGCGTTTTCTTTTGTGAGCAGTCTGAAAAAGAATATCCGTTTTCGTTCATCTTCAATCTCCTCCAGCAATTGCGCAATATCGGCGGGGTTCAATTCATTTAAATAATGTTTAAGCGCCTTGATATCTCGCTTGGCATGAAGTTCATCAATGTGTTGTGTCATGTCGTTCAATTCCATGTGCTCACATCCTTTCTTTTCTGGTCTGCCTTTCACATTATAAGTAAATTTTATCCAAATGGCAA
>OLQC01002476.1_pt1 | contig 12217 bp, 11 predicted proteins | sample 1672471 | NCBI WGS metagenome assembly OLQC01 (sample SAMEA3136689, study PRJEB25190) | human gut metagenome | biome: human gut; feature: human-associated habitat; material: faeces | place: Austria | collected 2013
TCCATAGTACCTGCATGATTTCTCTTTCGCTGTTTGTTAATCTTTTTGGTGTTTTACTCATTTGTATTCTCCTTTTTTATTCATATATTATATTACCATACATTGTTGCTTTTTATAATTAATTTTATAGGCGAGAGAAAGAAAAAGAATTTTTATAAGAAAAAAGAACCAGAAAGAATCTGATTCCTTTTTCTTATTTTATAATAATTCTTCCTCCGTGTCGAATAATCCTGTAATGGACTGATGAACTAACACTACCATCTCGTTACCTACATTTCATTTAGAGGTTAGGAGAATCCTTGTTTTTCTTATAAAACTGTCTTTTTATAAGAAAAAATAAGTTATTGAAAAGCAGGAAAATGATACAGAATAAGATAAAGAATCCTGCAATCTGTTTGATGATATTTTCTTTTTTGATCTCTGGTTCTGATGGTTCATAGGTGATTGTTTTGTCTTTTGTCTCTATTACTGCTTTCTTCTTTTTCACTGCTTTTTTTGAGGTATCTCGTTCACAAAAAACCAGATAACGGTATCGTCCATGGCTACGGTATGGATGGCAGGTGAGCAGGGTGACCATGTCTTTACCAGGCTGAATCTTTACCTCGTCACTGTCATTTGGATATACAATCTTGATACGTTTTACGATATAGGTAAGCTTTTCCCATTGATTTTTGATGTAAACTTTATCACCGATCTGTAGTTTTTCGATTTCCCGAAAATAAGGTGCGCCCTGGTATCCCCTGTGTCCGGCAATTACGGAATTTGTGTTGTTCCCACCAATCGGCAAAGAGGTATTGCCTAAGACTGTTGCGCCTTTTGCCATGTTCTTTTTGGTCGCCCGCACATAGAGCGGCAGCTGTACATCCATCGCCGGAATCTTGATATATCCACACCGTTCTTCTTTAAATCCATTAAGAGGAATAGGAAACCATGTATAGGAAAAAGCATCCTTAAAATCCTTTTGTCCGTTTTTATAAATATCTTCGTTATATTTCTTAATCGACTGGTAAAACGAATCGGATTCCTTTTTCTTCTTTTGTTCTTTATTTTGTTTATAAGCATTGTCTACTTCTTTTTGGTAGGAGATTGCCTCCATATGTATCTTTTCTGACCTTACTGCGGGATAGAGACTCATCCCTATCCCAAGTACGATCAGGCATACACTAAAAAGAAACCGAAAAACTTTTTTCAGCATGAAAAGCCTCCTATCGTTTTTATAATTTCTTTCTGATGAAAGAAATAATGAACAGGACAATGCTTGTGATGCCAATCCCTAACAGGATTGCTTTCTGGTAAGTCCGCATCCATTGGGAACGTCCTGCTTTTTTCTTTGCACGTTCTTTTTCGTAAGCTTTTGGTGAGTATTTTGTCCGTTTTCCCCTGACTAAGAGGCGATGGGTATTTTGTCCATATGGGGTACATGTGACTAATGTAACAAGGTCTTGTCCATCTACGACACTTAATTTACTTGTATCTTCTGGCAGGACTACATCAATCCGGCAGACCTCATAAGCTAATATCTTATCTAAGACACGGATATAGAACTGATCCCCTTTTTGCAGTTCTGTAAGGTCAGTAAAGAGTTTTGCTTTGTTCAAACCTGTATGTCCCGTAAAAACAGCATGGGTATCTTTTCCACCAACTGGCAGGGATGTCCCTTCTAAGTGTCCGACTCCTTTTTCAAGGACACTGTTTGACGTTCCATGGTATACCGGCAGATCTACATTAATTGATGGAATCTCCAGCGAACACATAACACCGGTATTGTCCAGATTTAAGAGCTGGTAGTATTCTTTTTCGCTTATTCCGCCATTGGTCTCTTCGGAGAAAGGGTCTGTGAGGACAACATGGGAAGAAGCTAGTTTTTCATTATATTCTCTTGCTTTTTCCAGCATTTCTTCCTTTTCTTTTTTATCTGTATGTTTTACTTCGTTCTCATAGGTACTGATTGTAGATTTTGCTGCATGTTCGTTGAGATAATTTGCAATCCAGGGGTAAACGAGCAGTGCGACTCCTATAAGGATAATAAGTACCTGTATTATCTTTTTTTTCATTTTTCAAATCCTTCCACGTACAAATACGTGGGCTTTTCTTCTTATATTTTTTAAACGTAAAAACCGGGGAAGGGGATACCATCCCCTGTCCCCGGTCAGAAACGAAAGAATTATTTATTTTTATTAGCAGGCTGTTTCTTCTTTCTTTTTGTTTCTTGTCATGGAGTAAACGCCTCCTCCTAAAAGTCCTGCTCCTAAGATTACTAATCCAACAAGACCGGATCCACCAGTAAGAGGCATGTTAAAGCCCTTGTTGTTTTCAATCGCCATCTTTACTTCAGCGTTTGGAGATGTGGTATCTCCTGTAGAAGAAGTAAGGAGTGTGCAAGGTTTGCTGTCTACGGTTGCGGTTGCTGCCTGGATGTCACCAACATACATATCTGTCTTACCAATTGTTCTACCGTTTGCTGTCTCACTTGTTGGTCCTGCCACTGCTTTAGACCCGATGTCTGTTGTCGCTGCGTTAACCAGCTGTCCGTCTTCATTCTTGATACCTGTGCCATAATTAGCGATGATATTATCAGCTGCAGCGTCATCTAAACCTGTCGTACCAGCTACGGAAGCCTTGATATCACGTTTTGTTTCTTCAATATCAATAACCATCTGATCTTTTAATAATGTGTAACCATCTGCTGTTGCAACCTCAGTCAGCTGATATTTATCACCCTCTAAACCTTTGATATAGAGTTTTCCTGAAGCAGCCGGAGTAAAGGTTGTTGCCTGTGCCTTGTCCATTGTCTTTCCTGTCACATAGTAAAGCCCATCTTCTGCTTTTTTAGCGATAACATAATATGCATCAGTGGAGTTATACAGTTTGAACTGTACTTTTGTTGCATCTCCTTTGTTATCAGAGAAAGTCTTTGTCAGGTCGATACCATAGGAGTATACATAGTTTCTATCCTGTAAGGAGTTACTGTACTTATTGTTTGTACGGCTCCATACGAGGGAGATATCATTTGCATTACCGCTGTCACCTAATGTAACGGATGCATCAGAATTTACAGTTGCTGTATAATACAGTACCATGTAGTAATCAGAGTAGCCAGCTTTTGCAGCCGTCTTATCACCTGCGGCTTCGTATGGATTGGAAGCACCTTTTACATTTGTACCATTGATCTGGTTAAGTCCTGCCTCTGTCAAAGTGATCGTTGCTTTATTGGCTGTCACTTTTTCAGTCCCGTCTTCACCAGATACGGTAACTGTTGCATAAGCAGCTTCATGTTTTCCACCATCAAGGTTCCAGATCTCTTTCGCATTCTTTGTATTGTTAGCTTTTGCATCAGCAGCATTATCATAAAAAGCAATCTTGAAATCCTTATTATAGTTAACACCAGTAGATAATGCATCTGTAAATGTATACTGGCTTAAATAAGTAGCTTTTGATGTGATATGTGGTAATTTAGATACAACACGGTAATCAAGAAGGTCACCTTCGGATGCAGTTGTTGTATCATCATATTTAAAGTCGTTGCTGTAACCCTTACCGTCCTTGCCGGCTTCTGTATTGTTTGCGCTAGTATATCCGCCTCGGTTTGCAACATAAGCCGCATCTGTAGTATCTGCTTTGTTTTCTGCAGATGTATCTGCGTTATAAACGATCAGGGATTTGGAGTCATTTGCACCAGAATAATTTGTATCCTTGCTGGAAGTAACTACTCCGTTTCTGTCTTTTGCATCACTGGAATAAGCGTTTCTGACAGCTTTATCGATCGTAGGGTTTCCTGTCTGGTTCTTTGGATAAGATACGAAATCATACAGCCATTTTTCACCACCGATACTGTCTGCCACACCGTCTGCTGCATGGTCTGTGTTTGTATTGGTATCTGCTGCAGTATTTGTGAAAGGCAGGCTGATGAACCATGGGTTAACTGTAGATGTAACCTGTTCCGGCACCTTTGTTTCTACCATCAGATATAATCCTAATGGAAGTCCGCTCTTTGTAGCAAGTCCATTCGCATCTGTCTCGATCACACCAGTATCTGCTGTCTGTACATCATCACTGTCTTTATTCTGGTCTTTATATTCAATGAGGTAAGATTCTAATGCATTCTTTGCAGCAACATCATCTGCTTTAATGATCGCAGCTAATGCATCTTCAATCTGTGTGCTTGTGTAATGTAATACACCTGCATTTGTACAAGGTGCAGAAACTCCATCCCCTGTCATCACTGTGGCATCTGCCTCATTTAATTTTAAGATCTGCGCTAATGCAGTTGGAATTTCATAAACAACTTTAATGTTGCTGCCTGTTCCATCTGTCTTGCTGTACTGTTCGATGTTACCAACACGTAAATATGTAAACTGTACACCCTGGATTGCATAATCAGCCAGTGCATTCTCTACGCGGTTATCTGATTCACCGGTTGCTTTATATTGCCCTTCGGTATAATCTCCAGCTGCTTCTGCCGATGTGATATCATATTTATGGACAGTGATGCTTCCTGTTTTGGAGGTATCAATGATATCGGCATTTGCCAGGTCTTTTGTAGTTGCTGTATTGTTTGTGGTATCTTTGGATGATGCTGCGGATACAGGTACAGCAGAGAGTACTGCAGTATAGGTAGGGGCGCATACAGATGCTAACATTGCGGTAGCCATGGAAAGAGCAGCGGCTTTTTCTGTGATCTTCTTCAACTTCATTATACTTTTCTCCTTTTCATTTGCTTTTTTAAAAATAATTGGTTGATGATCGGGTTTCGTTTGTTCCAGGTTTATTTCTGGTTTATCTCTTGAGCGCTTCATATTCCCCATCCTTTCTTTTTTGTTACAGACCGTTCGGACTAATGTCGCCATGTGATACACCGATGAGCTACTGAAGTTGATCGCGGCTTCTTTACGAGACTTTCGCCTCGCTGAAGAAACACAACCCCTCTATCCCTTGTGACAGGGACTACTTTTATTTAAGTAGGCTTTGCGGCATCTGGTGAGCAATGGACTTACATACCGTTTGGTCTCGTGTCGTTATATAATATGTATTTTTTATTTTTTGAAAGAAAAGCTGGGATCTATCTGTCTTTATCGATTTTGAAATAGGACTATATCTATAGGGATAACCACCTCTATAAATGTGGAGACTCTGTCTGAGACAGTAGGAAGAATTGTAGATAAAGATGTGACTACGGATAAAAACAAAGAAATTTCCGAGTATGTTCACAGAATCATCAAATATTTATGTTTATTAAAAAAAAAGAATAAGATTCAAAAAAAATACATATTAGAAGCGGAAGGCGGACCCCGCAATTCAACGCTTTCCATGTACTTTCCTCTCGCCCCGGTATCCCCAATGCCGGGGCTTTTTTATATCAAAAAAAAGCTCCACACGCTTTTGAGTGTAGAGCAGATAGCTTTATTATTTTTTTTGTAATGCAATTTGTTTTATCGAAAAAAGAATCGAATTCTTTTTACCAAAAAAAAGACTCACATCCGAAGATGTGAGTCTCGTTTTTTATATTTCCGGCAACACCTCTTTTGCAAGATCAATCAGCCACTGCTTTCGATATTTCGTTTTTTCTATCAAAGCGGGAAAGCGGAATTCATTAATCTCAAGGTCTGATCCAAACAGTTCTTTTAATGGAAAGATATTATTATTTAAAAATACATTAAAGTGTAGTGTCTCTTTAACTTCGTCAGAGATCACCTGTCGTTTATGCAAGATAGATACAAAATTCAGATTTAAAAATTTATTAGCTTTATCCACTTTTACATATCCGTTGTGTTTCCCAGATGTTAAGCATACATCTTCTCGTTCGGACAAGAAGATCTGTAAAGCAGACCCGTCTTTTACTTCCAGTCCATAACATGGGCGGGGACGCAAAAAATAAAGCAGCATCCATGGAATATTATATAGGGTAGCCCAGTAATACATATGTCCTTCTGCCGAAAGGTAATCTTCCAATATTCTTCGGGCCATTCTTTCCCCTACATATATACCCGTTTCCTGCTGTATGATATAGACTGCCAGATCAAAATAATCTCGTACCGCATTGTATATATTTCGTTCATAATCAGTTAATTCTTTCTTCCGGGATTCTTTTGTCACTTCACGCGAGTTAGAACTATAAGGGCAAAAGCGATATGCTGTCTCATTGTATGGAGCAAAAGAAAGACTGCGGCTATAATGTTTTCCATAAGGTCGGTCTGTATTCTCTAATTTTTTATATAATCCAATAAGCTGTATCGGGTTATCACAGGCCGGACAAACCCCAAAATCACGGGAAACTCCGTCTTTACCCACTTTATGATAAGGTTCCTGTTTTAGTGTCAGTTTTTCAAAATTTTCCGCATTGATTTCATATGGGTTACTTACCCCTGTGCGTAGCTTAAATTTTCTCATTTCTCATCTTCCGGAACGTCAACATATGTCTCAAGTCTTGGATAAACTTCACTCATTTTCCACCACCATTCCTGTGGCAGTTCCGGTACCTCCCCCTGTTCTTCTGCAAATTTGAGGCATTCTAAAATATCCCCTAACCCTATTGTAAATTCATTCGTTTCGTTTTTCAATAGGAAGAAAAGATACTCCTCTCTGTCAACATCCATATCTTTAACCACATCTCCCGTGGGTACTGCTATTTTTTCCATTACATATCCATCCTTTCTGTAATATTTTCTTATTAATATGCTTTCTTTTCCATGTAAAAAAGACCCACATCCGAAGATGTGAGTCTCATTTCTCATTGTTCCGGCTCATTCCATGATTGTTGTGGATGCTGCAGATTGTAAATCTGTTGTTTCATCCACTCCTTTTTCCACACCTATATTTCTTTAAATAATCACTTTGCTCTTTAAGCATTGCTTTGTACTCTGTAAGCATGTTATAAAATGTCGCCTTTTTTAATCCACTCTGCTTTATAAACTCTTTCGAAGTAATCTTCTTATTTTCCCATTCTTCATATAATTCATCCCATCCATCCGGAAAAGCTATTTTACTTCTACCAGAATTATTTCGTTTATTACGTGGAATCTCTACAATATTCTTATGTGTATTTAACATAGACTGCAACAGAGTCGTCAATACGGCTTTATTCATAAGTTGCATCATACCATACTCATAAGTCGTAGAGTACTTGCAAATGAATAAACATACATTGTGAGAAATGAACCAGTTCAATCTATTCAAGATATCTTCTGTTGTAAGACCCAGCGAAGACAAGTCCGATACGGCCACTACCGTTGTAGCTGTATCAATTTCTAAGAGTAATTGTTCTAATCCTCGATAGGACCTTCTATTTTCAGAAAGGATCTGGACATCATCTGCTTCCTGCGCATACAGGCTCATTATTTCATCAAATACGGAAATATCCTCTATTGTTTTATGATATATAGATAATTTCATTTAAATCCCTCATTTGTTCTTGAAAAAAGAAAGAATAGGATTCTTTTTTAACTTAAAACCAAGTCTATCTTCCAACTCTTTACGATTCATCGAGATAAAACAAGAACCATCTCGCATCTGACTTGATTTTGCTCTCATTTCTGCCGGCAGTGTGTTTTCCCATGATTTAAACTTCTTTATAGCATCTGCACCACCAGCTTCAATCTTTACGGTATCCCGTCCGATTACAAAGGTTTCTGGGTTCTCTTCATATTCTTTTCGAATTGACCGGATTGTGTTTTCTGCGATATAATTTGCCCCATAGTAGTCCTTGTTCCATTCCAGTTCTCTCATATAACTAGGGATATTATATCCATTCTCTTTAAATATCTCAATTAAAATCTTAGATGAAATATTTACAAGGTCTGGATACCACATATCATTTGTTTCCTGCGGCTTTTTTTCATCAATAAATTCTATCAAATTTGTTACAGCAGTCATCATCCGTCCAAGATATTCCCGGTACAATGCCGTTCCTATTCGACTGAGGATTGTATTGCTTGCAGTACGAAGTCCATTTTGATCAACAGTACTTGGTAAAGAAGCGTTAACTCTGAAAAATACCATACGTTTTCTGACCTTTTCATCTGGCTCTTTCAAATCATTCCCTGCCATGACAATAACAGGCATTGACTCTGGATTTACTTTTTCACAAGCTGACTCGTCTTTGATTAAGCTTGTGATTCGTGTAAAAGAAGCAGCGTTGATCTCATCCACAAAATGAGGAAAACCCTTGCAGTATTTAAGAATATCCCTTAAATTGTCCAGCCTTGTACTTTCATTGTTCCCGGCAAGATGTGTCTTTCCTGTCATCATCTTTAAGATAAAATTAGTCATAAAAGTCTTTCCTGAATTAGCGGTTTCAGATGTCTCTAACGCAAACATTGGTAAACTCATTGTACCAATACCACGTAAAAACATATCGAAACGCAATTTTGCATGAAATGGAGATTCGAAGATGAAGTTCATAAACTTGAAATGCGTTGCCTGCAAATCGCCTGTTTCATCGACAAACATCTCGAAATTTTGAAATACTTGCATCAACTCATCAATATCTTTGCGTACATCTTCTACAGACGGATGTAAATCCAGTTCTGTCCCATCCATAAAAGCCTTTTGCTCATTCCAATCGAAAGTTAGCTCTGGATAAAACCGTTCCTGTACCGAAACGCTTATCCTTCGTTTATTATTAAGCTTCATCAATCCCATCTCGACTTTTTTAATGACTTTAGGTTTTAATTCGATCACTCCGCCTTTATTTTGTGCCCCACACCCATTAAAAATTTCTTTATAATCTTCTTTAATACGAGTATGATCAATCATATATTTTACAATCTCAAGATTCACGGGTTCAGAAGACGTTTGCACAACGGTTACCTTATCTGTTTCCTTCGCTCTCTTAATCATGGGGTTTCCCTCTATATAATCTTCGCTTTTCTTCCCAGATATCATTGTATATGGGACATCACTTGCCATTAGCCAGGCAGTTTCAAAATCTTTTTCGTACTCCTCATAGCAAAATGGAGTATCATCATACTCATAATGTTCTATATGTTCTCCATTCCAGGCTCTTCCTGACATATTCGCAGAAGCTTTAATAACCCTTGTCCGCCCATCATCCGATTTCAAGAGATAAATTTTTCGATGATCAAGGATATAATTGGATGTTCTCAGATTCAAATCCCCCTTTGCAATCATTTCGACTAAATGCTTTTTTGATTTTACAGCTTGTATCGCTTCATAATTATTGGCTGCTACTTCTAGCAAATCATTCAATTTACCATCTTTTTGTGCCATGTAATCTGCTCCGAGTATAATCTCACCATATTTGAAAAATTGCATTAAATGATCCATAAAGTTAATATCATAAGAAAATGTAATAACTTTAATGGAATCGAATTCACTAAACAAATCATCTGCATTTAGATATTCAACATTTACGAGTTCAGATTTAAAAACTTTCAATTTATTTATTTTAATAGTATCTTTATTATCCGCTCCTTTTCCTCCATCAATCACTTGAAAATCCTGTTCTTTAACGGTGTTTTTCGTGTCACCCATACATAATTCCCCCTTTACATTGTAAAATAACCTTTTATTTCTGAATTTAGAATAACAAATGTATAAAAATAAATCAATATTTTTAGACATTTATAAAAATAAGAAAATCAAAAAACTCATACTTCTCGGGATGTGAGTTCCTAGAATTTATCAAGAATCCTCTTGTTTTTAATCAAACTATTATTCTCATATTTTGTACATCTAACATTCGTATGTTTTTCTTTATTGTTTTAATCCCTAGTCGGTATTAACGGAGACTGAATGCTGGTGTTTCCTCCCGGCGATGCTTATACTGCCGCTATGTGAACTCTACAATTCATCTCGCTACCTACATTTCATTTAGAGGTTAGGAGAATTCTTCCTTATATTAGTATGATGGAATGAGCAAAATTCAATTATTCATATTATATAGACAAAAAACTGCTCTCAAATTATATGGTAATATTAAAAAAAATAAAGTATAATAAGAGCATAGAAAGGAGGATTATGTATGAGTAGAACTTTAACTGTTGCAAAGTATCTAAACGAATTAAATGTTCATAAACATGGATGTAATATGGATGAAATGAAAATGCATAAGATGATGTACTTTTCACAAAGAGAATCACTAATGATTACCGATAATCCTCTATTTGGGGACGCTTTTGAGGCGTGGAAATTTGGACCTGTCCTTAGAAGTGTACGGGACGAATACAAATCTCACCATATGTTTGAATCCGTTACCGATTCTCTCTCTACAAAAGAAAAAAAAATTATCACCTCTGTCTTTAACAGATATGACTCATTTAATGCATGGGATTTAAGTACGTTATCTCATGAAGAGTTTTCTTGGAAACAGGCAAGGGAGGGATTGGCTCCAGATGAAAATGGAAACAAAAAATTAAGTTTAAAAGCTATAAAAGTAGACGCAAAACGTGAAATGCTTAGAAGAAAGGGCATTATCTTTGCATAATTTACAAACTTAAGTCACAGATTATGTAGTCTGTGACTTTTTTTAAAGGATATCACATGGATTTAATTAGTAAACAAAAGAAATATCTTTCTGAAAATTTAATTGTAGAAAGTCTTAGAATGTACGATTCTAACCAGGAAGATATTAAAGAATTTTTTCAGGCAACACGTGGAAATACAATTTCAGAATATCTCAACACAAAAGCATGGGATGACGATTACAATAATGATACCAGAGTTTTCTTAATCAGAGATAAAAAGACGAGAAAAATCGTATATTATTATGCTCTTAACTGTGGTATCTTGTACAAAGATTTAAACACCATTTCAATGACATATAAAGAACAAGAATGCGTAGAACGATTAATAAAAGCAATGCGGCAAAATAGTCAGCAAAACTTAAGTTCCCAAGAAAAAGAGGCTACCTATTCCTTATTGGCAGATGCATATGGTGCTTTTGACACATTCGAAGATTATGATAGAGCGAGCCTCTTAATTTCATACGCACAAGAGCAAGCATCTATAAAAGAAGAACGTGAAAAGGCTGCCAGCCAAATTGGTGATAGTGAATTTACAAGAAATGTTCAGGAGACATATCCTGCTATTGATATTAAATTTCTCTGCAAAGCTGCAAACTATACTCCAGACATTCAGTTAAGTTTTAAATTTGGTGTTTATGTTTTTTGGGAGATAATAGTTCCTCATATTTTGAAAATATCAGAATTAGTAGGCTGCAAATATGTATATTTATTTGCAGCAGACAATTCTGAATCACAAAATATTCATAATCAAATGAATGAAACACCTGTAATATATAGTAAAGATTATGATGCGAATGAGACGGATATTACAACAGAAGTAAAACCATCCACTAGCAAAGTAAAAAAATTAGTTTCATACTATATTAACAGCTTAAAATTTCGCCCCGTTTCCGAATATACTATCTTAAAACCTCATTTTGAAAGAACTTGCTATACTCTTATCCAAGATGTTGCCGATCTTCCATATAAGAGAGAACTAATTTGGACCAGTCACAATCAAGATAATGAAACGAGCAATAAATCTTAGTTTATTATACATATTCTTATTAACAGCTGCATCTCCTGTCTAAGGACAGGAGATATAGCCTATAACCTCGCGTGAATTGGAGATTATAGACGAGATATGCACTTGTTGGTAGTTGGAATAATCCCATTGAACTGTTCACTGTCTTTTTTTAATCCATAGTAATCGTTTTTAGTGTTTTTACAGACTGAAATATACTTCCATCTGGCAGAATATAATCTCCATTTGTATCCTGCTTAATAATCACCGTATCTTCCGCTGCCCAAACGGAATGCGGTACAAACAGACTACAGCCAACAGCCAGCGTAAGAGCTGTTGCGATACTCCATATCTTTTTTCTCATGACTTATCTTCCTTTCTTTTGTTTGGTACTCCTTGTGTCTTATTAATAGAATGAAAGAAAAAAAGTGTATCCTATTTTTTCTGTATAAGTATTTTTATCATAGTACATTTTTAAAGAATTTTTATAAGAAAAATGGAATCAGATTCATGTTTTTTTAATTCAGTTCACTTAAAATGTGAGATAATCATTCAGTGTATTCACGCAGTTAATAACGATATATTTTTTGACATATTAATCTGACTCCACTTTATAACTTGTGCATCGTAATGATGAAATCCATCTTCAACTCCTTTAGCAATATTATTACTGTCATTTATTAAAACAATTAACTGGCTGTCTTTTCTCCGAGCCGGTTTCGTATCATTCCAT
>OLQC01002481.1_pt1 | contig 12201 bp, 10 predicted proteins | sample 1672471 | NCBI WGS metagenome assembly OLQC01 (sample SAMEA3136689, study PRJEB25190) | human gut metagenome | biome: human gut; feature: human-associated habitat; material: faeces | place: Austria | collected 2013
TTGTTCACACGGTCGCTCATCGCCTGATCCGCGCCGGGGGCGTTCGCCTCCTCGCGGGCCTCGTATTCCTTGTCCTTCTCGGTGATGACTTCACTCATCGTGTGACGCTCCTTCGTACTGTTCGAAAACCTGTGTCGTTCGAAAACCGACTGACAATTCCTTCCCTATACTAGTCGCACCACGCCCGCCCATACGACGTTCGCGCGGAGTCGATATGTGTCCTCCCGCCAGCGGGGCGGAACCGGTAATCCTGCTGGGGCTAGCGGCTAGGCCGCGTTTTCGGCGGCCAGGAGCTCGTGCAGGTGGGCGCGGTTCTTCTGCTGTTCGCGCGGGTCGGGAACCGGCAGCGAGGCGAGCAGTTTCTTCGTGTACTGGTTGCTCGGCCGCTGCATGATGTCGTTGGCGTCGCCGTGCTCGACGATGCGTCCCTTGTGCATGACCATGATGCAGTCAGCATGCTGGATAGTGGACAGACGGTGCGCAACCATGATTGTTGTCCTGCCGTCCATGAGCTTTTCAAGCGCCTCCTGTATGAGAATTTCTGTCTCTGTATCTATGTTGGCGGTTGCCTCGTCCATGACCAGTATGCTCGGATTGTGGGCGAGTGTCCTTGCAAAGGACAATAGCTGACGCTCTCCTGCCGAGAAGGTTGCACCACGCTCCGTAACCGGCTCGTGATAGCCCTGTGGGAGCTTTTCGATAAAGTGTGAGGCATTTACATATTCTGCTGCCGCCTTCACCTGCGCATCCGTGATATCGTCATCATTCAGGCGGATATTGTACGCCACATCCCCCTCAAATATAAACACATCCTGCTGCATCTGACCGATTGCACTGCGAAGCTGCTTTTTGCTAAGCTGTCTGATATCGATGCCATCAATGTAGATATGTCCCTTTTGTATATCATAATACCTGCCTATAAGATTTAAAATGGATGATTTTCCTGCTCCGGTTGCACCGACAAAGGCCACCTTCTCGCCCGGATTAATGACAAATGAGACATCCTTAAGCACATAGTTTTCGCCGTCATAGGCAAACCAGACATGGTCAAATTCAATTTTTCCGGTGATTTTATCCGGCTGCTTTGGATTTTCGACCTCAGGAATAAATTCATCCTCATCCATAACCGTAAATATCTTCTCTGCTGATGCAATTGATGACTGCAGTGTTGAAAACTGCTCTGCAAGCTCCTGTATCGGGTCGAAAAATGACCTGATGTAATTCGAGAAAATATACAGAGTGCCAACCGAAATAATCTCATCAAACACATTTCTGCTTCCGAACCACAGCACTATCATCAGTGACAAAATGCTCAGAATATAGATAAGCGGACGGAACACCGCATACATAAGCATCTCCCTGTAAAAAGCCTTGTAGAGCTTTGTATTTTTATCATGAAATTCCTCGAACTTGCGCTCCTGTCTGCCAAATATCTGTATAATTTTCATTCCAGAAAGATGCTCGGACAAAAAAGTATTGATGTCCGTCAGGCGCGTACGGTAAAGCCTGTAAATATTTCTGGCAATTTTCTGGCACAGCACCGTAAGCCCAATTACAAGCGGCATCAGCACAAATGATATCGCAGCAAGCCTAACATCAAGCACAAGCATAACGCCTGCAAGTCCCACTATTTTTACAATATTTCTGAAAAGCTGTACGAGAATGCCCGAATACATCTCATTGAGAGCCTCAACATCATTTGTCACACGGGTTACAAGCTTTCCAACCGGCGTGATATCAAAATACCTGCTTCCAAGAGACTGGATATGTCTGTATAGGTCTTTTCTCATCTGAAGAATGATATTCTGGCCTGTTTTCTGCAGTATCCAGGTCTGAGCGATGTTGAATGCAAAGCTTAAGGCAAGTACAACCGCATATTTGATAGCTGTAGCAATTATTACATCATAATCCCCATTTGCTCCAAAAGCATCAATTGCATCACCCACCAGCATCGGCCTGTAAAGGTCAAAGGCTGTCAGTCCAAGCACCAGCAGAAGGGCAAAAATCACCCAGTGGGCATACGGCTTCATGTAGGCTATGAGGCGCATTGTGGAGCTTTTTTTATTCATTTCGTTTTTATTTATATTTTCACTCGAATTCATACTATAATCTTCTCTGTTATTTCGTAACTATTCATCGTCAAATCTGCATAGCAACTCTTTTCAAGCACTTTAACTGCCAAGCTCACTCTCAAGTTGCTGCTTATGGCTGATATCAGCGTAAAAACCGCCAAGCTCAAGCAGCTCTTCAGGAGTGCCATACTCTGTCAGTTTTCCGTCAGAAAGCACTGCCACATGGTCAGCCTTCTGCAGTGTGGAAATCCTGTGGGCAATCACTATGGTTGTCTTGCCCTGTCTGGTTTCCATGAGGTTTTCAAGTATCTGCTCCTCTGTATCGGTATCGACAGCAGAAAGTGAATCATCCAGTATAAGGATTGCAGAATCCTTTAAAAGTGCTCTGGCTATCGAGCTTCGCTGCTTCTGGCCTCCCGAAAGTGTCACTCCGCGCTCTCCAACCATGGTCTTGTACTCATCCGGAAAGCCCATGATATTATCGTGTATACACGCGTCCTTTGCAGCCTGTTTTACCGCATCAAGAATTGCCGGGTTGTCGGCAATCCTGTCCTCCAGACCAAATGCTATATTCTCCTCGAGTGTGTCGGAAAACAGGAAATTCTCCTGTGGCACATATGAGATATCACGGTGTAAAACCGCCAGCGGATAGTCTGTTATCGGGCGTCCATCCAAAAGTATCATGCCGTTTTCACAATCATAGACTCTAAGCAAAAGGTCGGCAAGTGATGATTTTCCGCTTCCGGTACGTCCTAAGATACCAAGCATCTCGCCCTGCTTCACATGTATACTCACGTCTGAAAGCACCGGCTTGGAGCCGTCAGGGTATGTGAAGCTGAGGTGGCTAAGCTGTATATCGCCATGTATTTGTATTTTATCATAAATACCATCAGCTAAATTATCTGTATTTCTGCCTGCCATGCCATCATTTTCTATTACATTTTCCGGTGGCACCATATCGACAATATCAGGCTTTTCCTCGAAAATAGTCTGGATTCTGCCCCATGCCGCAGCCGCCTGAGAAAATGTGTTGATACAGTCGCCTGCCGCAATCATAGGCCACACAAGCATATCGATGTATGAGTTGAATGCCACGAACTGGCCTATCGAAACCTGTCCGTCAAGCACCATCCTGCCACCTGCAAGGAGTGTCACTATCACGCTTATTCCGATTACGGCATCCAGCGCCGGGCCAAAGACAGCGCGAAGCTTTACCACAGCAAGATTTTTCTCCCTGCTGTTCTCGCAAGCCTTTTCAAACTGCTTAAAGTCCTCTTCCTCCTGCGCAAATGCCTTGACCACGCGGATACCGGCAATGCTCTCCTGCACCTTGTCAGACAGATAGGAGAAAGCATCCTGCCTTTTCACCTGACGTTTCTTTGACTCTATCCCATAAAAATAGCAGCCGATTGCAATGAAAATAAGTGGAATAAAAGCAAATAATGTCAGCTTAAAATCCACGTATACTACCATTTTGACAAGCACCATCACCGTCATGATTACCGCGTCAAACACGGTGATGACAGCCATTCCGGTTCCCATCCTGACAGCCTGTAAATCGTTAGTGAAATATGCCATAAGATCTCCTGTCTTGTGGCTGTTATAATAGCGCGCTGAGAGTGTCTCCATATGTGAAAACATATCATCGCGCAGTCTGTATTCTATTCCTCTTGATGCTCCTATGATGAAATATCTCCATCCAAAGCGCCCCGCCATGATTATCAGACCTGTTATCAATATCTTAAATATAATGCCGCCCACGCCCGCCATATCAAGCTTTCCTGCAGTGATTCCGTCGATTATCTCCCCAATAAACTGCGGAATGTACAGATTTGCAAGGTCTACTGCAAGAAGCACAAAAATACCTATCGCATAGTGCCATTTGTATGCAAGCAGATATGGGCGCAGCGAGTATTTTTTATCGTTCATGTTATTCCTCCGTATTTTAAATGCCACTGCGTGGTTAACCCGGCATGCGGCCATATGCTCTCTAGGAGCTAACGCTACGCTGTTAAGAGGCTGTACGAATTATGCTCATAGTTTTTCTATGCTCGACTAAACCGGCTTTTATGTGCCGTCCATGGCACATAACGCCTTGCCCCGGCGTCCATGCCGGTGCATTTCTGGTTACCAGGGCATAATTCTACAGACTCTAAACAGCTTCGCTAGTCGCTCTACGAGAGCATATAACCGCCTCCCTGGCTAACCACGCTACATTCTCTATCTACCTCCACAAGTCTGCTACGAAATACGTGAGTGCCGCCCATGTATACACAGAATAGTATATGCCGTGCTCGTCCACTCCATCCTCAAGTATCTTCTTCGCCTGCGCCTTAGTCAGAAGGTCGAATCCGTCAAAGAGCTCGCCGCCCACTGCGCCATCCTGCGACATTCCATTAAGGCTATCGCGGTTAAGTACAATCTTTACAAGGGCGTTACTTTCATCTGTCATGCCCGGTGTACTGAAAAGACATGGATTGATTATCGAAACCTCATCTTCTTCTGTCACTTTAAGTCCTGTTTCCTCATGAAGCTCACGCATGGCGGTTTTTATAAGTGACGCTGTATTATCATTATCCCCGGTGCAATCCTCCGGATCAATAAGTCCTGCAGGTACGCTTAGCAGGTACTGGCCTGTCGGATATCGGAACTCGCGATTCATTAACAGACATGGCTCATGACCTGATTTCTCGTCATCACCTGACGGATTCCATATCACCACGCAGCTCACCGCATCCGGAAGCATTTTCTTGAACTCCTCTGTGGATTTGGCGGCTACAAGGTCTTCTTCATCTCTCCTTGTGGCATTATAATAATGCCTGCCCTCTTGGTACTGAAGGTCAAACACCTTTATAAATTTCGATTCAAATAAGCTTTTTATTTTCATAAATTTTTGTCTCTTTTCATTAAACCTTTAATGTGCTCAGATACTCCTTCTGCTGTGGCGTGATGCGATAGCTCTCACGCGCCTTTTGTATCGCCTTGTTGTGACTCCAGCTATCCATAAGCCTTTCCTTCAGTATCGGCAGCACTGCATCATACTGCTTTGCAAGTGCCGTAGCGATATACCACGCCTTCATCATGTTTACATAATACTCCTTGGAACGGATTTTTGCCACATCTAAAGCATATTTTATATCAAAATCCTCATCGAGATATAGGCGCATCAAAGTGCCAATGCCATACCTGACGGTGTAGGGCTTATCCGAATCCAGCCACTCATATACATGCAAAAGAAGCTCATTTTTGTGCTTTTTGAACACAGCCGGCACACCACTGTCGCAGGTCGCCCAGTTGTCTATGTATGGCAGAAATGCTTCCAGATAAGCCAATGCTGTATCATAATCCCTCATCTGCATAATCAGAAACATATGCAGGTTATTTTCCTCATAGTAGTAATGTGGCAGAGTGTTTAGAAACTTTTCCACATTGTCACAGTCATTTTCCTTCACTGTATTACAGACCCGTTTTTCTTTTTGAACCGACAAAAAGAGCCTGCTGCCATGAGCAAGCTCCTTTGCATACTTTCTAAGCACCGGGACTCTTATTCCTATTATGCGTTCTTTTTCAATATTGGGCATAAGCCTCGCATGAAATTCCCTGTAATTTTTATCCTGCAGCGCAAACAGATTCTCTAATTCTGCCAACAAATCTTTCCCTCCGTAATAACAGGATATCTGATAAGCAGCTTCTCATCAAGATTCTCCCTGTTCATGTCTACCGCTGTGATCTGGCTATTGTCATATGTGGTGTAATAATAGATTCCCTTATCGCAGTTGCAGCATGAGGTATAGAGTGTAATCTCATATTTGCCCTCTGTCACCTCGCACAGACCTCTCTGCTGGTCCACAGAGCCTAATATGTGGAAGAACTGGCTCACACTTGCATTCTCACTGTCATCCGATTTGGAGTTTTGCTTTGTGAATGCCACACGTACAAAGCGTGACTGCGATGATAAATCTCCCGGCAGTCCCAGACCTCCCATTCCGCGGCTATATGCACTAAGCTCCACTCCCGGTGCAAATGTATTTTCAGGCTGCTTTGTGGATAAGCCTCTGTAATTATTGAGTGCAGCCATCTGATATGGGAATGGCGGATTGTTTGTTAGCACACCTACCGGATTGTCGTAAACATGCATACCGTCTGCCATCGACTCCACCACAATGCACTCATTTTTGTCGGCTATAATCCAGTGAAGCTGTGCAACCGGAAGCTGACTGCTAAATGGTGTATCTACCAGTAAAATACGATTTAATTTTTCCTTTGCATCCGCTACCGTAGCGCATAGTGACAGTATCCACGGTATAAACTCAAACTGTGCCACCTTTGTCTTTGCAATGCCGCATGTGCCATTCTCGCATGAGCTGTTTTCGTCTGCTGCCGCATACGCTGCATTTCCCACGAAATTCAGTCCTGCCATACCGAGTCCCTTTTCATTTATAGCATCATAGTAAAGAGGATAGTCACCTGCCACATGTGCCATTCCAATGATTGCATAATGGTTTTCAAGCTTTCCCGAATGCCTGAAATTAAACACATAGTTTCGCGGTGTTACCGCAATCTCATCTCCATATGAAAATTCGTAGTCGAGTGTTCTTCCAAAATAGAAATCCTTTGTTTTATAAGTTGCTGCTGTACACATAATTATGACCTCCTTGTTATGCTGCCATACTTAATCAGTATCTCTTAAATTGTAGAGTACTATACATCATATTTGCAATTATTTCAAGCAACACACCCCTAAAGTATTTGAACAAAAAGCAACAGCCGGTCTGATATCCGGCTGCTGCCTTAATAAGTGCTGTGCTATTCCTGTATTATGCCTGTTTATTGTCCTGCTCATTATCAAGTGCGATAAGCTTTGCAATGATTTCCTCGCATATCTGTGTAACATTCTTGCCATCTGTGGCAACTGTTACATCTGCCACCGCCTCATAGCGCTCCTTTCGCTTTTCCATAAGGCCGCTGATATACTCAACATTCATGTTGCCGTTTAGTATCGGGCGCTCGTCACTATCCTTTACTCGCTCGTAGATAGTCTCAGGCTTTGCTGTAAGAAGAACGACACGGCCGTTTTTCTTCATATGATCTGCGTTTTCCTCTCTCATGACAACACCACCACCGCAGGAAACGATAGTCTGCTTTCTCTTCTGAAGCTCTATAAGTGTGTTGCTCTCTAAGTTTCTGAAATATGCCTCACCGAACTCATCAAATATTTCTGAAATTGACATGCCACGATTCTCAACAATCATCTGATCCATCTCGACACGGTCCATCTCGAGCTTATCCTTTAATTCTCCTGCTACAGTGCTTTTTCCTGCACCCATGAAACCGATCAGGAATATATTGTAATCGAAAAGGCTCTTTGCCTGGATACGACGGCTGTTCTTCATGATATACTTGAAAATATCAAGTATCTCTTCCTCAAATTCATTGTCGCCAAGCTTTGCCGCAAGTGCATCTGTCTGCTTTTTCTCCTGCTCCGGCTGTAAGATTGGGATTCCTGTTGCCTTCTTGTATGATATAATCTCCTGAATGTGTGACATTCTGACCGCAAGCTGCTTAATTATTATATCGTCACATTCTCCAATCTTTGCGCGGATTTCCTCGATTTTGTCCATGGTGTGTCTCCTTACTTATGTGTGGTTTTCATATTGGATTTTGATATTCAGCGAAATATCGTCAAATTATAATTATTATAACTTCACGTTATAGTATTTCGCATTTTTGATAACCACAAATTTCTTAGTCATAGTATAACAAGACTTTACCAATTTATCAAGCAAAATATTTTAATGCTTTAAAGTGTTATTGTGTCAGATATGCATCCACAATATCAGACGACACATTTTTCTCAATCGATTCATATATCTGCTGACACTCCTTGCGAATCTGCTCATGCACTTCATCGCTTAAAGTGATGATTTGTGTGCCACTGTCCTCGATAGTCTTTATCTTTGAGGCAATCCGCTCGTCAGACTGCTCTCTGGCGTACTGTTTCGCTGTCTCGGCTGCCTCACGGATAATCTGCTGCTGTTCATCTGTCAGTCCTTTCATGAACTCCTCGCTTACTATGAGCGATATCAGATGTGGCAGATGATTTGTCTCCACTACATAATCCTGCTGCTCGTAGAGCTTATTGGATACGATTACCTCGTATGGGTTTTCCTGCGCATCTATGGTTCCCTGCTGTAAGCCGATATACACCTCCGAGAAAGTCATAGGTGTCGGGCTTGCTCCGAGCGCCTTCCAGTATGCCATATGATAAGAGTTTTCCATGGTACGGATTTTCTGACCCTTAAAATCAGCAAGGCTTTCTATCTTTTTGTTTGTTGTCATGACACGGAACCCCTGGTCTGCATATCCCAAAAGCTCGTAGCCACCGTCATTATAGACCTGCTGCATGAGCTTCATAAACTTTGGATTGTCCACATGCTCACGCACCTCATCAATGCTGTCAAAAAGTGCCGGCATATCAAATACTGCAGTATCCTTCATGAAAGTGACCTGCGGTGCAGTGTTCTGCACTACAAAAGGTATATCTCCATCCTTGCATGACTCGAGAAGCTCTCTGTCTCCGCCCAGTACACTGTTTGGATACACACTGATTTTCATCTTGCCATCGCTTAATCTGTCCACTTCATCGGCAAATTTCTCTGCATATATCTGTGTCACGGTGTCCTCAGGACTTGAGCTACCAAGAGGCCATGCGTAACGCTGTACCCCGGCATCCTTAGCTGCAGCCTGCGAGCCTTCACCAGCTAAGCCGCACGCGGCAAGTCCCGCTGTAAGCGAAAGTATCATCATGACGGCGGCTGCTCTTCGCCACAATCTATATTTGCTATACGATTTACGCGGTTTACTATATTTACCAGCTTTTTTACATAAAAACAAGCCAAATCTACTCATATTTTTCTCCAATTACAACTGTGTGCCTAAATGTCCTACAATCATCATTAAATCTGCTTATACCTGTTATTACATATTTCTGTACCGAATAGTTACTATTTCTCTATAATAAGCACAGACTGATTGCCGGAATAAATGTAAGCAGCAGAAGTGCCAGCAGGAAATATCCTATCATAGGCGCCGCCTTCTTTGCTATCCGCATGACCGGAACATCCGTCAGTGAGCTTGCCACAAACAGGTTTACTCCTATAGGCGGTGTGACAAATCCGATTGCAAGGTTTACGATCATGACCACACCAAAGTGGATCGGGTTCATTCCGATGCTCTGCACGATAGGAAGCAGGATTGGGCTTAAAATAAGGATAGCCGGTGTGGTATCCATGACCATTCCTACAATAAGCAGGAAAATGTTTATCACGATAAGAAGCACTATCTCATTTGTAAAATGTGCGAGTATCCATGCGCTGACTGTCTGTGGCACCTGCATGAGTGTGAGCACTCGTGAAAACGCGGTCGATGCGGCAAGTATAAACAATATAGGTGCGTATGTCTTCATCGCCTCCACCATGATGCCCCATATCTCTTTTACCTTTATGGATTTGTAAATAAAAAGACTTACAAAAAGCGCATAAAATACTGAAATCACCGCAGCCTCTGTAGGCGAAGCTATACCGGCGTAAATGCATCCAAGTACTATAACCGGACTTAAAAGTGCCCATATACTGTCCTTCAATATGCTAAAAAGCCCCTTACTTCTAAGCTCAGAGACCTTTGCATTTATCTTTTCCTTGTCCTCTCCATAGCGCTTACAGTGATAATATGCATAAAACATAAGAAGCGCCCCTATCAAAAGTCCCGGAATGATTCCTGCAAGAAAGAGATCACTGACCGACTCACCGGTTGCCATCGCATACATGATAAAAGGTATGCTTGGCGGTATGATGACTCCGAGTCCTCCCGCAACCGCAACAATTGCCGTTGAAAAATCCTTTTTGTAGCCCAGCTCCATAAGAAGCGGAATGGTCATGCTTCCGACAGCCGCAACAGTTGCAGGCGCAGAGCCGGAAATCGCTCCATAGAACAAGCAGGTGATGATAACCGCACATGGGATTCCTGCGGTTCTTTTTCCTATAAAATACACAAAAACATCAAACAATTTTTGTGAGATTTTGCCGTGTGCCATGACGATTCCGGCAAGCACAAACATAGGCACCGCTAAAAGCGGGAAGCTGTCTATACCACCGAGCATAGAGCGGATAACATAGCTGGCACTGGCTGTAAAAGATGAGTCAAACGCGCCCGGCAGCACTGCCACTATTCCCAGGGAAATAGATACCGGAATAGCAATGACCAGACATATTACGAACAATATAAAAACTACTGCTGCTGACATCTATTTCTCCTTTCTCTTTTCAGCTTTACTATGAATTGCTTCAATATCCTCCACAAGCTCTTTCTCGCGGAAAGTGTCTTCGACAACGGCTTCCTCTATAACCGAGGCAATACTGCCCTCCTCAAGAGGCTTTTCATCTTTTTTCAGGACAATTTTCCACTCGCCAAACCATCTCTGCGCGATGCGGAAGGCCGTGATTATAAAGCATACAAACGGTGCAGCCTGCACATAGTACATAGGGATACCGCAGGCAGGACTTACCTGACCGCTTTCTATTGTATTTTTCAGATATATGAATGAATACGGTATCAGATATACGAAAAACACAAACTCAACTGTCAGATTTAATACCTTCCAGATTGATTTTCCTCTTCGTGGAAAAAGCTGTATAAACTGGTCTATCTTTATGGATATGCATTTACGTGTACAAAGGCTGACACTCAAAAATGCCGACCAGATAAACAGGTATCTTGTGATTTCCTCAGACCATGAAAGCGACATGCCAAGAATATATCTGGAAAACACCTGAATACCCATGATAAGAGTCATCGCAATCAGGAAAATGACCATTAAAAATTCTTCAAGATATTCATCCAGATAGTGCAGTATTTTCTTCATGAAATATCCCCTTTCCGTGAATAATTATACGTATTATTTTTACTGAATTATTACTGTTTTTTCACGTAAATATTCACAATTTTATATATTACTATTTGTTATCATCTTCAAAAATGGCGTCACAGCACATAGTTTACAGATGCCGAGGCGCCATTTTATTTATCGCATGGTTTTATACAAGCTTTTCTTACATGCTCTTATGAAGTAATCCAAGTACCGTAGACAGATCCTCTACTCCCATCTGTCCGGGTGCAGAAGCTTTCTTTGCGGCACCGAATGTCATTGAAGATCCGAATACCTCACCGCAGAGACGGCTTATAACACCTGTGCCTGCCATTGACATTGTGATGATTGGTCTGTCAGCGTAATCTGTAACCATTTCCTCTGTAGCAGAAAGAAGTGTGAGTACGTCTCGCTTATTCTGTGGCATAACTGCAATCTTAGGGATATCAGCTCCCATATCCTGCATCTTGCGAAGTCTGTAAACAATATCAGACTGTGCAGGAGTCTTGAAGAAATCATGGTTTGAAGCGATAACTCTTGCACCTGCAGCATGTACGCCGTCGATGATTTTCTTTACAATCTCATCACCTGTAAAAATCTCTACATCTACAAAATCAACGTATCCTGTCTGTGCAGCCTTGATATTAAGCCTGGCATAAGCCTCAGGCTCGATTGCTTTCTCTCCGCCCTCTTTTGAAGTACGGAATGTCATAAGGATTGGAATATTTCCGAGAGCATCACGAAGCTCCTTTAATACCTCCTCAACCTTGTCAAACTCGAATACATTCTCGAACCAGTCAACACGCCACTCAACCATATCAACCGGGATAGAGTCAAATGTCTTTGCCTCTGCGATGATGTCGTCTTTCGTAACGCCTACGATAGGAACGATGATTTTAGGTGCGCCCGCACCGATTTCAATATCTCTAACCTTAATGGTGTTCATGATTTTTTCCTTTCTTACTTTAACTGTATGATAATTATACTCCCCAGTATAATTTAATGTACCAAAACATTCCATACATAAAACAATATTTGCCGGAGAGTATACAGTTGTTCCGAAGAAAACAATATGAACTGCCACGGAGTTCCATTAACTTTAAAAACGGATATAACCTTACATATTAAAATAATCTATATCGATTCAAATCCGTGGTTAACTTCATATTTTTTCTGAGGAATACACTGTATGCTAGGCCGGCTCCC
>OLQC01002482.1_pt1 | contig 12197 bp, 9 predicted proteins | sample 1672471 | NCBI WGS metagenome assembly OLQC01 (sample SAMEA3136689, study PRJEB25190) | human gut metagenome | biome: human gut; feature: human-associated habitat; material: faeces | place: Austria | collected 2013
TTTCAAATATATTTTTTGCTCCAATTATTTCTATCATTTCATTTAAGAAAGTAGATTTCCCAAAACTAGATAAATATGGTGCTGGTGATATTTCAAAATATACTGATTTTTTATCAGTTATTGTATCACCTATAGCTTTTATTTCTTCTACTTGTGCTTTCATATCATCTACTATTTCTTTACCTTTTGACCTTTCATTTACAACATCAGCAATAAACTCTATATCTTTGTATATTCCATCTATACTGTCACTACTTGGTATGTAAACTACTGGTATACCTGCTTCACTTATTGCTTTAAACGGATCTTCTACAGAACCAGTTTTGTTGTGTCCTGATGCTATAACAATATCTGGTTCTAAACCTATTATAGTTTCTGCATCTGGATTTAAAAAATCTATTTGTGGTAATTCTGTATTTATACCTTCTATATCAGTAGAATATTTATCTATAGCTACTAGTTTATCTCCTAAACCTAATGCCATTAATACTTCTGTATTTGAAGGAGCTGTAGATATTATTTTTTCTATTTTGGTCGGTATATTTACCTCTGTACCCTCTCTATCTGTAACCATTCTATCTGTTTGAGAACTACATCCTGATAGTACAAATATTGATAATGTCATAATTAATGCTAATATTTTTTTCATTTCAACCTCCTATAATCTTTTATTGTTACTATAACATATAGTTAAGTATAAATTTTATTATATGTACCATGTATACACTATGAAATAACATTATATCAAAAAAGTATCATGATTGCATCATAATTACATTAAAATTAAGTTAAGAAAATATATACTTATGAGATTATATAGAGATAAATGGCATTATAATTTTTATCATATCTACAAATATTAGAACAAAATGGTATGTTCATTTTTAATTATACACTAATATCATATATATTTGGATTAATAGTCAATAAATCTAGATTAATAGCAGGATGGATATTTACTATAATGTATGCTGTTATAGATTCTTATGGATTATTATATTCAGCTAGTTCAATAATAAATTTGAATAATAGTATGTGTGAAACTAAACAAGTAGCTTAAGCTATAAAATAATATATATTTAAGCTTATATTTTAATAAAGATAGTAAGTACTAATAACTATAGATATTAGTATTTACTATCTTTTTTTATATTACATATTTAAATACAGCAAAAAAATGAGCTAAACTTCCTAACAAAATAAAAATATGAAATATTTCATGAAATCCTAAATTTTTAAACTTAAGAGCTCTAGGTTTAAGCCCATATATAACTGCACCTATAGTATAGAGTATTCCTCCTAATACTAATAAAGCTATTCCTCCTAATGCTATAGAATTATAAAGCGGAACTATTATAAATATAGATATCCAACCCATTCCTATATAAATACTTGTCGATATCCATCTAGGGCAGTTAAACCAAATCATTTTAAATAATACTCCGCATATAGCTATAGTGGATATTACACTAAATGTTATCCATCCTATAATACCTTTTAATCCAATCAAGCAAAATGGAGTATAAGAACCTGCTATAAGAATAAAAATCATAGAATGATCTATTTTTCTTAAAAAAGCAATTACATTATCAGACGATACTACTAAGTGATATGTTGCAGATGCAGAGTAAAGTAATATTAAACTAATCCCAAATATAATAACTGCAGCTATATTTATAATATTAGGACTAGTTAGTGTTGTCTTTATAACTAATGCCAAGAGACCTATAAAAGAAAGAATTGCACCACCTAAATGGGTAAATCCATTTATAGGCTCCCTAATATATGCTTTCATAAATTTCCCCCTATAAACTTTTTCACCAACAATTTATTCAGTCAACCGACCGATTTTATTAATATTGTATATTTATTTAAGGTAAAAGTCAATATAATATAAAATCGTATTGATGTTCATTTCACTTAATTTATAATAAAAAACACATTGAGTATTTCATCAATGTGTTTTTATTTAAAAGTAAATCTTCTATTAATAAAATTACTTCTGTAAATCTATTTAATTATTAGAATTCAGCATTTTTAGGAGTTCTTGGGAATGGTATAACGTCTCTTATGTTTTGCATTCCTGTTAAGTACATTAACATTCTTTCAAATCCTAAACCGAAACCAGAATGTGTAGCAGTACCGAACTTTCTAAGTTCTAAATACCACCAGTAATCTTCTTCATTTAATCCTAATTCTTTTATTCTATCTAATAATACATCGTATCTTTCTTCTCTTTGAGATCCACCTATTATTTCTCCTATACCAGGAACTAATAAGTCTGTAGCTCTAACAGTTTTTCCATCTGGATTTAATCTCATATAGAAAGCTTTTATATCTTTTGGATAATCAGTTACGAAAACTGGCCCTTTTATTATTTCTTCTGTTAAGTATCTTTCGTGCTCAGTTTGTAAGTCACATCCCCACTCAACTGGGAACTCAAACTTGTGTCCTGATTTTTGTAATAATTCTATAGCTTCTGTATATGGTAATCTCTTGAATTCAGAGTTTACAACACTTGTTAATCTTTCTATTAATCCTTTGTCAACAAAGTTGTTGAAGAATTCCATTTCTTCTGGGGCATTTTCCATTACATAGTTTATGATGTATTTTATCATATCTTCAGCTAATTCCATGTTGTCTTCTAAGTCTGCGAAAGCTATTTCTGGCTCTACCATCCAGAACTCAGATGCATGTTTAACTGTGTTAGAGTTTTCTGCTCTAAATGTTGGTCCAAATGTATAAACATTTCTAAATGCAAGTGCCATTATTTCAGCATTTAACTGACCACTAACTGTTAAGTTAGCTTCTTTTCCAAAGAAGTCTTTAGAATAATCTACATGTCCTTCTTCTGTTTTAGGTATATTGTTTAAATCCATAGTAGTTAATCTAAACATTTCCCCTGCACCTTCACAGTCACTTCCTGTTATTATTGGAGAGTGAGAATATACGAAGTTTCTATCTTGGAAGAACTTATGTATAGCATAAGCTGTTAAACTTCTTACTCTAAATACAGCAGAGAAAGTATTACTTCTTGGTCTTAAGTGAGCTATTGTTCTTAAGTACTCTAATGTATGTCTTTTCTTTTGTAATGGGTATGAGCTATCTGACTCACCTTCTAATATTATGTTAGTTGCTTGTATTTCAACTGGTTGCTTAGCACCTTCTGTACATACTAATTCCCCTTCAACAAGTATTGATGAACTTATTGGAAGTTTAGTTATCTCTTTGAAGTTTTCTAATTTTTCATCAGATAAAACTATTTGCATATTTTTGAAGAAACTTCCGTCATTTAATTCTACGAATCCGAAGTTTTTAGAAGCTCTAGATGTTCTTATCCATCCAGCTACTTTTACAGTTTTTCCTATGTATTCTTCTTTGTTTCTGTATAATTCTTTGATTGTTACAAATTGTTTTTGCATATTATTTTCCTCCTTTTGTTATTTTAATTTATATAATTTGATAATTTTTATATGGAAATTCGATTCATACTTTTTACTAATAATACTTAAAATGTATATAAGCTAAAGTATTACTAACTTTTTTGTATAAAAAAAGCCCTTCATCCCATATAACACAAAGGGACGAAAGACTGTTACTCTCGCGGTACCACCCTAATTGCCAATAAAAATTGACCTCTTAGTAAGCATTGCTTATAGTCTATAACGGGACCTCCCGTCTAAGCCTACTCTCTTGTGATTTCGGTTAGAGGCTCCAAGATGTTCTTCAGTATAATCTTCGTATTAGGCTCACACCTTCCCTAACTCGCTGTGACTACATAATATACTTACTCTTCTTTTCATAGCCTTTATTTTAATATTATTTCAATTATTAAAAATATTATACCAACTTGCAAATTTTAAGTCAACATGTTGTTTAAAAAACATATTATCTATTAATACTCCCATATAGGAGGTGATTTTTTGAAATATTTTTTATTATTTCTTATTATATTATCATTTATTGGTCCAGCTGTAGATGACAATAAATCTACAGGTGATGTTATAACGGATAGTATCTATAACTATATAACTTGTCTAGATAATACTGCTAATTATTTAGTTGATAATGTGTCCTTCTTTTCTAATATATCAGAAAAATTATATAAGGCTTCTTACGACTCTATAATGAAAAATAGAGTATTTCAATCACATCTAGTACAATCTGGCGAAACTTTAGATTCTATAATCCAATTGTATAATAATGATATTGATGATATAGAAACTTTTAGAAAGGTAGTATACAAAGAAAACCAAGATATAGTATCAAGCTCATATGATGTTAAAGCTGGTGAATATATACTTGTTCCTAGTGATAGATAAGTTAATGCCTCAAATAATATAAATCATTTGAGGCATTATATTTGTAATATATTGATTGTAAAACTCCTTAAAAGTTATCTTTTACTTATGCTTTAAATATTGTATTTCCTTCTTTTATAGTTTCTATAACTTTTATAGTTTCTATCTCTTCTTTATCTATTGATAATATATCTTTATCAAGTATTACTAAATCCGCAAGCTTTCCTTCTTCTATAGAACCCTTTGTATCTTCTTCAAAGTATTGATAAGCTCCATTTATAGTAACTGCTTTTATAGCTTCCATTACCGGTATTCTTTGGTGTTCTCCTAGTACTCTACCAGATTCAGTTTTTCTATTAACTGCATTGTGTATAGCTAATATTTGATTAGGCATTTTTACTGGTGGGTCTTGATGTAAAGTGAATTTTATTCCTTTTTCTAAAGCCCATCCTATTGGAGATATATTTTGTGCTCTTTCCGGTCCAAATACTTGATCGTGGTGTAAATCCCCCCAGAATCTAACATGATCACAGAAGAATGTTGGTACAGCACCTAAAGCTTTTACTCTATCTAATTGATCATATCTTAAAGCTTGGCAGTGAACCATAACTGGTCTTAATTCTGTTCCATGACCTGTTATTTCAACAGCTTTTTCGTAACATCTTAAGAATTGCTCACAAGCTTCATCTCCGTTAACGTGTACATTAACTTGAACATTCATATTTATACAATCAACAAAGTATTGAGTTACAACTTCATCAGTTTGTGTTCCATATCCACAGTAATCTTTTGATTGTCCTTGAGGTACTTTGTAGTATGGTTTACTTAACCAGGCAGTAAATCCTTGTGGAGAACCATCTAACCAAGTTTTAGCTCCACCTAACTTGTAGTGATTAAAGTATTCTCTCTTTGGAGTACCCTCATCTTTCATTAAGTTTTTAGTTGATGGTTGAGTAGCAAGTCCTACTACATCTATTATTAACATATTATTTTGAGCACAAGCTCCTAATATGTGGTTATATCCATTAGCTTCTTCTACTGACGCATCTTGAGTTGTTGTTATCCCTAATGATGCATATATCTTTTGAGCTTTTACCATAGCTTTTAAGATTTCTTCAAATCCTGGTGCTTTTACAATCTTTTTCTTTTCACTATCTAATATAGCATTTTCCTCTAATACACCATTTGGCTCTTTAGAGTCAGGAGATACTGTTCTTACAACTCCACCTTCTGGAACTTCATAATCTTCTCCTACATATCCGTATAACTCTAATGCTTTAGAGTTTACAGCTGCTAAATGACCTGATGCATGAGATACTGATATAGGTATCTCTGTACTTACTTTATCTAAATCAAATTTAGTTGGATGTTCTCCATCTTCAAATTTAGTATTATCATATCCAAATCCTATTAACCAATTATCGCCACTTGGTGGATCATTTTTTAATGATTCTTCTAATCTAGCTAATAATTCTTCTTTAGACGTTACATCTCCTAATGTAACTATCATTAAAGTTTGTGCAACAGGAACTATGTGACCATGTGGATCTATAAATCCAGGAAGCATAGTTTTACCTTCTAAATCTATAACCTCAGTATCATTATCTTTTAAAGAAAGTATTTCTTCATTAGTTCCTACTTTTATAATTTTACCATCTTCGATAGCAACTGCTTGTACTACTTCTTCTTTGTTATTAACAGTTATCACATTACCATTAAAATAAAGTTTTTTAGTCATTTGGAATCATCTCCATTCAAATTAATAATTTTTTATAATTTAATACCTAAATCTTTTAAGATTAAATTTTTCCATTTTATTATGCAACAGTTTTCTTTATTAAGCAACAATCTTCTCTTTTTTATTACTTAACTTATAAACTTCCCAATGCTTAAATGTAAATATTGCTAATGCAGATACATTTATTCCAGAAAGCACAAATAATAATAAGTCAACTGCTTCAAACACAACATTTGCTCCAAATACAGCTAATGTTCCTGCAGATATTATTAAAACTAAGTATATTGCTATATTCTTATTTGCAGAATTATTTTTAAATAATTTTGTCGTATAGTAGAAAGATCCAAGTATAGTAGTTAAAGCTGATAATACTGTAAATGTACTTAATACTACTAATCCAAATATTCCAACTACATGTTCTGCAGTATTAAAGTATCCACCTAATCTAGTTACTGTATCAGCTGCAGTTCCATCAGTATTTAATAATGCTAAAGTTCCAACTTCTACTCCATAAGAAGCTATGTATGATGTTACAACTATAGAAACAAATATTGTTACTGCTGTTGGTATTAAAGATATCATTGCTGCTTCTCTTGGCTTTGAATCTGATTCTTGAGCTGCCATTGCAAGTGCTCCAAGGCCAGTTTCTGCTGTTTGTATAACTTTTTGCATACCTAGTATAAACCCTAATGGTACACCCATCATAGCATTTACTGGGTTTTTCATTCCTTCTATCATACCTTGGAAGAATGTTGGTATGTAATCATAAGTCTTAACAACAAATATTGTAAAGAATATGAAGTATCCTGCTACAGCTGTACCTATCATATAAGTCATATCACCCATAAATAATTCATGTTTTTTAGATAAAACTAAAGCTCCAACTACTAATATAACTGGAATAACTATGAATAAATATCTTTGAACTAATGATAGCTCTATTCCAAACTTATTGTTTAATATAGTTGCTGCAACTGAGTCTATTCCACTAAATTGGAATCCACCAAATCCAAATACTGCTAAAGCTACGAAACATACTGCATATAAAATACCTAATTTAGGATTTATTAAATCTCCTATATATTCTTTTGGTGTTTTCCCCATTATTTTAGAGTTTAATGTTTCTGAGTAAGAAACTGGAAGCATTATTAATGAACCTATTAAAGCCCATATAGCCATAGCTTCTATATTTGCTTGTCCATTTGCTGATAGTTTTGATAATGCTCCTAAAACTCCTATTATAGCTCCTGTCCCTATCATGGCTCCTAATGATATAGAAGCTGGACCTATAACATTTTTTATATTTAATTTTGCTGGCTCTGTAGCCTTTTTCTGTATTATAACAATCGACCTGACAGCCATTATGGCTCCAACCACTAATATAAATGGTAAGAATACTGGCCATATTGCATCAGATACTTTTGTTATTAAATGTTCTACTTGTAATAATATATCGTGCATATCCGCTCTCCTTTTCTGAAAAGTTTTATATTTAGCGCGGTATAAGATTATCAATTTTTTATAACTTAAGTCAATGCATCATTTTCCTAGCTTTTTCTATTTTTCAATAAATTCCACATTTCTTGAAAAATTCACTATTTAACTATATTATTCCAATTTTAAACTTTCATTTATAACTTTTGCACATGTTAGTATTTTTTCGATTCTCTCTAATATCTCGATTTTATTGCTTACTACTATCTCACTCTCTTTATTCCAAAGTATATCAAAGAACTCATCACATATATGCTTAAACTCACTATCTTTTATAATTGCATAATCATTATGATCTTTTCTAGGGTTAATACTCATAATTTTTAAAGTTTTCGATAAGTATATTGAAGGATTTTGAGTATCTTTAAATACTTCTACGAAGTCTCCATCTATTAATTTAATTTCAACATTATCATATTCTTCTATTATCTTTTTAATATAATTTATATGTCTTTCTCTTTGTTCAAAAGTTAACTTTACAGGTATGTTAAAAAAGTTAAGTTCCCCTACTGAAATATACTTTCTTATATTTAATTCATAAATGAGTACCTTTAACTTAGACTTATATATAACATTTTGTAAGAGCATATTTATTTTTTTTAATTCATCTAAAACCTCTTTATCATCTCCAAATATAGACTCTGCTATTTCTTCAAATAAATCATATGGCATAAAAAGTTCATTTATATGACCTATTAACCACCTTAAATCTTGGCCCATAATATACTGAAGATATGTTCTTTTTCTTATAATATCTAATGATGACTTTATCTCAAGTATAGGTTTTGCCTGATTTTTTAATATATCTTCTAAACTATAATAAATTTCATCCACTATATGCTTATCTTTTGACATATTTGTAAATAAACATTGTCTGTCTTTTGTATATACTGCAGCATGAAATATCCTATCCTTCATTACAGATATAATTGCATTAGAATCAACTTCACAATTAAATATTTCAAAGTTTATTTCAGGATATGTAGTTATCATATTAATAATCATTATAGTATTAAATACTATATCTGAATCCGATCTATCAAGTCCCATTAAAAGTCTAACTCTAATATCGTGTGATGCATTTACTGACATTAAATCTTTCTTCATATCAGCTATTGCCATTTTATCACTATTGTTCAATTTATATAAATCTGCACTTATTATTAAATCTAATTTATCAGAGTTGCTCATAAATAAACTTGCATCTTTTGATAAGTACTGTTTTCTAAGCTTTGGATTTATATGTGTCATACTATTATAGCTATCTTCAGAGTGTGTGTTTTTATACAAATTAGGCACACTCTTTTCAGCTGTATACATATAAGCTTCTTTTAAACTTCGTTCTAAATACTGTGCTAAGACACTATTACTTTCTAAATCTTTATCTATTTCAAAATAATTTTTTAATTCTTGCATATGTGACATATTCAAAGAATCGACTATAAACTCAGAAGTTATTTTGCAAATATCTGATATGCTCTTTTGAGTAGGTAGATTTTTCCCAGTTATCCACTTACTTATATAAGAAACATCATATCCTAAGGCCTTAGCCAATGAACTTTTTTTCTGATTCGATAAATGTAATAATTTTTCTAATAATTTCCCAAATGTAATATTTTTCAATTACTTCAACCTCCATCAATTATTTTAAAGCTTGTTATATATTATTTCTAATAATTAAATCATTATCCTAATAAATACTGTTTTATTAAACTAATATATCTTCTTAAGTATAAACTTTTTGTTATTGATTTTTTTTTGAATTACTTGAATTTTTTTGTTCATTTTTCTCAACTTATTCGTGAATATTCTCCTTCATTCTCCATTCTTCAACATTTTTTGTGTTAATATTTGTATTGCTTGTTTAAACATTTTTTCTGTTGATATTTTTATTGCTTGCTATATTCTTTATACCAAGCAATAAAAATATTATAAAATTTAATACAACATAAAGGAGAAATAATACTATGAATACTTTAAACCAAAATAAAAGCAAGAAATTTGCAACAGGTTGGCTTATAGTTGTAGCATGTATGCTTATACAAGCTATTCCATTTGGAGTTGCTTCAAACATACAACCACAATTTGTAAGTTATGTTGTTGAAGAGAAAGGTTTTACACTTGCAGGCTTCTCTCTAATATTTACTTTAGGAACTATCGTGTCTGCAGTTGCATCTCCATTTATAGGTATGATGTTTAACAAAATAAGTGCTAAAACAATGTATTTATTAGGAGCAATACTTTCTGGTGGAGGGTTCTTAGCATTCTCTATGTGCCAAGAATTATGGCAATTCTACATTGTTGCTGGTATAGTTCAGGTAGGTACTTCTATCATATCATCAATAGGTATACCATTACTAATAAACTCATGGTTTGATGATACTACAAAGGGAAAGGCATTAGGACTTGCATTTGCTGGTAGTGGCTTAGGTAATATATTCCTTCAACAAATGACTGCTTACTCTTTAGTAAACTTTGGTTCATCTAAATCTTACTTAATGTTTGGTGCATTATCATTAATAGTTGGTATACCTGTATCATTATTATTCTTAAGAATGCCTAAGAACAATAGCGAAATAGTTAAAGGTAATAAGAAAGAAAATGGAAAAGAAGAATCTCAAAATACAACAACAGTTGAATGGGGTTATACTTTTAAAGAAGCTAAAAACCTTAAATTTTTCTGGATATTAGCTTTAGGATTATTCTTCTTAGGTATGTATGTATCTGCATTAGCAGTTCAATATCCAGCATACTTAAAAGTACATTTAGCTATAGATCCAAAGTTTGTTGGTAACGTTGGTTCTGTATTTGCATTATTTTCTTTAGGTGGAAACCTATTTGGTGGAGCACTATTTGATAAATTAGGTGTAACTAAAGGGCTTATAATAGCTTTCATATTAGCTGGAGTTTCATGTTTAGCTTTAATGTTTGCAGGTCAAATGGAAATATTAGCTATAGTATTCGCAGCATTAAAAGGATTATCAGTATTCGCTTACATGATGGGACCTTCATTATTAGTAGGTGCATTCTTCGGTAATAAAGAATTTGGTGCTATACTTGGCGTAGTTCAAATATTCTTCGCTGTAGGATTTGCTGCTGGTTCTTCAGTATTCGGATTATTAGTTGATAATATGGGATATGGAGTTGCTTGGTGGGTTGTATTTGCATTCATAATAGTATGCTACGGATCTTTAATAGTTGCTTCTATAGGTATGACTAAGCTAAACAAAGAAAGAATAGCAAATTTAACAAATAATTCTACAAAAAAAGCTATATAATAAATACTATTAACTAATGTAAAAAGTATGAAAGGAGTAAAATCAAATGGAGAAAAAACAACTTCAAAAAAACTTAGGTGCTGCTGCTGCTTTGTCTACAGTTGTTGGTATGGTTATAGGTGGTGGAGTATTCTTTAAACCACAGGCAGTTTATGAAATAACTGGTGGAGGACCAGGACTTGGAATGATAGCATGGGTTTTAGCAGGTATAATGACATTTTTTCTGATGCACTTATTAAAATCTGCTTTAGGAGGTATGACAGTAATGATTGGCTATTATTTCTTATGTGTTAATCATGCTTTACCTCAAAAGTTTTCTATTATTGTATTGGGAATACTACCAGAAAATTATAGAATTAATTGGTATATCACTCAAATCATTTTTATAGTATTTTTTTTAATAGGTCATCTAAAATCCGCTCCATTTTTACTGACGATCCGGCCGCAGAACCCGTTCCCTGCGTCCCGTCGCCCATTCGGTCCGGCGGAATCGGAAGCGATTTGCGAAAACCGGCATAGACTCCCGAAGCCGTTTCGACACACTATTTTTAATAAAACGTCACAAGGAGTCGTTTTATGACACGAATTACCGATTTTTTTCACTACCTTTACCAAAATTAGGTTCGGACGGCGTGCGCTCCGGCATCGCGGATGGACAGAAGCCGGGCCCGTCCTCTCGAAGAACGAACCGTTTCGCCGGAAAATTATAAAAATATACGACTATGTTTGCAAAAGAAATCTACATCCGACGCCGCAGCGCCTTGTGCGGCAAGATGGGCAGCGGCCTGATCCTCATTCCGGGCAATATGCTCACACCCAACAACTACCTCAACAACGCCTATTATTTCCGCCAGGACTCCTCGTTCCTCTATTATTTCGGACTCAACACCCCGGCACTGGTCGGCCTGATCGATGCCGACTCCGGAGAGGTTGCGCTGTACGGCGACGACTTCACGGTCGAAGACATCATCTGGACGGGGCCGCAGCCTTCGCTGCGCGAACAAGGGGCCGAAGCAGGCGTTTCGAACACCTTCCCGCTGGCCGACCTGAAAACGCACCTGACCAAAGCCATCGTCCAGGGACGCCGCATCCACTACCTGCCCCCTTACCGAGGCGAAACCAAGCTGCTGCTCGCCGACCTGCTGGGCCTCAAACCCGGCGCACTCCACGATCACAAGTCGGTCGAGTTGATGATGGCCGTAGCCGAGATGCGGGAAAAGAAAGGTCCCGAGGAGATCGAGGAGCTCGAAAACGCCATTGCCGATCTTGAGGATATTCTCAAGCGCCCGGCCCGCATCAATAAGATCATCATGAAGGAGCTGGGCGATGTAGCCAAAAAGTACGGCAAGCCCCGCCGCTGCGAGATCATGTACGAGGTGCCCGCCG